>JRYK01013770.1_pt1 | contig 17675 bp, 18 predicted proteins | sample 235381 | NCBI WGS metagenome assembly JRYK01 (sample SAMN03074220, study PRJNA261476) | activated sludge metagenome | biome: Wastewater Treatment Plant; feature: Wastewater; material: Activated sludge; isolation source: activated biomass of a wastewaster treatment plant treating hydrocarbon... ... | reverse complement strand
GGTTCATTTGCTACCGGTACGGGTGCGGTCAACTTAAACGGCGCGACGACAGTTTCCACATCAACTGCCAGTGCGACAGCGTTAACAGTTAATGGTACAACCGGTACAGCTGCTACGGCACTTAATATTTCGCAAACGGGTAACGCTGCCAATCTGGCCATGACTAATACTGCCAGAACCAGCGGTGCATTGGTAAGCTTGACTCAAAACACCTCGGCCTTTACCGGTACTGGTTTGCAACTTAATTTTGCGAGCGGTTCAGGCAGCTTCGCCTCAGGTAACTTCGCTGATTTTCAGCTTAATGGCACCAGCCGCTTCCGTGTTGATAACACCGGTGCTCTCGAGATAACATCTGACAGTTCTAGTGGACTTAACATTCGCAGTACCGGCGGATTATCATACTTCAGTGTGGACGTGTCGGCAGGTGCAGTTCGTATCGGTAGTGCAGCAGCTGATGCAACCGCAACTTTGCTTATTCTTGACACTAAAAACACCGCCGGCGATCCAACAGGAGGCAGTGTTGTAAATGGCTCTATGTATTACAACAGCAATGATCAACGTATGCGCTGCTATGAAAATAGCGAATGGCAAAACTGTATAAATTCTGGATATAGTGAATATACCATTGCGAACGGAGCGCCGCTTACTTGGACTAATCAACCTGCCGCAAATACCGAATTTATGGGAACTACAATGAGAGTACTTACCGATCTAACCACCTCCAGACAGTACAGATTTAACATTCTTAGAAGTGGTGGTACTGTACAGGCAGCTGCCGATTGTCGTGTACAATATGCAACCACCTATGGCGGAACTTATGCAAACCTTGATGGTGGTACAGGCCCTGAAGTAGTAATTGGTGGTGCGGCCGGAATGAATACAAGTGGTTGGGTAGACATTGCTGCCGCTGCACAAGATGATGTTTACCTCAGGGTAATGTGTAAAGACGGTAACGGCACAAATGATCCGCAATTTACACACGTTTCTATCCAGGTGAGGTAAGGTATGCTGTGTCGATTGATATGTTTATGGAGGTTTGATAGGATGATAAGCATAAGAGTTCCAACAGCGGAGGAAATGTGAGTACCAAAACCAAGAGCGAAGATCAGACTGATGCTATCGAGCGCACCCAGCGTCAATTGAGACGTAAGAATAAAAAGATCCGTAATCTTTATATAGTTATCGCTGTGTTGGCAGTAGCCTTGGTTGGTGGCTCAGTTTTTGGCTACACCCAGTACCGCGAGGTAGCCAATGAAAATAAACGTCTATCAAATCCCGAGGAATCTGCTAAGCTCGAGACCGAACGTCTAAAAGCCCAGATTGCAAAACTGGTGGATGTACCAGCTGATGAAGAACCAACTATAGCAACTGTAGTGGATATAGGTAAGCTTAAAAACCAACCATTTTTTGCAAAAGCCGAAAACGGCGACAAAGTCTTTATGTACTCTAATGCTAAAAAAGCAATCCTTTTTAGGCCTAGTACCGGCAAGGTGATTGAACTTGCTCCAATCAATAATCAAGAGCAAACACCAGATAAGCAAGAGGGTGTATCCTCGAATCAAGAATCGGGTACCACTCAGACAAATCCGTCGCCTACTCCAGCTGGCGGAACGGAAACTCCATCAGGACTTGCGCCGTAACAAAGTACTTGTCCTAATAGTTGACTCTTTAGCTTAAGTGTGATATTATCGTATTAGCCAAAAAAAGAGAGGGTAACGCGGCCAAAACCGCGCCCTCTCTTTTCTTTTTTGGAAAGTCTAATAAGGAGTTACCATGGCAGGAACAAGTCAAGGCGGCAAAGCTGCTGCTTCTACAAATAAAGCTAAATATGGTGCTGATTTTTACGCAAAGATCGGCTCTATGGGCGGCAAAAAAGGCCGAACCGGTGGCTTTTACGCTAACCGCGAGCTTGCTCGCGTTGCTGGCGCAAAAGGTGGCCGTATCAGCCGACGCGGCAAAAAAATCGCTTAATCAGTCCGCTAGATTTTGACTGATTACCTAAAATCACCCCTAAATGTTAGGGGTGATTTTATATTTTCCGCCGATACGACCGACAAAATCGCGAAATACTAACTTTCCAGCTATCGCCGCAGTTCACGCAGTTATATATGCCGTGGTTGTCTTGGATGCCGGTTTGCTTGCATTCCGGACAGGTACTACGCTTATGTAGCCAATCACGGTAGCTGTCCAGACAGTCTTCGATGTAATCTTGTTCTATAACGGTCCCGTATTTTTTTCCAATTTTTACCGCACGTTGCCAGGCTTTTGACTCCATTATAAGTAGCTGTACATCCAGCTTGTAAGATATATCTTGATTTACCATATGACCAATTTCATGAAGCAGTGACCAGTCGGCGTGATCGGATGTAGGATTATAAAATATGGTCTTATTTTTGGAATCCCAAAAAGATTTTTCTGACTCACTGAAAGAAATATCAGGGTAATCTGTCGTAACTTGTTGTAGTAAATGCTTAAGCTTGTTGCTTGGCGAGTTCGTAACAGCCATATAGTACTGCCTCTTCTGCACGGGTCGCTTTTATGATCGGGGGAACAGTTATAACTTCACTGGCAAAGATTGCTACCTCTGTTTCAAGCGTGTCTTTGAATTTTTCGTAATGACTTCCCACGCCGCCACCAATGATCACAACCTCTGGACTTACGGTCGATATAACGTTTACCAGACCGATGGCAATATTACGGCTGATAGAATACCAAACACTAGGGTCGGTTATATCTCTGGCTGGCATCCCGTATTTTTCGAAGATTGCCTTGCCGGACGCAAAATCTTCCCATTCTTGCATCTTGCCTTCGTATTCAAAAGTCATATGGCCGATTTCGGTGTCGGCAAGAGTAGGGTCGATCCGCCCATCGACAATTAACACACCTCCAATACCTGTACTAACGGTAATGTATAGAGCTTTTCTGTATTTATCTTGAACTAAAATTGCTTCAGATAAACCTGCTAGGTTAGCATCATTTTCTATCAATGTTTTTGTGCCGGTTATTGCAGCAATATCTTCGGCCAGCGGAACATCTCGCCAGTCCAAATTCCCAAAAATTANNCACAGAGAGCGTATTCGCCAGCGAAATCGTTCTCACTGTAGCAAGCCTTTAGTGCTTCAATGAACTTTGGATAGGACTGCGGTGTCTCAAAACGAACACTTTTTTCGAGTTCACCCGAAGCGCTAAATTGCGCCAGGAGAGTTTTAGTGCCGCCAATGTCAATTGCTAGATACATCGCTTATATGGTACATGGTTTTTTTATAAAGGGGTAGGTGTGATTATTACGCAAAAAATTTTGCAACCCCCGGCCTTTACTTATAGAGGTGGAACAGATATAATGTAATCCAAGTCTGAACGGAAAACTACGCTACGGCGTACCGCAGCAATATAAGGAGGCATGTAAAAACGTGTCAAAAAATTCAGTAACTATGGATGAGCTGCTTGCCAGTAGCGATATCCAGAATCTTAAGGTGGGAGACGTCATAGACGGCAACATAACTTCGGTCAAGAAGCACGAAGTATGGGTTGATCTTGGTCCACATGGTGTCGGAGTAGTAATGCGCCGGGAAATCGGCCATGGCCAAAAATTAGAAGTTGGCCAAAAAGTAACAACTAGCGTTGTTGACCCAGAACTAGATGAAGGCTTCGCGCTCTTAAGCGTGCGACGTGCTGCTAAAGATCGCGGCTGGGATGAACTTCAGCGTATCTTCGAAGCCGGCGAGGCGATTGAGATTTCACCCTACGACGCTAATCGTGGTGGTCTGTTAGTAGAGCTCGAAGGTATCAGGGGCTTTTTGCCAGTTTCACAACTAGCCGCTGGGCACTACCCTCGTGTATCAGGTGCCGACAAAGACGAGATTTTGCAAAAGCTAAACTCACTAACTGGTAAGCCGATCAAGGTTCGCATTCTAGATGTTAGCCGCAAGGACAACAAGCTTATTTTCTCTGAGAAAGAAGCGGTTAAAGATGATACTCAGGCGTTATTCGCGCAACTCAAAGTCGGCGATACGGTCAAAGGTCTTGTAACCGGTGTTATCGATTTTGGCGTGTTTGTGAACGTGCAAGGTATCGAAGGCCTAATTCACATTTCAGAAATTTCTTNNCCGCGCGATTACATCAAAACCGGAGAAGAAGTCGAGGCAAAAATCATTGCAATCGATAAAGACCGCTTAAGCCTGAGCCTAAAACAGATGAGCGAAGATCCATGGCTAAAAGAAGTTAAAGCCTTTAAGGTTGGCGAGTCCGTAGAAGGGCGCGTAACCCGCATTACCCCATTTGGAGCATTTGTTCAGCTAAGTCCAAGCGTCGAAGCCTTAGTCCATGTTTCAGAAATGAACAACGACGAAACTTCTGCAGATCCGGAAAAAGTGTTCCGCTTGAACGAGAAAAAAGACTTCAAAGTAATCGATATTGATACCGAGGCAAGGAAAATCGCCTTAAGTTTGAAAGAAGCGAAATAGTAAAGTAATAATTCGCCTGATCACTCAGGCGAGGGGAGAAGACCTATGTCTCGAACAATTCAGATCGAAGATGGCATTACTGTCGGCACCCTCGCCGATGAACTACAGATACCTGTCACTAAGCTGATAGGGGAATTATTTAAAAACGGCATAATGGCCACGGTAAATGAGCGTATCGATTTTGATACGGCATCAATCATTGTGGAGGAGCTAGGCTTAAGCGATGTTGAGCTTGAAAAAAAGGCAGCAGAAGCCGTAGCACCGAGAGTAAGAAAATCATCAGAAAGTGGTCAAAGCCGCCCGCCAGTTGTAGCCGTAATGGGCCATGTGGACCACGGAAAAACGTCATTGCTTGATGCGATCTGTGGCACAGAGATTACATCTGGTGAAGCCGGCGGTATTACTCAGCATATTTCTGCCTATCAAATCGAGCGCAGCGACAGGAAAATCACATTCTTGGATACGCCGGGTCACGAAGCTTTCGCAGCTATTCGCGAACACGGGGCGCACCTGACTGATCTTGTTGTAATTGTGGTTGCAGCCGACGACGGCATCAAGCCGCAAACAGTTGAAGCGATTAGATTCGCTAATAAAGCCGGCGTAAAGATAATTGTCGCCATAAATAAAATCGACAAAGAAGGCGCTGACCCAAATCGAGTTAAGCAACAGCTTTCAGAGCACGATTTATTAATAGAGGAATGGGGCGGTGACACTGTAGTAGTAGAAGTATCCGCTAAAACCAAAGCTGGGATCGACCAGCTGCTCGATATGATTCTCCTCGTATCTGACGTTGAAGATCTTCGGGCCGAGACCGATGGTCCAGCCTCTGGTTTAATCATTGAAGCCCACATGGAACAGGGACGTGGATCTGTAGCTGAAGCGTTGGTTGAATCGGGAACACTACGTAAAGGCGACTTTGTTGTAGCAGGTACAACATATGCTAAGCTTAGAAACCTAGAAAACACCTTAGGTAAGCCAATTGCCGAAGCCGGACCTTCCACCCCTGTTGTAATCACTGGATTTAAATCATTGCCAGAATTTGGTAATGAGTTCAGTGTTGTAAAAACTGAAAAAGAAGCTCGTTCTTTAGCCGAAAAAAACACTCGTCTTTCTGCCGAGCAAGCCTCTAAAAACTCAATTAGTGGCAACGAGCTAATTCGGATAATAAATCGCAAAACCGAACTAAGAGAGCTAAATGTGGTAATTAAAGCCGATGTGCAAGGCTCATTAACTTCTGTAATCGACAGCTTAAAGACGCTCGACACCGAAGAAGTAGCACTGCGAATAGTCGGTTCAGGTGTCGGTGTAGTAACCGAAAAAGACCTTCATATGGCCAGCACTAGCGATGCGATTATCTACGGTTTTAACGTGAGTGTGCCATCGAGCATTAAACAGCTTGCCTCAAGAGACAAGGTGTCGCTGCGCATGTTTAAGGTTATTTATGAACTTATTGATGATGCCAAAGCTGAACTAAGCAAGCTGCTACCACCAAAAATTGAGCGCACAGAACTAGGTCGCTTAATAGTCAGAGGAGTCTTTAAAATCTCTAAAACCGAAGTTATATGCGGTGGTGAAGTTACTAAAGGCAAACTATCTGTTCCGGCCAAGGCACAGGTAATGCGCNNGGAAATAATCAGTCTTAAGCGTGGTCCTCAAGAAGCAAAAGAAGTGCTCGAAGGCGAAATGTGCGGACTGAGTTTCCGATCTGCCTCCAGAGTCGACCTTAAAGAGGGCGACCATATCGAACTTTACAGTGAGAAAGTAATCGAGCGAACGCTTTAAGGGCCAAAACGTGAACGGCAATACGTCACCCAACTGGAACATCTTCAACCAAGAAGATGAAGACGAAGATAAGTCCGAAAAGCCGATTATAAAGGGTAATCAAGATTTCTTTAGTAAATTTTTAGCTGAGCGAGTGGTTGCTGATGAGCAAAAGGCGCAGGCCGAAAAGGAAGCATCAGCTGAGGACGACGAAGAGGACGAAATCGATCCTATCACAGGACAAAAAAGGAAGAAAAAGCGTTTCAAAGCTCCACTTCGTTCAATGCTGCCTACCGCCGCAGCGCCAAGGGCTGAACAACCAGTAAACGAAGCAGCAGAATCAACTTCTCAAGTCGAGCAAGTAGCCGAGCAGTCGGACACAACAGACAAAGTCGAATCTGCTAATGATACGCCCATAGACATGCTATCGGACCAAAGTGAACAAGTTATCGAACTTCGTAATGATGCACAGGCTGCCCAAAACGAAATCCTACAGGCACAGCGTGAAACTGCTGCTACCCAGGAACCAGAAGACGCACCCATAGAAGCGCCGTCAGAAAGTAACCAGGAGACACCCGATAGTACAACTACAGCTAATGAAGCCGCTCCTATAGAGCCGGTAAACCAAGTAGAAAATGCCACTTCACAAGCACCCGAAACAGAAGAGTTAACTGCTCAAGATACAGCCGAAGCATCAGATAACGAGACGGCTCCAGAACCTGCAGTCGACCAAGGTCGACAATACAATTTTCAACCGGCGCCACTTGTCGCCTCGGCTCAAGAAACTGTTCAGCCTGCTGCCACGCAACCTACCAAAGAAGTGATAGAGCGTCGTTCGTCAGGTGGCGCGATCTTTGCTTTCCTTGGCGCCAACTGGCTAAGCAAGCGTCGCGATAAAAAGCTCGAAAAACAGATTAAAGATACAAAAAAAGAGGCCGAGGAAAGCATTCAGGAAATCAAACAATCACAGCTCTCAAGCCAGCAAGCACAGGAAGTGCTAAACCGGCATCAGCAAAACGAGCTTCGTCGCCTAGATCAGCAACTAGCAGAGCAGGGCAATGAGCCACTCGCATCGGCAGTTGCCACTGAAGAAAAACCTACTGCACACACCCAAACTATCGAACATTCAGTTTCAAGCCCACATCCCCAGGTAGAAATACCTGATTTGCCAGCAGTTGAGGCACCGCCGCGACCAGAGGTGTTTGTGCCTATTCCGCCGGAAAGTGAAGCTAAGCCACTGATGCAGGAAATCAAGCCGGAACCTATAGTATCTCGTCCCGAACATATCGCCGACACCTTAAAAAATCATGAAATTGCTCGTACAAACGATCGTACGGCAAATCCTGAGATTCAGTCAGAAAAACCTCTAGAAATTACGGCGCAAGATCCAATCAGAGAAAAATTCCTGTCCTCTCAAGAAGATAAAGGCAACCAGCCAGTGGCGGCGCTCGGTATGGCTGCCAGTCCACTGGGCGGACAAGCTTCGCAGCTATCAACCGCACCGACGACGGCTGGTCCGACGCAAAACCCACAAGTTGAGGCTAATTCGCCGAGCGCTAATCTACCGGAGCCCAACGTTAGTCCTGTAAATCAAAATCCAGTTAATTCCTCGTACAAACAATCTGTTACGTACGGAGCCTTCATTGCAGTTATATTACTAATAGCTGCATTTTTAGTCTATATACTCATATAAATTTGCCCAAATAACTATAAAAGTATAATATACTTGATTTTTTAACGTGTTTATGCTAAGATAGTATCATTAAAACACAAAATAAAAATAATTTATTTAAGGATGACCATAACAATGTCAGAACAATTAAAAAAACCAGATTACCACGGCGAAGCAGTAGACAGAGCTGCCAATGCTGAATATGACAAGATGATGGCAGATCGTAATGCAGAGGTTCAAGGCCAGGACGATTGGAATGCTTATACGGAAACACGACTTCGTCAGCCAGATGAAGTTTACGGCAATTCCTCACACCCTAAAACAGGAAATCCAGTAGATCCAGATAAATATCCCCAAATGGTTAGAGATGAACATTTTGAATCATCTACTAAATCGTATGAAGAAATGCATGAAACTGAGTTAGCGCGTTTGCTCGCTCAAGCAGAGTTAAGCAAAGATTCAGTTACCGCCAAAAATATTGAAGATGAACTGATCACTCGATTTGAAGGTAACGATAGTGACTATCTACTTGCTAAAACTCTAGATTATAAAGAGGATTACAAAGAAAAACTTACAGCTCCATTCTCATCATATACTGGTCCTGAAGCCGAATCTGATAATGGCGAGCCTACTCCTGAAGATCCTAAAGCTGACAATTTTGTAATTAGCGGTATTGGTAAACAAGGAACAGAAAGCTTTGGTGGAAAGTATAAGCCAGGAAAAACAACTGAACCAGTTAAAGTGGCGCTTGATAAAGATTCAATAAAAGTTAATGGTAATGGTGAAAGCCCGGGTAAATTTGCTGATACCAAGCCAAAAGATTCAGAGGAAAAGCTTAAGTCAGATAACCCTCAATCAGGCGCCGGTGCTAGTGAGGCAGGTAAAAGCTCTCCGAGTAGTGGTGAAAATAAGCCAGGTTCTGGTGAGAAGCCAAAAAAATCAGGTAAGAAGGGCTGGCTGCGCCGTCTTAAAGAATGGAACGACAAAGAGCCTGATGGGGCTGTGATTTTCGAAAAGTTTGATTTCGCCGTATCGGAAGATGCAAAAGCTGGGTTTGTCCGTACACGCGAACAAAAAATAGCCACCGACCTAGAAAAGGGTGAGGGCGATAAGAAACGGCGGCTCGCGGCTGCCGCTGCGGGTGTAGGTGTTTTAGCAATTGGTGCTGTCGCCCATGAGCTAACCGTTCAAGATTATGAGCCGTCTCGCGATAAAACAGAGCAAACTGTTAAGTCGGTCGGAAGTATTGACAGCTTAATGCCAAGAGAAAAAGATGCCGACGGAAGTCTAGCCACTGTAAAAGTAGTAGATGGTAAGCCCGCTATTGTATATCAGCCTGTGCTAACTGAAAATGCAAAACAAGATTTTGATAAATAAATCTTAACAAGATTACAATTAGATAACGTGGTGGTACAATACCAGTATTGATGAACGTAAATGGTAAAGCAGTATGTTTCAAATAGATGATAACTTTCTAGAGACTTTAGGCTTAGGTGCCTTGCCTCAAGAAGAAAAAGAAAAAATGAAAGCGCATATCTATGAGACGCTAGAAATGCGCGTCGGTATGCGTCTAGCGAGTGGGATGAGCGATCAACAGCTAACCGAATTTGAAGGTTTTATGTCTGGTGATGTCAATAATGCACTGATGTATCTTGATAGAAATTTCACAAATTGGCGCGAAGATCCTGCCTACAAAGCTTCAATTGATAACGAGCGTATGGCTGCCGAACAGCAAGGTGTGCCATCCAATCCAAACGCAGTTACTACTGAATTTGCAGCTTTAAAATGGCTCGAAACTAACTTCCCAGACTATAAAAAAGTAGTTGCTGACGAGCTTGAGAAGTTGAAAGAAGAGATTAAGCAGGTTGCTCCACAAATTGTAGCCGAAGCTAACGCTCAACAAGGGCCACAGCCACAGTAATTTGAACGGTCTATAGTTTATAGCCAGCTAGAAATGCCTGAACGGGCATTTCTTTTTTGCCGCTTGGTTGCAGGGAAATGATCTCCAGTGCATCCTGGCCACAATAAATTACCAATGATTTTTTATCAAAAATGTATGTACCTGGCGGGCCACTTTTTTGTCTAACTCTGACCTCGCGAATTATAAGATCAGTCCCGTTAAGTTTGGTATAACTCTTTGGCCAACTGTGAAAGGCCCGAACTTCGCGCTCAATTACCTCCGCTGGCTTGGTCCAATCAATAAGGCCGTCTTCTTTGGTAAGTTTGCGAGAATAGGTCGGCTTTGGATCAATCCCTAGTAAGTTAGCGGCTTCAGTTTGAGAGATTGTAGTTAGGCTGCCGGCCAGGTACTCCGGCAAGAAGTTTTGCATTAGTTCATCAGATAATTCAATTAATTCTTGAGTTAGAGTTTCATTGGTGTGATCGGTGCGTATTGTAAGCGGACCTTGAGCTATAACTGGACCCTCATCCATACCGGCGGTAAGTTGCATTAGCGACACGCCGGTTTCTTTGTCGCCGCTTAGTATCGCAAAACTAATCGGGTCGGCGCCGCGCCATTTTGGTAGCAAACTAAAGTGACTGTTTATAATGCCACGGCTAAAATAGTCAATCACGTTTTGGCTGACAATTATGCCGAAATCTACCAGTACCCCAGCAATCGAGGTAAGGCTAGCGGAGGCAATGAGCTCATCTAATTCGGCTTTATTCGTGGCAGTATATACTGAGCAATCGGAGCTGACTATTTGCCGCATCGCTTCAAAAGTGGAGGGTTTAGTTATAACTGCTGCCACGTCTTGGTGAGCGAGCAGTAGCTCGAGTGATTTGGCGGCAACCGGCCCGCTACCAAAGAATACTACTGGATTTGATCTCTGTATCATAATCTAGCGGTTCAAGTTTCCCTGACTCGGTTAATGTAAAAAACGCATCTTGCTTATCTTTGATGTGGTCAACAAAGAGCACGCCGTTAGTGTGGTCTATCTCATGCTGAAAGACTCTGGCTAAAAAGCCTTCGGCCTTAACTCGTACTTCACGGCCTTCTAAATTGAGCGCTTTGATACGGACTTTAGTATGCCTTGGAACTTTACCGTACACATCAGTGATGCTCAAACAGCCTTCATAATCTTCTTCGATTTCACCTTCAAATTTTGTTATCTCAGGATTAATGAAAGTCTGGAAGGTTCTGTCTGATTTATCATCAAAATTGTTTCTGATTACCACAACTCGGTAAGGTTTATCTAACTGGACAGCAGCTAGAGCAACGCCTTCTTCATGTTCCCGTGAATCTTCCCACTCAAGTGTGGCTAGTTGCATGTTTTCAACTAGCTCAGCAATAGCGTCATCTATCACATGAACTCGTTTGGATTTTTGCCTAAGATGAGCATTAGGCAGGGTAATTAGGCCTGAAATGGACATACCTAGAGTATACCTTATTTATAGCAGGCTGGTAGGGTCGATGTCATATGTACAACTTTTTGGCAGCTCAGAAATAATCTCAAGCAGCTTGGAGCGGGCTGGAGATTTGATGATTATCTGCCAAAAGTAAGCATTATTCTGCTTGTGAAAGAACGACGGACTAGGTCCTAAAATTTCTACGTCTTCCCCGAATTTCTGACGTAGTGTATTGGTCAGGTTGGTGGCAAATTTTTCTGCAGTCTGGTCACTTTTTCGGGACACTTCAATCTTCATAAGATTTGTAAATGGCGGAAATTTGAACATTCGCCTCTGTTGAAGCTCCGTGGTATAAAATTGTATCCAGTCGTCTTCAGCACGTTTTACATACTCTAAAAACTTACTTTTAGGGTCGTATGTCTGTACGATTATAGTCCCGGGCGTACCTCTGCGACCAACGCGGCCAGCGATTTGATGCAATTGTTGAAATGATTTTTCTGCAGAATTATAGTCTGGAAATTGCAGTGAACTTTCGGCTAGCAAAATTCCCACTAGACCGAGCCTGGGCAGGTCGTGACCTTTTGTCAGTAGCTGAGTACCAATCAAAATATCAATTTTTCCAGCAGAAATCGCTGCATGATTAGCGGAAAATGACTCAATTTTTTTGTTGTCTTTATCATAACGGCCAATTTTGGCATTTGGAAAAATATGCGAGATTGCTTCTTCGATAGCCTTCGTACCAGGATTTTTAAAGAGTAAGTCTGTTGACTTACAATCAGGACAGTTGTTTGGGGCCGTCTCGCTGTTACCGCATAGGTGGCAAACGAGTTGGTGAGAATCATGATGATAAGTGTATGGAATATTACAACGGTTACAAACAGCATACCAACCGCAGTTTTGACATAGCATAAGCCTTGAACTGCCTCTTTTATTTAAGAATAGTAGTATCTGCCTCTTACTTTGCAGTGAATGGTCGATATGCTGCAGCAGCGTGGTGCTTAGAAGCGGATGCTTAGATTGCTCAGATTTGGTACTCAAATCGACAACGAACACATTATTTTTAACCTTAGATTTATTTGGTATTTCTGTAATCCGATGTATCTGAGCTCCTTTATTAACTGCATAAAAATATTCTTCGACTGGTGGTGTTGCAGAACCGAAAACCAATTTTGCACCACGTAACTTGGCTAAATAGCCAGCCACCCGTAAGCCACTATAGCGAGGACTTTGATCCTGCTTATAAGCTGAGTCATGAAATTCGTCAACAACAATCAAACCGAGTTTATTTATTGGATAGAACAGACCTGAGCGCGGCCCTATCACAATAACTGGGCGGCTGGCGGTGTGACTTAACGAAGCCCATAAGTTTCGGCGCTGCGCAACAGTTAGACCAGAGTGGACAATAATGACATTAGAAAAAACACCATTAAATTGTTCGGCCATTTGCGGCGTTAAGCTGATCTCGGGAGTTAAGATTAAAACTGACTGATTTTTCGCGATGCATTGCCTGGCAAGCTCAATATATATACGTGTTTTGCCGCTTCCGGTTTCGCCGTGAATGATATGTGTCCCATTTTTTGTTAACTCAATTTTTTGAATTGCGTCACGTTGTTGGTTTGTTAAAGGCGGCAATGACGATTTTTTGATTGTAGTACTTACATCACTTATTTTGGCTGTTTGCTCACGTTTTGGAATCGATGCCGGCATGAAAAGACTGCCGACACTGCCATAGCCAGCCGGGTAATAAGCCGATACCCATTCCAGCAAACTTAGACCTGACTCGCTAATGACTATATTTTGAACTACATTATGTATATTTTTGACCGTGAAAGTGGGCTTAGGAACTTCATGAATTATAATCGCATGCATGCTTATTGTTCGAAGCTTTACAACAACCACTTGACCACGTTGCAATCGATTATCGGCAGCATAAGTCAATAACTTAGTGCCTTGGTATGATCTTTCGGCCGGTAGTAGTTCGTAATAGTACATAACGTATTTACCAGTATAGCTTTGAAGTAAAAAATGTGGATTATTTATTTTTTGTGTTGAAATCAAATTGCCTACTCGCTATACTAGGCGTTGTTACAACAACATCGGAAGAAGCTTATGTTAGACGTGTTTATTACATCAAGAGTGCGACGAAAAATTATCGTTGTATATGCCAAATACCCGGATTTTAAGACGCATGTTCGCGGTCTTGCCAAATTAATCAAGGAAGACGCTGGCAATATCCAACGTGAATTAAAACGACTGGAAAAAATTGGCTTTCTGATGAGTGAAAAACAGGCAAATACCAAGATTTATTACACCAACAAGCAATTTCCGATATTTAAAGAATTGCAGAGCATAGTTCTTAAGTCACAACGAGTTGCACAGAAAAAACAGCAGTAATATTAACAGGTACGCTACCTCTTGTAGAAAAGAGGCAAGTACGCTACAATTATTTCAATGATACAAGTAACTAAGAAAGACTCTAAAGAGTCGACAGAAAATCTATTGCGCCGATTTACCCGTAAGGTTCAGCAATCCGGCGTTATTGCGGTTGCCAAGCAGTCGCAGCGTTATGAAAAGCCTATCAGCAAACGTGAACGACGTGAAAAAGCGATTTTGCGCCGAGAGCGTAAAGCCGTTAAGGTAAAAAAGCTTAAACTTTCATAAATCAATAGATGATTAAACAAACTATCGAAAGTGATTTAAAGTCAGCAATGCTGGCCGGTGACCGTTTAGTGGTTGATGTTCTAAGGACATTTAAGAGCGTTATTTTAGATCAAGAAGTCAAGCTAGGAAAACGTGAAGCAGGGCTGAGTGACGAAGAAGTTACAGTTTTGTTACAAAAAGAAGTCAAAAAACGTGTTGATGCAGCAGAGCTTTACAAAAATGCCGGCGATGAAGAGCGGACTAAAAATGAATTAGCTGAAGTAGAAATACTTAAGAAATATATGCCAGAAATGATGAGTGAAGAAGAAATCACTGGGCTGGTAAAAGAAGTGATTGCTACAACTAGCGAGCCGTCTATGCAAAAGATGGGTCAGATTATCGGGGCAGTAAAAGCACAAACCGGCACAAAAGCCGACGGTGCAATCATTGCTCGCATTGTAAAAGAAGAATTAAGCCGCTAGGCAGGTTAGTCCAAGGAAAAGAGATGATTATTTTTATGGGTGTGTCCGGTGCTGGGAAAAGTGTGCAGGGTAACTTGCTGGCCGAAAAAATGGGTTACGAATGGCTGTCGATTGGTGAATATTTAAGGGCCAACGTAACCGGAGAAAGACGGGTTGAAATGCTGGCTGGTAAGCTGCTTGGAGACCAAGAAATCATCGAGATTTTATCTGGTTTTTTTGAAAAAATCGAAGGCGAGGAACACTATATTTTAGATGGTTTTCCGAGGACACTACCGCAAGCAAAATGGTTACTGGAGCAAGATCAAAAAGGATTGATCCATATTGCGGCGGTAATCTATCTAAACGCTTCAAAAGAAGTTGTGCGGCGCAGGTTGATGGCTCGTGGTCGAAAAGACGATACGCCAGAGGCGCTCGATCGTAGGTTTGATGATTATGAAAAACTCACCCTACCTATAATTGATTGGTTGAAAGAACAGGGTGTTACTGTGCATGAAGTTGATGCAGAACGAAGTATTGAAGAAATTCAACTTGATATTCAGTCCCGCTTGAACTTAGATAAATAGAATATGTATACAAGAATCAAAACCGATTCAGAGATAGATTCAATGCGCACGTCAGGTAAAATCCTGGCCTCGACTTTGCGACTTGTGGCGTCAAAAGTCCAGCCTGGCATTACTACTTTAGAGTTGGCTGATGTTGCTGCAAAAGAAATCAAAGCAGCTGGTGGGCAGCCTGCCTTCTTACATTACGGGGCGCCGATACCGTTTCCAAGTGTTATCTGCATATCGGTTAACGATGAAGTTGTGCATGGTATTCCATCGGAGCGCGCACTAAAAGATGGCGATATTATTAGTCTAGATCTGGGCGTAGCGGTTGACGGCATGATCACGGATTCCGCTATAACCGTTGCTTGCGGCGCAGTCGACGCAAAAACGCAAAGCTTGATCACTCAGACTAAAAAATCGCTAAACGCTGGACTAAAAGTAGTTAAGCACGGGGTGCTAGTTGGCGATATATCCTACACGATTCAAAAGGTGTTAGATAGAGGCGGTTATGGAGTTGTGCGGGATCTTGTTGGGCATGGCGTCGGGCATGAGGTTCACGAAGATCCAAACATACCAAATTTTGGGAAAAAAGGCAGCGGCCCGCGCTTGGTTGCCGGCATGACGGTTGCGATCGAGCCGATGGCAACACTAGGAAATTACGGCGTCTTTACCGATGTTGACGGCTGGACCGTTAAAACAAATGACGGCTCGTGGGCGGCACATTTTGAGCACACAGTTTTAATAACCGATAAGGGCTGTGAGATTTTAACGGCTTAAGAAGTTGTAACGTCTAGTCGTAAGCGTTATAATTTTTCTATGCGCGATTCCAAGCCCAATTATTTCTTCGGGCTCGATATTGGTACAAGTATGGTCCGATGCGTTGTCGGCAGCTTAGACCTGACCAGTGAAGAACCTAGAGTTTCGGTGGTTGGCCACGGCTCGGCCCCAAACTTAGGTATGCGAAAGGGCCAGATAGTTCATGTTGACGACGTAGTGGGAGCTATCAATCAAGCGGTTAGTGAAGCTGAGCGTATTTCTGGTGTGCCGGTCCGGCAAGCGACAGTCAATATCAATGGCTCGCATATTCAGGGGACTGATTCAAAGGGCGTGATCGCTATCAGTACCGCCAACAAAGAAATAACCCTAGACGATAAAATAAGGGCTGAAGATGCTGCCACGATCATGCAGATTCCAGCCAACCGCGAGATTATTCAAGTTTTTCCAAAAAATTATCGAGTTGACGGCCACGACAGCATCAAAGACCCGACTGGCATGCAGGGGGTTAGGCTAGAAGTCGACACCCATATTATTACGGTGGCTTCACCCAATATTCGCAGTCTTGATACAGTGCTGGAGCGTTCACATATTGAGGCAAAACATCATACCGTATCTGGCCTTGCTGCCGCTGAAGCGGTCTTAAACCGCAAGCAAAAAGAGGCGGGCACGCTAGTGCTGGATATCGGTGCTGGCACTACGAATTTAGGGGTGATTGAGGACTGCGAAGTTCAGTACGTGGCTGTTATTCCACTGGGAGGCATTAATATTACTAATGATCTTGCGATTGGTTTAAAGACAGACCTGGAAATTGCCGAAGCGGTCAAGCTCAAGCACGCCGCTTTAGCTGACGCCGCCAAAGATGGCAAGTTCAGTGTCGAACATGAGCGCCGCAACCACGTGTTTAACGCGGCAGAAGTAAACATGATTATTGAGGCAAGAGTGGATGAGTTGTTAGAATTTGTCGATAAAGAACTAAAAAAAGTCCACCGTTCTAGGAAATTGCCTGGTGGAGTAGTGCTTGTAGGTGGTACGGCCAATATTCCTGGCATAGCAAACTTCACAAAAGAAAAATTGCAGCTAGCTGCTCGGCTCGGCGCCCTTCATAACGTCGAAGGTCTGACCGATGACGTCAAAGGGCTAGATTTCGTAACGGCAGTTGGCTTAATGCAACTTGATATGTTGTTTGCGGAACAAATGATGGACGGCGGGCCAGCCCGTAAAATGGCCAAAGATTCATTAATTGGAAATCTAGGGAGTTTGTTAAAACGATTTCGCTAGGTCTGATATAATTGGGATTAATAGCAAACATGTTTTGCTTTATCCGTAAGCATACGCCAGGAGAGAAGGAGATTTCATTGTTATGCCTCAGGTTACGCCAGCTATAGAAACATTTGCTCGTATAAAGGTTGTTGGTGTGGGTGGCGCTGGTGGCGCGGCCATAAACCGAATGGTTGAAGCCGGCGTGGAAGGTGTCGAATTTATCGCCATCAATACAGATGCGCAGGCTTTGCATTACTCCAAGGCTGACACCAAAATTCACATCGGCCACGAATCAACCCGCGGACTTGGCGCAGGCGCTAATCCAGAAGTTGGACAGCAGGCTGCCGAAGAGTCTTACGACGCTATTAAAGCAGCACTTGAGGGTGCCGATATGGTTTTCGTTACGATTGGCGCTGGCGGTGGCACGGGTAGTGGAGCGGGTCATGTAGTAGCTAGAATTGCTCAAGACTCAGGCGCGTTAGTTGTAGGTTTTGCTACAAAACCATTTGCATTTGAAGGCGAGAAGCGGCGGGCCAATGCTGACGTCGCAATCTTAAACCTGCGTCACTGCGTTGACACTTTAATTATCGTACCGAATGATCGCTTGTTGCAGACCATTGACCGCTCAACACCTATCATGCAGGCTTTCAAAGTTGCCGACGACGTTCTGCGCCAAGGCGTTCAAGTCATTTCAGATCTTATTACGGTGCATGGACTAATCAACCTC
>JRYK01002657.1_pt1 | contig 17682 bp, 27 predicted proteins | sample 235381 | NCBI WGS metagenome assembly JRYK01 (sample SAMN03074220, study PRJNA261476) | activated sludge metagenome | biome: Wastewater Treatment Plant; feature: Wastewater; material: Activated sludge; isolation source: activated biomass of a wastewaster treatment plant treating hydrocarbon... ... | reverse complement strand
AGGCGGCGTTCGAGGCGACGGATCACCCGACGGCCAAGCCGCTGGCGCTGTTTGAGATTCCCATCCGGCAGCACACGCGGCCGGGGGAGTTGTGCTACGAGCCGTTCAGCGGATCGGGGACGCAGATCATCGCCGGGGAGAATCTCGGCCGGCAGGTGAGGGCGGTGGAGATCGCGCCGCAGTTCGTGGCGGTGGCGTTAGATAGGTATCTAAGGGCGTTTGAGATTCGGGGGGAGGTGGTGGCCGAATGACGGAACCGTCGCCGTTGGAGAGACTGGAAGGCGAGCTTATCGATGGGCTTCTCACAGATGGGGAGCACCACAAGCAGTGGTATCTGGAAGAGGCGCTCAAGGCGGTGCGCAGGTTGATTGGGCGGCCGTTCCCGGACGATCTGGGGCAGGTGACGATCCAGTCAGAAGAGGGCGAGAATTCGTTGACGGAGATGCTGACGTACTGGGAGGGGATCGCGCCGTGACCTGGAGACGTCACTTCGCCTATCTGCGCTACGTCCTGCGGCACAAATACTACGTGTGGAGAGGCTGCCGCATTGTGGGTGGTATCCCGCTCTGGCGGGCCGTCGTCCACGACTGGGACAAGTTTTTCCCTGACGAGTGGCTCCCCTACAGCGAAACGTTCTACGCCCCGGACGGCGGGAAGCACTACATTGAGACCCCCGCCTTCGCGGCCGCCTGGAACCGTCACCAAAAGCGAAACCGCCACCACTGGCAGTATTGGCTTCTGACGTGGGATAGGGGCGAAACCGAAGCCCTACCCATGTCGGAGACAGATGTGCGCGAGATGCTGGCCGACTGGATCGGCGCGGGCTGGGCTATCACCGGCAAGCCCGATCCGCGGCCGTGGTATCAGACGAATCGAGAGAAGCTTCGGCTGCACCCGGTATCGCGCGAGCTGTTAGAAAGGTTGTTGGGCGAACTAGGGGCCGGCGAATGAGAAGTGTGGCGGCCGGACGAGAGAGAGCGACCGAGGTGGTCGCTCAAGGGGCCGGGGAGGGCTGGCGTCTAATTCGCGTCGACGATGACGTCCTCGTCTTCGTCTTCTTCTTCGTAGGGGCCGACGCGCTCCAGGAGGTCGTCGAGGTTGAGGTCGTTGGCCAGGAAGCCGTGGTCGCGGCTGGCGATCACCTGGAGGGGTTCGACCACGTAGGTCTCGGCCTCGAGGTCGTTGCTCAGGCGGACGTACTCCTGGAGGTGCTCGATGGCGTTCAGGAGTTCGGCCTGGGCGTCGTAGAGGAGGTCGTAGAGGCGGCTGTAGTTGGTGATCATGGTTTCTCCTTGGGGTTAGCCGAGGGTGGCCTCGAGCAGGTTGTTGAAGTTGTCTTCGCCGAGGAGGCGGTAGCCGGCATCGAGCAGTTCAGTGTAGGCGGCCTTGGCCGCTTCGGTCTGGAAGTTGAACTCGCCGGTGTCCATTTCGTCGGCGTGATCCTGGATCAGCTCGTCGATGATGCGGACGAGGGTGTCGGGGCGGAGGTGGTCGAGCAGGTAGCTGTTGGTCATGGTTGGTTACTCCTCGTTGGTCAAGAAGGCGTGGATCTCGTTGAGCAGTTCGCGGACGTGGCCGAGGTCGCCGGGGTAGCCCCAGTGGCGGCGGCCGGTGCGGTCGAAGTGAACTTCGTGCATGCCCAGTTCGCTGCGAAGTTCGTCGAGCAGGTCCAGAATGGCGTTCTGGTGCTCGGTGTATTGCTGGTCGGCGGTCAATTGGGTCGTGGTGTTCATTTCGTTCTCCATCGTTATGTTAATTGACATGATACTCGGCGGGGCGACAAAGCCAAGGCTCAGTTCGATGTCATTTCGGTGTCTTTCGATGAATCATGAACGACGTTGAGCGGCTGGTTCAGGCGGAGATCGACCGGCTGCAGGGGCCGGGGTTCGCCAAGTCGCGGCGGGCGCGGCAGATGCGCGGGGCGACGATCCGGGCGCTGGCCGAGGCGACGATAGCGAATAAGCCGTGGACGGGGCCGGAGGGGGTGCTGGGGCCGGGGCGGCCGGCGACCATTGTCAGCGAGACCAACTTCTATGAGAAGGCGCATTGGTTTGCTCACCCGCTGGTGCAGGAGGTCATCGAGCGGGTGACTGAGCTGTACAGGCAGCGGAATGCGCGGGAGAGGGAGGAATCGCGACATCGGCAACAGGTGTGGGTGGAGCAACGGGAGTTGGAGGCGGCGGCGGCGCAGTTCGACATGGCGGGCAAGTTGCTGTCGCTGTCGCACGTGACGCGGAAGGTGGCGCGGAAGGGCGCGGCCGGGGAGGAGGCGGTCATCATCAATCCGGCGAACGCGCCGGTGTTCAACGCGGCGGCAAAGCTGAACGAAGGGGCGAGCATTCTGGCGCGGCGGGCGCTGGGGCTGCCGGTGGAGGTGAGGCGGAGCGAGTTGACCGGGGCGGCCGGCGGGCCGGTGCGGACGCAACATGCAATGGACGAGGTGAGCGATGACGAGCTACAGCGGCGCATCGGGACACTGGCCCGCGGCGCGCTCGCGGTCCTCGGCGGTGGCCCAGTGGCAGGAAATGCGCCGAGGGCTGCGGCTGATGATCCAGCGGGCGAGGAGTAGGGGCGTGGTGACGCCGGAAGTGGTGGCCGCGTTCGCTATGCTCCACATGGAGACCGACGACGGTCTGCCCATCACGCCCGCGCCGCACCACTGGCTGTGGCTGCAACTTATCTGCGATTCGGCGATTAAGCGGCTGCTGATTGTGGCCACGCCGGAGAGCGCGAAAACGACGTGGATGATGGCCTACGCGGCGTGCCTGATCGGGTTCCATCCGGAGTGGCCGGGGATCATCGCGGCCGTCAGCGGGCCGGTGGCGGAGAAGCGCAGCGAGGCGTTGCGCAACCTGGTCATGTCGGCCGAGTTCGCGCTGACCTTCCCGACCGTGCGGCCGGCGGAGGGCATGGGCTGGCGGGTGCATGAGTGGAGCGTGGCCGAGGAGGGACGGCCGCACGCGGGGCGGTTGCATCCGACGGTGTCGGCCTACGGCACGGGCGGGTCGGTGACCGGCTCGCGGGCGCGGTGGCTCATCGCCGACGACATCCTGGACTATGACAACACGCGGACGCAGCACCAGCGCAACCTGGTCGACGCCTGGCTGCACACGTCCCTTCTCTCTCGCGTGAACGCGCGGACGGGGATGGTGCGGATGATCTCCAACGCCTGGCATCATGACGACGCGGTGGCCCGGTTGCGGCGCAGCGAGGGCTGGGTGGTGTGCCACGTGCCGCTGCTGAGCGAGGGGCCGGAGGTGGTGGCGTCGATCAGCTATCCCGACGACTTCTCCGGCACGCCGATCGGCCGGCCGGTCGACGCGGCCGAGGTGAGCCAATGAGACGCTACACGGCCGTCGTCCACCGCGAGCATGAAGTCATCTTCGAGTACAAAGATGGCGTTGCCGTCCACCGCCCGCTGGCCGCCCTATGGCCGGAGCACAAGCCGTTGGCCGAGGTGCTGAAACTCAAGGCAACGACGCCGGAGCCGATCTGGGAGGGGACGTACCAGGGCAACCCGTCGCCGGCGGGGGGCTACACCTTCCGGCGGGAGTGGTGGTCGGGGAAGAACCGCTATCACTTTGACGACCGGGCGCTGCGGACGCAGGTCATCGGCCGCTATCAGGCGTGGGACATCGCGGCGAAGGACAAGGACAGCAACGACCCTTCGGCGTGCGTGACGGCCGACGTCCTGGCCGACTATCGGATGTTGATCCGCGAGGTCTACGTTGCGCGGCTGACGTTCGACGTGGTGCCGGAGACGATCCTCAGCCTGGCTCGGCGCTGGAACGCCGACGACCGGCTGCGGAACGTGCTGATCGAAGACGCGTCGAGCGGCACGCCGGCTTACCAGACGCTCAAGGCCACGGCCGAGGCGTGGCTGCGGCCGTTGCTCTTCGCCATGCGGCCGGTGGGTAGCAAGGTGGAGCGGGCCAACGCGGCCAGTGTGTGGTGCGCCAACGGGATGGTGCTGTTGCCGCATCCGGGGCCGGAAGTGGGCTGGTTGATGGATTTTGAAGACGAGTTGTTTTCGTTTCCGCAGGCGGCGCACGATGACCAGGTGGACGCCTTCGCCTACGTCGTGGCGTTCTGCGAGAACCTACTAGCGGCGGGCTACGGTGCTCGCGCGGCCCAGGGAGGTAAAGGATGATGGAGAGTGACATGCGGGTGGGCGGCTGGCGCGGCCGGCTGTGGAGTTGGGCCGGGGGAAACCTGGCGCGCTACGGCGGGCTGCTGGAGGCCTCGGCGTTGCCAATGGTTGGCGCGGCTGAGAGCGACGTCGTTCCGCGGCCGACGGCCGAGTATGCGGTGCGGCTGGCTTATCGGGAGAACCGGCAACTCTATAGGCGGCTGCACGGCTGGGGGCTGGTCGAGCAGCCTTGGAGGACGGTCTACAACCCTGTGCCGTCGGTGGTTGCGTTCTACCTGGCCCACACGCTGGCCGGCAACGTGGCGGTGCTGCCGGCGGAGCGGGCTGCGGCCGAGGCCAACCAGACACGCGACGACGCGCTGCTGGCAGCCATCGGCCGGGTGCAGGAGAGATCGAACTGGATGGTGCTGCGGCAGGAGATCGTCGAGAACGCGGCGACGTTCGAGGACGTCTTCCTCAAGGCGGCCACGCGGGTTGATGAGATCGGCGCGGCAAGTGGCGTGTTCCTGCAGCTACTGCCGGTGACTTCCATTCGGCGCTGTGAGGTGGACGAGCGGGGCTACGTGCGCGGGTTGCGCATCGACACGCCGCGGTTCGATAGCATCTTCGGCGGCCGGGCGCGGGAGCACACGCTGGTGGAGATTTGGGACGGTGAGGGCGTGCGCTTCTACGAGACGGAGGGGCGTGCCACGGTCGACGATGACAATTTGCCGCCGGTCGTTGGCGCGCAAACATTCGCGGAGTTAGGGTACGACTTCATTCCGGTCGTTTGGGCGCGGGCGCGTACCTACTGGTGGGAGATGATCGACCAGATCGACGAGTTGAACCGGCTGGCGTGGCTCATGCGGCGGCTGAACCGGCCGGTGATGTTCATCTCGGCCAACGCGGTGGACGAGCGGGGGTTTCCGCTGCCGGCCCCGCAAGTGACCATGGCGGACAAGGGGCCACGGTCGGCCTACGAGGAGGTCGGCGACGGCGCGGTGGCCGTGGTGCGGCTGCCGGGCCAAGCGACGGCCGAGTGGAGCGGCTCCTCGGTGGATTTCGGCGCTATGCGCCAGGAGATGGATGCGCTGCGCGGGCACATCGAGGGCGGTTTGCCGGAGTACTTCGTCGCGGCGCGGTTGCAGGCGGTGCAGGTGGCGGCCGATACGCTCCAGATGTTGCTGGCCCAGGCCGGCCAGCGGGTGCTGGAGATGCGCGAGACGCTGGAGGCGGCGCTGGTACGGGCACAGATGATGGCGCTTACCCTGGGCCAGGTGGCCGGGCTGGAGGGGTTTGAGCCAGCGGAGATCGGGACGTATGACCGCGGCGACTTCGGGCACGTGTTCGCCGAGCGGCCGGTGTTCGAGAAGCTGGCCACGGCCAAGGCGGCCGAGGTGCGCGAGTTGACCGCGGCCGGGGCAACCATCGAGGGGGCGGCCCGCGTCGCCGGCTACGATGAGCGCCAGGTGGAAGACCTGGTGAACCTATCGCTGGCGACGTTCCCGGAGGAGGACAGAAATGTGGAGTGAGTCGCAGCGCACCGCCTTGGCGCAGATCAGCGAGGATGACAAGATAGCGGCGACGGCCGTGCCGTGGCGTTACCTGACCGGCCCGGCGCAGGTGATATTGGAGACGCCGGAGAAGCAGGCCAGCGGTTGGCAGTGGCAGGCGGCCGTCGGGCTGGGCGCGTGGTTTTATCGCCGGCGGCGTGTGCCCGCGGCCACCGTCCTGGCGCAACTCGACCGGGTGATGACCGGGCTAGAGAACGAGGCTCGCAGCGCGTCGCTCGACCGCACGGTTCCGATCGACCAGTGGGCGCTGCGCATGGCGGGCATCAGCGAGACGTCGGCGCTGGTGGCCGGGGCGTTCGCGGCCGGCGGCTGGGCGCGGCTGGACGTGGTGCTCGGCGACGTGGAAGAGCACCTGGCAGCGGAGTTGGGCTACCTCGACGCCTTCGCCGACGACGTGGCCGCCGGCCGCGTGCCCCGCGACGGCCGCTTCCTCCGCCGGGCAATGCTCTATGGCGCGGCCGGCTGGGGGTTCTACATGCTGCTGCGCGGCCGCGAGGCGCGGCGACGCGGCTATGGCGAGGAACACAACATCCTCGACCCTGGCGCGGAGCACTGCCAGGAATGCGTCGGAGAGACGGATCGAGGCTGGCAGCCGCTCGGCTCGCTGATTCCAGTGGGCAGCCGGCAGTGTCGCAGCGGGTGTCGTTGCCGGATGGAGTATCGCAACGCGGCCGGTGAGGTGGCGGAGTGATGGATAACCAGGTGGTGGTCAAGCAGGTCGTGTGCCCGGATTGCGGCGAGATGTTCGTGCCGACTGACTTCACGGTGTTGGCGGTCAGCGGCTATCCATCGCTCAGGAACGTCGGGATCGGTTGTCCGCACTGCGGGTGGTTCGGCCACCTTTTCGTGGAGGACGAACGGCAACGCCGCCGGCGCGCGACGTTGGCGATGCGGCGCAAGGACTGCGAGAGGCACAAGACGCCGGGCAAGTGGCGGCAGGTGGAGAAGGCGAAGGAGGAACTCGGCCGCGTCTTCGATGAGGTGCAGGCAAAGTGGCGGCCGGTGCTGGGCCTGACGCCGATTGGGCCACCCGACGACGACGGTGTCCTCGTTGAGCCAGAGGCGGGTCAGTGACGGAGCTACGGCCGCAGTACCAGGCCGGCGCGCCGGGAGACGACGCGACGAGACTGCCGTCGCGGGCGGTCAACCTGGCGCGGAGGGTGCTGGAGCTGGAGCGGCAGTGCGCGGGACGCGGCCGGTTGGCGTTCGAGGTGGTCTTCCTGGATGGGGAGTGGCTGTTGTTCGTGTCAAAGCCGGGGCCGCTAGAACGTCTAGGCGAGTAGGTATTGCCATAGAACAACAGAGCGATTATACTGGTTGCAATTGAATAGACCGGCCGGCACACCACAACCGGCGCGGCGACCGACACGTAAGAACCTGGCCGCCTGAGTCCATTAGGATTCAGGCGGCCTTTTGCATTCTCCCCACGTCGACGGACGGCATAAACGGTTTCACGGAGATAGAGATGCCAACTGAAGAGACGAACGACAGCGCCCAGGGTGGCGCGCAAGCTCAGCAGGATCGGGCAGCCGGCGCAAGCCCCGCCCCGGCGCAACCCAGCTTCTCGGCCGAGCAGCAGGCGGCGGTCGATCGGATCGTGGCCGAGCGGCTGAAGCGAGCGCAGGACAAGTGGCGGGCCGACCAGGAGGCCAAGGCGGCGGCCGATACGGACGCGGCCGAGGCTAAGCGGTTGGAGGACGAGAAGAAGTTCCAGGAGTTGGCCGGACGGCACGAGAAGCGCGCGGCCGAGTTGGACGCGAAGCTCCAGGCGGCGACGGCCGACCTGGAGCGGGCGACGGCGCTCATCAATGGCCTGCTAGAGAGCAAGAAGAAGGGGCTGCCGGAGTCGATGGCGAAGCTGCTGGAGGGCCGGAACATCTTCGAGCAGTTGGAGATCGCCGACGCCTACCTGGCAGCGCAGCCGGTGGGCGGTGGGAGCCGCAGCACAACCCCGCCGACGCCCCAGGCCCAGGCCGGGCAGAGCGACTTTGTGAAGCAGGCCATCGATCGGCAGCAGAAGCGCGCGACAGCCAATGACCCGTATGCCGAGATGATGAAGCGATAGGGGAGGGCGATTCCAGGAAATTAGGAGTGTGAGGTATGCCGACGACGAATAGCTATCAGGTGGGCCGCGCGCCGTGGCTCGTGGACTGGGAAAACTCGACCCGCGATCTGGGCCACCAGATCGCTTGGGCGGCGGTTGACCCGGCGCGAGTGGACGCGGGCGGCCGGAAGTATGTGCCGGATGGGATGGTCATGGCGGTGCTGGCGAGCGGGATGATGATCCCGCGCGTCGATGTCGACCTGGACCCCGCGCCGGGTGACCAGCTGGGGACAGAAACGGCCGGCGGCTTGCTCATTGGCGAGGCGCACGAGAGTGACCGCAACGACGCGCTGACGGGCTACGGCCTGCTGCTGGGCGGTGTGGTCTACGAGAATCTGCTGCCGGACGCGGAGCATGACGACTTCGCGACCTGGCAAGGTGAACTGGCGACCGCTGGCCGCCACTTCATCTACCTGACGCACACGAACACGGCCGCGAGCTAGGAGGATCATCATGGACTTGGACTTCACTCAGGTGATCAACGATCTCGGCGGCCGGCTGGGCTTTTTCGAGATCGCCCGACAGACGCGCGCGCCGGCGGACTATCTGTTCAACCGCTTCCTGCCGGAGCAGGTGCGGCCGACGTATGACGTGACCACCGGCTCCATGCGCATTGTGCCGACGCTGGCGGGCATGAGCGGCATGGATTCACGCTACGCGCAGGTGGGCGCGCTGGACGCGCGGACGTTTATGGAGCGGACGGCGAAGCTGACGGCCAAGCTGCCGCTGACGGAGAACGCGCTGCGCGAAATCTACGCCTTCTCCCAGGCGCTCACGGCCCAGGGCGGCGACGTGCGCGGCTGGCTGCGCGGCGAGGTAGAGGCGATCTTCCAGAACGTCGTCATGCAGGCCCAGCTCGACACGATGGAGTGGCTGCGCGGCCAGGCGCTCTCGAACGGCGACGGCATCGACTGGACGTATGACAGCATCAATCTGACGGTCGATTATGGCATCCCCAGCGGCAATGTGCTGACGGTGCGCACCATCGCCTCCAATGCGGCCTACGGCGGTAGTGCCTCGGCCTTCTGGACGGACGTGCAGGCGGCCCAGCGCCTTCTGCGCTATCGCGTGACCGCCTTCATCGCCCATCCCGACACCATCGACACCATCATTCACAACGCGGCCAACAAGCTGCGGGTCATCGGTCAGGACACCAACGCCGGCTGGTTCGACGTGCAGCGGTTCAGCGGCACGACGGAGCAGCCGACGGGCGACGCACGCGACATGCTGCGGCTGTGGAGCTACGGCCTGGAAGGTGAGGTGATTGACCCGGCCAACCCGACGCAGACGGTGAAGGTCCCGTTTCTGGCCCCGGGCAAGTTGCTGGCCATCGGCGCGGCCGGCCGCGGCGGCTACGTCGTTGGCATGGGCGCGCAGGAGCAGCCGCTGGATAACCGGCCCGTGGGCTACACCCACATCGGCCCCACCGTCGAGGGCGCGAACGTGCCCGGCCGTTGGGGGCGGATGTACGTGCCGCAGGAGCGGCCGTGGGAGCTGCACGGGGAGTCGGTGACCAACGGTCTGCCGGTGCTGGAAGACCCGTCGAAGATCGTCATCGCTACCACTGAGTTGGCCTAGCGGTTGGGAGGACGACGATGAGCGAGCCGATGCGAGAGTACACGAAAGAGATTGACCTGCGACCGCTGGCCGACCGATACCCAAGCGCGCGCAAGGTGACGGTGGACATGGCCGGCCGGACGGCCTACGTGTTTACCTGCAGCGGCCATCGGGCCATGACCATCACCGGCGCAGAGTTTGACGCGCTGGTGAAGGCGCTGCCGGGCAAGGAAGGCCAGGACGACGCGGCCGAGGTCGAGCCAGTCGAGGCGGTCATCTCGGTCGTGAAGGAGCCGGAGCCGGACGTACAGGAAGCCGCGCCGAAAAAGCGCGGCAAGTAACGGTGGTGGTTCTCCTCCTTCCAGATGGGTGGGGGCGGCTTTGCGGGCTGCCCCTGCCCCCTCAGGGAAGGAGCCGATGAGGTAGAGGTAGACGATGGCCGAACGCGCGAGCATGACCGAACTGGTGAACCTCGTCGAGCGACTGGTCAACGACCCGGAGAACGTCGCGCATAGCAAGGACGACATCCAGGCGGCGCTGGACGTGTACCGGGTGGAGGCGCGCTACGACCTGCTGACCGGCGTGCCGACGCGGACGGCCGAAGGCGTAGTCTGGCAGACCTTCCAGGCCGACGCGGGTTACTGGGAAACGGACGCCATCCTCTACAGCGGCAACTACACGCCGCTGGCGCCGGCGACGAGCGACTGGATGGCAGGCCGCTGGACGTTTGCGGCTGAACCGCTCCGGCCGGTGACCATCCTGGGCTGGAACTATGATCCCTACCAGGCAGCGGCCGATTTGCTGGAAGTGAGAGCTACGCAGCTGGCCGAGGACTACGACTTCCAGACCGGGCCGGACTCGTTCAAGCGCAGCCAGCGCCACGCGCAACTGCTGAAGATGGCCGATCGCTATCGGGCCATGTCGCCGCGGCTTAAGGCCGTCGAAGACGCGGCGGCTGACTGGACTATGCCGGAGATAACCATCGATGTTTTCGGCTGGTGAGTTGGCAGCCATGACGGCCGAGATCGGGCGCAGCCTCGGGCCGGCGAGCGGGCTGGGCGCGGGCATTGTGCTGGTGCGTGGCAACGTCGCCCTGCCGGCGCAGAGCGTGCGGCTGGTGCGGCCGACCGGCCAGGGCCGGACGGTGGCCACGGATGGCACGGAGTCGGCTCAGTCGACGGTGGAGATCGTCGGGTTGCCATCGCTGGACATCCGGCCGCGCGATCGGTTCGTGGTCGACGGCATGGCCTACGAGGTCATTAGCGTTCACCCACAGCGGCAGATAGACACGGTGGCCCAGGCGAGGTTGGTACAGTGAGCAAGGGAGGCTTTCGCGCCCGCATCGTCTGGAACCGCGATCCGCGCGACCTGGGTCGGGCTGTCTCGGAGTATGGCGAGAAGCTGGTCTACCATGCGCTTGTCCAGTACCTGGAAAAGCACGCGGCCGAGATCAAGGCGCAGATGCAACGGGAAGCGCCGTGGCAGGATAGAACCGGTCAGGCGCGGGCCAAGCTCAACGCCGAGGTGGAGACGAGTGGGGCACAGGTGGCGCTCTATCTGTCACACGGTGTGGCGTATGGCCAGTGGCTGGAGCTGGCCCACGGCGGTCGGTACGCCATCATCGGGCCGACCATCGCTCGCGTTGGGCCGCGCATCGGGGAAGACCTGAAGGCGAAGATGAAACGATGATCGACGTGAAGGCCACCATCATCGCGCTCATGCAGGCCGACGCGACGCTCATGGGGCTGCTCGTGGGCGGGGTCTATGGCGTGGCCGAGTTGCGGCCAGGCATGGACGGGCCGACGCCTTTCGACGCCTTCGGCCGCGTGCGGCCGTGCGCCCTGGTGCGCCGGGAGGTCTCGACGGCGGCCGGGCCGCGCGGGCGGTTCAGCCGGCAGTTCCTGGTCATCTTCTTCTATGACTCGGCCGGGTATGAGGTCATCACCGAGGCCATGAACCGGACGCGGGCGCTGCTGCACGAGCAGCGCGTGGGCAACGGGGCCTATGAGGTTCGCCACGTCGACACGGTCGATGACCAGTATGACGACGCTCTGCTGGCGTACATGCACCGCGCACGCTACGAGGTAGCGGTGGGCGGGTAGGAGAGACGAATATGGCACGCAGTGCACTCGCGGCAGTTTCTATTCCCGCCACCGGCTATAACGTGACCGATTCGGCCGCGTTCGCCGCCCTCACGCCGGGGGCCAACAACGGGAAGATCATCGACTACGATGCGGCGGCGCGCATCGTCCTGAAGAACACGACGGGCGGCGCGGCCGTCTTCACGATCAAGATGGTCACGCCGGCGCCTTACACGGCGCTGGGCTTGACTATCTCGGACATGACCGTAACCGTCGCCGCCGGCAAGACGTGGGAACTGAAGCCCCATCCGGCCATGCAGCAGGCCGACGGCAAGATTTACATCGACTGCGACGTGGCCGGGTCGATTCTGGTGCTGTCATGAGCGAGAAGAACGTCACCACGGTTTCTCTACGGTTCACCGGTTCGCCGGTCGTGCGCCGCGTCATTGGCGAGCACGAGTGGACGCCGGAAAACGGCCACGTGGCCGACGTGCCGCTGGAGCTGGCGGCCGACTTGCTGACCGGGCGCGAGGGCGATGAGTGGCAACTGGCGGCGCGGCCGTCGGCGAAGGTGCATAAGGAGTTGGCCGAGCTGATGGGCTTGGCCCCGGCCGAGTTGATTCTGATTCCCGGCGAGGAGCCGGAGGGAGACGTGAAGAATGGCTAATCAGGCATACGGGAAGTACGTCTTGGGCTTGCGCAACGTGGTCGTGACGAAGCTCGACGGCTCCGCCCAGGAGCCGCTGGACGCGATCCAGGAGTTCAACGTGACGATCACCGTCGAGGAGGCGGTGCTGGAGGGCAACGACGTGGAGATCGCGTCGGTGTCGCTCGTCAAGGGCGGCGAGGGCAGCGCTGGGGCCGGGTCGCTGTCGATGGCGGCGATGGCCATCATCTTCGGCACGTCGGTGGCCACGACCGGCTCGACGCCCAACCGTGTGAGCACGGTGAAGATCAACACCAGCCTCCGGCCGCCGTACTTCAAGATTTACGGCGAGGCGTTCGATGACCAACTGGGCGCGCTGCACGTGCTCGTGCCTAAGGCGAAGCTCAGCGGCGACTTCGAGATTCCGCTGCAACAGGGCACGGAGTGGCTGACGCCGGGCTTCGACTTCCGCTGCCTGGCCGACGCCAACGGCGACATCGTGGAGCTGCGCGCCCTGGAGACGCGAGTGGCGCTGCCGACGACCTAGTCGCGGCGCCGGAGGGCACATGAACGACAAGGCGCGCGAGTATTTGGAACTGTGGTATGGCAATGCCGACGCCACGGAGGAGATTCAACTGAGCCTCGGCCCGGCGGTGATTCGGACTGCGGTTTCGATCCTAGACCTGGTTGCCGCCGGGCACATCCCTACCCCGTTGCTGGCCGAACTGCAGAAACTCTCCGAAGTTGGCGATGACCCGAAGAAGCAGATCGAGGCCGTCGGGCAGTTGCCTGTGGTGACGCCCGCACTCGACGCGGCATGCCTGGCCGCTTTCGTTGCGCCGCCCCTTTCGCGCGACGAGAACGACGGCTATTTTCCGCTCAGCCGCGTCCCCGTTCCCGACAAGCTGAAGGTGTTTTTTCGGCTCCTGAGGGGGGTTGAGCCGCTGCGCGAATTTCATGACGAACCGGGACGGGCTAACGGAGTTGCACGTGCTGGGAATGACCTACGGCTGCCGGCCGTCGGAGATCGTGGGGATTCCTGACGAGTGGGCGGCCTACCAGTTTGACGTGGTCGCCTACACCGTCGGGCAGCAGGAGCTCAACGAATCGCGGCATCAGGCGCGCGATAAGGCGCGCCGAAACGGCAAGAAGAAGGGCAAGCGCGACGCAGACGACGCGCAGCCGATGCCGTCGAGTGTGCTGCGCGGGCTGATCAAGAAGTAACGTTATGGCTATCGACCTCGGGTCTGCCTTCGGGAAGATTCTCATCGACGCCCAGGATGCCCTTGACCAGACCGGCAAGGTTGGCAAGGCGCTGGGCGGTCTGGCCGGGCCGGCCGGGATGATGGCCGGCGCGATAGGCGCGGCCGGGGCCGCGGCGGGCGGGGCGCTGGTGGCTCTGGGCGTGTCGTCGGTCGGGGTGGCCCGCGACTTCCAGTCGGCGATGGCGGTCATGTCCACGGCCGTCGATCCCCTCTCTGTTGGCGCGCAAACAACAGCCGAGGCGATGGGCATCCTGAGCGAGGCGTCCTTGGCTGTGGGCAGCGACACGGCCCTGGTGGGCGTGAGCGCATCAACGTCGGCTGAGGCCATCACCGGACTGTATAAGGCCGGTCTCTCGACAAGTGAAATCTTCGGCGACCTGCAGGGCTACATGGCCGGCACGGCCGAATTGTCCGGCGCGCTGCGAGCCTCTATCGACCTGGCCGCAGCGTCAGAGTTGGACATGGTGCAGGCCTCGGAACTGGCAGCCATCACCCTGGCTACGTTCGGCGGCCACTTAGAGACGGAGGCAGAGCGGGCCGAGTTCGTCAATACGGCCATGAACAACTTCGTTCAGACGGCCGATGGCTCGGTAGCCTCGGTGGCCGATTTGCAGGCCGCCTTCGTCAACGTTGGCCCTTCGGCCGCGGCAATGGGCATGGGCGTTGAAGAAGTCAACACCGCCCTGGGTATCCTCTCGACCCGCGGCATCGTCGGCAGCGAAGCAGGCACGGCGCTCAAATCCATGTTGGTCAACCTGCAGCGCACGACGCCGGAAGTGACGGAGACGCTGGATGCCCTGGGCGTTTCGCTCTATGACGCCGAAGGCGTGATGTACGAGTTGCCGGAGATCATCGGCCAGCTCGAGGGCGCGATGGCCGGCATGACTGAGGAGCAGCGCCAGCAAACGGTTGTGACCCTGGCCGGCAGCTATGGCATGAACGCCATGAATGCCCTGCTGAGCGAAGGCTCAGAGGGCTGGGCGGCGATGGAGACAGCCATTGGCGGCGCGGCTACGATGCAGGAGACGGCCGCGGCGCGGACGGCCACGCTGGACGGGGCGATGGAGGCTCTGGGCGGCGTGGTCGAGACATTTCGCATTAAAGTTGGAACGGCGCTCGTTCCTGTTCTGACCTCGCTGGCCGAGATCGGAGCAACGCTGATCGAGAAGTACGGCCCCACCTTAACGGCCGTTTTCGAGAACGTCGGCAACGGCATCCAGCGCATCGTCGACGTCATCCAGAACGGGCAGCTTGGCGAACTGTTCACCGTCTTCGAGGACGGGTCGTCTGTGCTGGGCGGCATCTTCGAGTCCTTCGGGATGGGCGAGGAGCAGGCGAACAATCTGGCGACGGGGATTAGCAACGTCGTCACCAGCGTGCAGAACTTCATAACACCCGTGGCTGAGTTCGTCCAGAACCACGGGCCGCAGTTGCTACAGATTCTTGGTGGCGTGGCCGTGGCGCTGGGCGNNTGGGGCGGCATCAGGGACAAGGCCCAGCCGGTCATTGAGGCCATTCGCGGCGCGATCCAGACGGCCGCGGACACGATCCGGTCTTTCATCGGCAACCTGCAAGAGGGGATGAGTCCGCTCAACGCGTTCATCGAGGCCATTTGGGACATCGCCCCGCAGGGCCTTGTGGATGCCCTCGTCAACCTGCGCGACAACGTTATTCCCGGCCTGATGACCTCGTTGCAGACGTTTCTGACCAACGTCGGCACGTGGTGGAACGCGACGTGGCCGCAGTTGCAGACCGCGCTGCAAACGGTCTGGGGCATCATCCAGAGCGTCATCCAGTCGGCCCTCGCGGTGATCGGGCCGGCGATCCAGACGTTCCTGGCGGCCCTCGGCCCGATCTGGGAGCAACTCAAGGGGCTGTGGCCGCCGATTTTGGAGGCGTGGGAGGCAGCTAAGCCTGTGCTGCTGGGCGTGTTGGCAGTCATCGGGGCGGCGCTGGCCACGGCCGTGGGCCTGATCTCTGGCATCATCAACGGTCTGGCGCGGGCCATTGGGCCGATCGTGCAGGGGATCATCGGGGCCGTGAAGGGGATCGTGACGGCTATGACCGGCGTCTTCCAGACGCTGACAGGCGTCTTCCGGCTGATCGTGGGCCTGTTCACCGGGAACGGCGAACTGATCCGGCAGGGTTGGGAGAACCTGAAGGACGGGATCATCAACATCGTGTCCGGGCTGGTGGGCGGGGTCATGTCCCTGTGGAACGGGCTGGTACAGGGCATTACCGGCTTCGTGTCCGGGCTGGTAGAGGGCGTGGTTAAGTTTTTCCAGAACCTCTATGACCGCCTGGTCGGCCACTCCATCGTGACCGACCTGGTGGAGCGGATTCGCTCGCTGTGGGAGGAGTTGTGGGAGTCGGTCACGTCGGTCATCGAGACGGCCGTTGACACGATCCAGGGCATCATCGAGGCGTTCGTCGATCTGTTCCAGGGCGACTGGGAGTCGTTCAAGGAGAAGATCGGCGAGGTCTGGCAGGAAGCCTGGGATAAGGTGATCGAGATCGCCGAGGGGTTGTGGGACAGGGTTTCGACCTGGCTCAGCGGGTTGTGGGGGAACATCAAAAACTGGTTCACGCAGACCGACTGGAAACAACTAGGGCTGGACGTGGTCACCGGCATCGTCAACGGCCTGAAGGCGGCCGGGCAGTCCATCGTCGAAACCATCATGAGCTTCGTGCAGGCGGCGTGGGACGCAGTGAAGCGTTTCTTCGGCATCGCTTCGCCCTCGACGCTGATGTACTGGGCGGGGCAGATGATCGGCCAGGGCCTCATCGACGGCATTCGGTCGAAGATCGCCGACGCGGCCGAGGCTATGGACGAGCTGTTCTCGGTGCTGGGCAACGTCAGCAGCCTGGGCAGCGGCTTTGGGAACCTGTTCCAGGCGCGGGAGATCGACCCGCTGCAACGGCGGATCAATGAGTTGGGCGACAGCATCGATGGCTACAGCGACTCGCTCCAGGGGATGCTGGACACGCTTGGCCTGGAGTTGAACGACCCGACGCTGGCGTTCCACCTGCAGCAGCTCGTCGACAGCCAGTTCTCCAGCGCGGAACAGCGAGCGACGGCACAGACGGCGCTGGCGATCATGCGCGAGCGCCAGCGGTTGCTGGCCCAGCAGCGCGACGTGCAGCGCGACCTGGAGGAGCAGCAGAGCAGGCTCCTGAGGCTGGAGACGCAGCGGCAGCAACTGAGCTTCCTGCAACAGCAACTCGACCTCATCAAGCTGATCCGGGAGAACGGTCTAGACACCAGCATTCTGGAGGGCCTGACGCTGGGGTTGAACGCCGACCCAGGGGCGCTCATGGACGCGATGGTCGCGGCGATGCGGCAGATGATTCGCGCGGCCGAGGACGAGCTGGGCATCGACTCGCCGTCAACGGTGTTCCGGCGCATTGCCGCGCAGGCGAAGGCGGGCCTTATCGTGGAGATGGCCGACACGCGCGCCGTGGTTCGGGCGGCGCGGAGCATGGTGCGGAACATGGCCGAGGCGGCCGAGTTCGCGCTGGCCGCGGCGGTCGGCAATGGCGCGGCCAGCGACAACAGCCGCAGCATGACGATGTATGGCGGGCAGCACTTTTACTTCCAGGAGCGGCGCGGGTCGGTGCTGGAGGAAGTCCAGGGGTTACTGAGACCATGAAACCGGTTTCGTTTCGCGGTTTCGCGCTCAACGGCAGCGGCCTGTCGGCGGCATTCGACCGGGCGTACCAGCGGCCGGCGCTGTCGCCGGTGAGTGTCTCGCGGCAGGGGCGCGCGCCGAAGGTGACGGCCGTGGAGCAGGAGCTGTGGCAGTTGCCGGCGCTGGGGATGCTCATCGACGGCAACGCGGCCGACGACGACGCTCTGCGGCTGGGGCTGCTGCGGGCGTTCGACACGCGGGCCGGAGCCGGGGCGCTGGTGGTGGCCGACGACGATGGCAACAACGAGCGCTACCTATATGCCGTGTGCCAGAACCTGGAGCAAGAGCAAGGGAAGGCCGGGCTGGGCTTTGCGGCGACGCTGGTGGCGGCCGATGAGCCGTTCTGGTTGAGTGTGGACGCGACGACGGTGACTGAGGCGATCAACGTCAGCGGCGAGACGTTCGTCGTGGCCAACCCTGGCGACGTGGACGTCGAGCCGGTGGTGACTGTGCTGGCCACGGCCGGGCGCACGGGAACTGGGCACTGGCGCTATCGGCGCTTTGTGCCGGTGTTCTGGCGCTCGCCGGCGGCGGCGCGCTGTAGCGTGCGCGCCCGCCGTGGCGGAGGCGTGTAGGATGGCGCTTGCTTCCACAGGCGGGCGCCATGATCCGCATCCTCATCGCCGACGACCACGCC
>JRYK01002160.1_pt1 | contig 17750 bp, 13 predicted proteins | sample 235381 | NCBI WGS metagenome assembly JRYK01 (sample SAMN03074220, study PRJNA261476) | activated sludge metagenome | biome: Wastewater Treatment Plant; feature: Wastewater; material: Activated sludge; isolation source: activated biomass of a wastewaster treatment plant treating hydrocarbon... ... | reverse complement strand
TCGCCGCCGCGCTCGCGGGCCAGCCTGCCCAGGGTATCGGCGGCCACGTCGGGGCGCTCGTCGCCGGCGATGACGGCGATCTCGCCGTCGTCCACGTGGCGGGTCAGGCCGTCGGAGCACAGCAGCAACAGGTCGCCCGGCTCCAGCACGATCTCATACAGGTCGATGGGCGGCCGCTTCTCCGAACCGATGCTGTAGAGGATGACGTTCTTATAGGGGTAGCGCACCGCCTCTTCCGGCGTCAACGCGCCCTCCTCCACCAGCCGGGCCACGAGGCTCTGGTCGCGGCTGATCTGCTCCAGGTCGCCGCCGCGCCACTGGTAGGCGCGGCTGTCGCCCACGTTGCCGATGTAGGCGTGGCCGTCCTGGATGACGGCGGCGACCATGGTCGTGGCCATGCGCCGGCTGTCGTCGCGGTCGGCGGCCAGACGGCGCAGGTCGGTGTTGGCCGCCTGCATGGCGTCGAGGAGGCGCGGGCCCCAGTCGGTGCGGCCGTCGGCGGCCAGGTAGTGGTGCAGCGTCCGCTCGCTGGCGAAGCGGCTGGCCACCTCGCCGGCGTCCGCGCCGCCCACGCCGTCGGCCACGATGTAGACCGCGCCATGGCGGCGGCGTTCGTCGTCCGTGGCCGGCTCATAGACGGTGACGAAATCCTCGTTGTGATCGCGCACCAGGCCGGTATCGGTGCGCCAGGCGGCCAGGAGGGGAATGGTGTCTGCCATTGGCGGCACTATAGCCACAACACCGCCCGGCGGCAAGGTCAACAACCTGACGATTGCCTGACGATGATCGCCGCGCCATCTGGCCAAATGGCGCTACAATAGATGCCCATCCGAAGATGGCCATCGCAACCCAAGGAGTAGGAGACAAGCCGACATGACGCCCAGCAACCCGCGCCGCCCGCGCGCCGAGACGCGCATCATCCGCACCCGCGCCCGCGCCAGCCAATACCGCGAGCAGGTGACGCCCATCTACATGTCCTCTGGCTTCACCTTCGACAGCGCCGAGCAGGCCCGCGCCGTCTACGGCGGCGAGCAGCCGGGCTTCGTCTACACGCGCTGGGACAACCCCAACAGCGCCGAGCTGGTGGCCCGCCTTTGCGCCATGGAAGGGGCCGAGGCCGGGCTGCCGATGGCCTCGGGCATGGCCGCGCTGTTCACCATCCTGGCCGGCCTGCTCAATAGCGGCGATCACGTCGTCGCCTCGCGCTCGCTGTTCGGCGCGACGCACCAGATGTTGACTACCATCCTGCCGCGTTGGGGCATCGCCCACACCTACGCCGATTGCGAGCTGACGGAGACCTGGCCCGGTCTGTTCCGGCCGGAGACGCGCCTGTGCCTGGTGGAGACGCCGTCCAACCCCGGCCTGACGCTTGTCGATCTGGCCTGGGTGGCCGCGCTGTGCCGCGAGCGCAACGTGCTGCTGGTGGTGGACAACACCTTCGCCACGCCCATCGTCCAGCGGCCGTTGGCCCTGGGCGCGGACCTTGTCGTCCACTCGACCACCAAGTTCCTCGATGGCCAGGGGCGCACCATCGGCGGCGTGGTGCTGGGCGACCGGCTGACCATCAACGAACTGACCCACTTCGCCCGCCAGACGGGGCCGACGCTGTCGCCGTTCAACAGCTGGCTGCTCAGCCAGGCGCTGGAGACGCTGCCGCTGCGCATGGAGCGCCACTGCGCCAACGCCCTGGCCCTGGCCACGTGGCTCTCCGGGCGGGCGGGCGTGGCCGGCGTGCGCTACCCCTTCCTGGCCTCGCACCCGCAGGCCGAACTGGCCCGCCGGCAGATGCGCGGCGGCGGCGGCATCGTCACCTTCGACGTGGCCGGCGGGCTGGCCGCCGGGCGGCGCTTCCTGGACAAGCTGAAGATGTGCGACATCGTGGCCAACCTGGGCGACGCGCGCACGACCGTCACCCACCCGGCCAGCACCACCCACAGCGCCCTGACCGACGGCGAGCGCCGCGCCGTGGGCATCACCCCCGGCCTGATCCGCGTCTCCGTGGGGTTGGAGCACATCGACGACATCATCGGCGACATCGATCAGGCGATTGGGAATTAGGAATTAGGAATCGGGGCGCGCTATTCGCGGGCCAAGCAAAAACGCCGCGCCCGGGGGAAAGGGGGCGCGGCGTCTTGCTACAGGAGGAGGAAGAAAATGAGAAGCGTTGTTGCTGTCCGCTCTACCGTCTAGACGGGCGGGCGGCCCATTTTCTTACCCCACCGGCCCGGCCACCGCGGGGCGGCCGGGCCGTGGTTGGTTCGGGGAGCTTAGGGCTGGAGCATCCAGGCCCGCGCTTCGTTGTTGGCCGGGGCGCCGGGGCCATACAGCCACAGCACACCGGTCTCGGTCTCGTTCAGCTGATCGCCGAAGTCGATCACGCCGAAGTTGCGCGCGCCGGAGCGCGGCGGCAGCGTCGTGTAGCCGGCGTCGCCGTTGCCGAAGACGGTGAAGTAGCGCTCGCCCAACGGGACGACGTTCATGCCGCTGATGAGGTCGAAGTTGCCGCTGTAGTACCAGTCATAGGCCACGGCGTCCACGTCCATCGACGTCACGAAGAAGTCCTCGGCGTTCATGCCGATCTGCTCGCCGCAGAAGTAGAGCACGAAGTTGCCGGAGTTGGTCTCATGCTGGGTGTAGAAGAAGGCGTCGGCTTCGCCGGTCGCCAGATTCGCCACCCAGGTCAGGCTACGGCCGTCGCTCGGCGCGCTGCTGAAGGCGCCCGAAGCGTCGAAGTTGAAGACCGCGTAGTCGAACTCGCCGTCGTTATTGGTGTCGAGGTCGAACTCGATCCAGATGTTGTCGGCGTGCGAATAGCGGTCCCAGGTGTTGGCCGCCAGGCCCATCAGGAACGAAGGCTCGTCGCTGCAGAAGCCGGCCGGGACCGGGTAGGTCTGGACGCCGACGTAGCGCAGGTCAGCCGGGGAGATGTTGGCCCCCAGGGGCGGGTCGCCGGGCATCTCCGGGCTGGTGCCGATGAGCGAGTAGGTGTCGATGTAGGTCTCGGCCAGGCCGGTGTTACGCACCCAGGGCGTGCCGTTCTGGAAGAAACCGGTGACGACGTTGCCCGCGCCGCGCGGCAGGACGTGCCAGGGCATGTGGATGGACGTGCTATTGGCGCCCAGGGTCGTGAAGTTGATGTAGCCATCGTACTCCACCAGCGTCAGGGCGTCGGGGTTGGCGCCTTGCGAGCCGCTGTTCAGCACCCACTCGTGCAACGGACGGCGCAGCGTCGGCCGGATGAACATGCGCACCGGGATGCCGATCGTGCGGCGCGCCGGGACGGTGATCATGCTCGGCAGCGACAGACGCACCTCACCATTGGCGTCCTCGGCGTAGCGGTAGTCTACGCTGGAACGCAGGGTGATGGGCCGGTTGGTGTAGTTGCGGATGACGACGCGCTTCACCAGGTCCATCTGGTTGGCCACGTCGTGGAAGCCAAACGACAGCGCGCCCGACATGTCGGTGCTGTCCCAGGCCGCCACCGGGGCGGCCAGGGCGCGATCGACGCGCACTTCGCCGCCGCCGATGCGGCTGATGGCCGCCAGGTAGCCGCCGAAGAACTCCGGCTCATTCATGATGTCGGTCTCGGCCGTGTTCATGAGCACAGACTTGATCTCCGCCCACGACCGGTCGGGATAGGCATCCATGAGCAGGGCCGCCGAGCCGGTGACCATGGGGGCCGCGCCGGACGTGCCGCTAAAGGCCTCGGTGCCCGTGCCCGTGCCGTAGACGGCCGAGACGGACGCGCCGGGGGCGCCGATGTTGGGCTTGGCCTGGTTCAGGCCCACGCTGGGGCCGCGGCTGCTGCTGCCGACCATGTGCTGCACCAGCGGCAGGCCATTGGCCGGGTCGAAGGCCACGACAACACCCTCATCCAGGTTGTCCTTCAGCAGGTTGGCGTCGGCCTGGCTGATCATGTAGCCGGGGATCGACGGGTCGCCGCCGCCGTAGCTGCCGGCGAACGGCTCGCCCGGGGCCACCAGGCCGATGATGCCCACCAGCGCGTCGCCTTCGGCGATGTTGCTGATCTTGACGCTAAAGGCACACGTGCCGCGATTGACGAGGACGATCTTACCGGTCAGAGTGCCGGGGGCGAAGGGCGCGCAACCGTCGAGGTTGCCGCCCGCGCCGTCGCCATACTGCACCGGGCCTTCGATCCGCTCCGTCAACGGGACGGACCACGGCTGCCAGACGGCAGCGTACAGGCCGGCGATCTCTTCCGGCTCCAGCACTTCCATCATGTCCTGCGTGGCCGAGGGCACGTTGGTCTGGGCCACGGCCAGGGCCGTGGTCGCCGCGCCGGGCGTGCCATGGGCGTAGGGCTTGTCGGCGCTGTTGCCGGCCGAAGCCACCGTCAGGACGCCGGCGGCGCTGGCGTTGTCAACGGCGTAGGACAGGTCGTCCCAACGCGGGTCGCCATAGGGCGAGCCGAGGGACATGTTGATGACGTCCACGTGGTCGCTAATGTCGTTGTCGCCGTTGGGGTCGAGGGCAAACTCCATGCCCTGGAGCAGGGCCACGCCGGAGCAGGACGTGCTGACCGAGGAGCAGACCTTGACCGCGTAGAGGTCAACGCCAGGGGCCACGCCGATGGCGCCGCCGATGATGTCGGCCACGTGCGTGCCATGGCCGCCGCCGGGGCCGGCATCCAACGGATCCGGGTCGGGCATCAGGTCGCCGTTGGGCCACTCGCCGCCAACGAAGTCATAGCCGCCGACGACGCGGTCGGTCGGGAAGGTGCCCGGCTCGATGATCGTCGGGTCGTTGGCCTCATAGGCCTCGACCGTGCCGGGGCCGCCGAAGGCGATGTGGGTGTAGTCGATGCCGCTATCCAGCACGGCTACCTTGACGCCCGTACCGTCGAAACCCTGGGCCTGCACCGCGGTGGCGCCGATGTAGGGCACGGTCTCGGACAGGTCGATCTCGTAGTTACGGACGGGGCTGATGCTCAGGACGTTGGGGTTGCGGGCCAGTCGGGCCAGCGCCGCCGCGTCCACTTCCATCATGACCGCGTTGATCGCCAGGCGGGCCGTGCCGAGCACGCGGACGTTGCTGTCCAGCGAGCGCGCCGCGGCCACGACGTCGGCCTGCTGCGAGACGGCCGCCGCGGCCACGCCGGCCGCACCCTCGGGCGCCTGAGCGACAGCCGGTTGGCTAAGCCGCACGACGACCTGCACGCGGCCGGTGGCGCTGCGCAGTTCGGGGGCCAGGCGCAGGCTGGCCGCGCCGCTCATCTGGGCCGGCGTGTCCAGCTTCAGGCCGGAGACGGCCGCCGGCACGGGGCGGTTGGTCTGGTTGCGCTCGCCGCGCGCGGCGGTGACGGCATCCTGAGCAAACGCTAGTGAGGCGGTCAGGGCCAGCACGCCCAGGATCGCCAATAGCATCATCGTACGTTTCAGAGTGTTCTTCCTGAACAACGTTTGCCTCCTAAGCAACAGTAGGAAAGGATGAATGGATGGTAGCCGGTACGGCGCACCGCATAGGACCCGGCTGACGTGACTCGTTGGGCGAAGCCGCTTGTGGTTCTTTCCCTGGCGCTGACCTCCTTGCCGGCCCGCGGCCGACGGCAATGCTTGAATAGGAAGGATTTTCCAGATTGGGAAACGTCTTTGGCTACCCCAGGCGTTTGCTCGGCACTACAGAGCAGCGCCAACGATGGCGGCCGGCAGTCATACAGATGACTCAGCCAGTGTACTGGCCAATCCTTACAGGATTACTTACGGTTTATTCACGCCATCTTCACACCGATCTTATCCCGGCGTGGGCCACAAGCAAATTGGGAAGTGTCCGTCTTGTATGGACAGCGGGACAAAGTCACGTACAATCCTGCACACAGGATACGAGGCGGCGCTCGCGGGTCGGTCTGTGGGCCGTTCGCCCGCCGTCGGCAAGGAGGTTGGAGGAAATGGAACGACTGCGACGCGATTTCAGCACGATCACGCTGGTCATGATCCCGGTGGCCATCGCGATCAACATCGCCATCGGCCAACTCATCTATACGCTCAAAGTACCCCTCTATCTGGACTCCATCGGCACGATCTTCGTCGGCGCGGTGGCCGGGCCGTTTGCCGGAGCGCTGACCGGGGCTCTGACGAATCTGATCTGGGGCCTCAGTGGCATCAATTCGTTCTATACCGCCTTCTGGATCACCGGCGCGTTCATCGGTCTTCTGGCCGGCCTGTTCTCGCGCTTCGGCTGGTTCAAGGTCTGGTGGCGGGCGGTCATCGCCGGCGTCATCACCGGCCTCGTCGCCGCGCTCATCTCCGCGCCCATCCTGACCTACGTCAACGGCGGCGTCACCGGCTCGGGCACGGACGTGATCACGGCCGTCTTCCGCAATGCCGGCTTCGGCATCCTGCCCTCGGCCTTCGCCCAGGGCGTGTCGTCGGACCCGCTGGACAAGGCCATCTCGTTCTTCATCGTCTGGGGCGTCATCCGCGCCCTGCCGTTGCGCTTTTTGGATCGCTTCTCGCGCGCCGAAGACATTCGCTAGTTCGGCCGCCGGGCGTCCATGAGCAATTCGGCGTTCAGCCTCTATATCGCCGGCGAAAGCCCGATCCACCGGCTGCACCCGCTGACCAAGCTGGCCCTGGTTACCTTTTGTCTCGTCCTGGGCCTCTTTCTGCCCGGCGTGTGGCTGACCTACGTGGTCTTTGCCGTGCTTATCCTGCCCCTGGCCGTGCTGGCCGGCATCCTGGGGCCGTTCCTGCGCGCGGCGTTCAAGACGGCGTTGCCCATTGTCGTCTCCCTCTTCCTGGTGCAAGGCCTCTTCTGGCCCGGCGGCACACCCATCCTCAGCCTAGGCCCGCTGTCGCTGCAGCAAGAAGGGTTGCTGTTCGCCATTCGCAGCGCCGGCCGCTTCATCACCGTGGTCAGCAGCTTCCTGCTGTTGACCTTCACCACCCGCCCCGACGGCCTAATGCTGGCGCTCAATCAGCGCGGCTTCCCCAACAGTATCGCCTACATCATGCTGGCGACGATGCAGATCGTGCCGCGCTTCCAGGCCAAGGCCAACACCATTCTCGACGCCCAGCGCTCGCGCGGGCTGGAGACGGAGGGCAACCTGTTCGTCCGCTTGCGCGCGCTGCTGCCGCTCGTCCAGCCGTTGCTGCTGGGCAGCATCGTCGACATCGAAGAGCGGGCCATCGCCCTGGAAGTGCGCGCCTTCGGCCGCCAGGGGCCGAAGACCAGCATTCTCGTCCTGCATGACACGGCCGGGCAGCGCCTCTTGCGCTGGCTGCTGCTGCTGGCCGCGCTGGCCGTCATCGGCTGGCGGCTGTACCTGGCCATCGCGCCGAGGTTGGCGGCATGATCCGGCTGCAAGACGTCACCTACTTCTACCCACGGGCCACGACGCCGGCCCTCAGCGGCCTGTCGCTGGACGTGCCCGCCGGGCAGTTCTGCGCCGTCATCGGGGCCAACGGCGCGGGCAAATCGACGCTGTGCTATACGCTGGCCGGCTTCGTGCCCCACTTCTACCGCGGCAAGCTGAGCGGCAAGGTGGAGGTGGCCGGCATCGACGTGCCCGCTTCGTCGCTGGCCCAGATGGCCGGCCACGTGGGCCTGGTCTTCGCCAACCCCTTCAACCAGATCACCGGCGCGCGCTTCACCGTGCGCGAGGAAGTGGCCTTCGGGCTGGAGAACATGGGCGTGCCGCCGGAGGAGATCAACCCGCGCATCGACGAGATGCTGAAGTTCGCCGGGCTGGCCGGGCTGGCCGACCGCTCGCCCTTCGCCCTGTCCGGCGGCCAGCAGCAACGGCTGGCCATCGCCTCGGTGCTGGTCATGCGGCCGCCGGTCATCGTCCTCGACGAGCCGACCTCGCAACTCGACCCCGTCGGCTCCAAGGAGGTCTTCGCCGTCCTGCGCGACCTGGCGGCCACCGACGAGGCCACCGTGGTGCTGGCCGAGCAGAAGTTGGAGTGGGTGGCCGTGTTCGCCGACCGGGTCATCGTCCTGCACGAGGGGCGCATGGTGGCCGACGGGCCGCCGGGCGACGTGCTGGCCTCGGCCGACCTGACCCAGTATGGCTTGCAGCCCACGCGCTACACTCAGGCCGCCCGCGCCGCCGCGGCCGCCGGCCGGCGCGCCGCCGGCCGCGAATTGCCCGTGACGCTGGAAGAGGCGGTGGAGTACTTCCAATGAGCGCCGACGGACGGCCGGACAGGGACGACGGACGACAGACCACCGACCACGGGCCGCGGGCGGGCGGCAACCAGGGGTCGGCCGTCGCTCCCTTGCCCATCACCATCGAGGGCGTGGCCTTCACCTATCCCAGCGGCACCCAGGCATTGCGCGGCGTCGATCTGCGGCTGGCTCCGGGCGAGGCCGTGGCCATCGTGGGCGAGAACGGCGCGGGCAAGACGACGCTGGTGAAGCACCTCAACGGCCTGCTGAAGCCCTCCGCCGGCCGCGTGCTCGTCGGCGATTGGGACACCCGCGAACACACCGTGGCCAAAATGGCCGCCCGCGTCGGCTACGTCTTCCAGAACCCCGACGACCAGATCGTCGAGCGCACCGTGGGCGACGAGGTGGCCTTTGGGCCGCGCCGGCTGGGCCAGCCGCAGGCCGAGCAGCAGGCCAACGTGGCCGCGGCCCTGGAGCTTGTCGGGCTGACGGCCGTGGCCGCCACCCACCCCTATGACCTGACCACCGCCCAGCGCAAGCTGGTCACGCTGGCCTCGGTGCTGGCCATGCGCACGCCCATCGTCATCTTCGACGAGCCGACTATGGGCCAGGACGCGCGCGGCGTGGCCCTCATCGGCGGCATCGTCGAGCGGCTGAAGGCCGAGGGGCGCACCGTGTTGACCATCACCCACGACATCGACTTCTGCGCCGACCACTTCGGCCGCGTCGTGGTCATGGCCGACGGGCAGGTGTTGGCCGACGGCGCGGCGGCCGACGTGCTGGCCCGCGCCGACGTGCTGGCCACGACCAACGTCGAGCCGCCGCAGCTCGTCCGCCTGGCCCAGGCCCTACGCCTCCCCCGCGCCCCGCTGACGGTGGAGGCTTTTGTCGAAACGTTGCCGGGGGGCAGGGGCGCAGGGGCGCAGGGGGAATGAACACGGCGAAAGACGTCTCCGTCTCCCCCGCTCCCCTGCTCCCCCGCTCCCCCACTCGCCAAATTAGCCACCACCGGCGCAAACGACTCCGCCGGCGTCGTGGGGTAGCTCGGCGCGTCGAAGTTGTCGATCTCCGCCCAGTGGGCGGCGATGGCCTCCGGCGTCAGGGCGTCGTCGAGGGGGAAGAACGCCCCCCGGCCGCGCTGCCAGCGCACGCGGGCCACCCAGCCCGCGCCGACCTCAAAGGTGTGGCCCGTCTCGGCGCTGCTTTCGTGGCAGAGATAGGCCACCAGCGGGGCGACGTACTCCGGCCGCAGCGCGGCGACAAGCTCCGGCGGCAGGATCGTCTCCGTCAGGCGCGAGCCGGCCAGCGGGGCGATGGTGTTCACCAGGACGTTGCGCTTCTGGCCCTCGACGGCCAGCGTCTGGGCCAGGCCCAGCAGGCCCAGCTTGGCGCTGCTGTAGTTGGCCTGGCCGAAGTTGCCGTAGAGGCCGGCGGCCGAGCTTGTCATGATGATGCGGCCGTAACCCTGCTCGCGCAGCAGCGGCCAGGCGGCCCGCGTCACCTGGTAGCCGCCGTAGAGGTGGACGCGATAGATCTTGTCCCAATCCTCGGCGCTCATCTTGTGAAAGCTCACGTCGCGCAGGATGCCGGCGTTGTTGATGACGATGTCCAGGCGGCCGAAAGCCTCCAGGGCGGTCTGGACGATGAGCGCGCCGTCCTCCACGGAGTGGTAGTCGGCCACGGCCGTGCCGCCGGCGGCGCGAATCTCCTCCACGACGCGATCGGCGGCGGCGGGGGCCGCGCCTTCGCCGTGCATGCTGCCGCCCAGGTCATTGACGACGACGCTGGCCCCGCGGGCGGCCAGCAGCAGGGCATAGGCCCGCCCCAGCCCGCCGCCCGCGCCGGTGATGAGCGCCACACGGCCGTCGAAACGCAATTGCTCGGTCATGGTGTTCCTCCTCTGTAAGGCAAGGTGTGGTGGGGCAGCGGGGCCGGGACTGAGGAGCCGTGGCGACGGGTCACCCCTGCTCCCCTGCTCCCCCGCCCCCCGGCCGTAGTTTCGCGTTGCCGGCGTGGCGCGCGGCGTCGCGCGTCGTCTTCTTGACCAACGTGGCCTCGAAGGCCGCGGTCAGGTCGACGCCGGTCTGGTTGGCCAGGCAGATGAGCACGAAGAGCACGTCGGCGAATTCGTCGGCCAGCTCGCGGCCCTCGTCCGACGCCTTGAAGCTCTGGTCGCCATAGAGGCGCGAGATGAGCCGGGCCACCTCGCCCACTTCCTCGACCAGCACGGCCAGGTTGGTCAGTTCCGAGTAGTAGCGCACGCCGACGGTGCGAATCCAATCGTCGACGCGCTGTTGGCACTCGCGCAGCGTCAGATCCATGGGCGGCTCCGGGCGCGCCTAGCGTGCCAGCAGGTCGTAGAACGTCGTCGGCCGGCGGCGGGCGACGACAAGTTCGGCGGCGTAGGCCACGCGCAACAGCAGGTGCTCCTCCCACGGCCGGGCCATGGCCTGCATGCTCGTGGGCAGGCCGCGCCGGTCATAGCCGACGGGGAAGGCGATGGCCGGCAGTCCGGTGAGGTTGCCGGGCATGGCGAAACGCATCAGCTCGGTCACCGTGTTCAGGTCTGACCAGCCATCCGCTTCGCAGTTGTCGGGCACGAGGGGCGCGGTGACGGCCGTGGCCGGGCTGAGGATCAGGTCACAGTCGGCGAAGGCGCGGCGGAAGTGGCCGATGGCCCGCGTGCGCACGCGCTGCGCTTGCAGGTAGTCGCCGGCCGTGGCCGCGCGGCCCAACGTCAGGTTCACGCGCGTGGAGGGGCTGAGTTCGTCCCAGTGGGCCTCGTGGAGGGCCATGTTGGCCGCCATCTCGGCCAGAATGGTCAGGGCCTGGGCCACGCGCATCTCGTCCAGCTCCGGGATTTCGATCTCGTGCAGCGTCGCCCCCATCTCGAGCAGCCGCGCCAGCATGGCCCGGCAGTCGGCGACGATCTCCGCGTCGGCGTGTTCGAACCACGGCGGATAGATGCCCAGCCGCAACCCGCGCAGGTCGGCCAGGTCCCAGCCATCGATCGAGACGGGCGGCTGATGCAAGCCGTTGGGGTCGGCCGGGTCCGGCCCGGCGATACAGGCGTAGACCAGGGCCACGTCGCCGACCGTCGCCCCGATGGGGCCGAGGTGGCCCATCGACCAGGTGAGGGGCGCGGCCCCCTTTTCGCTGACCCGGCCGAAGGTGGCCTTCAGGCCCACCAGGCCGGTCAGGGCGGCGGGGATGCGGATGGAGCCGCCGCCGTCGGCGCCGATGGCCACGGGGCAGATGCCGGCGGCCACGGCCGCCGCCGAGCCGTTGCTGCTGCCGCCGGCGTGGCATTGCAGATTGTAGGGATTGCGGATGATGCCGTAGTGCTCGTTGAAGCCGTCGGGGTTGATGCCGATCTCGTGCATGTTGGTCTTGCCCAGCAGCAAGGCCCCGGCGGCGCGCAAGCGGGCGACGACGGTGGCGTCTTCGCTGGCCGGCGTCTGGCCCAGGAAGCTTGTGCCCACCGTCGTGCCATAGGGAACCTGGTCGACCTCGTCCTTGACGGCCACGGGCACGCCGTCGAGCAGGCTGAGCGGCCGGCCGGCGCGCAGCCGCTCCGTGGCCGCCCGCGCCTGCCTCAGCACGTCGTCGCGGTCTACGGCGCGGAAGGCGCGCAGCGGGCGCGGGTCGTCGTCGGCGTCGGCGATGGCCGCCATGGCCGCCTCGGCCACGGCTTCGGGCGTCGTCGTCCCGGCGCGGTAGGCGCGGGCGTAGTCGGCGGCGTTGGCGAACGGCTCGCGGTTGTCGCGCCGCAGCAGTTGGTCTTGCAGCCTTTCCCAGTCGAGGGGCATCTGGTTGCGCCAGGCGTCGGCCTCTTCCAGGGCTAGGGGGTAGAACGTCGGCGCGTCACTGAAGGTCTTCTGACGCAGGTCGGTGATACCGCCCTGCTTGAGCAGTTGGCCGACGAGCGTGTTGCTGAGCGGCCGGCTTTGCAGCGCCGTGGCGAACAGGCGCAGCGTCCGGCCGCGCAGGGTGGGCAGGCTGAGAGAGGAGAGGTTGTAGGTCATGGCGGTGGGGTTGTCCTGTGCGCTCACGATCGTCGATACCACCAGATGGTCATGCCCAGGGCGATGGCGCCCAGGACGATCCAGTTGAACGGCCGCGGCACCAATGCGGCCACGGCCAAGCCGCCGAACATGCCCAGCCCGATGCCCAGGAACGCGCCGATGAGCCGCTTCTGCATGGGGTCGAGCTTGTTGCCGCGCTGGAAGGTCGTCACGGGCAACGTCCAGACGGACAGGGAGAACAGGAAGAAGAGCGAACCGACCAGGGCCGCGGTCAGGCCGCCGTAGGTATCTTGCAGGGCGTACATGACGCCGATGCCGATAGCGATCAGGATCAGCGTCAGCACGATGCGTATAGTCATGGCTGGGTGCGAGGCGGCGGGGCTTGTCTCAGGTGAGGGAGGAGTCAGACGGCAGGGGCTTCTGGCTCTTGGCGCGGAAGGCGTCGCGGGCGAACCACAGCAGAACGAGTAGGATGAACCCGCCGTAGAAGCCGAGCAAGACGCCGCCGCCCATGACCAGCGCCGGGCCGGCGCTGCCGGTGACGATGAGAGAGACGACGAGAGCCACGATGCCGGCCAGGATGAGGCCGCCGACGGTGTAGACCAGGCAGCCGGGCACGCCGAATGACGGCTCGCGCTTGCGCCGCAGATGGAGCGCGAAGTCGACTACGCCGCCCAGCAGGGCGACCGCCGCGCCAATGGCCAGACCGATCAAGAACAACGACAGATTACTGCTTGTGTTCATGCTGCCTTCGCGGGAACAGGGGCATTCGTGGCGCTCTCATCGTATTCTAGGCCCACTAGGCCGGCGGCGCAAGCCTCTGGCCCGTGGCCAGCAGGACGTTGTTCCACAGCCAGCCGGCGGGGTCGAGCCGCTTGCGGCGATGGACGGCCAGAGGGATGGGGACGTGGGTGTACTCGCCGCCCCAGTAGCCGACGACCATGTTGGTGCGGCCGCTCATGGCCGCGTGGACGGCGTTGTAGCCCAGCAGCAGCCCATAGGCCGAGTCGTAGGCGTTGGCCGGCAGGCTGCGGATGGTGTAGCTGGGATCGATGTATTTCAGGTTGATGGGCCGGCCCAACTCCTCGAAGTAGTCGACGATGGCCTGCCGCAGGTAGAGGCCGATGTCGCCCAGCTTGACGTTGCCGGAAGCGTCGTGGGCGTCGCTGTGGCCGACGAGGTCCTGGCCCGCGCCTTCGGCCACGGCGATGACCGCGTGGGCGCGCGCGGCCAGCCGGTCGCGCAGCGCCTCTAGAAAGCTCTCCAGCGTGAAGGGCACTTCGGGCACGAGGCAGAAGTTGACCTGGCTGTCGGCCAGGGAGGAGTGAGCGGCGATGAAGCCCGACTCGCGGCCCATCAGCTTGACCAGGCCGACGCCATTGCGCACGGCGATGGCCTCGCTGTGGGCGCTCTCGATCACCCGCCGCGCCTCGGCCGTGGCCGTGACGAAGCCGAAAGAACGCTCGATGAAGGCGATGTCGTTGTCGATCGTCTTGGGCACGCCGACGACGGCGATGGGCAGGCCGCGGCGGGCGATTTCGGCGGCGATGGCCGCCGCGCCGCGCAGTGTGCCGTCGCCGCCGATGGTGAAGAGGATGCTGATGCCGCGCGCTTGCAGCGTATCGACCATGCGGCCGACGTCCTGGTTGCCGCGCGACGTGCCCAGCATCGTGCCGCCCAACTGGCCGATCGTCTCCACCCAGGCCGGCGTCAGGGCGATCGGCTCGTGGCCGTAGTCGGGGATCAGCCCTTCGTAGCCATAGCGGAAGCCATCGACCGCCTCGACGCCGTAGTGATGGTGCAGGCTGAGGACAATGGCCCGGATGACGTCGTTGATGCCGGGACACAGGCCGCCGCAGGTGACGATGCCGGCGCGCAGGCCGGTGGGGTCAAAGAACAGCGCTTCCCGCGGCCCGGCGCGCTCGAAGGAAGGCGGCTCGCGCCCCTCGGCCAGCAGGCGGCGGACGATGGCCGGGTCGGTGTGGTAGAGCACGCGGTCGTCGTCGGGCGTCAGGCAGGTGACGTGCATGGGCGTCGGCCGCGTCGCCGGGCCGAGCCGGTCGATGGCAAAGCCCAGGCCAAGTTCCTCAAGGAAAGCCAGGTCCTCGTTCTCAGACACAGAGTACTCCCTACTTGGCCACCGGCTGCGGTTCGTCGTTGGCCAGGGCCGCGTCGTGGGCCGGGTCGGCCACGGCGATGTGGTCGATGGGTGTGCGGGCGAAGCGCAGGGCGGCGGCGCGGGCGCGGCCGTCGTGCTCGTGGGCCAGCGACCACTCGGCGGCCTCCACCAGCAGGGCTAGGGCCAACGCCCGGCCCAGCGTCAGGCCGAAGCGCCGCGCGCCGGCCTCCAGCGCGGCGCGGTTGCCGGCGGCGTCGCGCACCCAGCTCAGGGCGTGGTCGATGGCCGCCTGGGCCTGCCGGGCCACGCCGGCCAGGGCGTCATCGTGGGCGGCGGCGGCGATGGCCGCCACCTTGCCGCGCAACTGCTGTAGGCCGCTGTCGCCGTGGGCCAGCGCCCGCAGCGCGTCCAGGGCCAGGACGTTGGTGGTGCCCTCCCAGATGGGCAACACCTGGCTATCGCGCAGCAACAGGGGCAGGCCGGTGTCTTCGACGTAGCCCGCGCCGCCGTGGGCCTCCAGGACTTCGCTGGCCACGGCCACGGCCTGCCGCGCGGTGGTCAGCTTGGCGATGGAAGTCAGCAGGCGCAGCAGGTCGGCGTCGGCCGGGGCGATGTCGCCGGTCTCGTCGGCGCCGATGAGTTCGACGAGGAAGAAGCTGAGGTGGAAGGCGGCCTCGGTTTCGGCCTGGAGCGTGGCCAGGGTGTCGGCGTGGAGGGGCTGGCGGGCGAGGAGGGCGCCGAAGGCCTCGCGGCGTTGCGCATAGTCCCGCGCCAGGGCCAGGCCGCGGCGCATGGTGGCCGCGGCCATGACGCTGTTCCAGGTGCGCGTCAGGTGGAGCATGGGGATGATGTTGCGCACGCCGTTGTCCAGGCCCAGCAGCGGCGTGGCCGGCGCGCCTTCCAGCAGCAGCTCGGCCGTGGGCACCTTGCGCGTGCCCAGCTTGTCTTTCAGCCGGCTGACGGTGATGTGGTTGAGCCGCCCGGCCTCGTCGCGCAGTTCCAGGTAGAACAGGGCCAGCCCGCGCCCGCCGGGACCGTTGCCCTGCGGCCGGGCCAGGGTCAGCGTCATCTGCGAGGTGGTGGCCGAGGTGAACCACTTGCGGCCGTAGAGCCGCCAGCCGTCGCCCTCGCGGCAGGCGATGGTTTCCGAGCGGCCCACGTCGCTGCCGCCGGTCGATTCGGTCATCCACTGGCCGCTGGTCCAGAAGGTGGCCGGGTCGCGGCTGGTCAGGTGGGGCAGGGCGCGCTCCATGAGCGGCCGGTTGCCGCTCAGCTGCACGGTGCGGGCCGCGCCGTCGGTCATGGCCAGCGGGCAGGTGTAGACGTCGGTGGAGGGATGGAAGAGGTAGGCCAGGGCGAACTGCACCACGCGCGACAGCGGGCCGTAGGCGCGTTCATAGGCCGTGGCCACCAGACCGTACTCGGCCGCCAGCCGCTCGGCCCGCTGCCAGAGCGGCGTGACGGCGATGCGATCGACGCGCTCGCCCCAGGCGTCCCACTGAGTCAGGGCCGGTTCGTTCAGCCGGTCGGCCAGTTGCAGGTCGTAGAGTTCGCCGCCGGCCAGCGCGCCCATCTGGCGCAGCGCCGGCTCGACGGCGGCCAAAGCGTCGGGCGGCAGCCGTCGGCGCAGGTAGGAGCGCAGGACGCGGTCGGCGTCGTACTGGTTGCCCAGGCGCGGGGCGGGTTGGTTAAAAGGCTGAAAGCGCATCATCGTTATCCCCCAGGGCCATCGCGGCCACGTGCACACATCCGCCTGTTCAGCCCTCCTGGAGCAGCGCGGCGATCTCGTCCGCGCCGAAGCCGGCCTCGGCCAGCACCTCGGCCGTGTGCTGGCCCAGCGGCGCGCCGGCGTGGCGATAGGCCGCCCCGCCGTCGCCAAAGCGCCACGGGCTGGCGATCTGCCGCTGCGCGCCGCCGCCCGGCCGCGGCACGTCCACCACCAGGCCGCGCGCCGCCGACTGTGGCGCGGCCAGCATCTCCGGCACGGTCAGCACCGGCTCCACGCACACGTCCAGCGGGGCAAAGACGGCCAGCCATTCGGCCAGCGGCCGGGCGGCGATGGCCGCGCGCACGGCGGCCTTGACCCGCGCCTGCTCGGCCTCGTCCAGGCCCAGCCCCGGCGCGACGAGGTCCGGCCGGCCGATGGCGGCGCAGAAGCCCTGCCAGAACTTCGGCTCCAGGCTGCCCACGGACAGCCAGCGGCCGTCCTGCGTCTGGTAGAGGTCATAGGCCCGCCCGCCGTTGAGGGCCATGGCCTCCGGCGCGGGCGTTTCGCCGGCCACCAGGCAATGGGCGATGAGGTGGGCCTGCCAGGCGACCATCAGGTCGTACATGCTGACGTCGACGAACTGGCCGCGGCCGGTGGCGGCGCGCTGGACGACGGCGGCCAGCAGCCCGACCAGCGCCCCGAAGGCCCCGCCGATGTCGGCCACCTGGAGGCCCAGGGGCGGCGGCCCCTCGGCGGCGCGGCCGCTGTAGCTGAGCGCGCCGGACAGGGCCAGGTAGTTGACGTCGTGGCCGGCGCGGTCGCGCAGGGGGCCGCTCTGGCCATAGCCGGTCAGGGCGACGTAGACGAGGGCCGGGTTGGCCGCGCGCAGGGCCTCGTAGCCGAGGCCCAGCCGATCCATGACGCCGGGCCGGAACTGTTCGACGACGATGTCGTAGCCGCCCACGGCCACCAGCCGGCGCACGGCGGCGGCAGCCGCCGGCCGCTTCAGGTCGAGGGCCAGCGAGCGCTTGTTGCGGTTGAGGACGCCGTGCCAGGCGGAGAGGTCGCCGTCGTAGGGCGGCAGGAAGCGCACCATGTCCGGCCGCGTGGGCGACTCGACGCGCACCACGTCCGCGCCCAGGTCGGCCAGGACCATCGTGGCATATGGCCCAGGCAGTAGGGCGGTGAAATCGAGGACTTTGAGCGACGCGAGCGGCGCGGGCATAGGCTCTACCTCCGTTTGGCCCACCGCAAGCTTATCTCAAAACGCGCCGATCAACATCCTCAGGCGGCCATGATCCCACACAGCGGCAGCGGCCAATCGACCTGGGCGTGCTGGGCCAGGGCCTCCTGTAGCCGCGCCGCCACCAGGGGCGGGAAGGGCGCGATGCGCCGCACGCGCATGTCGGCGTAGGCCACCAGCGCCTCGGCGGTCGAGGCCAGGCGATCCTGGGTCTCGTTGAGGATGAAGCCGATGAAGTGGAAGCGTTTCTCGCTGACGCCCACCAGGCGGCCATAGGCGGCCACCTCGTCGCCTTCCATCACCTCGGCCAGGTAGCGAATGTGGTGTTCCAGGGCGAAGACGCCGCTCTCGTGGGCGCGGAAGTAGGCCGTGTCCATGCCCAGCGTGGCGGCGAAGGCCCAGGCCGTGGCGTCGTAGAAGGCCATGTACCAGCGAATGTTCATGTGGCCCATGTCGTCGAGGTGCTCCGGGCCGATGGTGGCCCGATGGAAGCGGGGCAACTGCCGCACCTGGGCCGGCGTGGGCAGC
>JRYK01009046.1_pt1 | contig 17875 bp, 17 predicted proteins | sample 235381 | NCBI WGS metagenome assembly JRYK01 (sample SAMN03074220, study PRJNA261476) | activated sludge metagenome | biome: Wastewater Treatment Plant; feature: Wastewater; material: Activated sludge; isolation source: activated biomass of a wastewaster treatment plant treating hydrocarbon... ... | reverse complement strand
CGATGAAGATCACCGTGCAGAGGTCCGCGACGCGCGCGAGGTCCGCGGGGCGCAGCTCGAACCGCACGGTGCTCCACCGCGGCGCTTCGATGAGCGCGGCGAGGACGGCGCCGACGAGAAGGTAGTCGGTCTGCGAGCCCCAGAACAGGAGGCCCGCGCCGAGGAGTCCGCGGGGCAGGTTCACGCGAGCCTCGCCAGTCCCGCTTCCATCTCGCCGGGATGCAGCACCAGCAGCCCGGCCTGCGGCTCGGCGGGCGCCGCTTCGCGCGCGCAGACGAGGAGCGCCCGCACCTCGAGCCCGCTCGCCCGCAGGCCCTCGACAAACGCCCGGCGCGGCGCGTCCCAGTCGAGCAGCACCACGATGCAGCTCGTCAGCTGGTGCCGGTGCGCGCGCACCCGGTTCNNCGCGGCGAGCGCGACCGCCTCCTCGAACGCGGCGTCCTCGCCCCGGTCGGTGCTCGTGTCGAGCACGAGCGCGTGGCGCTCGAAGAACTCGTCCTGGTGCTCCCTGACGATCGGCCGCCCGGTGCGCGCGAAGCTCTTCCAGTGCACCCGCTGCAGCGGGTCGCCCGGGCGGTAGTCGCGCAGGCCGACGAACTCCTCGGACTCGCCGATCGAGGTCGCGAGCGTCACGCCGCCCTGCTGGTAGCGCCGCACGCCGGGCAGGGCGATCTGCGGCAGGCGGTAGCGGCGCGGCAGCACCGTCACGTGCGCGGGCGCCTCCGCGCGCACGAGGCCTTTCACCAGCCCGAGGGGATCGGTGCGGGCGAGCGTGACGCCGGCGAGCTCGATCCGGCCGCGCCGGCGCGGTTCGAGCGCGAGCTTCACGGTCTGTGCGCGGCCCGGCGCCAGCGCCGGCAACGCGACCTCGGCGGGCGCACGCGGGGTCCGCCGCTCGATGAGCCAGCGCCAGCGGTAGTAGCCCGCGTGGCGGTCGAACGCGTTCCGGCGCGCTTCGCCCGGCTCGCGCGCCTCGCGCCAGGCCTCGTAGGCGGGCCGCGGGTCGCGGAGCGCCTCGACCGCGGTCACGCCGACGAGCGCGCGCCGGCCGAGGTTCTCGACCGTCACCGGGTACTCCACGCGCTCGCCGGCGGTCGCGTAGCGGGGCAGCGCGCGTCGCACGGCGACCCGCGCGCGGAAGAACGGCGCCGCGAGCAGCGCCACGGCGAGCAGCGCGGCGAGGAAGGTGAAGGCCTGGTAGCTCATCGCCTGCGTCGTGTCGACGCCGACGATCGCTGCGGCCGCGGCCGCGCCGAGGGCGAGCCAGCCGGCGGTGGTGAGCCGTTCGCGCAGGGCGTGCTGGAGCGCGCTCAGCGCGCGCAGCGCGAGATAGAGGAGCCGCCTCACGGTGTTGCCCGCGCCAGAAGCCGCCGCGCGCGTTCGCCCGAGACGGGGGAGGGACCCCGTCTTCCCTCCCGGGGGCGGTCCGGCGGGCTCACGCCGGGACCCGCACCTCGCGGACGATGTCGGCGACGAGGGTCGCGCCGCTCGCCCCGGCGAACCGCGCCTGCGGATCGAGCACCACGCGGTGCGCGAGCACCGGCACCGCGAGCGCCTGGATGTGGTCGGGCAGCACGAACTCGCGCCCCTCGAAGAGCGCGAGCGCCTTGGCGGTGTGCTCGAGGGCGAGCGAGGCGCGCGGGCCGCAGCCGAGCGCGACCTGCGGCGCGGCGCGCGTGCGCCGGACGAGCTCGACGATGTAGTGGCGCAGCTCCTCGGCGATGCGCACCCGGCGCGCGCGGTGCTTCAGCGCGAGCAGCTCCTCGCGCGAGGCCACCGCCTCGACGGCGGCGAGCGGGTGCCCGAGATCCTGCGCGGCGAGCACCGCGACCTCGGTGTCGGCGTCGAGGTAGCCGAGCGAGAGGCACATCGCGAAGCGGTCCATCTGCGCCTCGGGCAGCGGATAGGTGCCGCGGAACTCGACCGGGTTCTGCGTGGCGATGACGAAGAAGAGGTCGTCGACCGGCCGCGTGCGCCCCTCGACCGACACCTGCTGCTCGGCCATCACCTCGAGCAGCGCCGACTGCGTGCGCGGGGAGGCGCGGTTGATCTCGTCGGCGAGCAGGATGTTCGTGAAGACCGGGCCCGGCCGGAACTCGAAGGACTGGTCCTTCTGGTTGTAGACCGACACGCCGAGGATGTCCGCGGGCAGCAGGTCGGGCGTGAACTGCACGCGCGTGAACTTGGCCCCGATCGACGCGGCGAGCGCCTTCGCGAGCGTCGTCTTCCCGGTGCCCGGCACGTCCTCCAGCAGCACGTGCCCGCCCGCGGCGAAGGCGGCGAGCAGGCGGCGCACCGTCTCGTGCTGGCCGCGCATGACCCGCTCGATGTTCCCGGCGACGCGCTCGAACAGCGCCTGGGCGTCGCGGGCGGAGAGCTCGGGGAAGGAGGGGGCGTTCATGGGCGCGCGCCTCGAAAGCGGATCACGGGGTCGACGCGCGAGCGTATGCCCCCGCGGCTGCGCCGGTCGAGGAAAAGTGCCTTCCGGTGCCTGCGATCGGGACTGCGCGGACCGCGATGAGGTGTGAGGAAAGTCCAGGCTCACCGCATGAGCCAGCGCCGCTCGTAGACTGCAACGGGCGGGTGGCAGTTCGCGTGCACGTTGGCCGAGTCCGCGGCGGCGAACCCCGTGCCGCGTGCCCGGCCAGCTGAACGCCCGACACCGCTGCGCCGCTTACCGCATCTCGAACCGGTGCACTCAGTGATATACTCGCCCGCAACGCGAGTCTTCAAGACCCGTGAGTTCAGCCGCTGGGCGCGCAGGACGGGGCTCTCCGACGCGACGCTCTGTGAGGCCGTGGCGGAGATGCGCAAGGGCCTCATCGACGCCGACCGCGGAGGAGGCGTGGTGAAGAAGCGCGTGGCGCTGCCCGGCCGAGGCAAGCGCGACGGCGCGCGCACGCTGGTCGCGACGAACCGGGGCGATCGGTGGTTCTTCGTCTTCGGCTTCGCGAAGAACGAGCGCGCAAACGTGAGCGGCGAGGAGCTGGAAGCGCTGCAGGCCCTCGCCGCCGACCTCTTGGCGTTTGCGGCGAGCGAGCTCGAGTCCCTGGTCGGGGCCGGAGCGTTGCAGGAGATCTGCCATGACCGCAAGAGCCCGGCCGAAAAGCCGGATCCTGGCCACGGTTCGCGCGACCGCGCGTGATCTGCGCTCGGCCGGCTTCATCGACAAGCGCCGGATGCGCGAGTACGACGCGCTGTGCCTCGCGCCGGTGCAGTCCTACTCGAGCAGGAAGATCCGCGCCCTGCGCGCCCGCCACCGGCTCAGCCAGGCCGTGCTCGCATCGATCCTGAACACGAGCCTGTCCACGGTCCGCCAGTGGGAGATCGGGCACAAGCGCCCAAGCGGTCCGTCGCTCAAGCTCCTCGATCTCCTCGACCGCAAGGGGCTCGAGGCGCTGATCTGAGGGCGGCGATGCCGTCGCCTGCTGGAGCTGAGGATCGATCGGGAAGCGGGCTGCCTGAAGGAGGTCGAGGACGACCCACCGCTCACGACCGAACGAACTCGAGCAGCGGTCCGATGTCGCCGCGGTCGGCGGCGCGCAGCGCCGCAAGGTAGCGATCGCGCGCCGCGCCGGCATGCACCAGGTCGCCGCGTCCCCATGAGAACGGCGCGCGACCGCGCCGCACGAGCAGGCAATCGGTGATCAGCCGCGCGTGGCGCCCGTTGCCGTTCGCGAACGGGTGGATGCTGACGAGCCGGTGGTGGAAGCGCGTGGCGATCTCGTCGATCGGATAGGTGCCGTGCTCGAGCCAGTAACGGGTGTCGTCGAGCAGGTCCTTGAGCCGAACGCCGATCTGCCGCCAGTCGACACCGATGTTCTTGTCGCTCGTGCGGAACCTCCCCGCCCAGCGCCACGTCTCGTCGAACATCCGCCGGTGCACCTCGCGCACGAAGGCCTCGGTGAGCGGATCGGCGCGATTGCGGCGCGACAGCGCCCAGGCCTGGCCCGCGAGGATGTTCGTCTGCTCCCACTCGTTCAGCTCGGCCTGCGTACGGACGTGCGCGGGGAGGAGGCCCGCGGCCTCGTCCGGGTGGAGCGGAGTCGCGGCGTCCGGCGGTTCGGCCATCAGTCCCAGAGCCGCGACCAGCGGCCGGCGAGGAGCTGCGACTTCGCGCGCGCAATCTGCGCTTCGGTCAGTGCTTCCGACGTCGCCTGCTGCTCGAGCGCCATGCTGTGCGCGACGCCGAGCACCGCGCGCCGGGCGAGCTCGGTGGCGCGCCGATCGACCGCCTCCGCGAGCGGCCGCCGCGGCACGAGCGCGTAGACGAGCTCGCAGTCGAGCGCATCGGCCACTCGGCGCAGCTGGTTCAGCGAGATCGTTCCTTTCGCCTCGTTGGCTTCGGCGTCCGCGTAGCTCGATTGGCTCAAGCCGAGGCGCTTTGCCATCTGGCGGGTGGTCACCCCGAGCGCACGACGGATCGCCGCCGCCCAGCCTGTCACGGGCGGCGTGAGTCCCCGAAGCGCGGCGGCGGGCTGCAGCGTCGCGTCCAGCTGGCGCAAAGCGAGGTCTTGGAGGGGGCTCATGTTCGTCTATGGTCGGTCAAGAACTGTAAGTATGATTGATCATAGACCATCAAATTGCAAGTTTCAGATCGGCTATAACCTTGCAGACTCTGAGGCAGGCGCCCCGCCGCGGCTCATCCGTCGGGCCGCCGTCGCGGAGATCCGCCGATCATTTATCCTTGTAAAATAAGCATTGCATAGTGTATTCTGCAAAGATGATTCACCGCCGCCTGCTGCCCGAAATCCTGGCCGCGCTGGCCGAGTCGCCCGCGGTGTGCCTGCTCGGTGCGCGCCAGGTGGGCAAGACGACGCTCGCGCTCGCCATCGCCGGGCAGCGCGACGCCCTCTACCTCGATCTCGAGTCGCCGCGGGACCGCGCCCGACTCGATGATCCGGAGGGCTACCTCGAACCGCATCTCGACAAGCTGGTCGTCCTCGACGAGGTGCACCGCGTCCCGGGTCTGTTTCCCCCGCTGCGCGGCCTGATCGACCGCGCCCGGCGGCGGGGCCTGCGGACCGGCCGCTATCTGCTGCTCGGCTCGGCGGCGCTCAGCCTGCTGCGGCAGGCGGGCGAATCGCTCGCCGGCCGCGTGCGATTTCTCGAGCTGGGACCGCTCGATGCCCTGGAGGCCGCCGCGCTCCCGCTCGACCGCCTGTGGCTGCGCGGTGGCTTTCCGGACAGCGCGCTCGCTCCGAGCGACGAGCGCAGCCTGCGCTGGCGCGAGGACTTCGTCCGCACGTATCTGGAACGCGACATTCCGCAGTTCGGGCCGCGGCTGCCGGCCGAAACGCTGCGTCGCCTCTGGGTGATGCTCGCCCACCGGCAGGGCGGTCCTTACAACGCCGCGGAGCTGGCGCGCAACCTGGGCCTCGACACGCGAACCGCCAACCGCTACGTGGATCTGCTCGTGGATCTCTTTCTGCTGCGGCGGCTGCCGCCCTGGCACGCGAACGTCGGCAAGCGGCTCGTCAAGTCGCCCCGCCTGTACGTCCGCGACAGCGGTCTGGTGCATGCGTTGCTGAGCGTCGCAGGGCTCGATGCCCTGCTTGCGCACCCGGTCGTGGGCGCGAGCTGGGAAGGTTTCATCCTCGAGAACCTGCTCGCCGCGGCGCCCGACGGCACGACGGCCCACTACTACCGCACCGCCGGCGGGGCGGAGATCGACCTGCTCCTGGAGCTGCCACGCGGCGGGCGCTGGGCGGTGGAGGTCAAGCGCAGCACGGCGCCGGCGGCGACGCGGGGGTTCCACGAGGCCTGTGCCGACGTTCGGCCGAAGCGCCGCTTCGTCGTGTATCCGGGCATGGAGTCCTTCACGCTCGCCGCGGGGGTGGAGGCGGTGCCGCTGCCGGCGCTTGCCGGGCAATTGGCAGCGCTGAGGAAACGCACGTGAGCGTTCTCCCTCCCCCCTCGGGCAGGAAGTCCGCGCAGGCACGGCCTGGGCAAGGACGGTCACCCACTCGCAACCGATGTGGAAGTCACCGAAGCGTGGGAACCGGAGCGCCCATTGCGTCGCGTAGATACTCATCGGATGCGCGACGCGGCGGTGGCGGAAACGGAAGGAAAAAAGCGGGGAGAAGCGGGCAACCTGCAACCGGAAACCGGCAACCTGCGACCGGCAACCGCCCGGACCGCCTCAGCAACCATGGGGTGTCGCGGTCCGGGCTTGCGCTTATCGGGCGCACGCTCGGCCTGGATGCCTGATCCCGTTCCGTACAGGTGGCGGGTAGCTCCTCCCCGGCCGCGTGCGGGCACTCGTCAGCGCGTCCGGCGGGCGGCACCGCCGGGCGACACGGCGGGTCACTCCGCCAGCCCCGCGATTCGTGCGAGCACGTCCGGCACGTCGATCTCTATGCGTTCACGGTTGAGATCCGCGACCTCGTCGAGCAGCCGCGTGGCGCGCGCCTCTTCGCGCCCGAGCTTCGCGCGCAGCGCCTCGAGCAGCGCGGGATCGGCGGTCTGCAGCGTGACCGTCAGCGCGGTGCGCCGCCCGAAGCCCCAGCTCTCGGTCTCGCCGACGAGCTCGGCCGGCAGCGCTCCCACGTCCTCCGGTCGCACCATGTCCGGCTTCTGGCCCTCGACGATCGCGCGGTAGAGCGCCGCGCGCCGCTTGGCTGCCTCGGCCTCGGCCAGGCGCGCCGAGATGCCGAGCGCCGCATTGCGCAGCGCGAGCGCAGCGCGAATCGTCGCGACGGCCTGGGCGCCGGTCTCGACGAGCGCGAGATCTTCCGCTGCGCGCCGGGCGATCGCGGCGGCCTTCTCTTCGACGGCCGCCTTGTTCCACGGCGAAATGGCGGTGGCGGTGTAGGCGCTCTTCACCGCGGTCTCGCGTTCCTTCATCGCCGAGTGCAGGCGTTCGGCCACCTTGTGCCAGCGGGACAGCGTCAGCGTGTGTTTCATTCGTGCTCCTTCGATACGACTCGCGTGCAGTGGGCGCGAAGAGTACGCAGTGAGCGCGCGCGGTTTCAAGTGTTTTGATGACGAATGAAGCCAACCGTTGCGCCCGAACAACGCTTTGAGCGACGGTGCGCCGCTATAGCGTTCTGCCGCTATAGCGTCTTCTCGCTCCCCGAGGCGGCGCCATGGTCCGGTGCATCGCCTCGGGGACGCTGCCGTGTTCGCACGGACCTGTCCGGGCTCACGTCGCGAGCCAACCACGCTCCGTATCCAGAGAGCGCCGGAGCGCGGGTGTTAACTATAAATTACAATACCCGTCGAGCGCTGCCGTTACCCATCCGAAGCGGTGCTTCTCCTCCATTGCGGAGGAGACAAGGCGGACCCAGCAGGAGGACATCGACCGTGCGAAAGCGTACTTCGACGACTACAAGGCGCGCTCTGCGCGGAAGAGGCCGCGGGGCAGTCGCCAGCCTGCCGTACGAGCCCTGGCTCGTCGAGCAGCTCAGGGACCCCGCCGAAGCCGCGGCGTACCTGGAAGCCGTGATCGAGGACGGCGACCAGGCGACGCTCATGCTGGCGCTGCGCCACGTCGCGCAGGCGCAGGGCGGCATCGCGAAGATCGCCCGCAGGGCGAAGCTCACTCGCGAGGCGACCTACAAGATGCTCTCCAAGTCGGGCAATCCGGAGCTGCGCAGCCTGAACGCCTTACTGAGGGCGACGGGGCTCCGGATGGCCGTGCGGCCGATATCGCCTGCCGCTTTCTCGACGAGGTTCGCCACGAACCGCGTGCGCGTCACGCGGCGGGCGGCGCGTTCGAGACAGCGCGGGAAGCAGGCCACGATCCCGTCGGGATCGAGCGCCGCCAGCCGATTGAGAAGGCGTGCCTGACCCGGTTGAGCCGTGCCCTCCCCGCGCACCACGGCCTGCAGGAGACCGAAGCCCGGATGCGCGCCGCCGCCTGCCCGGCGATCGGTCAGCCCCCGTGCGCAGCGGCCCCTGCGCCTCCCGTGACACAAAAGTTTGCAGTGCGCCAGCGGTCCAGCGGGCCACAGGCTCATGCCGTGAGCCTGCGCCCGGCGGAAACTCGCCCGCATGCACACTCACATCATTCCACCCCGCTCCGACCGGCAGGCCGATCAGCGGGACCACGGCGAGATCGCGACGACGACGGTCCTGGCCGCCGCCGGCGCCGCGGCGCTCGTCATCGCTCCGACGCTCGTCGCGCTCACGCACGGCTGGGACTATCGCCTCGCGGTCCTGCTCGGCGCGACCCTCGCCGCGGCGCTCGCCCGGCGGTACTGGCGCACCCTGCCGCGCGAACGCGTCGCCGACCGCCTCGCGGCGGCGTTCGCCGGGTCGCTCGCCGCGGGCCTCGTCTGCACCTACGCCGCCGACTGGCTCGACTGGCGTCCGCTCGGTCTCGACGATGCAGTGGCCGGGACGACGATCGGGCTCCTCGTCCTCACCGTTCCCCTTCACCGCCTGCTGCACCACGCGCGCCACGTTCCGGCCGCGGCGAGCCTGGCGCTGCTGATCTTCGCGGCGGTCCCCGCCGTGTGGGCGGTGTTCCTCTCCGGCTTTCTCGGCGATGCCCTCGATCCGGTGGTCCGCTCCGCGCTCATCGCGGGACCGGGCGTCGTGGTCACGCTCGTCGTCACCCTTCTCGGTTTCGCGTTCGCGCTGCGTCGTGAGCTCTACCCGGCGGCAGCGCTCATGCCCGCGGTCGCGTGGGGGACGCTGTGGGTCCTCCTCGTCGAAGGCGGCGCCGCGGAGAGTGCGGGCGCGCTCGTGGGCGGGCTGGTGGGCACGGGCCTCATGATCGTGAGTTCGACGGCGTGGACGAGGGCGAAACGCAACTCCCCGGACCACCTTGACCGCGTCACCCTGCGCGCTTTCGCCGCACGTGTCCGCGCCTTCTTCGCCGGGCGCGTCGCGCCGGCGCTGCGCAAGGCGGTGCGCCTGCCCGGCCCGACGGCGGTCGCGCTGGCGACGCTAGCGCTCGCGCCGCTCGCGCTCGCACCCATGGCGCGGGCGACGTTCCCGGCGCATATCGCATCGCCTTCGGTCCTCGGGAGCGTCCTCGTGGCCGCAGTCGCGATCGCGCTCGCGCTCCGTCGGCGGCTCTACCGGACCGCGCTGCTTTCGTCCGTGTTCATCGGCGTCGGCCTCTTCGCGCTGTTCGACGAGGCCTGGGCGGGAACGGTCGGCAGCGTGTTTGTCGGGACGACCGTCGGCGGCGGCCGGGTGCTTGCGACGGCCGCCGCGGGGCGCGCGTTCTAACGCGCCACGGCCGTGCAACCGGGCGGACTGGTTGCGTTCCTCGCGCTTGCCGCCGCGTGGGCCGCCCTCGGCGACATCGAGCCGCTCGAGTACTTCGCCGCGGCCGCCGCGCTCGGGGTCTGGTGGTGGTGCTGGCCGCGCCGCGGCGAGCGCTTCCTCGAGGCGCGCGACGCCGCATCCGCCCGCCGCCGGCAGCGGACCCTCCGGCTCGCGCTCGCCGGCGTGTCCGCCGTCACGCTGCTGGCGCACCTCGTCCTGGTCCAGGCGGCGGTGACGAACGCCACCGGCGCGATGCTTCTCGCCGAGCTGCGCGAGCGCGGTTTCTACCGGGTGTCCGAGCTCACGTTCGTCCGGGCGATGTTCGCCGACCACTACCTCTGGCGCGATGCCGTTTCCACGTCCCGGCCGACGGGCGACGTGTTCCCCGGCATGCTCGTGGCGGCACTCCGATACGAACGCGATTGGTGGAGCGGCACGAGCTCGGTCCGGCTGGGAGACGAGCTGAAGGAGCTGCAGGCGACGGGCGACGGCGTCGTGACCCGCGAGGACGCGAACGGACGGCGCGTCCGTTACGTGTACCGGGGCTCGCCCGGAGAGCGGGCGGGCGTGCGGCGCGGCGACGTCATCCGAGCGGTGGCGGGCGTACCGGCGCCCGGCTCCGGCGGGACCCAGGCGCGCAGTGTCTCGACGCGCCTCGAGCTCGTCGCGCCCAGCGGAGAGGTGCGCGAGGTCACGGTCGAGGAGGGCGAGTACCCGAAGTCGGTGATCGGCGCGGAGAGGGTGTTCGACGTGCCCGGCCGGCGCGTCGGCTACCTCGAGCTGCACCTGTTCCGCGCCGGCGCCGGCCGCGAGTTCAGCGCCGCCGCGCTGCGCCTGCGCAGGCAGGGGATCGACGAGCTGGTCCTGGACCTGCGGATGAACCCCGGGGGATATGTCCGTGAGGCGCAACGCATCGCGAGCGTGATCGCGGGTGACCGCTTGAACGGCAAGCTCTTCAAGCGGGTCGTGCACAACGAACGCTATCGCGACCGGGATGTCGACCTGTACTTCAGGACACCGCGTGAAGGAGCGCTACAGCTCGCCCGGCTGTTCGTGATCACTTCGAAGGAAACGTGCTCGGCGAGCGAGGGCCTCGTCAACGGGCTCGCACCGTACATGCCGGTCGTCACCGTGGGCGAGACCACCTGCGGCAAACCGGTCGGCGGCGAGACCCTCGAATACGGCGAGAGCGCCTACTCGATCATCTCGTTCCGGGTCGTCAACGCCCGCGGCGAGGGCGACTACTACGCCGGCCTCCGGCCGGTCTGCGCTGCCGTGGACCCGGGCACGCACGAGCTCGGGGATGCCGCCGACCCGAGCCTGGCGGCCGCGCTCCACTACATCCGCTACGGGCGCTGCCCGCAGTCGGGTGCGGAGAGCCGGGATGCCCCATGAGCCGCCGGGGACGCGGCGCTCGCCGAAAAGGTTTGAAGCTGCTGCCGGAGTCGGACGACCCGAGCGCGGCGATCCGGACCTGGCCGGTCCTCGCGTGCGCTCGCGCGCATGCACCGGCCGCACGCCTCTGCCGCGCGAATCGCGTCGAGGAACCGTCATCGCGCCGCGTACGGCGCAGGCTCCGCGCCGCCTTCACAAATGTTTGCAGTCCGAACGTCAAACAATGTGAGGGGCTCGTCCGGCGACCCACCTGCGCGTGCAGACTGCCTGCCGTCACCGCGCGATTGCCGCTCATGCCGCCGTCCACCCCGACGAACGAACTCGCCGATCCGACCATCATCGCCCGGATCGACCGGATCACGCGCGACCTGCTCGCGCAGCTCGAGCTGCAGACGCAGGTGGTGCTCAACCTGCTCGAGTGCGCGCCCGACAGCCAGCGCGAAACGCTCCTCGAGAAGCTCGCCGAGCTGCGCGGGCGTCTCGTCCGGCTGCGGGCCAGCGTGCTCGGCGCCGCCAAGCCGCAGCTCGTGCTCGCGCGCACGCGCGACGGGCGCGGGTAGACCGCGCATCGTCCCGACACGCCGCGTTCGCTGGCAATAGCACTGCAACGACGCGCGGCCCGCCGTGCCGCGGCGGCCCGTGCGCTCGCGCGACGGGTGTTTGCGCAGGCGTGACGACGAGCCGCCGGCGCGCGCATCGTCAGTCCTTGACATTTGTTTGCACTGCTCCAACACATGTTTGCAGTTCGCGCCGCCGCGCCCGCGGAGTGGCTCATCCGGTGAGCCAGCGCGCCCGCATACTGGACCCATGCACACCGCACGCTTCCGATTCGAAATCGCACGGCAGTCGCCGCCCGCCGGGACGTGCGGGCCCACGCCGGCCGCCGCGCTCGTCATGGCCGCGGGCGCGGCGGCGATGCTGCTGCCGACGCTCGTCGCGCTGACGCAAGGCTGGGACTATCGGCTGGCCGCCCTCTTCGGCGCGTGGCTCGCGACCGCGTGCCTCGTCTGCGGCCGGCGGGTGGTGGCGACGCAGGACGTGGAAGGCCGGCTGACGCTGGCGTTCGCCGCGGCGGCGGGCGCCACGGTCCTTCTCGTCTACGCGTCCGATCTGCTCGACTGGCGCCCGCTCGGGATCGACGACGCGCTCGCCGGCCTCACGGTCGGACTGGTGCTCGTCGTGGCCGGTTGCGCGCGCCGCGCGCTGCACGCCGCGGCGAGCGCGCAGGGCGACCCGTTCCACGCGCTGACCGTCCTCGTCATCGCGCCCGGGGCGCTGGCGTACGCGGCGCCGTTCTTCGGTCCTTCGGCGCTGGAGCACATCCACGACGACCTCACCGCCCGGATCGCCGGCCTCGCGACCTCGCTCGTCCTCGCGTGGGCCGGAATGGCGTTCGCGTCGCGGCGCGGCCGGCACGGGATCGTGCTGTGGCTCGCGCTGTTGTCCGGACTGGCCGTGTTCGCGTTGCTCGACGAGAGCGGCCTGCCGTTCGCCCGCGCGGCCGCGATCGCCGTGTTCGCCGCTGCCTCGCCCGCGCTCGGCGCGCTGCTCGCCGGGTGCGTCCTGTCGTGGCGACGGGAGGGGCGGCTCGACGGGCTGCTCGCCGCGCTCCTGGGCGCGAGCGTGGCGTCGGCGGCGGTCGACGCGTGGCTCGTGACGGGAGGCATGGCTGCAGCGACCCTGGGGACGTGGTGGTGGGGGTACCGCCGGCGCGGGATGCCGCTCGTCACCGCGGGAGAAACGAGGCGGATCGACTGGAGACGGTCGGCGGCCGCGGCGCTGCTCTGCCTGTCGTTCGGCAGCCTGTGCCTGGCGCAGGGGTTCCTCCTCGGCGCGTCCGCGCTCAACCTCACCGGGCCGATGCTGCTCGCGGCGATCGGCGGCACCGGCCTCTACCGGGTGTCGGATTTCGCCTTCTCCGAGGCGCTGCTCGCGGACCAGTACCTCTGGCGCGACGCGCCGGCGCCGTCGCGGCACGTCGCGGCGGCGTCCCCCGCGCGCTTCGTCCGGCAGATGCGGACCGGGCAGGACCGGTGGAGCGGCGCCAATCTGGCCGCCGCCTTCCACGCCCGCGAGGCGCGCAACCAGAGGGGCGTGGGGCTCGAGTTTGGCCCGGAGAGCGCGGACGGATTGGTCGTCTCCCTCGTCTACGCCGGCTCGCCGGCCGCGGCCGCGGGGATCCGCCGCGGAGACGTCGTGCGCGCGATCAACGGGATTGCGGTCGATGCGTTCCGCGCCGGCGCCGTCCCGCCCCAGTCGCGGCGAACGGAATCGACGCGCTTCGAGTTCGCGTCTTCGGGCCACGCGCGCGGCGAAGTCACGGTCGCGTGGGGCGATTACTCGAGTCCCGCCGTCATCCTCGACAAGGTGCTCGACGCCGGCGGGCGACGGGTCGGCTACCTCGTGCTGCAGGACTTCGACGGATCGGCCAGCCTGGAATTCGCCAACGCCGCGGCGCGCCTGCGCCGCCAGGGGATCGACGACCTGGTGCTCGACCTCCGGATGAACCCGGGCGGGAGCGTCCACGTGGCGCGGGCCATCGCGAGCGCGATCGGGGGCAAGCGCCTGCACGGGGCCACGTTCCTGCGGATCGTGCACAACGCGCGCTACCGGGACAGCGATCACGACGTCCCGTTCCGGTCGTTCGGACAGGCGGACCTGTCGCTGCCGCGGCTCTTCGTGATCACCTCCGAGGAGACGTGCTCGGCGAGCGAGGCGCTGGTCAACGGGCTCGCCCCGTACATGACCGTCGTCACGGTGGGTGCGACGACCTGCGGGAAGCCGGTCGGCATGACCGTGGTGGAGTACGGGGAGTGGGCGTACTGGGTCATCACGTTTCGCGTCCTGAACTCGCGCGGGGAGGGCGATTACTTCGCCGGGCTGCGGCCGACCTGCGCGGCCGCGGACGACTTCGCCCACGAGCTCGGCGATCCGGACGAGGCGAGCCTGAGCGCGGCGCTCCACTACGTGCGGCACGGGCGGTGCCCGGAGCGCTCGTCCGCCGCGCCGCGGACGAGCTGAGCGTCTCTCGAGTGCCATGACGATCCTCAATCTCCACGATCGTCAGGCGATCGAGGCGATCGTCGAGCCGATGGACACCGCAGCGATCGACCGTGCCCTCGACGAGGGTGCGCCTCGCCGGTCAGCCCGACAGCGCCCGCGCCACCCGGACCATCCCCAGCGTATCCCGCGCGCAGTACTCCCGCAGGCTCCGCCCGAGCTCCGCGCGCCGCTCGTCGGTCGTCTCCGGGGCGATCGCCTCGACGTACGCCGCTTGCGCCCCGCCGCCGTCCTGCACCTCGCCGAGCGTCGCGTGCGCGAGCTCGGGCGCGACCGTGGGGAGCACGTCCTTGATCGAGTACGAGCCCTTCATGTCGGGGTGGTAGTAGTGCGCGCGCACCACCGGCAACAGATCGACGAGCCGCGCGCGGATGGCCGCAAGCGGCGGCGCGAGGTCGGGATCGCGCTCGGCGAGCCGCTGGATCACGCCCGACTCGAACGCGGCGGAGTACGCGACGATCGGGCCCGTCTGCCCGAGCGCGGCGACGAGCGACTCGGCGCACGCGCGGCTCGGATCCTCGCCCGACAGGTCGAGGAACTCGGCGTGCGTCAGCCGGCCGCCCGCATCCTCGGCGTGGCACGACCACTGGAAGGGCACCTGCTGGAAGGGGCGCGTGCCGGCCCAGCGCGGCACGGTGAACCCGATCGTCTCGAAGTCGAGGTAGCGCCGCGGCGCGCCCCACCCGGCGAGCACCTCGCGCGCCGCCGGACTCAGGTAAGCCCGTCCGCTCACGGTCGCCTCGTGGATCCGCCGCAGCTTCGCGTCCTCGCCGATGCGCGCGGCGGGCACGTCGCGCAGGTCCGCGAACCCCGCGGCGATCAACTCCTCCGCCAGGCGCCCGCCCTGCGCGCCGGGGAGCAGCGTGACCGGAAACGCCGGCGCGGGCCCGGCGAGGCGCGCGCAGTGGCGCTTGAACGGGCACTCGAACGGGTCGTCGCAGTGCGCGCCCATCGGCAGGTCGGGCTCCGGACGGTTGAGGATCGCCTGCGCCTCCCGCACCCACTTCGGCACCTCGGGCTCGAGCCGCGCGACGTCGGCCTCGACGTCGCCGCGCGCGAAGAGCCCGCGGTAGTCGCCCCCGCCCGGGTACACGAAACCGCCGTCGATGTGCCGCACCTCGACGCTCTGCACCGGGATGCCCGCGCCGCGGAACACCCACGCCTGGATCGCGACGTCGGTCACGTGGTAGGGCTTCACCTCGCCGCTCGACTTGACCTCGGCCATGTGGAAGCCGCCGGCCGTCGGGACGAGCAGGTCGGCGCGCACGAGCACGTCGGCGTGTCGCACGGTCGCCTCGAACACCGGCCGGCGCGGCGAGGCGGCGAGCGCCGCCCGCGTCTCGCTCAGCGCCGCGGCGAGCGCGCTGTCGTGCCCGATCAGCACGCCGTCCGGGTACTCGGCGCGCGCGAGCTCGCCCACCCGGTGGCCGACGTCGAACCTGCGCTGCGTGGCGGGCGAGATCTCGATCAGGTCCTTGCGATGAACCTCCAGCCACAGGCGCCGCGCGCACTGGCGGTACGCGTTGAGCTTGCTCTTGGAGAGGAAGTAGCGCCGGGCCACGGCCGCGCCTTCAGCGCCGGCTCCGCCGCGGGTCCCCGTCGCGCCAGCGCACCCAGTCGAGGGCGCCGAGCGTCGCCGCGAGCGCCTGCTCGAGCGCGAGCTTCGCGTCGGACAGGGTCGCGCCCTCGGCGGCCACGAGATGGCGCGGCGTGGTGCCCGAGGGGAGCGAGACCGAAGGATCGGGATGGTCGAACACGCGCGCCTCGGCGCGGTAGCGGCCGTCCGCGTCGCGCTGCACCACCCCCGAGAAGGTGTACACCCCGGTCGCGCCGATCATCGTGGCGGAGAGCTGCATGACGCGTCCATTGTCGCAAAGCCGCGCCCGGCGGACACGGGCGGCCGGGAGGATTTTCCGCCGCAGTTCTCGCGCGGGCCCTTGTTGCGGGCTGCCGGAGGTGCAACCATTGCCGCGCGCGCCGGTCGAATGGCCGTCGTCGCGCAGCGACAGTCCCGGAGCCGCCCCGACCCATGCGTCTCGCGATCCTCCTGCCCGCGCTCGCCGCGCTCGCGGCGTGCCAGTCCGGCCCGATCCCGCCCATCCACGAGCAGGAGCGCTTCCAGGCCGAGAGCGCGTACGCGCGGCTCTTTCCCGCCTCGCCGGGCGCCACCTGCGACGCGGCGCGGCGGGCGCTGCTGAGCCAAGGCTATCTCACGGCGTCGCAGTCCGAAGCGGTCGAGGGACGCAAGAAATTCCAGCACGACGCGGCGACCCACCTCGAGATCGAGTTCCACGTCGTGTGCGCGCGCAACAACGTCGGCGGCGGGTCGGTCGCGTTCGCGAGCGCCGTGCAGGACCGCTACGCGCTCAAGAAGAGCCCGACCAACGCGAGCGTCGGGGTCGGCGCGTTCGGCACGGTGTCGCTCCCGATCGGCGCGAGCGACGATGCGCTGGTGAAGGTGGCGAGCGAGACGATCGCCGCGGAGGACTTCTACACCCGCTTCTTCGGGCTGCTCGCGCACTTCCTGGTCGAGGACGAGGCGCCCGCGCAGTAGCCGCCGCGGCTCACACCCAGATGTAGTGGGTCTTGCGCAGCGCCGGCTCGCCCTCCCAGCGGTAGGCGACGAGCCGGCCGCCTTCCCCCGCGCTGTAGTCCACGCACCCGTAACGCGGACCTGCCGGCGCGGGCCGCAGCTTGAGGCTGTAGTGGCCGAAGAAGACCGGCGCCGCCGCGGCCGGCGAGTGCTCCCACCAGCGCACGCGCGCGGTCGTGCGCTTCTTGCCGTCGCCGTCGACGAACGCCCGGCCGCCCGGGAGGGCGGCCTCGGGCCCCTTGCAGAGCGTCGCGACGGCGTCGTGCGCCCAGTGTCCCTTGCGGTTCGCGCCCACGAGCAGCGCGTCGGTGAGCGTCCCGCCGTAGCCGAGGTGCGGCGCGAGCCGCGCGATCGCCGCGTCGCTCCAGCACGCGTGCACGACGCGCACCTCGCCCAGGTCGAGCCACAGCGGCAGGGTGCGGAACCACGCGACGATCTCGGCGTGGAGCGGCGTGCCCTCCACTTCGGCGAGGAACGCCGCGTGCTGGCGCCGGTTGCCGGGCTGCTCGTGCCGGCGCAGCTTCCTGCCCGGGTGGTCGGGGTCGCGCGTCGCCCACCCGATCGCGTTGAACTCGTGGTTGCCGAGGATCGCCTTGGCCGCGCCGGTGTCGACCATCGCGCGCACGAGCTTGACGGTCGCGACCTGCTGCGGCCCGCGGTCGATGAAGTCGCCCACGAAGATCGCGGTGCGGTCGGGATGGCGCCAGGCGCGCATCGTCTCGTGGTAGCCGAGCGTGCGGAGCAGGGCGACGAGCGCGTCGTGCTGTCCGTGGACGTCGCCGATGACGTCGTAGTTCATCGGACCAGTGTCGCCGCCGGCGCGGGCGGGAGGCGAGGGAATCGTTCCCCGGCGCCGCTCGCGCCCGGCGCGCGCATCGGCAGAAAGTCACGGGCGCGGCTACGACGCCGTCATCACGTCGGTGGCGACCAGCAGGAACACGAAGGCGAGGCCGCCGGTGCCGCCCATGTAGGCGAGCCGCAGCAGCCACGCCGCGCCCTGCGGCAGGCCCTGCCCGAGCACGATGCCGCGGTTCGCGAGCAGGTGCTCGCTCGCGAGCAGCGTCAGCAACCACAGCGCGACGAACAGCGCGGCGAGCGACATGGCGCTTGCAGTCTAGGCGAGATTCCCGCACGCGAAAGTAAAGCTGTGTGAAATCGTCGCGGCGACCCGGCGCGCGCCGCGCGCCGCGCGCGCGGCGCGCTTTCGCCCGATAATCGCCCGCCGCCAACCCGGAGACGCAACGTGTACAAGCACCTCCTGCTCGAAGCGCGCGACGGCGTCCTCGTCGTGCGGCTGAACCGACCGCGCCAGCGCAACGCGCTCTCGCTCGCGCTGATGCACGAGCTCACCGAGCTCGCCCTCGAGTGCGACCTGCGCGACGAGATGCGCGCGATCGTCCTCGCCGGCGGGCCGGACCACTTCTGCGCCGGCGCCGATCTGCGCGAGCCCGGACGCTGGGACGTGGGCGCGAAGCCGCTCGCCGAGCAGCGCCGCATCGCGAACGCCGGCTACCGCCTGTGCGCGGCGTGGGAGGCGATCCCGCAGGTGACGCTCGCCGCGATCGAGGGCTACGCGATCGGCGGCGGCGGCGCGCTCGCGCTCGC
>JRYK01002959.1_pt1 | contig 17967 bp, 12 predicted proteins | sample 235381 | NCBI WGS metagenome assembly JRYK01 (sample SAMN03074220, study PRJNA261476) | activated sludge metagenome | biome: Wastewater Treatment Plant; feature: Wastewater; material: Activated sludge; isolation source: activated biomass of a wastewaster treatment plant treating hydrocarbon... ... | reverse complement strand
CTGGCCGTGCTGGCCGCCCTGGTGGCCTTCGACGTGATCTCGTTCCGCTCGCCCGACCGCATGAGCGGCAACTTCAACGTGGCCGTGGCCCAGTTCGCCGTGCTGGACGCCGAGGGCCGGCCGCTCGACGGCGACGGCGGCCGGCTGGTGGCCGGCCACATCGGCCAGGCCTTGCAGCGCGAGTTCGCCCAGCAGCCGGAGGTGCAGGTCTGGTTCGACAGCCCGGAGTTGAAAGACGAGCACGGCGTAACCATCGGCGTGGTCGGCCTGCCGCCGCTGCGGGCCACGACGCCGGCGGAGGCGTCCGCGGCGCTCAACGCCGACATGGTCATCCACGGCGACATCCGCCCCGCCGGCGCGGCCAACGCGCTGACGTTGCGCTTCTATCTGCGGCAGCAATACAAGGCCGACTTTGGCCCGCTCATCGGCTTTCACGAGCTCACGACCCACATCCCCGTGGACGACCCCAACAACCCGCGCGATGAGGTGTGGCGGGAGCTGGATGACCTAGTGACGAGCCTGGCCTGGTTGAGCGAGGGGCTGCGGCAGGAGATTCTGGGCGACCAGGACAAGGCGTTGGCGGCGTTCCAGGAGGCGGCGTCGGCCGCGCCCGATTCCGACGTGGTGCAGTACTTCCTGGGCCAGGAGCAGTTCTACAGCGCCCAGCGGGCCGGCGGCGACGAGGCCGGGCTGGTGGCGGCCAACGCCGCTTTCGTCGAGTCGCTGCGGCTGAACCCCAACAACCCCCGCGCCCAGATCGGCGTGGGCAGCGTCCACTTCAGCCGCGCCCAACGGCTCTTGAACGAAGCCGAGGCCCGCGGCGAGGGCGAAGACGCGGCGGCGCTGGAGGCCGTGCGCCAGGAAGCCCAGGCGGCGCTGGATGAGCACACCGCCGTGGCCCTGCGTGGCGAGCAGATCGAAACCTATGGCGTGCCCGTGGCCGGCATCGCCCGCGTTGGCCGGGCCATCGACCTGCGGCTGCTGGGCGAGGTGGCCTTCCAGGGCGGCGACGCGGCGGCGGCCGAGGCCCTCATCGACCAGGCCATCGCCGCGCTGGAGACCGACATCGGCCAGTTGGACATCGCCAACGATCCGCGCCTGTTGGCCCAGGCCGCGCTGGCTCTTGGCTCCGTCCATGAATGGAAGGGCTTCTTGCTGGAGCAACGCGGCGCGGCCGGCGAGGCCCAGGCCGCGCGCGACAAGGCGCTGGGTTATTACAACGCGTGTGTGCAACAGGGCCAGGACTTCCCCTTTGACGAGTACATGGTCGAACATATCATCCCGGAGCTATGCGAGCCGCGCGTGGCGGCGTTGCAGGCGCCGCAAGGAGGCGGAGGATGAGGTCACGAATCGGCTGGTGGCTGTTAGGGCCGGGGCTGCTGGTCTGGCTGGTCGCCTGTGGTGGGCGCGGCGCGGCCGATCCGACGGTGATCCCTGTGCCCACGGGCGACAACGGGGGGGCCATCGCCACGTCGGTGCAGCAGACCGTGGCCGCCATTGCCGTGGCCCAGACCGTGGCCGCGCTGACGACGAGCCAGCCGGCGCCGACGACGGCGGCGACGCCGGCCGACACGGCCGCCGCGCCCTCGCCCACGCCGGCCGCGCCGCCCACCGTGGCCGAGACGCCTCTGGGCACTTGTCGTGTGGTCAGCGGCGTCAACCTGCGCGCCGGCCCCGGTGTGGCCTACGATCCGCCGCTGGGCAGCCTGGGCGTCAACACCCAACTGACGCCGCTGGGCTACGTGGCCGAGGGCTTCCCGCAGGGGCCGTGGCTCCAGGCCCAGGTGCAGGTCACCGGCCAGGTGGGCTGGGTCAGCGCGATGCCGCAATACGTCGAGTGCGACTTCGCCCTGGCCACGCTGCCCGCGGCCAGCTTCCCGCCGACGCCGCCACCGCCCACCGCCCCGCCGCCGCCACTCGCCCCCACGGCCACGCGCCCGCTGGCCTCGGCCCCCGACATCGACAACGACGCCCCCGGCGGCAGCTTCCCCACGACCGACGTGACCGGCAACGTGATCGTCGATCCGGCCTTCCTCTTCCGCATGGACGTGCGCGACCTGACGGTGGGCGATTTCGAGGGCGCGGGCATCAACTTCGTCACGTTCGACATCAGCGGCAACGGCGTGGACTACTCGCGTCAGGAGAACAACGCCGGCTACTGCGTCTTCGGCGGCGGCGAACCGGCCTGCAATCCGTGGCCCACCGACGACCAAGGGCGCTATACCTGGGGCGAGGGCGGGCCGGTGGTGCAGCGCGGCGAGTACTTCGCCTCCATCACCGTCTTCGCCGACCGGTCGGACCCGGACTTCGGCGGCGTCTGGAACTGGAACTTTGCCTTCCGGGTGACGGTTCCCTAGGGGGACACGATGAGACGGCGTCGGCCCGCCCTGGCTCCTTGGTGGCTGCTGGCTTGGCTGGTGGGGTTGGCCGCCTGTCGTGGGGCGGCCGCGCCGCAGGCAACCCCGCCCCCGGCGGCGACCGCGCCCGCCGGGGCCGCCGGCCCCGGCTCCGCCCGGCCGCCGGACGTGGACAACGCCGCGCCGGCCGGCCAGTGCGAGAACACGGCCAACATCCTCAGCCGCGTCGACCGCGCGCCCAATGCCCTGTTCCGCGCTCTGGCCCTCGATAACCGCGTGGGCGGCAACGACGGCGACGGCATCCGCGGCGTGCGCTTCCTCGTCACCGGCGACGACCTGGAATACGCCAAGGACGAGACGATTGCGCCCTACTGCATCTTCGGCGGCAATGAGCCGGACTGCGGCACGTGGCCGCGCGACGAGGCCGGCCGCTACACCTGGGGCCCGGGCGGGCCGCCGGTGCAGCCGGGACGCTACCACGTCTTCGTCCAGGTCTTCGGCGCCCAGCCCGACTCGGCCACCGGCAGCGCCAGTTGCGACTGGGATTTCAACATCGAAGTCCTGCCACGGTAAGACTTTACGCGAAGATTTAACGCAAGGACGCCAAGACGCAAAGAAGAGACGCAAAGAAGAACTTTCACTCGTGCGTCATTCTTCCCTGGCCCCTGGCCCCTGCCAGAGTAGCGCCTACTCTACAGTTGTGTAGAACAAATGGTATAATCCCTCTCCATGACGCCCACCTATGTGGCTATCGACGTGGAGACCACCGGCCTTGACCCGGCCCGCGACGCGATCATCGAGGTCGCCGTCGTCGCCTTCCGCGGCAATGAGATCGTCGACGAGTTCACCTCGTTGGTGAACCCCCTGCGCGACATCCCGCCCTACGTTAGCCACCTGACCGGCATCAGCGACGCCATGGTGGCCGAGGCGCCCGTCCTCTATGACCTGCGCGCGCGGCTGCGCACGAAGCTGGGCGACCACACCATCGTCGGCCACAACGTCGAGTTCGACCTGGGCTTCTTGCACGAGGCGCGGCTGGGCATCGGCAACCGGCGCATCGATACGCTGACGCTGGCCTCCATCCTCGTGCCCGAGTCGGGGCGCTTCACGCTCAGCGCGCTGGCCGAACACCTGCACTTCCCCCTGGCCGACGGCCACGGCCACCGCGCCCTGGCCGACGTGGAGCAGACGGTGGAGTTATTCCTGGCCCTGCGCGAGCGGGCGCTGACCCTGTCGCTGGCCCAACTGGAGGAGATCGTCAACGCCGGGCAACGCCTGGGCTGGCCGGAGACGCAGTTCTTCGAGGACGTGCTGGCCGAGCGGGCGCGCCACGCCTTCGAGGGCAGCGAGATGCGCGCCCGCGGCCAACTTCGGCCGCTCTATCACGCGCCCAAGCTGGAGGGGCGCGCCCTCGTCCCGGCCGAGGAGCCGACGCCGGTGGACACCGAGTGGCTGACGTCGCTCATCCGGCCCGGCGGCCACTTCGACCGCGCCTTTCCCGGCTTCGAACACCGGCCGCAGCAAGTGCAGATGATGCGCGCCGTGGCCCAGGCCTTCAACGAGGGCCGCCACGTGCTGGTGGAGGCGGGCACGGGCACGGGCAAGAGCCTGGGCTACCTGTTGCCGGCCGCCTTCTGGGCCACGGAGAACGACCGCCACGTGGTCGTCTCCACCAACACCATCAACCTGCAAGACCAACTCATCCACAAGGACGTGCCGGCGCTGCGCGACGTTCTCAACCTCGACCTGCGCGCCGCCGTGCGCAAGGGGCGCAGCAACTACCTCTGCACCCGTCTCTTCCAGCAGATGCGCCGCTCCGGGCCGGGCAACGCCGACGAGATGATCCTCTATGCGCGCGTGCTGCTTTGGCTGCCCCACAGCGAGACGGGCGACGTCAGCGAGATCGTCCTGCGCTCCCCCGGCGAGCGCCTGGCCTGGAAGAAGGTCAACGCCGAAAGCCCGACCTGCTCCTCCGAGCAATGCCGCGAGGAGAACTGCCCCCTGCACGTCGCCCGCCAGCGGGCCGAGCTGGCCCACCTGGTGATCGTCAACCACTCGCTGCTGCTGGCCGACATGGCCACCGACGGCATGATCCTGCCCGAATACCGCGACCTCATCATCGACGAGGCCCACCACCTGGAATCGGCCGTCACCGACGGCCTGAGCTTCGAGACCGACCGGCGCGGCCTGGAAGCCATCCTGGACGAGGCCGCCCGGCCGCGGGCCGGCGTCATTGCCAACGCCCAGCAGCGCATCGCCGGCGTGGCCCCGCGGGAGATCGCCACGACCGTCGACCTGCTGGCCCAGCGTTTGCAGAGCGAGGCCCAGGCGGCCATCTTCCAGACGCAGGACTTCTTCAGCACCGTCGATTTCTTCCTGCGCGCCCAGGCCCGCGAGCGCAGCCAGTTCGCCGCGCAACTGCGCCTGACGCCCGGCGTGCGCGCCCAGCCCGATTATCCCCTGGTCGAGGAGGGCTGGGCCGACCTGAGCCGCGTCTACGCGGTCATCGTCAAGGGCTTCGCCCAGATGGCCGAGATCGTGGTCGAGCTGGCCCGCACGGCCGACATCGAGGGCGAGGATGAGTTGCGCGCGGCGCTGGTCAGCAACGCTCAGGCGCTGGAAAAGGCGCGGCAGAACCTCGACGCCCTGTTCACCAAGCCCGACCCGCAGATGATCTACTGGATCGAGCAGTACAAGGACAACGTTTCGCTCCACGCCGCGCCACTGCACGTCGGGGCGCTGGTCGAGGAGTACATCCTGCAGAAGAAGGAAGCGGTCGTCATGACCTCGGCCACGCTGCGCACCGCCGGCCTGGGCCGCAGCGAATCGACTTTCGACTACCTGCGCCACCGGCTGAGCGCCCACGACGCCGACGAGCTGGCCGTTGGTTCGCCGTTCGACTATAAGAACTCCACGCTGCTCTACCTGGTGACCGACATCCCCGAACCCAACCAGCCCGGCTACCAGCGCATGTTGGAGCAGGCCATCCTGGATACGGCCATCGCCCTGGGCGGGCGGACGCTGGTGTTGTTCACGGCCAACAACCACCTGGGCCAGACGGCGGCGGCCGTGGAGAGCTACCTGAGCCAGCACAAGATCACCACCCTGGCCCAGGGCGGCGGCCTGTCGCGGCAACAGCTCTTGGAACAGTTCCGGCGCGAGGGCGCGCGCACCGTCCTGTTCGGCACGCGCTCCTTCTGGGAGGGGGTAGACGTGCCCGGCCCGGCCCTGACGGCCCTGCTCATCGCCAAGCTGCCCTTCGACGTGCCCACCGACCCCATCTTCGCCGCCCGTTCGGAAACCTACGAGAACCCGTTCTTCGAGTACTCCATCCCCGAGGCGGTGCTACGCTTCCGCCAGGGCTTCGGCCGGCTCATCCGGCGCGGCACCGACGAGGGCATCGTCATCTGTCTGGACAAGCGCCTGCTGACCAAGCGCTATGGCGAGCTATTCCTGCAAGCGCTGCCGGAGTGCACCGTCGTGCGCCAGCGGGCCGACCGCATCGAAGAACTGGTGTTGCGCTGGCTGGCCCGCGACCGCGGCCAGAAACGATAAGGGCGGGACACGGCCCGCGCCGGCGGCTGGTCGCCGCGCGGCGCGAGCCGAAGCCCGCCCCTTGACGAGACGGGGCGCTGCCCGGCCCAGCAGCCGGGCACCCCCCCGCTTCCTATTCCTCTCGCTGCCTATTGCCCCGGCAGCGTGCCGACGACGTTGAAGGTGTTCAGGATGTGGTCGAGCGCGTCCAGGTCGGCTTCGGTGACGGCCTGCACCAGGACGACGACCGAGTAGTTCTTGGCCGCCGGCTCGGCGCCCAGGACGATGATGACGCTGCCCGCGCCGGCGCAGTTCGAGTACTGGTCATAGACGCCGGTGTAGACCGGGTCGGAGTAGTCGAAGCGGCCGTCGTAGGTGCAGTCCTGCGAGAAGTCGAACACGTCGACCAGCTCGCCCATGGTCGTGTCGCCGAAGTAGGCCCCGGCCAAAATCTGCACGCCGGGCGTCACGTAGTCGGCGCTGAAGTCGGCGATGCTGGTGGAAGCGATCAGCTCGCTGCCCAACACCGAACCGTCGTCGCTATCGACCCAGTTGGAGCCGTCCACGTCGGACCACTCCGCGGGCACTTCGACGTAGACCGCCTGGGAGTCGTCGTAGATGCCGACGTAGTTCTCGTAGGTGGCCGCGCCGGTGTCCGTGCCGGTGTCGCCGCTCGTGCCGTCGTCTACCTGCACTTCCTGGGCGAAGGAGAAGGACTGCGCCAGCGGGTCGCCGTTCAGTTGGCCTTCCAACACTTCCTGGGTGGCGTAGCGCAGGACTTCGATCGACATCGTGTCGCTGGAGTTGTGGCTGCGCAGTACGTCGCAGTAGTCCGACATCGTGCCGTTGGTGGACAGCACCAGCCCTTCGAGCATGGTGATGATGTCGCCCGCTTCCACGCCCGCCTTGTCGGCCGGCGAACCGGACTTGACCGAAGACACCCAGATGCCGGTGATGTCATCCTCGGTGACCACGGCTTCGCCGTTGACGCCGATGGAGGTCAGGTCGCCGCTGCTGCGCAACTGCTCGACGATCGGCCGGGCATTGGCGGCGCTGATGGCGAAGTACTGATTGGTGTCCGACGCGCCGGCGTAGTTGATGCCGATGACCTTGCCATCGCTGGTGACCAGCGGCCCGCCGGAGTTGCCGGGGTTGATCGTGGCGTCGTGCTCCAGCACCGAGTCGACCGAGGCCCAACTCGTTTCGCCGTCGGCGTCTTGCTTAGAGACAACGCCGCGGGTCAGGGTGGGGCGGGGGTCGCCTAGCGGGTAGCCCAGCGCATAGACCTCTGTGCCTAGCTGGGGCGGGGTAGTGTTCCAATCGAGAAAGGGATAGCCGTCGCCGTCGATGTCGATGACGGCCAGGTCGGAGCACTCGGAAGCGCCGAGGACTTTGGCGTTCAGCGGCTCATCGTGCCCCTGAACGTAGACCTGCAGGAAGGCCGCGCCGGTGACGACGTGGTTGTTGGTGACCGCGATGCCCGACGGGTCGATGATGAAGCCCGACCCGGCGCCGGCGCTATTATACTGCATGCCGAACTCCGGGTCCATGAAGCTGCCCTGGGCCACGATCTGGATGGTGGCGTTGATGGCGTCGTTGAACGATTGGGCGGCCGCGGGGCCGGCGGGCGCGGGGGCCTCGGTCGGCAGCGCGGTGGTGGGGGCCGGCGCGGTGGTGGCTTCGGCGACGGCCGAGGTGGCCACCGGTTCGATGGTGGCCTCGGCAGCTTCTTCATCGCCGCCACAAGCGACCAGCGCCAGACCCAAGAGCAATAGCGCCAATAGGGTCAGGAAACGAAAACTCTTCACTCTAGCCTCCTCACGGCATTAGGAATGAAATTGACCGACAAATGCCGGCCATAGTACTACCTGAGCCACGTCTCTAACCTGATTGAGACGTGGGGCGATTATACTGGAAATCACTGGTGAGCGACAGTTAAGTATTTGACAGCGGCTGCGTACTTTCGGTACGCGTGCACCGTCTAGAGGATGACAACAGAAAGGGGCGTAGTGCCGACCGGCCGGCGATGGCGCGGCGCGTCAATGATTGCGTATAGTCGTCGTCGGGCCTATTGACTTTTGTCTGCCGCTTATGCTAGACTGCACCTTTGATCTACTAGAGGAAGAGGCGTGTGGAGCTGCAGCAGCCCACGGTGTGTTCATTCATTTCGATAGCCGTTTTATGCTGGGTGTTGCCCTTGACGCCGCCTCTTCGTGCCGCCAGCGATGGTCGCTGGCCAGGGATCAGAGGATTGCAAGGGATTATTAGCCGATGACTGATCTGAACGATCCATTGTCCGACGAAATGGAAATCCTGAATACCCTCCTCAACGAGGGCGCCGAGCAGCGTTATCTGACCTACGATCAGATTCTGGAGGCCTTGCCGGAGATCGAGAACAATATCATGCTCCTGGAGACGCTCCTGGAGGAGGCACAGACGCTGGGCATCGCCATCTATGAGAACGAGGACGATGTCGTGGCCGTGGCCCTGGGCGTGTCGGACGAAGAGCCGGAGGACGGCCTGACGGAACTCGATCTGGTCGAAGAAGAGGTCTATCGGCCGCCGGCCCACGATTCCTCCCACGACGCGCCGCTGTTCGATCTGAGCAACGTGCCGATCGATGACTCGGTGGGCCTGTACTTCCGCGAGATGGGGCAGCAGCAACTCCTCTCGGCCGAAGAAGAGGTGCGGCTGGCCATGGAGATCGAGGCCGGGCGGGCCGCCGAAGAGCGGCTGGCCTCCGGCGCGGCCACCGACCCCAACGAGATCGATCGCCTGGTGAACGTGCGCGAGATCGGCGACGCCGCCCGCGCCCACCTGATCCGGGCCAACACCCGCCTGGTGGTCAGCATTGCCAAGAAGTACCGCGGTCGCGGCTTGCAGTTCCTGGACCTGATCCAGGAGGGCAACGTCGGCCTGATGAAGGCCGTCGACAAGTACGACTACCGCCGTGGCAACCGCTTCAGCACCTACGCCACGTGGTGGATTCGCCAGGCCGTGACGCGGGCGCTGGCCAACCATGGCCGCACCATCCGCATCCCGGCCCACCTGGGCGGGCGCATCAGCAAGCTCTATCAGGTGGCCCAGGAGTTGGAGCAGGAGTACGGCCGCCAGCCGACGGCCGAGGAGATCGCCGAGAACATGGACCTGCCGGCCGACCGCGTGCGCTGGATGTTGCGCACCAGCCGCCAGCCGGTGCATCTGGAGCGGCCGGTGGGCGACGAGTCCGACGCCGAGCTGGGCGATTTCATCGAGGACATCGAGGCGCCCGCCCCGGCCGAGACGGTGGCCCAGACGATGCTGACCGAGGAGATCGGCGACATCCTGGACCAGTTGACGCCGCGCGAGGCGCGCATCCTGCGCCTGCGCTATGGCCTGCAGGACGGCGAATCGCGCACGCTGAAGGAAGTGGGCGAGATGTTCGGCCTGTCGCGCGAGCGCATCCGCCAGCTGGAGAAAGAGGCGCTGCGCAAGCTGCGTCACCCCAACTTCGCCGGCCACTTGCGGCAGTACCTTAACTAGCCGCGGCCCCCCCCGACACATCACTTGAGCACCCTCCTGGGATCACCGGAGGGTGCTTTTTTTTGCGGAGCAGAAGACCTCACGCAAAGCACGCGAAGGCGCAAAGAAGAACGCCAAGAAGACCCTCTTTTGGCGTCCTTTGCTTCCTGGGCGTCCTTGGCGTGAGCTTCTTTCTTGGCAGCAGACTCACTTGCGGGCCACAAAGGCCATGTCGCCGGGGTGAATGTGGTAGCGGGGCGGGCGGCCCTGGCTCATGTCGATGGCTTGCACGTCGCTGAAGCCGGCGGCGCGCATCTTGTCGGTCACGTCCAGGCCATAGTGGCGCAGGTGGCCGTTGGCGTCGGGCTTGTCCAGCGTCCGCGTCGGCCACTGGTGGTAGTCGCCGGGGATGGTGAAGACGGCCAGCCCGCCGGGCATCAGCACGCGGGCGCATTCGCGCAGCGCCGCCCGGTCGTCGGGGATGTGCTCCAGCACGTGGTTGCACATCAGGAAGGCGAAGCGGTCGTTGGCGAAGGTCAGGCGTTGGATGTCTTCGCCGGGGAAGTGGACATCGCTGCGCAGGTAGTCGGTGGTCAGGAGCGGCGCGTCGGTCAGGCCGGCCAGCCGGGCCATCAGCGGCCGCTCCGGGGCGAAGATGAGGCTGGGGCCGGGCGGCTTTTCGGCCAGCAGGTCGGGCAGCAGCAGGGCCAGCCCGCGGTGGCGCGAGCGCGAATCGCAGCCGGGGCAGCCGGAATTGTGCTGCACGGCGCGCCAGTTGCTATAGGACACGAAGGCCGGGCCGCGCCAGCCGCAGCAGGGGCATTCGACGCTCTGCCGGCCGCCGCGGGCCTCGAAGTTCCAGACGTTAGCCGCCAGGCTACGGACGCGGTTCAGCGCGCGCCGCCCTTCGCCGTGGCCGGCCAGCTCCACCGCGCGGCGCAACTCCACCCAGTGGGCGCGCCACGACGGCCGGCCCGGCCCCGGCCAGCCGATGGTCGCCGGATCGAGCGCCGGCGCGTTGTTGCCAATGGTTGTGTTTTGAGTAGCCATGACGTGTAAAAACAAACCGCAGCCTACGTGATTCCCATTATAATGGCCGTACCATGGCTGTCACCTGCGCCGCCGGGGCTTTTACGCAAACTTCACCGCTGTTTCACAAGCCATTCATTCGCTATTGGCCCGTCTATGGTAACTTGATAGGCACAGGAAGCGCGCGCTCGGAAGTAACCACATGACTACGCAACTGAAGCCCGACTCCATCGTCATTGAACCCGCCCGCGGCTGGCAGGTGATCAATTGGCGCGAGCTGCGCGAGTATCGCGACCTGTTCTACTTCCTCGTCGATCGCGACATCAAGGTGCTCTACAAGCAGACGGTGCTGGGCTTCGGCTGGGCCATCCTGCGGCCGGTGCTGAGCATGGTCATCTTCACCGTCATCTTTGGCGGCCTGGCCCGCGTCAGCAGCGACGGCCGGCCCTACGCCCTCTTCAGCTACGCCGCCCTCGTGCCCTGGCTCTACTTCAGCACGGCCCTGTCGTCGTCGGCCCTCTCGCTGGTCAACAACACCGACATGTTGACCAAGGTCTACTTCCCGCGCCTCATCTTCCCCCTGACGCCGGTCTTCTCCAAGCTGGTCGACTTCGCCATCTCCTTCGTTGTCATCTTCGTGCTGATGGCCTATTTCCGCGTGGCCCCCACGCCGCGCATCCTGTACCTGCCCCTGCTCATCGGGCTGATGATGCTGGCCACGGCCGGCATCAGCCTGTGGTTCGCCGCCCTGTCGGTGCATTACCGCGACGTGAAGCACGCCATGCCCTTCGTGACGCAGATTCTCATGTACGCCGCGCCGGTGGTCTGGTCGGCGGCGCTGATCGAGGAGCGCTTCGGCCCGACCGGGCGGCTGGTCTTCGGCCTCTACCCCATGGTGGGCATCGTCGAGGGCTTTCGCGTGGCCCTGCTGGACACCGGCCCCATGCCCTGGGATATGCTGGCCGTGGGCACGGCTTCGGCCGTGGTCATCTTCGTCAGCGGCCTGTTCTACTTTCGCCGCATGGAAGTCAACTTCGCCGACGTCGCCTAGGGCGACGGCGCACACGTGTCATGAACGCTTCGCCTAACGGACAGCGCCCGCCGGTGGAGGCCATTGTGGCCGAGAACCTGGCCAAGCAGTATCACATCGGCCTGCGCGAGCAGCGCCGCGATACGCTGCTGCAATCGGCGCTGGCGGCCCTGTCCGCGCCGCTGGCCAACCTGCGCCAGTTGCGCCGCCTGGGCGAGGTGAGCGAGGACGACGCCGCCGACGTGCTGTGGGCGCTGCGCGACGTGTCCTTCCGCGTCGCGCCGGGCGAGGTCGTCGGCCTCATCGGCCGCAACGGCGCGGGCAAGAGCACGCTGCTGAAGATCCTGTCGCGCATCACCCCGCCGACGCGCGGCCGGGTGACGCTCAACGGGCGCGTCTCCAGCCTGCTGGAAGTGGGAACCGGCTTCCACCCCGAACTGACCGGCCGCGAGAACGTCTACCTGAACGGCACGATTTTGGGCATGCGCAAGGCCGAGGTCGAGCGGCGCTTCGACGAGATCGTGGCCTTCGCCGAGGTCGACAAGTTCATCGACACGCCGGTGAAGCGCTACTCCAGCGGCATGCGCGTGCGCCTGGCCTTTGCCGTGTCGGCCCACTTGCAGTCGGAAATCCTGCTGGTGGACGAGGTGCTGGCCGTGGGCGACGCCGCCTTCCAGGAGAAGTGCCTGCGGGCCATGGACGGCATCGCCCAGACGGGCCGGACGGTGCTGCTCGTCAGCCACAACATGCAGGTCATCCAGCAGTTGTGCGGCCGGGCGCTGCTGTTCGAGAGCGGCCGGCTGGTGGCCGACGGGGCGCCCTCGGCCGTCGTCGCCCGCTATCTGAGCCACGCGGCCACGGTTTCTCTGCCGGCGGCCGTCCAGTTGGGCGACGCGCTGTGCTTGAAGCGGCTGAGCGTTAGCCAGAACGGCGCGCCGGCCGGCGAGTGGCTGGACAGCGGCCGGCCGTTCGAGCTGCGTCTGCACTACGACATCCTAAAGCCGGTGCGTAACCTGCTGTTGGGCTTCAACGTCGTCTCCGGCGACGGGGCCAACGTCTTCCGCACCTACGACATGCTGGCCGTCGGGTTGGGCGAGCGCGCGCCGGGCAGCTATGAGTCGGTCTTCGCCCTGCCCGGCGGTGTGTTGCCGTCCGGCCACTATTTCTTTGAGGTCACCGCCGGCATCCATCGCCTGCGTTGGCTGAGCCGCGGCGACATCCGGCTGCGGTTGAACCTCGGCGGCGGCCGGCAGACGGACGTGGATTTCCCCGGCGTCGTCGCCCCGCTGGGCGATTGGACGGTGCGCCGTCAGGACGAGGCGCCCGTGTCCCTTGGGAATGGTCAGAGCCATGGGTAAGTTCTACTGGCTGGCCCACCAGCGCCACATCACCGCCGGCCGCATGCGCTGGCACGCCGAAGAGGCCGATGAGGCCTTCTGGGCCGACTACTGGGAATCGAAAGTCAACGCCGCCTACTACCAGCAGGCCGAGCGCTTCGACCTGGCCGCCGATGAGCTGGGCGGCCCCTTGCTGGCCGAGATGGCCCGCGACGGCCGCCACCTGGAGGCCGGCTGCGGCGCCGGCTATTGGGTGGCCGCGCTGCGGCGGGCCGGGCTAGACGTGGAGGGCATCGAGTATTCGCGTGAACTGGTGGCCCTGGTCAACCGCGTCTATCCGCGGTTGCCGGTGGCCTATGGCGACGCCCTGGCCCTCGATTGCCCCGATGGCACGTATGCCTCTTACCTGTCTTTCGGCGTCGTGGAGCACCGCGAGGCCGGGCCGGGGCCGTTTCTGGAGGAGGCCTATCGCGTGCTGCGGCCGGGCGGCAAGTTGTTGATCACCGTGCCCCACCTGGGCACATTGCGGCGGCTGCGCGGTCGCCTGGGCCGCTATGGGGCCGCGCCCACCAAGCCCTTCTTCCAATATGGCTTCCGCGCCGCCGAGTTCACGGCCCTGGTCAGCGCGGCCGGCTTCGTCGTCGAGTATAGCCGGCCGCTGTTCATCCACCGCCTGCTGCTGGAAGAGGTCGGGCCATACCGCTGGCTCTACGACCGCCGCGGCGGAGCGACGTGGCGTAACTGGGTGCGGCGGCTGGGCGGCGGCCGTGATGGCCATATGCTGCTGGTCGTGGCCCATAAGCCGGCCCGCGAACCGGCCGCCTAGCGGCCGCGGAGACGAAACGAACGATGTGCGGCATCTGCGGCGAACTCCAGATCGGCCAAGGCCCGGCGCGCGACGCGGCGACCATCGCCCACCTGAGCGCCCTCATGGCCCGGCGCGGCCCCGACGACGCCGGCCAGTGGCAGGACGGCGGCCACGCCTGGCTGGCCTTCCGCCGCCTGGCCATCCTCGACCTGTCGCCGGCCGGCCACCAGCCGATGCTGACGCCCGACGGCCGCTACGCCCTGGTCTTCAACGGCGAGGTCTATAACTTCGCCGCCCTGCGCCGCGAGTTGGAGGGCCACGGCATCGCCTTTCGTTCCTCCGGCGACGCCGAGGTCGTCTTGCAGGCCCTGGCCCACTGGGGCGTGGCCGCGCTGGACCGGCTGAACGGCATGTTCGCCCTGGGCTTCTATGACCGCGACGCGCGGACGCTGCTGCTGGCCCGCGACCACGCCGGCATTAAGCCGCTCTACTATTTGCAGGACGCGCGGGGCGTCTTCTTCGCCTCGCAGTACGATCAGATCATGCGCCACCCCTGGGCGGAAGGGCGGGCGGTGTCGGCCGATGGCCTGGGCCTTTACCTGCGGCTGGGCTACATCCCCGCGCCCTACGCTCTTCTGGACGGCACCCACATGCTGCCGCCCGGCTCCTGGCTGCGCGTGGATGGCGCGGGCCGGGTGGAGCGCGGCGAGTACTACCGCTTCCCGGCCTACCAGACGCCGGACTTGCGCGGCGAGGCGGCCAACGAGGCCGTGGCCGCCGCCGTGGCCGACGCCGTGCGCCGCCAGATGGTCAGCGACGTGCCCCTGGGCGGCTTCCTGTCCGGCGGCATCGACTCGCCGCTGGTGGTGGCCAACATGCGCGGCGGCGGCCGGCCGGTGCGGGCCTACACCATCGGCGCGCCCGGCGACGACGACGAGTCGGCCGACGCCGCGGCCTATGCCCGGCAGTTGGGCGTTGCCCACGTCCTGGAGCAGTTCACGCCCGACCGCGCCCTTGAGTGGCTGGAGACGGTCGTGGCCGCCTGCGGCGAGCCGCTGGCCGACCACTCCGTCTTCCCCACGCTGCTGGTGTCGCACCTGGCCCGCCGCGACATGACCGTCATGCTCTCCGGCGACGGCGGCGATGAGTTGTTCTGGGGCTACGCCGAGCGCTTCGGCAGCGTCCTGCGGCGCGCCGCCGACTTCCGGCAACCGCACTGGCAGCGCAGCGCCCGCTGGGGGGCCAGGCGCTTCCTGAACGTGGGCGACGGCCACGCCAACTTGCGCGCCCGCGACATTGGCGACTGGTATCGCCAGAAGCACAGCCGCATCCCCGCCGAGTGGCTGGCGGCCATCTTCCCCGGCGCGCCCGCCTGGCCGGGCGACTTCGCCCTGTTCGACTACGACGGCTGGCAAGCGGACACGACGGCCCAATGGCTGCGCTGGAACGAGTTCGCCGGCCACCTGTCGATGGTCCTGCTGAAGGTCGATCGCGCCAGCATGGCCAACTCGCTGGAAGTGCGCGTGCCCCTGCTAGACCGCGAGGTGCTGGCCGTGGCCGCCCGCGTCGATTGGCGCTCCTGCCTCGACCTGGAGAGCGGGCTGGGCAAGTTGCCCCTGCGCGCCGCGCTGGCCCGCCACACGCCGGCGCAGACGACGACCAAGCGCGGCTTCCAGATTCCCATGGCCGCCTGGCTGCGCGGCCCGCTGCGCGAGGTCTTGGCCGATACGTTCGCCGGCCGCCACGAATTGCTGGGCCTGTCGCTGCACCGCCCGGCCCTGGTCGACATGCTCGAAGAGCACGTCAGCGGCCGGGCCGACCTGAGCCGCGCCCTGTGGACGCTGCTCAGCCTGGCCCTGTGGCAGGATCGCCACGGCCGGCCGCCGGCCAGCCCCACCGTCCGTCCCGTCACCGTGGCCGCCCTGTCGCCGCGCTGACTGTGTTTCGTCAGGAGTATTGGAGGCAAGAATGATCGGTATCAGGCAGAAGAACAGTGACTATCCCCGCAACCCGGTGGCCGCGTCGATCTATCGCGCCATCCGGCCCACGGCCGAGACGACGCTGTTGAGCGTCAAGTACCGGCTGCGCAGCGAGGCCCGCCCGGCCCACAGCGGCGACCGCGACTACGCCCTCTTGCAGACGCTGGCCCGTGGCAAGCGCTGCGTCTTCGACGTAGGGGCCAACGTCGGGCTGACGGCGCTGGTCATGGCCGAGACCATGGCCGCCGACGGCCGGCTCGTGGCCTTCGAGGCGTCGGAGAACGGCTGCTGTCTCATCCGCGACAACGCCGCGCTCAACGGCCTGGCGGGGCGCATCCAGGTCGTCAACGCCCTGCTGGCCGAGCGCTCCGGCTATACGCTGGACTTCTTCGGCGACGCGGCCTCGGGCAGCGCGTCGATCATCCCCGGCTATCTGGCCCACCACCGGGCGCTGCGCAAGGCGACGCTGGCCCTGGATGACTTCATCGCCCAGACGGGCAGCGCGCCGGAGTTGATCAAGATCGACGTGGAGGGCGCGGAACTGGCGGTCATCGCCGGACTGGCGACGACCATGCACCGCCTGCGGCCCTTGCTGTTCGTCGAACTGCACGCCTGGGGCGACGTGACCGTGCCCGGCACGGCGGCCAAGCTGCTGGCCATGCTCCAACCGCTGGACTACGGCATGATCTATCTGCGCAGCAAGACGCTGGTGACCGACCCGGAGGTCATGACCGGCCGGGGCCGCTGCCACGTGCTGCTGTGCCCGCTGGAGTCGCCGCTGCTGGACGAGTTGGCGACGCTGAACACGGACGGCCTCTAGCCTGCGGCGAGGACGGGTAGCGACGATGGCCACGGCCGACAAGAGTCAGGACGCTCCGGTCGCTCAGCAGCGACTGCGCCGCCTGGGCGCGTGGCTGCTGGGGCTGTTGCCCCTGTGCCTGCTGCTGGCCGCCATCGTGCCCCAGGGCGGGGCGCTGCGGGCCGCCCTGCGCCGCAACCTGGCCAACCGGCCCTATCTGATCGCTGCCATGACCGCCGATGGCCAGCAGTCGCCGCTGGTGGACGGGCTGACGCCGCACAACGGCCTACAGGCGCGGGCGCTGGCCGCCGTGGCCCAGCAGAGCGGCAACCCCAGCGACGCCGTGCGCTGGCTGGTGGGCGGCGCGGCGCTGGCCGACCCCGGCGCGCTGACGCGCTTCGAGGCCTGCCGGCTCTTTGCCACGCAGGGGCGCATCGCCGAGGCCCGCGAGTTCTGCCGCGACGAGGCGGCCACCGCGCCCTACTGGATGGCCCAGGGCATTGCCGCCGACGAGGCCGGCCGGCCCGCGGAGGCCATCGCCTACTTCGACCTGGCCCGCACCGCCGCCCCGAACCTGCTCTCGGCCTGGGAGCGGCTGGGGCGGGCCTACTTCCAGGCTGACCGGGCCACGGAGGCCATCGCCGTCTATGAACACCTGCTGGACGTGCAGCCGCGGCCCCTGGCCGATACCTATTACCAGTTGGGCACGTCCTACCTGGCGCTGGGCCAGCTGGACGCCGCCCGTGAGGCCCTGGAACTGGGCCTGACGCGCTATCCTTATCAGCGCGAGCTTCATCTGGCCCTGGCCGACACCGCCCGCGCCGCCGGCGACCTGGCCGCGGCCGACGATTGGTACGCCCGCCTCTTGCAACAACAGCCGGGCGACGCCTACGCCTGGGCCGGGCGGGGCGAGGTCGCCATGCAGCGCGGGCTGCCGGAGCAGGCGCTGCTCTACCTGACCGAGGCCGCGTCGCTGGAGCCGGAGGCGGTGGGCTACTGGCTGAGCCTGGCCGCCGTGGCCGCCGCGGCCGACGACAGCGCCCAGGCCGCGGCCGCCTACGAGAAGGCCATCGCCTTGCGGCCCGCCGACGTGGACGTGCTGTTGGCCGCGGCCCACTTCTTCGCCGAGCAGGGCCAGACGCGCCGGGCGCGCGCTCTCTGGCAGCAGGTGTTGGCCCTGGAGCCGGACAATAGCGCCGCGGCCGAGGCATTGGCCGGACTGACGGACGGGCCATAGGCCCACGGAGTGATCGCCGCCATGGAACAGCTCTTGGCCCCCCTTGCCGCCCCCCTGACCACGCCCCCGGCCGCCGCCAACGGCTGGCTGGGCGACTGGCAGGTGAGCTTTGGCGCGACCGCACCCCGGCCGCGCCGGCCCGACGCGCCCTGGGCGACGGTCAGCGCGACGGCGACGGCCGTCGTCGACGAAGCGCCGCCGGCCGCCGATTGGCGTGGCGCGCCGGTCATGCGCCTGGCCGCCGGCGACTGGACGGCCTGGCTCTTGGGCGAGCTTTACGGCGCGGCGCGCGGCCCGGCCGACGTGCTGGCCGTGCTGCACGGGCGACGCGCCCCCGATAGCCTGAGCGGCCACTT
>JRYK01004537.1_pt1 | contig 18115 bp, 1 predicted proteins | sample 235381 | NCBI WGS metagenome assembly JRYK01 (sample SAMN03074220, study PRJNA261476) | activated sludge metagenome | biome: Wastewater Treatment Plant; feature: Wastewater; material: Activated sludge; isolation source: activated biomass of a wastewaster treatment plant treating hydrocarbon... ... | reverse complement strand
GGCGGGGGCGGCGGAGGCGGCGGCGGGGGTGGCGGGGGCGGCGGCGCCACCGAGACCACGCCGATCGCCATCGTGTTCCCCGCCGCGGCGTAGACCGTCCCGTCGTGGACGAGGTAGCCGAACGAGTCGGCGCCCGACGTGCCGGTGGGCGCCAGGTACTGCAGGTTGCCGGCGGCGATGTCGGCGGCGGCGACGACCTGGTCGAGCGCAACCGCCGCGCCGCCCAGCGAGAGCGCGCCGAGGGTCGGGAGCGCGGTGATCCGCACGTGGTCGAGCGCGTCGCCGTCCACGTCGACGAAGCCGAAGTCGGCGAGGGTGAAGCTGTAGGCGACCGCGGGGGCGGCGGCGACGCTGCCGTCCGCGGCGCCCGGCGCGTCGTTGACCGGGGTCACCGTGATCGTCACCGTCGCGTCGCCGGAGACCAGCGCGCCGTCGCTCACGTGATAGGTGAAGCTGTCGGCGCCGGCGAAGTCCGCGTTCGGCGTGTACACGAAGCTGCCGTCGGCGTTGAACGCCACCGTGCCGTTCGCGGGGCCGGCGACGAGCGTGGCGGTGATCGGGTTGCCGTCCTCGTCGCCGTCGTTCGCGAGCGCGCCCGCGGCCGCCGGGACCGAGACCGTGCCGTCTTCGGCGACGACGTAGGCGTCACCGGTGACGAACGGCGCGTCGTTCGCGTCGGTCACGGCGATCGAGAACGTCTGCGTGGCGGAGCCGCCGGCGCCGTCGTCCACCCGCACGATCACGTCGTAGAGGTTGTTGCCGAGGACGTCGACCGGGGCCTCGAAGTTGGGCGCCGGGTTGAAGGTCAGCACGCCGCTCGCCGCGTCGATCGAGAAGCACGCCGCGTCGGCGCCGAGCACCGAGAAGACGAGCGGCTGCCCGTCGACGTCCGTCGCGGTCACCGTGGTGACCGCGGTGGTGTTCTCCACCACCGTGAGCGGGACGGCGGCAAGGCCGCCGTGGGAGGTCACGACCGGCAGGTCGTTCACCGGGGTGACGTTGATCGTCATCGTGTTCGGCGCCGGGTCGAACAGCGGGCCCGGCGGGACGCCCGTATCCCGCACGCTGAACGTGAAGCTCGCGTAGCCGGCGCCGTTCGCGTTCGGGACCGGGGTGAAGACGAGCGTGCCGATGTTCGCGACCGGAATCACCGTGCCGGCGGCGACCGAGAACCCGGCGAGCGTCAGGGCCGCGCCCGGCGGGAGCGAGATCGAGTCGATCCGCACCTCGGTCATCGCGTCGCCGAAGTCGACGTCGTTGAAGCCGAAGTCGCCGGCGCTGAACGTGTAGCTCGTATCCTCGTTCAGGGTGACGGTCGTGTCGGTCCCGTCGGGCGCGTCGTTGACCGGCAGGACGTCGATCGTGGCCAGGTCGGAATCGACCTGCGCGCCACCCGCGCCCGTTGCGCCGAGGTCGTCCGTCCTCATCGAAATGAACGCCAGCCCGTTGTAGTTCGGGTCAGGCGTGAACACGAGGCCGTTCAACGCCGCGTTGATCGACGCCAGCGTCCCGGTGAAGATCATGCTCGCGTCGGCGGTCCCGTCGCCGGCGGCGAACGTCAGCCCGGCGGTCCCGGCGAGCGTGACCACGCCGTTCGAGCCGGCGAGCCTCACCTCCATCGACGCCCCGCCGACGTCGACGTCGGTGATCGAGATCTGGTTGCCGCCGGCGGCGCTGAAGACGAACGGCGTGTCCTCGAGCGTCGTCGAGCCGCCCGGCAGCGTGTTCACCGGGGCGTCGTTGACGGCGGTGATGAAGATCGTCACCGACGCGGAATCGGTCTGCGGATCGATCGGGTGGTTGTCGTTGATCGTGAGCGTGAGCGTGTCGAACGCGGGCGGCGCGTCGGAGCCGACGAAGTAGTTGACCATGCCGCCCGCGAGCAGCGCGTCGATGTCGGCGACCGCGCCGGTGAGCGTGACGAGCGGGGTGCCGGAGCCGGCGACGGCGACCGCCGGCGGGCCGCTCACGACCAGCATCCCGGCGTTCACCGACAGCGTCACGGTCACGCTCGCCGCGCCCGCGTCGGCGTCGGCGACCGCGAGCCCGGTGCCGGCGAGGGCGAGGAAGCTGCCCTCGGTGACCGCATAGCTCGGCTGGGTGATCGTGACGATGGGCGGGGCGTTCGCGTCGAGGTTGGTCACCGACACGTCCGCGGGATCGAGCCCGTTGTAAGCCGGGTCGGCGCTCGCTGCAGGGGCGAGGACGACCGTGTAGGGGATGCTGCCGTCGGGGAGCGCGTCGGCCACGCCGGTCACGGTCACCGTCTGCGCGACGTTCCAGTTTGCGCTGGTGAAGGTGAGCGAGGGCGGTGCGACGGTGCCTTCGGTCGCGTCGCTGGATGCAAGCGTGATGACCACGTCGGCGAGCGGCTGGGAGTTCAGCACCACCGTGAAGGTCGCGGCCGCTCCGGACTCGCTCGTTACCAGGCCCGCGACCGGCGTCACGATGATGCCTGCCACGCCGGCCGGCGTGACGTCGACGGTGAGCGTGTTCGGGCCGGCGGCGAAGGCGGGCCCGTTCGTGTCCTGCACGCTGAAGGTGAAGCTCGCGTAGCCGGCGCCCGCCATACCCGGTGCCGGGGTGAAGACGAGCGTGCCGAGCTGCGCGGCGGCGATCACCTGCCCCGGGGTCACGTTCGACCCGCCGAGCTGCAGCGTCGCGCCCGGCGGCAGCGCCAGCGTGTCGATCCGCACCGCGCTCAGCGCGTCGCCGGCGTCGGCGTCGCTGAAACCGAAATCGGCCGCGCCGAACGCGCGCGCCGTGTCCTGCGGCATCGACACCGTGTTGTCGGCCCCGGTCGGGGCATCGTTCGCGGGGGTCACGGTGATGGTGACGAGGTCCGGACCGTCGGCGAGCGGGCCGCCCAGGCCGCTGTTCCCGAGGTCGTTCACGACGAGCGACAGGAACCCGGGCCCGGTGTAGTTCAGCGGCGCGGCGAACACCAGGCCGTCGAGCGCGGTGTTGATCGCCGCGACCGTGCCGGTGAAGGACATCGAGGCCGTGCCGTTCGCGCCGCCGGTGAAGGTGAGCCCGCCCGTGCCCGCGAGGATGACGACCCCGTTCGTCGCGTTGAGGGTGAGCTCGACCGGCGCGCCGGCGGCATCGACGTCGGTGATCGAGATCTGGTTGCCGGCGCCCGCGCTGAAGACGAGCGGCGTGTCCTCCGGCGTCGACACCGCGCCCGGCGTCGTGATCAGCGGCGCGTCGTTCACCGCCGTGAGGTTGACGGTGACCGAGGCCCAGTCCCATTGGGCCCCGCCCGCGCCGGTGGCGCCCAGGTCGTTGATCGCGAGGTCGAGCGTGTCGGTCGGCGCGGGGGAATCCGAGCCGACGGTGTAGGTGACGGTGCCGGTGCTCGCCCCGCCGAGCAACGCGTTGATCTGCGCGACCGTTCCGGTAAGGGTCAGGGTCGGTGTGCCTGAGCCCGCGACCGTCACGCCGCTCGAACCGGCGGTCCCGCCCAGGAGGCCGGAGATCGAGGACAGGTACACGGTGACGACCGACGCCGGCAGGGCGTCGATGTCGGCGACCGACATCCCGGTCCCGTGCAGCGCGAGCGGGGCGGCGTTCTCGACCGCGCTGTAGCTCGCCGCGGTGATGGTCGCGGTCGGCGCGTCGTTGACCGCGGCGATCGTCACGGTGGTGGTGCCGACGTTGCTCGCGCTGCCGCCGTCGCTCGCGACGAAGGTGATCACCCGCTGGGCGAGGCTCGGCGCTTCGGACGCGTTCTCGTACCGCACCGTGCGCAGCACCTGCTGGTAGTTCGCGACCGTGTCGGCGCCGTTCAACGTCAGCACGCCGGTGACGGAGTTGTACGTCGCGGTGATGCCCGTGCCGGTCGTGTCCGCGGTGAGAATCTCGTCCACGCCGTCGAGGAGGTTGGTGATGGTGACCGTCAGCGACGCGAGGTTCGCGCTGTCGTTGTCGGCCAGCACCGCGTCGACGTCGGCGATGCGCACCGGGCCGTTGTTCTCGGTGAACGTCCGCACGTAATCGGCGCCGACCGCGCCCGAGCTGTCGTTCGCGTCCAGGTCGAGCGTCGGCGCGTCGTCGACCACCACCACCGTGATGTCGACCGTGTCGCCGTCGCTCTGCACGCCGCCCGCGCCGGTCGCGCCGAGGTCGCCGGTGGTGATCGACACGCTCGCCGGGCCGTCGTAGTCGAGCGGCGGCAGGAAGCTCATGCCGTCCAGCGCCGCGTTGATGTCCGCGATCGTGCCGGTGAAGGTCATCGTGGCGTCGCCGGCGCCGTCACCCACCGTGAAAGTGAGACCGCTGGTGCCGGCGAGGGTCAGCGTGCCCTGCACGGCGGTCAGCGTGACTTCCAGCGGATTGGCCCCGGCGTCCGGGTCGCTGACCGCGATGCGATTGCCGTTGCCGGTCGAGAAGACGAGCGCGACGTCCTCGGCGGTGATCTGCGCGCCGGGCACGATGTTCACCGGCGGGTCGTTGGCGACGTTCGCCACCGTGACGGTGACCGTGGCGGTCGAGGTCTCGCCGTCGAGGTCCCGGATCGTGTAGGTGAAGGTGTCGGTGCCGCTGAAGGCGGCCGCCGGCGTGTAGGTGAAGGCGTTGCCGGGGCCGAGCGCGACGGTCCCGCCCTGCGCGCTGACCGCGTCGAAGCCGACGATCGTGGTCGGCTGGTCGCCGAGCGCGTCGTTCGCGAGCACGTCGCCGGTGACGACCGCGGTGTTCTCGTTCGTCGCGGCGGCGTCGGCGGCGGCGAGCGGGGTGTCGTTGGCCGGCGCGACGTCGAGCGTGAGCGTGCTCGGCGCCGCGGCGAACGCGCCGGTGGAGTCCTGGACGCTGAAGTCGAATGCGGCGTAGCCGAGGCCGTTCGCGTCCGGGGCCGGAGTGAACACGAGGGTCGGCAGCAGGGCGGTGGCAACGAGGTCGCCCGCGATCACGTCGACCCCACCGAGCCGGAGCGTGGCGCCGGGCGGGAGCGCGATCGCGTCGATGCGCACCGCGGCGAACGCGTGGCCGTCGACGTCGGTGAAACCGAAGTCGGCGGCGACGAAGCTGCGGCTCGTGTCCTCGGTCACCGTGATCGTGCCGCTCGCGCCGGCCGGCGCGTCGTCGACCGGGGTGACGTTGACGGCGACCACCGCGACGCTGACGTCGCCGTCGGCGTCCTGGACCCGGTAGGTGAAGGAGGCCGCACCGTTGAAGTCGAGCGTCGGCACGAAGGTGAAGCTGCCGTCGTTGTTCAGGGTTGCGATCCCGCCCGACTGGCTCATCACGCCGAGCGTCAGCGGCGCGTCGCCCAGGCCGGTGTCGTTGGCGAGCACGCCGGCCGGCGCGAGGACGACGAGCGGCGTGTCCTCGGCCGTCCCGTAGGTGTCGGGGAAGGCGACCGGGATGTCGTCGGCCGCACCGACGTTGATGGTCACCGTCGCGGTGCCGATGTCGGCGTCGGCGTCCTCCACTTCGTAGCTGAAGCTGGCCGCACCGGTGAAGTTGGCGGCCGGCGTGAAGGTGAAGCTGCCGTCGTTGTTCAGGGCGACTGTTCCGCCGGTGACGGCCCCGACGACGCTCAGGCTGAGGCCGCCGTCGCCGAGGCCGGTGTCGTTCGCGAGCACCCCGGTCGCGGCCGGGACGTTGAGAACCGTGTCCTCGACCGCCGCGTACGTGTCGGCCGCGGCGACCGGGACGTCGTCGGCCGGCGCGACGTTGATCGTCACCAGGGCGGTGGCGGCGTCGCCGTCGGCGTCCCGGACCTCGTAGGTGAAGGAGGCCGCGCCGTTGAAATCGGCGGCCGGGGCGAAGGTGAAGCTGCCGTCGTTGTTCAGCGCCACCGCGCCGCCGGTCACCGGGCCGGCCACGCTCAGCGTGATGCCGCCTTCGCCGAGGCCGGTGTCGTTGGCGAGCACGCCGGACGCGACCGGCACATTGAGGATGGTGTCCTCGGTTGTCGCGTAACTGTCGTCGGTCGCCACCGGCACGTCGTCGACCGGCACGACGTTCACCGTGCGCCCGACCGGCGCGGAGCTCGCCGTGCCGTCGCTCACCACGAACTCGACCGTGCGCAGGCCGGCGGCAGGGTTCTCGCTCGAGTTCGAGTAGGCGACCGAGCGCAGCACCGTCTGCCAGTCGGCGAGCGACGCGGCGCCGGTGAGGGTCAGCGTCCCGGTGGCGGCGCTCCACGCGCCGGTGATGCCGCCCGCGGCCGTGAACGTGAGCAGGTCCTCCGGCGCGACGTAGCCGGCCGTGATGCGCACCGTGGCGCCCGCGAGCGTCGCATTGTCGATGTCGCTCACGGTGAGCGCCGGATCGACCGGCGTCGCCGGGTCGTTCTCGGTGTAGGCGACCGTCCCGCCCGCGACGACGACCACCGGCGCGTCGTTGACGTTCGCCACCGGGCCGGCCATCGCGCTGGTGCTCGTCTCGAAGGCGCCGCTGCCGTCGGTGTAGGAGACGGTCACGCGCACGTGCGTCCCGACGTCGGCGTCGCCGAGCGTGTAGTTCAGCGTGTTCGCGACCGGCGCCCAGCTGAAGCCGCCGTCGGTGGAGCGCTCCCACAGGTAGGCGAACGGCCCGAACCCGTCGGGCTCGGCGAGTCCGCTCGTGTCGGCGAAGACCGTCTGGTCCTCCTGCAGCGGCCCGCCGACCGCGACCGCGCCGGTGTGCGGCTCGTTGACGTTCGCGAGGTTGACGGTGACCGTGCCGGTGCCGATCATCCCGCCGGCGTCCACCGCCTGGACGGTCAGCGCGAAGCTCGGCGTCGCCTCGTAGTCGAGCGCGGACGCATTCGCGACCGTGATCGCCCCGGTGAGCGGATCGATCGCGAATGCGCCGCCGGTGTTGCCGCCGGTGATCGAGTAGGTGAGCCCCTGCACCGCCGGGCCGACGGCGATGCCCGACGGGTAGTAGTCCCAGAGGCCGAACGCGCCGTCCAGGCCGATCACCGTCGCCGCGCCGGTGCCGTCGAGGTTGGCGCGACGCAGCCGGTCGTTCACCTGGTCGGTCCAGTAGAGCTTGCCGCGGGACGGATCGACCACGACGTCCCGCACGCCCGGCTGGGAGGTGATGAAATTGGACAGGAGGCCGGTGCCGTCGAGGTTCGCGCGGCTGATCCGGTTGTTCGCGGGATCGGTCCAGTACATCTTGCCGCCGGCGACGTCGAGGGAGAGGCTCCACGGGTCGGACAGCCCGGAGACGAGCGTCGCGGCACCGCTGCCGTCGAGGTTCGCGACCCGGATGCGGCCCAGACCGTTCTCGACGTAGTACATCTTCCCGGCGGCCAGGTCGAGATCGAGCCCCTTGGGCGCGGACAGCCCGCCGAGCAGCGTCTGGACGTTGCTGCCGTCGAGGTTGGCGCGCTTGATGGCGTTGGTGCCTTCGTCGACCCAGTACATCTTCCCGCCCGCCGGGTCGAGCTCGAGATGGGTCGGGGTGGTGAGCCCGCCCGAGAGGACGGTCTGGACGTTCGTGCCGTCCAGATTCGCGCGCTGGATGCGGTTGGTGCCGTAGTCGGTCCAGTAGATCTTGCCGCCGTAGTAGTCGACCGCGATCCCGCGCGGATCGGCGAGCCCGCTCGTCACGATCTGCTGCGCCCCGGTACCGTCGAAGTTCGCGCGGTAGATGCGTTGCGTGTAGACGTCCGTCCAGTAGATCTTCGAGAAGCTGTCCTCCGGATCGGGATCGGTCGCCGACACCGTGCCCACCGCGGTGCCGTTCGCGCTGTTCTCCGCGACCGGGAAAGTCGCCGGCGCGACCACCGGCAGGGCATTGCTCGGATTGACGATCAGGTCGAACGTGGTGACCGTCGTGTCGGTGCCGTCGAACACGCTGATCGTGATCGTGGCGGAGCCGTACTGGCCGGCCGCGGGAGTGAGCGCGATCGTGCGGTTCGCGCCACCGCCGCCGAGCACGATGTTGCCGTTCGGGACCAGCGTGACGTTGCTCGAGCTGGCGGTGACGACCAGCGATCCCGGCGCGGTCTCGAGGTCGCCGACCGTGAAGGGCACCGGCGCGAGCGAGCCGCCCTGGTTGATCGTCTGGTCGGCGATCGCGGTGACCGTCGGCGCGTCGTTCACCGCGGCGACGATGATCGTCGCGGTGGCCGGGGTCGGGTCGTCGAGGCCGCCGGCATCGGTGGCGGTGAACTGGAAGCCTGTCGTGCCGTTCCAGTTCGCAGCGGGCACGAAGTAGAGCGTGAGCGCGTCGCCGGACGCCGGGTAGTCGGTGGTCGCGAGCGCGAGCGTCGTGAGGCCGGCGTCGGTGTAGAGCAGGCCGTTCGAAGGCAGCCCCGCCAGCCGGAAGCTCGCGACCGGACCCTCGGCGTCCGTGGCGGTGAGCGTCACCGCGATCGAGGGCGCGTCCTCGTTGCCGTTCGCCGTCGCGTCGTTCGCGGTCGGCGCGGTGTTCGGCGGGGCCGCGGCGACGTTGAGCGCGAACTCGGAAGTGTTGCCGGCCGCATCGGTCGCCGTGGCGGTCAGCCAGTCTGCGAGCGCGAGCGAGCCGGCGGCAAAGGTGAACGAGAACTGGCGCGCGCTCGGGTCGATCGTTCCGGGCGTGGCCCCGCTCACGATGCCCGCGCCGATGAAGATCTGACCCTCGCCATGACCGCCCGGATCGGGGGCGGCCTCGAAGAACTCGACCGTGGCGCCGGGCCGGGCCTCGCCCGTGACCGTGACGTTGCCGCCGCCGAGCGTGACGGCGTAGATCTCCGGGAAGTTCTGCAGGCCGTTGGCGCCGCTGTCGAGGTCGCCGCCGTCGTTAGTCTCGACGCCGGCGGCGCCGAGGTCGATGCCGAGCCCGCTGTTCAGGTAGATCGAGTTGCCCAGAATCGAGTGGCCGCTGCCCGAGTCGATTGTGACGCCGGCCCAGGTCCCGCTCGTGCCGTTGTGGGCGATGACGTTTTCGGCGCCGGCCACGGTGCCGCCGATCAGCACACCGGTCCCGTCATAGACGTGGACGCCGCTTCGCAGGTTACCGAGCGCGTTGCCGCCGGCGTCGAGGCCGATCCGGTTCCCCTGCACGACGTGGCCCGAGCCGCCGCCAGACATCGCCACGCCGGCCCAGCCGTTGCCCGAGATGACGTTCCGGTCGCCGGCGAACGTCCCGCCGACGACGTTGCCTGCACCGCCGTCGAGCCAGACGCCGTCCTCGCCGTTCGCGATCGCGAGCGTCCCGGTCCGGTCGGTACCGATGTAGTTGCCGCGGATGAGGTTGCCGGTCGAGTTCCGCACCCAGATCCCGTCGACGTCGTTGCCCGAGATCAGGTTGCCGCCCGCCGCGATCCCGATCCTGTTGTCGTTCGAGGCGTCGATCCGGATGCCGTACTGGTTGCCGCGATCGATCGTGCCGTCGAGGTCGGTGCCGAGGTAGTTCCCGGTGATCGTATTGCCGCCGCCGCCCGTCAGGAAGATGCCCTGGGTGAAACGGTTGATTGCGAAGCCGCGGATCACGCTGTCGGTCGAGCTGAGCGTCAGGCCGCTGCCGCCGCCGAGCAGCGCGCCGCTCAGCTCGATGATCGGGACGCCCGCGGCGCCCTCCTGTGTCGCCGTGGCGTCGAGGATCACCGTCCCGGTAATCGTCGGCAGCTCGCTGCCGCTCACGTTGATCACCTGCTGCCCGCCGCCGCCGATCGAGAAGTTCGCCGTCTGCAGGCCGGCGAGCACGTTCGCGTTCTGGATGAACTGGCGCAGCGAGCCCTGCACCGTCCGCCCGGACGCATCGTCGTCGCCGTCGCGGCTGCTCGTGATCGCGTTGAAGCTGAAGCCCGAGTCGATGCCGCCGACGCTCCCCCCGGCGAGGGTCACCTTCGTCACGTGCTCGGCCGTGTTGATCGAGCCGAGCGCGTTGTCCGAGGCATTGGGGTCGCGGCCACCGTACAGCGCGCCCGGGATGGTCGTGAAGGTGGTGCCCGCGGCGTTGTTGGCGGCGCCGGCGACCGCGTAGGTCTGCTCCGCCCAGACCGGGTCGGTGGAGAGCGCCTTCGAGTTCACGACCACGTAGTACGTCCCCGACGCGAGCCCGCCGAAGGTGTACTGCCCGGACGGATTCGTGTTTGCGACGCCGATCCACGAGTCGCCCGAGTCGATGACCGCGTCGCCATCGTCGAGGTAGAGCGCCACCGCGCTCGTCGCGTTGGCGAAGAACGCGCCCGGGCCGTCGTCGGCGGCGCCGACGATGGCGTCGCCGTCCACGTCATGGAAGAGCGTGCCGGAGATCGAGGCGCCCGCGCCCGCCGTCACCGGCGCCGACAGCTCCGAGGTGCTGCCGGTGGTGAGGTTGGTCGCAGTGGCGGTGATCGTCTCGGTGGGCCAGACCGACGCCGCCAGGCTGTACGAGAAGGTGGCGGTGCCGCCCGCGCCCACGAAGAGGTTCGGGGATCCGGCACCGAGGTAGCGCGGGCCCCCGATGCCGTCGGCGAAGAACTCGATGCGGTAGCTCGCGCCCGCCGTGCTGTCGAGCGAGCCGGCGATCGTGACCGTCGGACCGTTGATCGCGGCGCCGGTCAGCACCGGGAAGTTCTGCAATCCGTTCGCACCGGCGTCGCCATCGAACACGCCGAAGTCGTTCGGCGTCGGCCCGTCGTCGGCGAGGTCGATCGCAATGCCGGTGTTGCCGTTGATGACGTTGCCGAGGATCGCGACGCCGGTCGCCGCGCCGGTGACGATCACGCCGTCTCCACCGTTGAAAGCGATGAGGTTGCCGGCGCCGGCAGCGGTCCCGCCGATACCGTTGCTCGACGACGCCACCTCGACGCCCGACTCCGAGTTGCCGACGCCGCTCGCGCCGGCGGCGGTCGTGCCGATGTAGTTGCCCAGCACGACGTTGGACGACGAGCCCGGATCGCGAATCTCGATGCCGTCCTGGTTGCCGGAAATGACGTTGCGCTCGGCTGCGGTCGTGCCGCCGATCGTGTTCCCGTTTGCGCCGTTCTCGATGCGGACGCCGTCCGCGTTCCCGAGGGCGTCCGCGCCGTTCGCGGCGAGGCCGATGTAGTTGCCGAGCAGGCGGTTGCCGCTCGCCCCGGCGCCGCTGAGCGTCACCCCGTGGCTAAGGTTGCCGGCGATCACGTTCCGGTCGTTCGGTCCGGTCCCACCGATCGTGTTGCCGGAGCTGTAGACGTCGATGCCCTCCCCGCCGTTCCCGAGGGCGTCCGTGCCGCTGGCGGCGAGGCCGATGTAGTTGCCCGCGACGGTGTTGCCGTCGCCGTCGACGTGGATGCCGTCGCCGTCGTTCCCCGCGATGACGTTGCGCGCCCCGGCGGCACCGCCAATGGTGTTCCCGCTCGCGCCGGCGTCGATGAAGATCCCGTTGCCGGCGTTGCCGATGTCGAGCGTGCCGGTCCAGTCGGTGCCGATGAAGTTGCCCTGCACCCGCGTGCCGGTGCCCGAGCTCTGGATCCGGATCCCGTCGCCGAAGTTGCCGGCGATCACGTTCCGGTCGTTGGGCCCGACTCCGCCGATCGTGTTGTTCGCGCCGATCACGTCGATCCCCGGCGTGCCGTTGCCGAGCGCGACCGTGCCGGTCGAGTCGAGCCCGATCCAGTTCCCGGCGACCACGTTGTTGTCGCCCTGGAGGTGGATGCCGTCGGCCTGGAACCGGTTGATCACGAAGCCGCGCACGGTGGAGTTCGAGGCGTAGATCTCGAGGCCGTCGTTGAACGTCAACACCGCGCTGCCGTCGAGCTCGATGATCGGCGTGCCGGTGAAGCCCTCCTGCGTGGCCGCGGCGTCGAGGATCACCGTATCGGTGATGATCGGCAGCGCCGAGGCGAGCGCGATCGACTGGAACCCACCGCCACCGATCGAGAAGTTCGCGACCTGCGTGCCGCCGATCAGTTCCGAGTTCTGGATGAACTGGCGTAGCGAGCCCTGCACCGACCGGCTCGCGTTGCCGGGGTCGTCGTCGCCGTCGCGGTTCGAGGTGATGGCGTTGAAGGCGAACCCCGCGTCGACGCCGGTCGCGTCGCCGCCGGCGAGGACGACCCGCGTCACGTGCTCGGAGGTGAGGAGGCTCGAGAAGTCGTCCGAGGCGACCGCGCTGCGCCCGCCGTAGAGCGCGCCGGCGGTGGCGAGGAACGTCCCTCCGCGCGCCGCTCCCGCGACGCCGTAAGTCTGCTCGGCCCAGAGGCCCGGGCTCGGATGCAGCGTGCGCGAGTCGATCGCGACGTAGTAGGTGCCCTCCGCGAGGCCGGCGAAGCCGTACGTGCCGGCGCCGGAGACGACAGTCGAGGTCACGAACGCGTCGCCCGGGTCGATCGCGCCGTCGCCGTCGTCGAGGTAGAGGTTCACTTGCGCGCCGACCATGAACGCGCCGCCGTCGTCGGCGACCGTGCCGTTGGCGTTCAGGTCGTGCAGCGTCGATCCCGAGATCGATCGTACGGGTGCGGCGGCGACGTTCAGCGCGAGCTCCGAGGTACTGCCGGTCGCGAGGTTCGTGGCGGTGGCGCTGACGATCTCGCCGGGCGCGACCGACGCCGCGAGCATGGTCGTGAACGCAGCGTCGCCGGACGCGATCGTGACGGTGGTCGCGCCGAGGTAGCGCTGCGCCTCGCCGTGCCCGCTCCCGTCCGCGCCGGGGGTGGGCGTCGCGTTCGCGTAGAACTCGATGAGATAGTTCCCCGCGTTGCCGTTCAGTGCGCCGCTGATGGTGACGTTCGGCCCGTTGATCGCCGCACCGAACAGCACCGGATAGTTCTGGCGGTCGTTCGGGCCGGCGTCGCCGTCGCCCGCGTCGTTCGGCGTGATGCCGTCGTCGAGGATGTCGATCGCCTGCTCGACGTTCGAATGGATTTCGTTCCCGAGCACGCTGTGGCCGGCGCCCGACATGATCGCCACGCCGTCCCAGCCGTTGTAGGCGATGCGGTTGCTCTCGTCCGCGGCGGTGCCGCCGACCATGGTCGGGCCGGTGATCGAGAGGTAGACGCCCGCCTGGGCGTTGCCGATCGCGACGTTGCCGGTGCCATCGGTGCCGATGTAGTTGCCCTGCACCCGGTTGCCGGACCCGGTGCCGGCGAGCGAGACGCCGGACCACGAGTTCCCGGAGATGAGGTTCCCCGCACCGGGCGCGCCGCCGCCGATGGTGTTGTTCGAGCCGTCCTGCAGATAGACGCCGTCTTCCCGGTTGGCGATCGCGTAGGTGCCGGTCCAGTCGGTGCCGATGAGGCTGCTCTCGATCCGGTTGTTGCTCGCGCCGAAAATGGTGATCCCGTCCTGCTGGTTGCCGGACAGGACGTTCCCCGCGCCGATGACGTTGCCCGACGCCCCGTTCAGCATCACGCCGGAGAGGCCGTTCCCGAGCGCGGCGGTGCCGCCGGCATTCACCCCGACGAAGTTCCCCTGCACCAGGTTGCCGGTGGAAGTCCCCGCGAGCTCCACGCCGTTCATCAGGTTGCCGGACACGAGGTTGCCGGTGCCGCCGGCGCCGCCGATCTGGTTGTTCGCGCCGTCGAGGACGTAGATCCCGTCCTCGCGGTTGGCGACCGCGTAGGCGCCGGTCCAGTCCGTCCCGATGTAGTTGCCGAGCACGACGTTGCCGTTCGCGGACGCGAGCGCGACGCCGTCCCAGTTGTTGCCGGAGATCACGTTGCTGGCGCCCAGGACGGTGCCGCCGACGGTGTTGCCGGCGGCGCCTGTGATCGCAATGCCGGAGAGCGCGTTCCCGATCGCGCTGTCGCCGGCGGCGCTGAGTCCGACGTAGTTGTCGATGACGACGTTGCCGGTGGTCCCGGCGCCGTCGATCTCGATGCCGTTCGCCTGGTTCCCCGAGATGACGTTGCTGACCGTGGCGCTGATCGCGCCGACGGTGTTGTTCCAGGCACCCGCTTCGATGTCGACCCCGGCGGCGCCGTTCGCGATCGCGGCGGTGCCGGCGGCATTCAGGCCGACGAGGTTGCCGGCGACGAGGTTGCCGGTCGATCCGGGACCGCTGAGGGTGACGCCGTCGAGCGCGTTGCCCGAGATCACGTTGCCCTGCGCGGGCGTGGCGCCGCCGATGACGTTGCCGGCGGAGTTGTCGACGAAGACGCCGCTCTGCCCGTTGCCGCGGTCGAACATCCCGGTGGCGTCGGTGCCGATGCGGTTGTTCGCGATCGTGTTGCCGCCGCCGCCCGCGATCGCGACGCCGTGCCCCGCGAAGTCGTGGATCGCGAAGCCGCGCACGGTCGTGCCGCCGCCGGTGATCGTCAGGCCGTTCGCACCGGCGCCGGCCGCGCCCCCGTCCAGGTCGATCAGCGGCGGGCCGCTGTAGGCGCCCCCGCCCTGCGTCCAGGCATCGAGGATCACCGCGTCGGTGATCGCCGGGAGCGCGCTGCCGGTGACCGCGATCGAGTACGCGTTGCCCGGCGCGCCGATGTGGAACGCGCTCGTCTGCACGCCGGCGAGCGCGTTCGCGTTCACGATGAACTGGCGCAGCGAGCCCTGGACCGAGCGGTCCGGGTTCGGATCGTCGTCGCCGTCGAGCGCGTTGGTGATCACGCTCGAGGCAAAGCCGAAGTCCACGCCGGTCGCGTCGCCGCCGGCGATCGAGTATTTGATGACGTGCTCGGCGGTAGCGAGCGATGAAGCGTCGTCGGACGTGCCCTGGCCGAGGCGCTCGCGGCCGCCGTAGAGCATGCCGACGCTGGTGAAGCCGGCGCCGCTCGCCGCTTCGAACGCGCCGTAGGTCTGCTCGGCCCAGAGGCCCGGCCCGGTCAGGGCTCTCGAATCGACGACCACGTAGTAGGTACCGTTCCCGAGGCCCGTGAACAGGTACGCGCCGTTGACGTCGGTGGAAGTCTGATCGATGAACAGGTCGCCGGCGTCGATCGCGCCGTCGCCGTCGTCGAGGTACAGGTCGACCGCGTTCGTCGCATTCGCGAACACCGCGCCCGCGCCGTCGTCGGAGACGTTCGCGTTGCCGTTCGCGTCGTCGTAGATCGTGCCCGAGAGCGTCCTGCTCCCGGCCACCACCGCGTTCGAGAACTCCGAGGTGCTGCCGGCGCCGTTGTTCGCGGTGGCCGTGGCGGTGATCACCTCGCCCGCCGCGACCCCGGCTCCGACCAGGGTGAAACTGGTCGCGGTCGCGAGACCGGACGAGTCGGTGTTCACGGTGAACGCGCCGAGGTAGCGGGCACCCTCGCCGAAGCCGCTCGCGTCCGGCGCAGCGCTCGCGAAGAGCTCGATGCGGAACGCGCTGCTCGCGGTGCTCGCGAAACCGAACTGGACCGTCAGATTGCCGCCCGCGAGGCCCGCGGCGAAGAGCTGCGGGAAGTTCTGCAGGCCGTTCGCCCCCGAGTCGGCGTCGCCCGGCCCGTCGTTGGCAGTGACGCCGTCGGCCCCGAGCTCGATGCCCAGATGATTGGGTAGAGTCCCGTTGGCGCGCATGGCGTTGCCGAGGATCGCGTTTCCGGTGCCGGCTCCAGCGACCACCACGCCGTCCTGACCGTTGAACGCGATCAGGTTGCCCTCGGCTCCGCCGGTCCCGCCGATCGTATTGTTGTACGCGCCGGACGCGACCCTCACGCCGTCGCTGATGTTGCCCAACGCGACCGTGTCCGTCACGTCGGTGCCGATGGAGTTTCCTTCGAGCCGGTTGCCGGTCGCCCCCGTGCCGGTGAGCAGAACACCGGCGAAGTTGCCCGAGATCAGGTTGCCGGCGATCGTGTTGGCGCCGCCCTGCACCTCTATCCCGTAAACGCCGTTGCCCTGGATGGCGGTGCCGGCCGCGTTGGTGCCGATGTGGTTGGCGAGGAAGCTGTTGCCGTTCGACCCCGCGGCGACAACGATCCCGCTGCCGCTGAAACGATTGATCGCCAAGGCGCGGATCGTGCTGCCGCCGCTGCCCGACTGCAGCACGAGCCCGGTGGCGGCGCCGGCGCCGGCGAGCGCCTCGACCGGCTCTCCCTCGAGGAAGCGCCGCAGGTCGGCGCGCAGGTCCTCGGCGAATTCCAGCAGCGTGACGTGACTGACGATGCCGGCGAGGTCGATCGCGGCTTCAACGCCGGAGTTGCCGCCGCCGATCACCNNGCCCGCCGCCGCCGATCGAGAAATTCGCCGCCTGCACCCCGGCGGTGACGTTCGCGTTGTGGATGAACTGCCGGAGCGAGCCCTGCACCGAGCGGTCGCCCGACCCGAGGTCGTCGTCCCCGTCGCGATCGCTCGTGATCGCGTTGAGGCTGAAGCCGAAATCGACGCCGGCGGCGCCTCCGCCCCCCGCGAGCGCCACCTTGACGACGTGCTCGGCGCTCATGAGCGTGGCGGCGTCGTCCGACGCGGCGGCGTCGCGTCCGCCGTAGAGCGCGCCGTTCGCGACGGTGAAGCCCGCGCCGAGCGCCGAGCCGGCCACCCCGAAGGTCTGCTCGGCCCAGACGTTTGCGCTCCCCAGCGAGCGGGAGTCCACCACGACGTAGTACGTGCCGCTCGTGAGGCCGCCGAAGCTGTAGTTGCCGCTGCCGTCGGTCATCGTCGAGGCGACGTACGCGTCGCCCCCGCCGATCGTGCCCCCGCCGTCGTCGCGATAGAGCGTCACGATCGCGCCGGCGAACCCGCCTTCGGCGCCCACCACCGCGTCGCCGTTCGCGTCGTTGAGGACGGTGCCGGCGATCGTGCCGGTGGCCGCGGCGACGAAACGCCGCGCCCAGACGCCGCCGGAATCGGCCGGCGGTCCGGCGCCGTTGCCGCTCCACGCGACCCAGTAGCCGCCGGCGTCGTCCATCGCCACCGCCGCGTCGCGCTGGTCCCCGGCTACGGTCGTGTTCACCAGCAGCTCGCCGCCGTCGGGCGCGCCCGAGGCGAGGTACTCCTGGCGGTAGACGCCGGTGGCGCTGCCGTCCTGGTTGGCGCTGTCCCACGCGACGGCTGCGCGGCCGTCCGCGGCCAGCGACGCCGACGCGCGCGTCTGCGTGTCGGTCCCTTGCGAGTTGACCTTGAACTCGACGCCCTGAGGCGTGCCCGCGTTCGTGTAGCGCTGGCCGAAGACCCCCTGCGTGTCGCCCGGACCGTTGCCGTCCCAGACCACGAAGAAGTTGCCGTTCGCGTCCATCGCGACGTCCGGGCGCGCCTGGTCGCCGGCGGTCGTGGTGTTGACCAGGAACGGCGTGGCGTCCAGCGAGTTGCCGGCGTTGTCGTAACGGCGCGCGTAGATCCCGGCGCTGCCCGCGGCGTCCTGCCCGAAAGTCTCCCAGCTGACCACCAGGTCGCCGTCGTCGTCCATCGCGACGCTGGGATTCGTGTCCGCAGCCCCCGAGGCCGAGACGAGGATGGCGCCGCCGAGCGCCCCGCCGCCGAACGCGTAGCGCTGCAGCCAGATCTCGGTGTTCGGAGCGAACTCGTCGCTCTGCCAGACGACCGCGAAGTCGCCGTTCAGCTCCATCGCGACGTCGGGGTTCGACTGGTTGCCGGCGACGCCGACGTTCACGCGCTGCTCGACGGCGTCGAGCGCATTCCCCGCCGCGTCGAAGCGCCGGAAGAAGACGCCGTCCGCGTCCCCGGCACCCTCGCCGCTCCACGCGACGACGAAGTTCCCGTTCCCGTCCATCGCGACCGCCGGCTCGAGCTGGTCGTTGGAGGGCGTCGTGTTGACGACGAACTCGCCCGAGCTCGGTGCGCCGCTCGGGGCGAACAGCCGTGCGACGATCGCGCGCCCGTTGCCGTCCTGGTTGTTGCTGACCCAGGCGATGACGGCGCGGCCGTCGGGCGCGGTCGCGACCGCCGGCGCGTCCTGCCCGCTCGACGTCGTGGTGTTGACCGGCGTCTCGCCTCCGGTCGGCACCCCGCCGAGCACCTGCGCCCAGGCGGCGCGTGCCTCGGCCGCGATCGCGACGCGGGTCTCGATCGCACCGACCTCGGCCTCGAGCGTCCAGTCTCCGCCCGCCTGCGCCGCGCCCGTCGCATCCGTGCTCGCCGCGACGTCGCCGCGCGTGAGCTCCGCGATCCACTGCATCAGCGCGCGCCCGCTCGCGCCGGAGGCGAGGTCGCAGCCGTAGAACAGGNNCGTCGCAGCCCGGATCGAGCTCGACCTGCTCGAAGCGGCGGCCGTCGGACTGCGCGGCGAGACCGGCGAGCAGCTGCGCGCGGTCGGGCACGCGCGGATCGACGAAGACGATCTCGGTGGTCGCCTGGACGGCGCCGACCGCGCTGCGCGTCACCGCGCTCCCGTCGTCGGCCAGCGCGCG
>JRYK01007998.1_pt1 | contig 18147 bp, 18 predicted proteins | sample 235381 | NCBI WGS metagenome assembly JRYK01 (sample SAMN03074220, study PRJNA261476) | activated sludge metagenome | biome: Wastewater Treatment Plant; feature: Wastewater; material: Activated sludge; isolation source: activated biomass of a wastewaster treatment plant treating hydrocarbon... ... | reverse complement strand
GGGCGCTTTCCGGAGAGGGCTCAAAAAAATCACTACCGCAGGCGGTGGAAGTTCGCCACCGTCGAGCGGGCGGCCACCGCGAAGGATGCGATGAGTGCCGCCCACGCGAGCGGATGGATGGCGTGCGGCACCAAGAGGAGGACGAAGGCCCCGCCGAGCGCGGCGAGCGCGCCGTGCAGGCCGAGTCCGAAGAGCACCGGGCTGAGATGCACAAAGGATCGCGTCTTCACCGTACGCATCACGGCGCCATCCACGATCACGGCAATCAGTACGGGCAGCCCGAGCAGGAGCCATGCCACGAGCGCCGCGGCCCGGTGTGCCGCCAGGCGGACGAGCGCGCGGGCACGCTCGAAATAGGCGGTCTCGAGGACCCGGGCGCCAACATTGGCCAGTCGCTCGGAAAGCGGGTCGCGCTGCGCACCTGCGGCTTGCGCAATCTCGGCATCGGGCGATGTGGCGAGCCCGAGCCATCGGCGCGCGCGCTCGAGCGCGTCGCGCGCCGCGGCGTTGCCCAGGAAGCGGGCATGCAGGCGGCTCTCCTCGCGAATCGCTGCGCTGATCGCAGTCGGCGCGACGAGCGCCGGGACAGCGAGCGCAAGGGCCAACGCGGTGGCGACGAGTAAGAGCGCGGCTCTCACGCCGGCGCCGGCGCGGCGGCGCGGGGAACGAGGACCGGAATGCGGCCCTTATAGAGGCGTCCGCCCGACACCGCAGCGAAGAACTGCATCGAGGGGAGCTTGCCCACGACGTCGGCGGGGATGGTGTCCTCGAGCGCTTCGCGCAGGGTCGTGCCGACGCTCCCCGAGTACTCGGCGAGGTGCTCATCGGTGTGGGTGGTGTAGCTCCCGGACACCGACTGGATGTACGCCTTGCCGAGCTGCTCCACCACGTACTCCTGCGTCGGGCGGTCCTTGCTCCGGAAAGCGACGAGGTTGTTGAAGTTGCCGAGCACCATCCGCGCCTTCGCCTCGTTGCCCAGGCGCGCGGCGAGGTCCGCCAGCGTCTGCGTGGCGCAGGTGGTCATCACCCCGCTTCCCGCGGCCTTGTTCGCGATCTGCACGAGCGGCTCGTTGATCACCTCGGACAGCTCGTCCACGAACAGGCTCACGCGCGGCGTCCGGACCTGCAGGTTGTAGCGGATCCCGGAGAGCGCCGCGAGATCTGCGAGCAGGATCGAGCCGAGCGCACTCGCCACGGCCTTGTCCGGCAGCGAGTCGAGGCACATGTAGAAGACGAGGCGCTGCTCGACGACCTTGTCGAGATTGAGGATCGGGCGCGGATCGTCGATGTCGAGCGGATCGGGCGAGAGCGAGCGGCCGAGGTTTCCGGTTGTGAGCATCGACAGGATCGGGAGGAGATTCGCGGTGATCTTCTGGTAGTGCTCGCGCGGGTGATGGAACACCGCGAGCTGCGCCTGCAGCGCCTCGGGGATACGCTCGCGCGCAAGCACCGGCTGAAGACGCTGCTCGAAGTAGGTCGCGTAGCCGATCAGGTCCGGGGCGGTGGTTTTCTCGGGCCCGCGGAGCTCGCCCCGCTCCGCGCGCCTCACGAAGGGACCGGTCTCGGTGCGCCAGCGCTCGGGGATCTCGCGCTCGAAGAGCCGCTCGAGCGAGCGCTTGAGGAGCGGATCGATCCCGCTCTCGATGTAGCGGCGGATCTTGACGAGGTTCGGGCGCTCCTCGTGGTCGACCAGCGCTTGGACGACGACGTTCACCGCCTGCCAGCCGAACGCCGAGAAGCTGCCGCTCGTGTCCGGCGGCATGATCGCCTGGATGCGGCTCGCGAGCTCGGTCGCCTTGCTCCAGTTGTACATGGGGTCGAATCGGACGCTCCGCTCGGGGAATGCCGGGTGGAACTCGAAGAAGCGGTCGCCACGGCCCGCGCATGCGCAGGCCTCGAGGAGGATGCGCTTGAGGTCCGGGTCGTTCTTGGGATCAACGATGATGATCGCGTCGCCCCGGTAGACCGCCTGGAAAATGAGCGAGCGCAACAACACGGTCTTCCCCGCCCGGGTCGCGCCGATCAGGAGCAGATTGCCGTCGAGGTTGTCGCGCGGCACCCGGATCACGCTTTCGGTCACCTCGACCCCGTGGATGAAGGGCAGGCCCATCTCGCGCTCGGGCTGCGGCTCAGGGGCGACGTTGAGCAGCCACCGCAGGGCGCGCGGCACCGCCAGCCGCCGAAAGTCGATCTTCTTGAGCTCGTAGAGGCGCTGGGAGTGCTCGGGCAGCCACTGGAAGCCCGATCCGAGGAAAACGGCGTCCTGCCGATGTGCGCCCCAGCGCCTTAGGAGATCGGCAGTCGTCATCGTCTCGATTGCCCGCCCGGAAAGCGAAGCGCGGGTCCTCAGGACGCGAAACGCGGCAGCGCCACGCAGGAGCGCGAGCGCCGTGCAGAGACCGCCGAGGCTCGCGGCGATCCATGCGGGGTGCGAGCCCATCGCGGCGGTTGCGAGGACCCAGCCCCCCGCAAGGGCCCAGGCGAGCGCGGCATACGCCTCGAATGCGGGGCGCCATAGCATCTCGTACTTGCGCAGGAGCATCGTGACCGCCGCGTCAACCTCTGAAAGGCAGGCTCGCCTGTGCCGCGATGATCCGCGGGTTCAGCAGGACGCCGGGTTCGCTCGACGCGCCTTCGCCGTGAGACCGGACCTTGCGGCCGCGCTCGGTCACGAGGAGACCGGCGTCGTGCAGCGCGCGAACGGCGAGGCCCGTGTCGAGCCCGAGGCGCATGAAGGACGAAAGCGGAACAAAAATCCCCTGCGGCGTCACGACGTGGCGCCCCCCCGCCGGGTCCTCGAACAGCACCGACAGCGCCTCGGCGACGACCGGATGCACGGTCGCGGGGATGGCGAGGGCGCGGCGGTCCGCGCTTAGGGGCGCAGCCGCTTCGGACCACACGCCATTGGATGCAGCGTCCGGTGCTCGTCCGGCGATCTTCGATGCTTCGTCGGCGGCACCGCCGTCGGCTGATTCCGAGAGGGATTGAAGGGCGGAGTCAGAGGGCGATCCCGTCGTGGCGATGGCGCTTGGNNGGAAGGCCGATCGCGCAGATCGCGATCGGCAATGCGGGCGAGCGTCTGTTCGACGATCGTCCCGAGCGGCCCGTACCCTGACGGAAGGTCACCTGAGAGCGCGCCGATCACCTCGGTCACGAGGCAAGGCTGGCTCGCAGCCAGGTATTCGGCGAGCGCGGCGTCGACGAGGTGCGGGAGCGCGATGAGCGCCGCAGCGGTCACCGGCTCGGGCGAGCGGGGCCAATGGACGACGTAGCCGGCCCGGTCGCCCGCGGCGAGCCAGTCGGCGAGCGGGCCGCGCAACGGCAGCCACCGTGCCCCATCGTCCGCGATGATGGCGGCGGCCGAGATCGGACGGTAGAGGTCGGCGCATAGGCCGGCGAGAAACGCGGCCGTCCGCCAGCGCGGCGCAAGCGCGCGCCGCTCGGTGACGGTGCCCCGCGCCGCAAAGAGCTGCCCGTCGGCAGCCTGAACGGCATGCAGCCCGACCTCGAGCCCGAGACGGAGGAGGCCACCCGGCTCGCGGAAGTGCGCGTCAGCGGTAGCGGGCAGGAGATGGACGAACGCGGCGTAGCGGCGAACGAGCGGCGCGAGCCACGTCTCAAAGCCCCCCTCCTCGCCCCCGTAGGCGATGCGGATACGCGCCTGCAGGGCGCGATGCGGCTCGAGAATCTCGGCGAGCGGTGCCGCGCGGATCAGCGCATCCGATGCGGGGCGCTCGGCGGGCTCGCGTGTCGACCAGGCGACGCCCGGGCACGACACGGGCGCGTCGGACGCCGAGGGGAGTCGCTCGCGAGGGCGCAGCAGGGCTCGGAAAGACATCGGCTCGGGGTCCGCAGGACGCCCGGCCAATCATGGGGGAGCCAGATGCAGTCCATCGCCCGGAGAGAGGGCCCAGCAGTGGGGGCTTTCCGGGGGAAGGGGATCGGATCGCTTATCTCTCCGCCGGCCGGGCGGAGCATTTCCGGGGCAGCGAACGGCCGCCTGTGTCCCAGAACCCGCCGTACGGCGATGTCGCCAGTAGCAGTCGTTCGATGGCGCTATCGACCCAAAGCTGAAGTACAAGAGGCGTGCGCCTGCCTTCCAGAAAGCGGACGTTGAGCGTTCGTGGCGAGATGGCCCCTGCGTCGGCGGAGTGGCCTGCTGTAGCTCCCACGCTCGAGCAAGGTCTCGGGTGGCAGCGTACTCGCCCTTCAAGCGTAGTACTTGAAGTTGTGCTTCCACTTGTCCGGCGGCAGGCCAGGATTGGCCAGCAGGATTTCGCCCACTCGGTCTGAGTACTTGACTGTAATAGGCTGCCCCTCGCCCAACTGGCATGAGTTGTAATTCAACTTGGTGAGGCCCAGGATGTCGCTGGCAATCTGCATCACCTCGCCGTCGCCGTGTTGTACCGTGATTGCCAACGGAACGGGAACCTCGAAGCCGTCGTAAGTTGCAATCCTGGGCTTGAAGCCGTTGGTGAACAATAGCCCGTGGCGTGCAGAACGCTGCCAGAAAACGCCGCGCTGAACCGGATGCTGGCCGCGCTTAGTAGCGCTGGGGTGTTCATCGTATCTATAGAGGCGCAGGCCGCCCCGGTCTTGGCGAACACGGATGGCAACCAAGTTGACACCCAGTGGGCATGCCCGAAGGAAGCCTTTGTACTCCTCCGGGTCAATCCCAGAGCGCGCGTGCAGGAAGATTTCCGTCAGTGGGCGCCCGTCTTCCTGCTTGTAGGTCTCGATGGTTCCACGCAGCAACGCTTCGGCCTTGTCTGGAGGCAGATGGAACTCGCCGCGCTCTCTGGAGTACCACGGGCCGAACTCGCCGACGAAGACGACACCGTCACCGCTGTCGAGGAACATCTGTGCCGCGCAGCATGCATTCCTGCCGTCCTCGGTGACCTTGTAGGCGAGCCCGACGTAGCAGACGCCTTCCCGAGCCCAGGGGGTCTTCCATGGCTTGGCGCCGCACTTGTAGAAGACGGCTGTGCCAAAGTTCCAGAGCCGGTCGGACAGGGGATTGGTGCCGGGCTCGCCGTTGCGCACCTGAGGCGTGATGCGCAGCGTGGACTCCTTGATAATTTGAACTGGCAGTTCGTGGGCCATCATCCGGCCCTTCAACTGTCGCCGAAAGTCCGGTGACAAGCCACGCGCCTCTTCGAACTCGTCCACATGGTCAAGCACGGCGGTGACGGACGGGTCCTCGTCATCGAACATCCGCGATTGCCCGCTCTTGCGGTCGTCGATGGCCTGCTCGAGAAACTTCACCTCAACCTTGGTTCGGGCAGCGTCGCTTCGCTTGGCGAAGGCCACCCACGAGTTGGGACGACAATTCTCGTAGACCTCTTCAGGGACGACACATACGGCCAGCGCTGGCCTAGCATCTAACTTGGACAGATGACCCAGTGTCCCCATATACAGGTTTGCGACCGCAAAGGCCCGGTCAAACTTGTCAGCCTTCCGCGAGGCATCTGAGAGCAGGTCAGCGTCTACCGGGTAGCTTCGAAGCGGGCTGGGCCACTTTGCTCCGAAAGCAACGTCGAAGCCCGGGAACGGTGGCCAAGCTCGATGGCGCCCTGGGTCTGCGCAGGCCGCCGGCGCGTTCAGTGCCGCGCACCATTCCTTCCAAAGCTCGACGCCTTGTGCCGTTCCGATAACGATATTGTCCGGCAGCTGCGAGCGCGGCTCGGCAGGGCCAAAGAGCCCTAACCCATCATGTGGGTCTTCAGCTGTTTGACCGTGCCCGAACTCAAGCAACGGCTCGCCGAGGAAGTGAAAGGTGTCGGTCATGAGCCAGACGTTCCCACAGTTGCGGCGGACGCTTCGTCGTCCTCATCTTCGTCATCATCGCGGGCCCGATATTGCGCAATCTCCTGGCCGAGGTCAGGCATACCGGAAAGGGCCATAACATCCAGCCCAACCGGACACTCCCAGCTCAGTGGCATGGTCTGCATCACTACCGCTCGGACTCCTTCGCCGATTTCTATGAGGCCTTCAGAGGTTTGTAGGGCTTGAACGACTCCAAGTAGACGCGCAAGCCATTCCTTGTTCCACCAGCTCTTGCTGACAATCTTCCGACGCCGACCAATCTCCTTGCCCTCGAACATTGCACCTTCAGGGGTGGTGACTCGGATGTAGATATTGACGACAACATTCCAGGTTCCATCGATGTCGTATTGAGGATGGAACCGAGGTGCGAGTTGGTAAAGGAACGGAGAGGCGCGATCGCCCCAGCCCTTGGTGCGCTCACCGGTGAGTTGCACTGTCGTCGATCGTCCATCGACGTGCTTTATTGCTTGGTTCCACTCACCGGACTCGCGCTCGGGGAAGTAGAAGACCTTCCTGTCGTTGCAGAATTTCAGCCCTTTCTGCGCGCACACGACTTCGAGGCTGCGCCAGGCAAGCTCTTTGGCGAGGTGGAAGGTCCTCTTGCCGTCCTTCTGAGGAATGTCTACCCACAGGAACTCAGGGATGCGCTCGACCTTCACCGCGGGAATGGCCTGTTGTGGCGGAGGCGCAAATGCGACGAGGCGATACGCGCTCAACTCGACAAACGCCCATCGCGTGCGAAGCTCGAACGTCTCTATGTCTGTCAGCGCCTGTCGAAGGTCGAAGACGAGCATCGTCTTCGGCAAGTGAAGCGGGAACACATTCGCGAAGACTGGTTCGGGCTTCGCCACCGTGACTCGCGTCGGCAGGTAGTCTCTGAGAGCAATCTGCCGCCCCCGGTCCGGGTCGAGCGAGGGTTTGATGCCCAGCGCACCGAGCCGTGCCAGTACTTGGTCCAAGCCTACCTTCCACGAGTCCCTGAAGTCCGCTGGCGCCAACTTGCCAAGCCTCGATGGCATGCGTGCCTCTGGGTTTACAACCGATCTACAGGGAAGCACGAAGTCTTCCTTCGTTGCGGCGATGGTGCAGCGCTCGAGGAACATATCATCCGACACACTGGAGGTGGAGACCACCGGTAAGTAGTGGCTCGCCCGAACCTCGAGCAGCTTTCGCACGGTCTCATCGGCGTTCTCCCCGGCGAGTGGGGCAGTTCCGTGACACCAAGCCCGATAGCCCGCTAGTGATAGGCGGCGGGCGAGCCAAGTGGCTACTGCATGGTCACCAGCAACGTGGTCGATGAGAAGCGTATCTCGGCTCTCGGCAATTGACTGGCCACCGCGTTGCGGAAAGAACGGCGGAGTGAAGATGCTCGGGTGCTGCGCAATCAGATGACGTTGAGGTCCGGCGAGTTGCACCCTTAGTCTCTCAAGGTCAAACAAGTCAAGCGTCCAACCGTACGTCTCGGCGACGAACCTGTGTGCGAAGTCCTTCTCCGATGCCGACAGGGCTTCTGTACAAACGAAGACCAAGACATCAGGGTCGTGCCCCTTCTCGTGGACCCGCTTGCAGTCGCTTGCGAGCTTGACGCGCCAGTCTGACCGAACCGTATAGGCAAAGGCAATTTTTCGCCCCGCCTCGTCACTTCGAACGATAGCGTCACGGCCCTCGTCGCCTGTTCCACCCAGTGGGTCGATGCCGGGGTAGCCGGCGCCTGCCAGAAGGGCCGAACATAGTCGTTCAAAGTCCCGATAATCGGATACACGTTCGAGGCAATAGATGATGGAGTCAGCAGACATCCGGTAAGGATACGACACTCAAATGCCGTTGCGGACCGGCTGCGAGCGCGCTGGATATCTTGCTAGACTGATCGCCTCAGCAAGCGGACCTTCGCCTAGTTCCGAGCCGGAAGGTGAACGAGGAACTCCGCAGCCTGGACTTCTGCTAGGTGCGAGTGCGGTCTGCCGAGCTAGTCGCTGAAGTCGATGACTGGCTTGACAATCTCTTCCTTCCAGCGCTCGAGACCTTCATCGCTGACTTGACGCTCGGCGCGCGCCACCAGCTCCAGCCAGCGATCATCGTCTCTGAGCGATGGGCGCTTGTCGTCGGGCACTACCAAGTTGTCCTGGTGGGCGAAAAGCACGTACGAGGCTGCTCGGCGATGCACTGCGCTTGGGTAGCGAATGCCGTCGATTCTGCCGCCTTCACGGATGGTGGAGCGAACGAACTCCGTGACGACCTGCGAAGGCACGTATTCGATGTGTTCCCGCCCGTCTCTCTCTACTGGCTGCGACATCTCCCAGGAGACATGATGGAGAAACTGCAGGACCCGGCGTGGGTTGTATTCCATGCTGTCGGGTATTTCCTGAAACAGACTCGGAATGTCCGGCAGATTCGCGAGATCAAGGAGAAAGATCTGGCGCGCATTGGAGAACTCACCCAACGCATAAGTACCTGGTCCGAGCGATTGGGCCGTCTCGCGCAATGCCGTCTCCCCTTGGTCGCTGCCATAGAACATGACCACGCCCGCAGGGCTCATCCTGTTGGACTGTGTCGCCTTCTCCAGGGGCGGCGGACCGAGATCTAGCGCGGTTTCGAACTTCTCCCCGTTTCGTTGAAGCCTTGCCCTCACGACTTTCAATGCGCCTCGCTCGATACCCACGATCAGGCCGATTTTCTCAGCGTGGTCGAGTATGGTCTCGAGGAGTTCCCCAGGGGAAAGGATCTCGCCGTCGCCTTGATCGCCGTCTCGGAAGAAGTACCGACGCTGATGCTTGACGACATGGCAGAATTCCTTCCAGCTAATTTCGGTCTCCTGTTCATAGGTAAGGCTGTACGGATTGCGCTGGCACCACGCATTGTCGTCCAGCCTGTGAACCAACCCCTTGAACAATGACTCGTCATCATCCCTGGGCAATTCCAGAGCGATGACGTCGGCCAAGAGTTCCCACGTGGACCAGGTTTCTCCCAAATACCCGCCTTCGGCGCTGACGTAGGACATGCAGTTCGCCGCATCATCGTATTCCTGATACAGGCTGTCGTTAATGTGTTTGGCGACGTCTTTGAACCGCGCGGCAATCCGATCGTCCGCTACTGTTCCGCAGAACGAGCATTCATTGTTCTCCGCGGAGCCTTCGATGAAGTTCTTGATTCCCTCATCCGCAAAGCACTCGGCACATACGAAGCGCGAATCGTAGTCATAGTCCGACATCTGTTCCCCATCTTCTTCTGGTAATCCATCCCACATCGCTCCGCCATCTATATACACCTCGTCGTAGCTGGACGCGACCTCGACTAAGGCGCACGGTGTCGCGGTGCGGTCGTTCGGTTGGGGTCGGATTCATTATGCGAGTGACCGCAGATGGCCGTTCAGCGAAGTCCGCGAGAGTCAGCTTCTCGAACGCACGACAGGCAACTAGGGGTCAGTGAACTCCGCAATAACGAGTTCTAGGAGGCGCACCGGGAAAGCCCTGCCACGAGTTTCGCGGATTCCTATGGAGGACCACTTCCGGCCGGCCGGTCGTCGAAATGCGGTTCAAGTCGTTCCGCCCGCCGGTGGGGACAGGGCTTTACGCGTCTGACCGCTGAGGGGCCGCTCGAACCTGCAGAACGGACAGCCGCCGGAGCCGATCGGCTCGTCGCGGCAAAGGACGAGGTATGTTGCTCGGCACCGCCGACAAATCGTGGTCGTCAGGCGCGGGGGCGCGTTAGTCCAGAGCCCCTCGACGTGACCTACGAGGTCGAAGGCACGATCGAACGTCAGCCGCGGATCGTGGCCGAAGTGGCGGAGGTAGTGCTTGTAGCTCGCGACCAGCGCGTCGCTCGGCGGGTAGCCGAAGGTGCGAATCGACCGGAAGCACGCGTAGAAGAACGCCGACTGGATCTCGACAACGACCGTGCGGTTGAGGTACCAGTGCGCCGAGCGCGGTTTGCGACCGGGTATGGTGCCCGGCGCGTCCGGATCGCCGAAGAGATTGTTCAAGAGGAAGCGTGGCAGGCCGGTGAAGGCGCTGACGACGGTAAAGCGCCCTCCGAGTTCGATTGCCTCTTTGGCGAGCGCCATGGCGCGCCAATGCAGTGCCTTGCCTGGCGGAATCACCGGCCTCTCCTCGTCGACACGCCAGACTAGGCGTCGTAGGGTCGCGGTGACGGACTGTCATCGCGCACGGCGAACAGCACACCCCGCAGATGGGTGGGCTTCTGGAGGAGACCTGCGAGCTCCTTGCCGTGCACCCTCAGAGTGAAGAGGGACCGGTCGAGCGAGTGACTCAGTGACCGTAGACCGTCGTCGCTTGCCTGGCGGAGCACCTCCGCGGTGGCCACGTCGATCCCGTACTCGTACGAAGCTTGCGCGGGGTCGGCGCGCAGCGCCTCGCGCATCGCAACCAGGAAACTGAGATTGAGCATGTGTACCGCGGAGAGCGTTTGGTCGGCGCGCGGGCCGATTTCGTCGTGGGGTGTGGTCATGGGTCGTGTCGTCCAGGGTCGGAACTTCAGTCTAGCGAGGCTCGGATCCCGTGCCTCGCGGATAAGGGCCACTCGTAGCGCGGCTCAGGGCGGTTTACGGCATAACCGGTGCAGCCTCGCAGCAATGGGAAGTGGGTTCATCACAAACAGTGAACCGCGGTTAGCGGACAGCACGGATCACTCGGGATCACGACTGCGCACGATCGGGACGCGCGGCGTAGCGGCTCGTGTACCTGCACACTCCAGCTCCCGAGAAATCGGTTCACCGCGGCGCCGTTTCCCGGGCGGCGTGCTGAGGTCGGGCGCCAACGACGCGGACTCGCGGACCACTGCGTCGAGAGCCGCGAAGGAGTATTGCGGGAATTCCCGGTGTAGCTCGTGCAAACGAGAACGCGTGTCTTTGAATGCACGGGCGAGTCGCGTCCACGCCGCCTCAATGGCATCGCGCACCTTGCGTGGCGGAAGCTTGGGGCGACCTTGGGCGGAGCGAAGTCGTTGCGCTTTGCGGATCTCGGCAACGCGTAGTCGCGAGACGCCGAAGAGCTCGCGAAGAAGCGTGCGCGTAGCGCCGTGGCGGACGAAGTACTTGAGCAGGGCCTGCTCCTCCTGCCCGCGGGCTGCCGCATGCGCGCTCCAGGCCACGCGGTCTGCGTCCAGCCGCACGACGAGCTCGAGGGATGCCGATGCGGCGGCGCGCTCGAGCTCTACGAGCGAGAGTTGCTTCAATCGCTCGAGCATGCGGGCGCCGGCGGAGCGCTGTGCTCGCGGGAGTGCGACTCCCTCGACGGGCGCCTCGGCTGAACCAACAAGCAGTGCGACCAGCAGCAGCTGGGCATCCCGCGACGCAATTGGCCACTCTTCGAAGCGCACCGTCCGTCCTCCCCGGCGTAGGTACGCCCGGGCGCGAGACGCCCGGGAACGACCAATCCTATGGCGCCTTGGTCAAGTGAGGAATACCGCAAATCCGGGCTGCGGCGTGGTACGCAAACGCTTGCGTGGCACGCAAACCCTGGCATGGAACTGGCTACGAATGGATCCAAGTTCTCTTTGGATTCAAGACGTCGCGCGCTGATGAGCGCACGCAGCTTGAACACGAAAAACTTGGGCAGTCACCCGAAACTCGGCACCTCGCTGCAAGGAATCTTCGCGGCGCGATTGCGTACCGCGCTCGACGCGCGCCGCGTTGCGGCGAGCGCCGACGGCAGCGCGACCGCGCTCGCGCAGCGCCTCGGACGCTCCGTCTCGACGGCCGCGCGCTGGCTCAACGGCGAGATGCTTCCGAGCCTCGACACGCTCACCGAGATCGCCACCGCCTACGGGCTTTCACTCGATTTTCTGCTCGGTCTGTCCAAGCAGGATCGCGGTCTCGAGGAGAACGGTGCGCATGCGCACGCCGAGACGCCGCGCGATCCGCAGCCGGTGCTCGTGCTGGATGACCAGTCGACCGCGCGCAAGATCCTCTACGAGATCGCCAAGGGGGCCGATCCGCTCACCACACCGGTCGTGTTTGGGGGCGCCGTCGAGGCACTGCGGTGGGCGAGCGCCTATCACGCCGACCTGGTGATCACCGACTACCGGCTCCCGGGAATGGATGGGCTGGAGTTCGTGCGGGCCCTGCGGCGGCTCTCCCACTTCGCGGAAGTCCCGGTGCTCATGGTCACCGTGGTGGAGGAAAGAGACCTACGACATCGGGCACTTCAGCAGGGGATCAACGATTTTCTGCAGAAGCCGATTGACCCGCTCGAGGGATCCGCGCGCTGCAGGAATCTGCTCGCAATGTCTCGCCAGCAAGCCCTGCTCCGGGATCGGGCAAGCCTGCTCGGCGGGCTTGTCGCGGCCCGCACGAGCCACATGCGGGACCGCGAGCGCGAGGGCGTGCGGCTCCTCGCGAGGATTCTTGAATGGCGCAACGGCGCGGATGCGAATCATCCGGCGCGCGTTGGCGCGGTATCGGCCCTCGTCGCCGGCGCGATCGGGCAGCCGGCCGACGAGGCCGAAGGGGTCGAACTCGGCGCGATGCTGCACGACATCGGGACGCTCGCACTGCCCGACACGGCGCTGCGTGAAGGACAGCGCCCGGATGGGGGAACTCCGGTCGCATTCCAGGCGCATACGCGCCTGGGCTATCAGCTCCTCAGGGGATACGATTCCGGTCCATTGCGAACGGCGGCGCTGATTGCGCTCGGCCACCATGAGTCCTTCGACGGCCGTGGCTACCCCATGGGGCTGAGCGGGGATCATATCCCGCTCGCCGCGCGCATCGTCGGGCTTGCGGACCGGCTCGATCGGCTTCGGGTCGCCAGCCCGGTGGCGAGCTGGGATGAGGCGTGGTCGACGATCGCCAAGGATCGTGCGACGAAGCTTGATCCGCGGCTCCTGGACGCGCTGGTTGAGAACCGCGCACACGTTGAACGCATTTACGCCGAGCTGCCTATCGACGCCCCTGCGTACGAGATCCCGCCAGGCGCGTAGTCGTTCGCGTCCCCGGGTTCCTCACCTCTCCCCGGAAAGCGCCCTCCTTGAAGGGGCCATTACGGCGGAAGCGGGTCGGGAGACCGAATTCCCCTTGCATCGACGGCTCAAGCGGCTCTAGCGTAGCGCCCGTTGCCCGAGGCACAGCCTCGTCGCAACCCGGGAGCTTCCGCCACCGACGGTCCACGCCCGTAAAAGGAAGCGATCATCAGAGCGCCTGGGCGCGCAGCGGGCTGCATCGGAGCTCGACGTCGCGCGCCTGCGCCATGCGCCACCGCAGGCGTCTGTTGCGGCGGGCGTTTTTCCTGAGCTCATTCGAGCTGAGTCGAGGTGTCGCGCGAGCGACGACCTGCGCAGTCGGCCACTGCTATTGGCCGATGCAATGGTCGTGTGATTGCGCGCCCGACTTCACCCGCCGGTCCTTGAACGGCGGGCATTCCCCTGAGTCCTGAGCGGCGCGTTGCCCCTCAGCGGATCCAGCGTCGCACACGCTGCGCCATCCGTTTGCTGCCGCAATTCGCCCGTAGTTCGGGTGCGCAGACGTTTCGGGGTTCCCATCGACCTGTCACGCGTTCACTCAGTTAACGGAGCACTCGATGAAGACCAACCGTCTCACCCTACTCCGACGGCCCTGGCGCCTGCCGGCGGCGCCAGTGCTCGCCGCGTCGGTACGTGGTACCGCGCGCGCGGATCGGAACGCGCAAGTGGGGATGCGAAATCCATTTCTCGTGCCCTCTATGCGGTATCAGTCGCGCGCAGCTCAAGCGCGCAGTCACTTGAGTGCGGCAGCGCTATAGCGACGATGACATTAGTGAACCGTCGCTCAGGTAAACGCGCCGAGCCGTGGCGCCGCCAGGAGAAGCGCGGCTACACCTACGCCGAGGCCATGGCTTACCTTGGCCTGAAGCGACGCGCCTTCGATACGCACATCCGGCCCCGGCTGCCGCCGCCGACGCCGTGCGGGACGACCCGCGTCTTCGAGCGGGCGGATCTCGATCGGGCCTGGGAGCAGTACCGCGCGTCGCGCGGCGCTGCGACCGACGGGAACTGAGGAGGCCGCGATGAATGGAGAGCAGACGCGATTCCTCACTCTGACCGAGGCGGAGATCTTCGAGATCACGGGATACCGACGCCCCACGGAGCAGATCGACTGGTTCCGAAGGCTCGGGGTGCCCGCGGCCCGCCGCGCCGACGGCACCGTGAGCGTGGCTCGCGAGCACTATCTTGGGCTCGCGCCGCGATCCCCCGGCATGCCAAAATCCCGACCCCAGCTCAAGTCGGATCAACGAGCCGAATGAGAACCCGCAAGCCGAGGAACCGGGATCGTGAGCTGCCGCGTCGGGTGTACGCCAAGCACGGCTCGTACTACTTCGTCGATATCGACTACCGGTGGCACAAGCTCTGCCGCGTCGACCAGGGCGTGGCGAAGATGTACACCGAGCTCGCCAAGCGGCTGGCGATGCCGGCGGCTGACAGGCTGCCTGCGGCCGTCGCGACGTTCAAGCTCGAGTACCTGCCCACGCTCGCGGTCTCGACGCGCAAGGAGCACGAGCGCAACCTCGACCGCATCGCCGAGGATTTCGCGGCGTTTCGTGTCGCGGAGGTGCGGCCGACGGACGTGTCGCGCTTTCTCAAGAACAACTTCCACGGCAAGCCCACTTCGCGGCGGCACTACAAGGCACGGCTGTCGACGTTTTTCCGCTGGTGCGTGGAAGAAGGGCTGCGGGACGATAACCCGTGCCGCGACGTGTGGGTAAAGGCGCCGCCGAAGCACAAGTCCAAGTGGACCGACGCGAGCTTCCACGCGGTCCGAGACAAGCTTCCGCCGATGCTCCAGGTCTACCTCGACCTGTCGTTCCTGCTCTACCAGCGCGCAACCGATGTGCGGCGCCTCCGCTGGTCCCAGGTTCGGGGGAAGGTGATTCACTTTGAGCCCACCAAGACGGCGAAATCGAGCGGCGCGGAGGTCGATATTCCCGTCACGCCGGAGATCACCGCGGTGCTGGAGCGTGCGCGCACGCTCGCCAAGGTGAAGCCCGGCCCCGGGGGTGACGCATTCGTCATCCAGAGCCGCTCCGGATCCCCGTACACACACTTCGGGATCAGCAGCGCAATCGAACGTGCCGCGATTGCGGTCGGCCTCGCGAAAAAGGAAGGCCCGGCCTCGGGCCTCACTGCGAAGGATCTCCGACCCTACGCCACGAGCAAGGCTAAGGAGCAGGGTTACAGCCTGGAGGAGTTGAAGATCGGGCTCGCGCATACAAGCGTGACGACCACGGAGGGGTACGTGCAGCAGCACTCCACGCCCGTGAGCCAGGTGACGCTGCGGCTGCCTCGGCGTCCCTAGGAGCGGGGTATATTGCCTATTTTGGCTATTTTGTCTAAAATTGGGCTAACGCTTGGAGGCCTGATATGACCGCGTCGACCCGCTTCCGGAACCACCGCGGCGAGCTCGTCGAGGCACCCGCCTTCTCCGCGAGCGACGCGAAGAACTCTTTCGGCCGGATTCTCGACGCGGCGGTGCGGACGGGGATGGTGACCATCACCCGGCACGACGAGCCGCGGGCGGTGCTCTTGTCGATGGACGAATACCGAGCCCTCTCCGAGGCACGCGCAAGCGCACTCGATGCGCTCACGGGCGAATTCGACGCCATGCTCGCGCGGATGCAAGCGCCCGGCGCGCGCAAGGCGATGCAGTCGGCATTCGACACGCCCGCCACTGAACTGGGCCGGATTGCCGTGAAGGGTGCCCGCCGCAAGCGTGGCTAAGGAGGCGCAGCGCCACGGCCGGATTTATGTGCTGGCCGGCACGAACGGCGCGGGCAAGAGCAGCATCGGCGGCGAAGCGTTCCGGAGCGCTCAAGTCGAATACTTCAACCCGGACGAGGCCGCACGACGAATCCGCACGGCGCAGCCTCAACTCACGCAGACCGAGGTCAACAGCGCCGCCTGGCACCAGGGTCGGCGGCTGCTCGAGAAGGCGATCGTCGATCAGCTCAACTTCGCGTTCGAGACCACGCTAGGCGGGGAAACCATGACAGGCCTCCTCGAGCGGGCAAGCGAGGCGGGCTCCGAAGTCCGCGTCTGGTACGTGGGCCTCGAAGGCGTCGAACTCCATATTGAGCGCGTGCGGAGGCGGTTCGCAAAGGGTGGGCACAACATCCCCGAGGCCGACATTCGGCGCCGCTACGATCAGAGCCGACTCAATCTGATCCGATTACTTCCGAAGCTCACCGAGCTCCGGCTCTACGACAACTCCGAGGAGGGCGATCCGGATGCGGGCCATGCTCCCGTGCCGAAGCTGCTGCTTCACTGGCGCTCGGGCCGGATCGTGGCACCGCGAGAGTTCAAGGACACGCCGCAATGGGCGAAGCCCATCGTGGCAGCGGCGATCAAACTCGCCGGGATCGGGTGACTGTCGGCATTTTGCGTGTCAAGAAGGCCGCGCGTGTTTGGGGGCGTCGAGATCGCGAGATGGGGATCCTGGGGGCCGGTCAGCACATCTGGACCGGGTCTTCCGGAGAGCGTTTCCGTTCCACCTGCGGTCGCAGACGGCTTCGGAACCACACCATTTATTAGACACTCGCGCTTTTATTAGACACCCGCGGTTTTGGGGAGCGCGTAAGTTCTTGATTATTGGTCGGGGCGAAGTGATTCGAACACTCGACCCCCTGCACCCCATGCAGGTGCGCTACCAGGCTGCGCTACGCCCCGACCGGAGCGGGGATTATACGAGGGAAAACCGCGGCGGCAACGCCGCTCAGGCGCTCAGGTACTCGAGCACGCCCGAGATCTCGCGCCGGATGCGCGCGAAATCGCTCGCGTCGAGCGGGGCGGGCGCTTCCGCGGCCTTCTCGCGGTGGTTCGATCGCTCGCGCATCGACTCGTCGAGCCGGTTGCGCGCGCCGCTGATGGTGAAGCCCTGCTCGTAGAGGAGCTCGCGGATGCGGCGGATGAGCAGCACTTCGTGGTGCTGGTAGTAGCGTCGGTTGCCGCGCCGCTTCACCGGCCGCAGCTGGGTGAACTCCTGCTCCCAGTAGCGCAGCACGTGCGGCTTCACGCCGCACAGCTCGCTCACCTCACCGATGGTGAAGTAGCGCTTCGCCGGGATCGGCGGGAGGCTAACCTTCGCCGATTTGTGGTTGTTTTCCACCTTGCGCCTGCTCCACCAGCGCCTTCAGCTTCTGGCTGGCGTGAAACGTCACGACGCGCCGCGCGGTGATCGGGATCTCCTCGCCCGTCTTCGGGTTGCGGCCGGGCCGCTGCGGCTTGTCGCGCAGCTGGAAGTTGCCGAACCCGGAGAGCTTCACGCTCTCCCCGCTCTCGAGCGCGATGCGGATCTCCTCGAAGAAGGCCTCGACCATGTCCTTCGCCTCGCGCTTGTTCAGCCCGACCTTCTCGAAGAGCATGTCGGCCAGCTCGGCCTTGGTGAGGGTCATTTGTCTCCCCAGGGAGGGGTCTCTCCCCTCCTCTTCCTTCACGCTATCCACGTCTTTGTGCGCCGAATCGGGTCGAGAGAACCTGCTCGAGATCCGCCATCGCGGCGTCGACTTCGGCGTCGGTAAGTGTGCGGGCAGTATCTTGCATAACTACCCGAAACGCAAGGCTTTTTCGCCCTTCCGCGACATTTTGGCCGCGGTAGAGGTCGAACAGCCGGACGGTCTGGACGAGGCCCGGGCGGCTCGCCGCGAGCGCCTCTAGCAAGGCATGTGCCGGAACCTCGTCACCGACCTCGATGGACAGGTCACGCGTCACAGCCGGAAACTTCGAGATCGCGTCGTATTGCGGCACGGCAACCCGCATCAGCGGCGCCGCGTCGAGCTCGAACACGATCACCGGCCCCGGCAGTTCGTACCGCTGCAGCCACTCGGGGTGCAACGCCCCGATCCAGCCGATCGGGGTGCCGTCGAGCTCGATCCGGGCGCTGCGCCCGGGGTGCAGCGCCGGATGCTCGCCGCGGACGAACCGGGCCGTCAGGGGCGCGAGGATCGCTTCCACGTCGCCCTTGACGTCGAAGAAATCGACCGGACGGCGCGGGATGCCCCACTGCTCCTCGAACGCGGGACCGAACGCGGCGCCCCCGATGCGCACCGGCTGGCGGATCCCGGCTACCTCGAGCTCGCCGCCGGGCGCCCCGGGCGCGCGCAGGAACACCCGCCCCACCTCGAACACGCGGACGCGCGTGAGCTTCCGGTTAAGGTTGTAGCGGACGCTCGCGACCAGGCTCCCGATCAGCGTCGTGCGCATGACCGCGAGCTGGCTCGCGATCGGGTTGACGAGCCGGATCGGGTTCGCGTTGCCGGCGAAGTCGCGCTCCCAGTCCGCCTCCACGAAGCTGTAGGCGACGATTTCCTCGTATCCCGCCTCGACGGCGCGCGCGCGCAG
>JRYK01000835.1_pt1 | contig 18211 bp, 15 predicted proteins | sample 235381 | NCBI WGS metagenome assembly JRYK01 (sample SAMN03074220, study PRJNA261476) | activated sludge metagenome | biome: Wastewater Treatment Plant; feature: Wastewater; material: Activated sludge; isolation source: activated biomass of a wastewaster treatment plant treating hydrocarbon... ... | reverse complement strand
CACATGCGCTCCTGGGCTGCCGGCGGCGCGCCCATCCCCACCAGCCTGCTGGAACGCTACCTGGCGCGGGGCATTGCGATTCAGTTCGGTTTCGGCATGACCGAGACCGGCCCGACCGTCTTTCTCATCGAGAAGGGGCACGATCGGGCCAAGCTCGGCTCGGTGGGTAAGCCGCAACTCTACGTGGACGTGCGCATCGTCGATCGCCAGGGGCGCGACCTGCCGCCCGGCGAGCGCGGCGAGTTGCTCATCAAGGGGCCGGGCGTCACCCCCGGCTACTGGCAGTTGCCCGACGTCACCGCCGCGTCCATCCAAGAGGGTTGGCTCCACTCCGGTGACGTGGCCGTGCGCGACGCCGACGGCTACTACACCATCGTCGATCGCTGGAAGGACATGTTCATCAGCGGCGGCGAGAACGTCTACCCGGCCGAGGTCGAGAACGTGCTCTACCAGATGCCCGACGTGGCCGAGGCGGCGGTCATCGGCGTGCCCGACGAGCGCTGGGGCGAGGTGGGCCGGGCTTTCGTCGTCCTGCGGCCGGGGGCCACGCTGGACGCGGCGACGGTCATTGCCCATTGCGGCGGCCAGATCGCCCGCTACAAGGTGCCCAAGTCGGTCGTCTTCATCGAGCGGCTGCCGCGCAACGCCGCCGGCAAGGTGGTCAAGGACGAGTTGCGCCGGCTGGGACAGCCGGCCTAGGGAGAGGACGGCGGCCATGCACCTCAACGTCGGCGAAACCGTCACCCGCGCGCTGGTCTTCGACCAGGAGCAGTTCGATCGCTTTGCCGTCCTGAGCGGCGACGACAACCCCATCCACGTCGATCCGGCCTTCGCCGCCCGCAGCCGCTTCGGCCGCCCCGTCGCCCATGGGATGTTGCTCTACGCCAACCTCCACGCCGCCGCGGGCCAATTGCTGCCCGGCGCGCCCCAGGCGGAGCAGTCGCTGGTCTTCAGCGCGCCGACCTTCGCCGGCGAGGCCCTCCAACTGCGCCTGACGCTGTTGGGGGCCACGGCCGACGGGCGCATCCCCATGGCCACGGAGATCGTCAAGCCCGACGGCGGCTTCAGCTGCCAGGGCGAGGCGGTGTTCCAACTGGGCCTGGCTCCTGACGACCTTGCGGAGAGAGAGCCGGCCGCGCCGCCGGCGGCGGGCGCGGCCTGGCAAGGGCTGGCCACCGGCCAGAAAGCGACGCTACAGCGCGCCTATACGGCCGCCGACCTCGACGCTTACCTGGCCCTGCTGGGCGACACCAACCCGCTCCACAACGACGCGGCCTTCGCCCGGCGGCTCGGCCTGCGCGGCGCGCCGCTGCCCGGGCCGCTGCTGGGGGCGCTATTCTCCTGCCTGCTGGGCACGCGCCTGCCGGGGCCGGGCAGCAACTGGCTGAAGCAGCGCCTCGTCTTCCACCACGCCGCCTATCCCGGCGACGAGCTAGAGGCGAACGCGGAAATCATCCGCCTGCGGCCGGAGAAGGCGCTGGTCAATCTGCGCACTTGGGTTACGGCCGGCGGCGCGTGCGTCTGTGACGGCGAGGCCCTCGTCTGGGTCGGCGACCGCGAAGCGCCACAGGAGGAAGTATGAGCATCGTTCACGTCAATGGCATCGATCTGTATTACGAGCTGCACGGCCCGGCCGACGCGCCGCTGCTGGTGCTGAACAACGGCATCCTGATGAACGCCGCCGCCTCCTGGGCCTTGCAGACGGCGACGCTGGCCCGCGTCACCCGCGTCCTGCAATACGATTGCCGCGGCCAGGGCCAGTCGGACCATCCCGACGGGCCGTACACCATGGCCCTGCACGCCGCCGACCTGGCCGCCCTGCTCGACGCGCTGGCAGTGGACAGCGCCCACATCGCCGGCGCATCCTACGGCGGCGAGGTGGCCCAGGCCTTCGCCCTGGACTACCCGCAGCGCACGCGCAGCCTGTTGCTCATGGACACGGCCAGCGAACTGGGGCCGGAGCTGCGGGCCACGGCCGAAAACTGGCTGGCCGCCGCCCGGCGCGGCGACGCCGACGAGTTCTACAACGCCACCGTCCCCTGGAACTTCTCGCCGCAATTCATCGCCGCGCACGAGGCCCTGCTGGCCGACGCCCGCCGGCGCTACGGCCTGCTCGACTATCGCGCCGTGGCCACTCTGTGCGAGTGTTTCCTGGGCGTGGACTTCACCGCCCGCCTGGGCGAGATCGCCGCGCCCACCTGTATCCTGGTGGGCGAGCTTGACCTGCTCAAGGGGTTGCGCTACGCCCACATCTTGCAGCGCGGCATCCCCCATGCCGAACTGCACATCCTGCCCGGCGCGGGGCATGCCACCCCGTGGGAGCGCCCGGCGGAGTTCAACACCATCGTGCTCGGCTTCCTGGCCAAACAGCCTTAGCCGGCACACATCGCGCTGATAGCACGCTTTGGAGGAAGGGAACGTATGCGACTGAAAGACAAAATCTGTCTGATCACCGGCGGCGCGGCGGGCATCGGCCGGGCCACGGCCGAGCGCTTCGCCGAAGAGGGGGCCACGGTCATCCTGGCCGACCTCAACGAAGAGGCCGGCCGCCAGACGGCGGCGGCCATCGGCCCGGCGGCCGAGTTTCACCGCGTCAACGTCGCCGACCGGGCCGCCGTGGGGGCCTGGGTCGATGCCGTCGTGGCCCAGCACGGCCGCGTGGACGTCCTGGTCAACAACGCCGGCGTCCTGCGCGACAGCACGCTGGTCAAGGTCAAGGACGGCGAGCTTGTCAAGCAGATGTCGGAGGCCGACTTCGACCTGGTCATCGCCGTCAACCTGAAGGGCGTGTTTAACTGCACGCAGGCCGTCGCCCCGCACATGATCCGCCAGGGGGGCGGCGTCATCCTCAACGCCTCGTCCATCGTCGGTTTGGACGGCAACTTTGGCCAGACCAACTACGTGGCTACCAAGTCGGCGGTCATCGGCATGACCAAGGTCTGGGCCCGCGAGTTGGGCCGCTCCGGCATTCGCGTCAACGCCATTGCCCCCGGCTTCACGGCCACGGAGATGGTGGCTTCCATGCCGGAGAATATCCTGGCCGGCATGAGGGCGCGCACGCCGTTGGGCCGCCTGGGCGAGCCGCGCGACATCGCCAACGCCTACCTCTTCCTGGCCTCCGATGAGGCGTCGTTCATCACCGGCGAAGTGCTGCGCGTCGATGGCGGCATCGTCGTCGGCACCTGAGACGGAGGAGCGGCATGATGGCTGAGGACAGCCTCTATCCCGCCCATACGGCCGGCCTGCTGAGCAAGCGCGCCGAGCTAACGCCGGAGCGCGTGGCCCTGGTGCTGGCCGAGACGGGCGCGACCTATACCTACGCCGCGCTGAACGCCCGCGCCAACCGCCTGGCCAACATGCTGCTGGGTCTGGGCGTGGGCCAGGGCGACCGCGTGGCCATTTTGGCCCAGAACAGCGTCGTCTACGTCGATCTGCTCTACGGCCTGGCCAAGATCGGGGCCATCCTGGCCCCGCTCAACTGGCGGCTGACGGCGCGCGAATTGAGCTACATCGCCGCCGACTGCGCGGCCAAGGCCATCGTCTGCGGCCCGGAGTACGCCGCGCTGCTGGCCGAGATGCGCCGCGAGGGCGACTACGACATCGTGCTGGGCATCGAGGGGGCGCAGATCGACGGCGCGCTGGCCTATGAAGAACTGCTGGCCGCGGCCGACGACGCCGAGCCGCCCCGCCCGCCCCTCAGCGGCGAAGACGTCGTCTGCATCCTTTACACCTCCGGCACCACCGGCCGGCCCAAGGGGGCCATGCTGCCTCACCGCCAGGTGTTGTGGAACTGCATCAACACCGTCATCAGCTGGGGCCTGACGGGCGATGACGTCTCGCTCATCATGACGCCGATGTTCCACGCCGGCGGCCTGTTCGTCTTCCTGACGCCTCTCTTCTACGTCGGCGGCCAGATCATTCTGGGCCGCAGCTTCGACAGCGAGGCGTCGCTAGACCTCATCCAGCGCCACGGCTGCACCGTCGTCCTGGGCGTGCCCACGCTGTTTCAGATGTGGCTGAACAGCCCGTCTTTCGCCGCCGCCGACTTCAGCCGCGTGCGCTACTTCGTCAGCGGCGGCGCGCCCTGTCCGGTCACGCTCATCAACACCTGGCGCGCGGCCAAGGGCGGCGTGCTGCGCCAGGGCTATGGTCTGACCGAGGTTGGCGTCAACTGTTTCACCATGACCGACGAGGAGTCAGTCCGCAAGATCGGCTCCGTCGGCCACCCCATCTACCACAGCCGCATGCGCATCGTTGACGGCGACGGGCGCGACGTGCCGCGGGGCCAGACGGGCGAGTTGCTCATCTGGGGGCCGCACGTCTGCCGCGGCTACTGGCGCAATGAGGCGGCCACGGCCCAGGCCCTGCGCGATGGCTGGTTCCACACCGGCGACATGGCCCGCCAGGACGACGACGGCTACTACTACATCGCCGGCCGCTACAAAGACATGATCATCAGTGGCGGCGAGAACGTCTACGCCGCTGAGGTCGAAACCATCTTTCTGGAACACCCCGCCGTGGCCGAAGCGGCGCTCATCGGCCTGCCCGACGCCAAGTGGGGCGAGGTCGGCCAGATGATCGTCGTCGCCCGGCCGGGCCAGACGACCACCGAAGAGGAGTTGTTGGCCTACTGCCGCGAGCGGCTGGCGCGCTACAAGGTTCCCAAGCGCGTGGTCTTCGCCCCCTCGCTGCCCTATTCGCCCTATGGCAAGGTCATGAAGGCGGAGTTGCGCGCGCAGTATGTCGAAGCGCGGGAGAGCGCGGGGGAGCAGCGGGGCGGATAGGCCAGAGGCGAAATGCCATGTTTATGTCAAGGAGTGAATATGCCCACCGTCAATAGCAACGGAATCGATCTCTACTACGAAGTCCACGGCGCGGGCGAGCCGCTGGTGCTCATCGCCGGGCTGGGCTACGACGCCTGGATGTGGCACCGCATGATTCCCGGCCTGGCCGAGCGCTTTCAGGTCATCAGCTTCGACAACCGCGGCGTGGGCCACAGCGACAAGCCGGCCGGCCCCTACTCGGCCGGCCTGCTGGCCGCCGACGTCGTCGGCTTGCTGGACGCCCTGGGCATCGACCGCGCCCACGTCGTCGGCCACTCTATGGGCGGCTTCATCGCCCAGGCATTGGCCATCCATCACCTGGATCGCCTGCGCAAGCTCGTCCTGTCGGCGACCAACTTCGGCGGGCCGCACCACGTACCCATCACGCCGCCGGCCATGGCCGTACTGACCGACGTCAGCGGCGATCCCATCGCCCGGCTGCGCCGCGGCATCGTCATCAGTTGCGCCCCCGGCTTTGCCGAGGCCAACCCGGCCCTGGTGGATGAATGGGTGGACTATCGCGTCCGCCACCCCATCGACCCCGCCGGCTACCAATCGCAACTGGCCATCGGCCTGTCGCTGCTGTCCGAAGCGGCCTCCTTCGAGCACAAGCTGGCCGCGGTCACTGTGCCCACGCTCATCCTCTTTGGCGAACACGACGCCGTCGTGCCGCCGGGCAACGCCGAGCTGTTGGCGGCCAGGCTGCCCGACGCGCGCATCGAAATCCTGCCCGGCGCGGGCCACTTCTTCCCCTTCGAGGTCCCGGAGGCGGCCAACCGGGCCATCATCCGCTTCCTGTCCGGCGCGGCGACCCCGGCTGTAACCGAACCGTAACCGGAACATGCTATAACGAAAAAGCAGACGGCTGCCCGACTGCTTCTGACGAGCTGTATGCTGTTCAAACTCATGATCGGAGGAGAACCATGAAGAACCGTCGAACGCTGTTGATCCTGCTGTCCCTGTTCACCGTCCTGGTGCTGGCCCTCGGCGCCTGCGGCGGCGGCGGGGCGACCACGCCGGAGACGACGGCCACGGAAGCGCCGGCCGTCGAGCCGACGGAAGCCGCGGTCGAAGAACCGACCGAGGCCGTAGCCGAAGAGCCAACCGAAGCCCCCGCCGAGCCGACCGAAGAGCCGACGGCCGCCCCGGTCGAGGAAGCCACCGAAGCCCCGACCGAAGCCCCCACCGAAGAAGCCGCGGCCGAGGGCGAGCAGCCCTTCGCCGGCCAGGAACTGGTCATCGGCCTGATGACCGACAAGTCCGGGGCCTTGGCCATCTATGGCCCCAGCCAGACGCAGGGCTTCTACCTGGGCCTGGAGTACGCCACCGGTGGGACGATGGAAGTCGCCGGCCGTCCCATCCGCGTCGTCGAGAAGGACAACGGCAGTGACCCCGACACGGGCGTGCAGCAGGCGCGCGAGCTGATCGAGGCCGAAGGGGCGGAAATCCTCGTCGGCAACGTTAGCTCCAGCGTCGCCCTGGCCACGATCCCCGTGGCCGAAGAGAACAACGTCATCTACATCGCCGAGCCGGCGGCCGCGCCGGCCATCACCGCCGAGAACTTCAGCCCCAACACCTTCCGCACCAGCCGCACCAGCGTGCAGGACGCCCTGGTCATGGGCTCCGGTCTGCTGGGTATGGGCGAGACCTTCGTCCAGATCGCCCCGGACAACGCCTTCGGCATCGGCTCGGCCTGCGCCTTCTACGCCATCGTCAAGGGTGGCGGCGGCGAGTTCGTGACCAACGACACCGACGAGGGCTGCGGCACGGTCTTCGCGCCCATCGAGACGACCGACTTCACGTCCTACATCAACCAGATTCTCGATTCGGGCGCTGACGTGCTCATCGTCTCTTGGGCCGGCGCGGGCTTCGCGCCCATGTTCCAGCAGATGAGCCAGCTGGGCGTCTTCGATGAGATGACCGTCGGCACGGGCGTGGGCGACAACCAGACGCTGGCCGCGGGCTACGCCGACGCCATCGGCGTCGTTGGCATCCAGGTCTACCACTACACCCTGCCCGACAACGAGATCAACGACTGGCTCGTCCAGCGCCACATGGAAGAGTACGGCACGCCGCCCGACCTGTGGGCTTCCGGCGGTATGATGGCCGCTATCATGACCGTCGAGGGCCTGAAGGCCACCAACGGCGACGCCAGCGCCGACGCGCTGCGCGCCGTGTACGAGGATAACTTCTCCTTCGAGGGGCCGAAGGGCACGACGACCATCCGCCCCTCGGACCACGTCGCCCTGCAGACGCTCTACTTCGTCCGCGTGACCAACGTCACCGATCCGGACTTCAAGTTCGTCGAGTTGGTGCAGGAGTTTGGCCCGGACACGACCGTGCCGCCGTGCAACCTGGTCGATCCCTACGCCGATCGCTGCACGGAGTAATCGCTTAGCGGCTGCCCGTCTTAGGACCGGGTAGCTACATTCCTCTCATCCTCGGCCCAGGGCCGGGGGAGGGCGTTCGAACCCGCGCCCTCCCCCGGCCTGGCCCGGGGAGTTCGTGGCCAGAACGCCCTCCTCGTGCGCGGGAGGGCCGGGGACAGGACGAGACGGGGCCGGCCAGCATCGCCGGCCGTTGCCGCAGGCATAGGACTCATGGACGATTCGATCATTCTGCAAACCCAGGACCTGCGCAAGGAGTTTGGCGGCCTGGTGGCCGTCGCCGGGGTCAGCATGCAGGTGACAGCCCACACGCTGCACACCATCATCGGCCCCAACGGCGCGGGCAAGACGACCTTCTTCAACCTCCTGAGCGGCAACATCCGCCCCACCAGCGGCCGGGTCATCTTCAAGGGCCTCGACATCACCCACCAGCCGGCGCACCGCCGCGCCCACCTGGGCATCGGCCGCTCCTTCCAGATCACCAACGTCTTCCCCACCCTGACCGTGCTGGAGAACGTCCGCCTGGCCGCCCAGGCCGTGGGCAGTTCGGCCCGCGGCCACGCCGCCGGCCTGGACGACAGCTTCAAGTTCTGGCGACACTATCGCCATTTCCAGCAGTACGAAGCCCAGGCCGAGGCCATCGTCGCCCAGGTGGGCCTGAGCGCCCAGGCGGCGTTGCCCGCCCGGCTGCTGCCCCATGGCGGCAAGCGCAAGCTGGAGCTGGGCATCCTGTTGGCCGCCAACCCCGACCTGCTGCTGCTGGACGAGCCAACGGCCGGCATGGCCCGCGAGGAGATTCCCATGCTGATGGAGGTCATTCAGGGCATCCGCCGCGCCGGCGACAAGACCATCATCCTCGTCGAGCACAAGATGGACCTGGTGATGAACGTCTCCGACCGCATCTCCGTCATGCACCAGGGCCAACTGCTGGCCGAGGGCACGCCGCTGGAGATCGCCGCCAACAAGACCGTCCAGGCCGCCTATCTGGGCGACCTCTATGGCGATCTGACCGTGAGGAAGTAAATGGCCGCCACGCTCAGCAACGTACTTGAAATCCGCGACATCCACACCGACATCGGCCAGTTCCACATCCTCGACGGCGTGTCGGTGGACGTGCCCGAAGGCAGTATCACCGTGCTGCTGGGCCGCAACGGGGCCGGCAAGACGACCACCTTGAAGAGCATCATCGGCCTGACGCCGCCGCGCAGCGGGGCCATCGTGCTGGGCGGCCGCCAGATTCAGGGCGAGCCGGCCTATCGCATCGCCAGCCGCGGCATCGGCTACGTGCCCGAACACCGGGCCATTTTCCGCGACCTGTCCGTCGAGGAGAACCTGCGCATCGCCGAGCGCAAGGCGGGCGACCTGGAGCGCCGCGCCGACTTCATCTTCGGCATCTTTCCCGACCTGAAGCGGCTGATCAAGCTGCCCGGCGGCAACCTCTCCGGCGGCCAGCAGCAGATGTTGGCCGTGGCCCGCGCCCTGGTGCCGGAGAATCAGTTGCTGCTCATCGACGAGCCAAGCGAGGGCCTGGCCCCGGTCATCATCGAGCAGATGATGGAGGCCATCCGCCGCCTCTCCGCGCACACGACCGTCCTGCTGGTGGAGCAGAACTTCATCATGGCCAGCCAACTGGCCGACCGCTACACCATCATCGAGACCGGCCGCTCGGTCAAGAGCGGTCGCATGGCCGACCTGGTGGCCGACCAGGCCACCATCCAGCGCTACCTGGGCGCCGCCTGAAAGCCAATTGGCAGAACGCTATGACCGCAATCTGGAAGAAACACCGGGGTCTGCTCATCGTCGTGGCCATCGTCGTCGTCCTCATGGCCGCTCTGTTACAGAGCCTGGAACCCAAGGTCTGGATGTCGATCGTCCTCTCCGGGGCGACGCTGGCGGCGCTGTATTTCCTCGTCGCCTCCGGCCTGTCGCTCATTTTTGGCCTGATGGACGTGCTGAACTTCGCCCACGGCGTGCTCTTTGTGCTGGGGGCCTACGTCGGCCTCTCGACCTTCCTCAATCCGCGCCTGCTGTTCAACACGCTGCCCTTCTTCTTTGTCGTCGTGGCCAGCGTCGCCCTGGCCCAGCGCTTCGGCCGCGCCTTCTGGCATCGCATCAGCACCCGCCGCGGCCGGCAGGTGGCCACGGCCGGCCTGCTGTTGCTGGCCGCGGGCCTGGTGTTCGTGGCCATGCGCGGCTTCCCCATCCGCGCCCTGAACGCTTTCAACATCACCGCCGTCGGCGGGGCCGTGACCACGGCCGAAGCCCAGGAGCCCATGGCCATCATGTTGCGCCGCGTGACGCTCATGCTCCTGGCCGGCCTGCCCATGGGCCTGCTGCTGGCCCCCAAGGAAGCCAAGGACGAGTTGCCCCTGCCGCCCCTGTGGCAGACGCTGGCCGTGGCCATCGTCTCTGTTGTCCTCGGCTACGCCCTGCTGCTGCTGCGCGACCCCGGCGAGACCTTCCTGCTGGCCCTGTCGCCCGACCTGCGCTTCGTGCTGGCCCTCATCCTGGGCACGCTGGCCGGGGCGCTGGCGGGCATGGCCATCGAGACGACGCTCATCCGGCCGTTCTACGGCAACCCGGTCACGCAGTTGGTGCTGACGCTAGGCCTCAGCATCGCCGGCATCGACCTCATCGAGGCCGTGTGGGGCGAAGAAGCCAACCCGCCCATGCCGCCGCCGTCGCTGTTCAGTGGCGGCTGCCGCTCCGACTCGCTGCTGGCCTGGTTTAGCGAGCACTGCCAGTCGATCGACGTGATGGGCCGGGCCTTTCCCACCTACCGCCTGTTCATCATTGCCGTCGGCATCCTCGTCTTTGTCGCCGTGGGGCTACTGCTGCGGCGCACGCGCATCGGCATGATCATTCGCGCCGGCGTCCAGGACAGCGACATGGTGCAAGCCCTGGGCATCAACGTCCGCCGCGTCTTCACCATCGTCTTCGCCCTCGGCTCGGCCCTGGCGGCCATGGGTGGGGTCATCGCCGCGCCCTACCTGGGCGTCTTCCCGGCCATGGGCGGCATCTTCCAATTGCAGGCCTTCATTGCCGTGGTCATCGGCGGCATGGGCAGCTACATCGGCGCAGCCGTGGGCACGATCATCCTGGGCATGGCCCGCGCCTTCGGCGACCACTTCGTGGCCGCGGGCATCAGCGTGCCCTTCCTGGACACGGTCATCAAGGGCAGCCCGGCCATCGCCCGCGCCTCGACCGTGCTCATCATGGCCATCGTCCTGCTGGTGAAGCCGGCCGGCATCTTTGGCAAGAAGGAGTAGCCCGCGAGAGCCTATGGAAACCACCGTCACTCCCACTCGCCCCTCGGCCGCCCGTCGCTGGCTGGGGCAGTACTGGCCCTACGCGCTGGTGCTGGCCTTCCTGGTCTTGTTCCCGGCCATCGCCGCCCTGACCATCGGCGACGCCACGGCCGCCGACCCCGGCACAGGCCTGCTGGCCCAGTTGGCCCAGCGCGCCGAGAGCGGCTACGCCAAGTTCTGGCAGGGCATGGTCATCCAGATGCTCATTCTGGGCATCTTCGCCATGAGCTATGACCTGCTGCTGGGCTACACCGGCATCCTGTCCTTCGGCCACGCCATGTTCTTCGGCACGGGCGGCTATGCCATCGCCATCCTCATCGGCCGCAACTTCAATTGGCCCTTCGGCTTGGCCCTGATCGCCGTGGTAGTCATCGCCCTGGTGCAGAGCCTCGTCTTTGGCGTGCTCTCCTTGCGCGTCAAGGGCGTCTACCTGGCCATGGTGACGCTGGCCTTCGCCGAGATGTTCTTCATCCTGGCCGAGGCCGGCGACTTCCGCGTCTACACCGGGGCCGACGACGGCCTGCATGGCTTCCCCGTCCCGGCCTACCTGAGCGCCACCGACCACCGCACGCGCTTCTACTACCTGGTGCTGGTCTTCTTCGTGGCTGTCTTCCTCATGACCAAGCGGCTGGTCGATTCGCCCACCGGCCGGGTCATGATCGCCAGCCGCGACAACGAGGGCCGGGCGACGATGATCGGCTACAACACCTTCTGGTTCAAGCTGATCGCCTTCGTGGCCGCCGGCGTCTTTGCCGCCCTGGCCGGCGCGCTGTTCGCCCTCTACAACGTCAGTGTCACCCCGTCGGTGCTCAGCGTCGGCCGCACCATCGACGCCCTGGCCATGACCATCATCGGCGGCGTGGGCACCCTGATCGGGCCGATCATCGGCGCGTCGATCATCCAATTGCTCGGCTACTGGCTGGAGCGCTGGTTCGGCCCGACGTGGACGCTGATCTACGGCCTGCTGTTCATGCTGATCGTCATCTTCCTGCCCTATGGCATCGTCGGCACGCTGCGCGCCCGCTCCGTCCGCCTGCGGGAAGGGTGGCGGAACTGGCGCAAGACGCTGAGCAATTGAGCGCCCCCGGCGGCGACCTGTCAGACGACCAGACGAAACGTCAAGGCGCATGGCCGCAGCGCGCGGCTTCAACTCTCCTTTCCCTCGTCCGCGGCCGATTGCGATCGCCGCGCCCGGTTGCTACACTGTAGTCTCTTTGGGAGGCGAACGGGCATCGATGACGATGAGGAAGGTGGATCATGAAGCGTGTTGCGGCGAGTCTGCTCTCGATTGTCGTCGGACTGGCGGTCATGGCGGTCTGGCTGATGCCGGGCCGCGGCGATGCCGGCCGGGCGCTGGCAGGCGGCGAGACGGCCAATCCCCAGGTGTTGATCACGCGCACGGTATCGCTGGAGCCGGCCAAAGACAACACCCTGTACCAGAGCGAGTCCGGCGCGCTGAGTAACGGCGCCGGGCAGTACCTCTTTGCCGGACGGACGGATAACAGCGGGCTGCGGCGGGCGGTGCTGGCCTTCGATCTGGCCGGCGTGATGCCCGGCGCGACCGTGAGCGCCGCGACCCTGACGCTACACGTGTCGCGCACCGGCGGCGGCGACGTGCCCGTGGCGGTGCACGCCCTGGCGCGGGACTGGGGCGAAGGCGACTCCGACGCGCCCGGCGAGGAGGGCGGGGGCACGCAGGCTGCGCCGGGCGACGCGACCTGGCGTCATACCTTCTACAACACCGCGCAATGGACGACGATCGGCGGCGACTATCTCGCTACGCCGCTGGCCACGACCACGGTCGGCGGGGCGGGCGACTATGTGTGGGCGTCGGCGGCGCTGACGGCCGACGTACAACACTGGCTGGATCAGCCTGGCCAGAACTTCGGCTGGATCGTCCTCGGCGGGGAGACGGCCGACAGAACCGCCAAGCGCTTCGACAGCCGCGAGAACGCCACGGCCGCCAACCGGCCCCGGCTGACCGTCACCTACACCTTCGAGGGCCACCTGTCGTTCATCCCCGTGGCCCTGCGCAACTAGCGACCGCGCGCGACGCCACGCAGGGGTTACTGATAAGCAGAAGACCCTCACGCCAAGAACGCTAAGCACGCCAAGCCCGCCAAAAAGAAGTTCTCTCGGCGTTCTTGGCATTCTTGGCGCTCTTTGCCTGAGCCTCTTCTCCGTCTTTGCAGCGGCTGGGACGCCACGGCTATATCGTTCGCCACGATCCCCCACGCTGCTATAATCCGGCGCGCTGGTATCCCTTCCATAGCGATGAGACGAGGAAAAACGCCATGAAGAAAAGTCCCCGCCTATTGTTTTGGCTTGTGCTCTTGATGTTCATACTGGCCGCCTGCCAGACGGCTGCCCCGAGCGCGGAGGAAGTGGTTCCCGACGGTCAGGACACCGCCGCCACGCCGGAGGCCACGGCGGCCGCGACCGTTGCCGACCCCCTGATCGTCCTGATCGACAACGATGAAGGCCCGATCACGCCACCCAACTTCAATACCTTCATCGGTTACTATCTCGTTGGCTGGGTCTATGACCCGCTCTTTGCGCGCACGCCCGATCTGCAGGTCGTGCCGGCGTTGGCCACGGGCTACACCGTCAGCGACGACGGTTTGACCTGGACGATCCAGCTGCGCGACGACGTCAAGTGGCACGACGGCGAGCCGTTCACGGCCGAGGACGTCATCTTCAGCTATAACTTCCTGGTCGATGCCGGGCGCGCCGCCACCCTCAACGCCATTGAGAACATCGAGGCGACCAACGAGCACGAGGTCGTCATCACCCTCTCCAGCCCCAACCCTTTCTTCCTGCGCGAGGGCCTGGCCGGCTCCTTTATCATGCCGGAGCACATCTGGCGCGACCAGGAGCCGATCAGCGGCGAACTGAGCCAGTTCCAGGGGCAGATCGGGACCGGCGCTTATAAGCTGTCGGAGATCGTCCCCGGCGAGTCTTACACCTTCGTCGCCAACCCCGACTACTTCCGTGGCCCGCCCAAGGTCAACACGATCATCGCCAAGATCGTCAAGGATCGGACGCAGCAGTTCAACCAGTTGCGGACGGCCGCGGCCCACGCTGTGCTGTCCTCGGTGCCGCCGGCCCAGGTGGAGCAACTGGCCAGCGATCCGGCCATCAAGCTGGCCCAGGGTTCGGACTTCTTCAACTACATCTTCTATTTGAACGGGTCGCGGCCGCCATTTGACAAGCTCGAAGTGCGCCAGGCAGTAGCCAAGGCCATCGACACCAAGATGTTGGTGGACACCGTCTTGCTGGGCCAGGGCGTGGAGCTGCCCTTGAGCTGGTACCATCCGGAGATTCCCTGGGCGACCAACGTGCCGCGGGAGTTCGACCCGGAAGAGGCCAAGACGCTGCTGGACACGGCCGGATTGACCGACAGCGATGGCGACGGCATCCGCGAGTTCAACGGCCAGCCGACAGCCTTCGAAGTCCTGTGCGACACCAATAATCCGGTCGAAGTTCGTTCCACAGAGCTGATCATCGGCATGCTGCAGGACATCGGCCTGGGCGCGACGCAGAAATGCCTCGACATCGACACCGAAGTGACCTTTATCTGGCCCAACTTTGTGGCCGTGGCCGAGCCGGACTACGACATGGCCATTTGGGGCTGGTCTAGCGGCACGCAGTTCCAACAAGGTTTTGTGACCGGCCTGCTCCATAGCGACTTCGGCGGCGTGGGCTGGGCCAACCTGACCGGCCTGGCCGACCCGGAGATGGACGCGCTGCTCGAAGGGTTGACCAGCAACCCCGACCAGGCCGCGGCCGACGACGCCTCACGGGCCATCCAGGAGCGTATCGCCGGGACGCTGCCCTTCATCCCGCTCATGTCGCCCGGCGGCAACTTCGCCTACCGGCCGGAGGCCTACGACGGCTGGGTCTACATGAACGGAACCGGCATCGTATCGAGTTGGTCGTTCCTGCCGGAGAATGCGGCCCAATAGCCCGGAACCATCCGCCGGGACGACGCTCGCCGCCGACCGGCGCGCCGGACAGCCAGACGCCGAGGAAGACCCGGCCGTCTGGCTGTCCTTGGCGCGCGACGTGTTCGGGCCACGCGTCAGTGGCGTCACCGTCCAGACGCTCAAACACACGGCCGGCGCGGCCACCGTCTACCGGCTGGGCCTGAGCGGCGTGGACACAGGCTCCGGCCCACTGCGCCTCATCGCCAAGCGCACGGCCGGCGATCGGGCAGACGGCGACCACGGGCCGATGCGCGAGGCCCTCTTCCTGCGCCACCTGATCGGGCAAGTTGGCATTCCCCAGCCGCGCGTCTACTTCGCCGGCCCTTTCGGTGGCGGCGCGCGCTGGCTGACGCTGGTAGAGGACGTCAGCGAAGCCTATCGCTTCCGGGCCGCCGACCATCCCTGGACGTTGGCCGAGTTGCGGCCGATCCTGACCAGCTATGCGGCCCTGCACGCGCTGGGCAACGCCGCGCTGGCCGGCCTCGGCGCGCGGGAGTGGCTCTTCCCGCCCTACCGGGAGCGCGTGGTTGGTCTGGCCGGCGAGTTGCCGGCCATGGTCGAGGCCCTGGCCGACGCCGGCATCTGGCAACCGTTGCCCGGCGTGGGGCGGCTGGTCGAACGCACCGTGCGCCTTCTGGAGACGACCGCCTGGCCAGAGACGCTGCTGCACAATGACGTCACCCCGGCCAACGCCGGACTGCCGCGCGACGGGCGCGGGCCGGCCCTGCTGGTCGATTGGGAGATGGTGGGCACGGGGCCGGCCGAGCTTGACCTGGCCTACATGTTCATGCAGCCGTTCGACAACACCCGCGCCGTGGCCCGCCAGGCCGCCCTGGCGTGGTACTGGGAGCAGCGCCGGTTGCTTTCGGGCGACAGCCCGCCGGCGACCGGGCGCGCCCAGGCGCAGCAGTTGGCCGACGCCGTCCTGGCCCTGTGGCTGATTCCGGTCGCTCAGCAGCGGTTGCTGACCCCCTTTCCGCCCGGTTCCGCCCCGCGCCGCTACTGGGATGCCATGTCGTGGGTGCTGGAGCGGCGGCTACGCGAGTTGTGCCCGGCATGATCCCAGGGGAGCGCGGCCAAGAGCGGCCCGCGGCTGAGGCCACGGGGGCCTATGCCTGGCACGACAAGGGGCGCGCCGTGCTGGCGGCCTGGCGACGGCCGCTCAAGTATGGCGCGACGCTGTTCCTGGCCATCTGTCTGAACTTCTTCCTGCCCCGCCTGATGCCTGGCGATCCGCTGGCCCTCGTCGCCGGCAACGCCGTCCGCCAGATGGGCGCGGACAAAATCGCCGCCTTGCGGGCCGCCTATGGTCTAGACGCGCCGCTGGGGCGGCAGTTCCTCCTCTATCTGGGCCAGCTGGCGCGCGGCGACCTGGGCCAGTCCTATCGCTACAGCGGCGGCCGTAGCGTGCTGCAGGTGCTGGGCGAGCACTTCACCTGGACACTGCTCCTGGTGCTGGTCAGCCTGACGCTGGCCGTATCGATCGGCTGCTCGCTGGGGGCGTGGTCGGCCTGGCGGCACGGCCGCAAGTCCGACCTGGGTCTGGTCACCCTGTTCTTTGCCCTGCGCTCCGTGCCGTCGTTCTGGCTGGCCATGCTGCTGATCCCGGTGTTCGCCGTCGGGCTGGGTTGGCTGCCGGTGGGCGACTCCTACTCTTTCCCCAGGTTAGAGGGCTGGGCCGGCGTCGTGGATATTGCCCGCCACGCCGTCTTACCGGTGACGGTGTTGACGCTGGCCTACGTTCCCTCCGCGTTTGCCATCATGCGCACCTCCATGCTGGGCGAAATCGGCGCCGACTACATTCGCACGGCGCGGGCCAAGGGGGTCCCGGAGCGATTGGTGCTCTACCGCCATGCTCTGCGCAATGCCCTGCTGCCGGTGGTGACGCTCATCGCCATCGACCTGGGCCAACTCCTGGGCGGCGTGGTGCTCATCGAGACGGTCTTCAATTATCGCGGCCTGGGGAGCATGATGTTTGAGGCGGTCAAGAGCCGCGACTATCCCTTGCTCCAGGGCGGGTTCCTCCTGTTCACGATCGTCATCCTGACCCTCAACCTGATCGTCGACGTGGCTTATGAGCGGCTGGACCCGCGGGTGAGGAGAAACCGGACGGAATGAGCCAGGACGCTTTCGAGTCGGCCGAGTTCCGCGGCTTGCCAGGAGGCTGGCCGGCGGCCAGGGCGGGCATGCCGCGCTTCTCCCGTCGCCTCTACCACGCCATCGGCCTGGTCGGGGCCGTCCTGCTGGGTGGCTTGCTGCTGTTGGCCATCTTTCCCGGCCGTGTCGCGCCCTATGACCCGACCGAGCCGGTCGCCCCGCCCTTCCTGGCCCCCAGCCGCGAGCACCTGTTGGGCACGAACGACATCGGGCAGGACATCTTCAGTGAACTCATTTGGGGCACGCGGGCGTCTCTGCTGACCGGCCTGACGGTTGGCGTCTTGTCCGTGGCCATTGGCACTGTCGCCGGCCTCATCAGTGGCTATTTCGGCAACAGCCTCAGCGCCCTGATCCTGATCCTGGTCGACCTGGTGCTGATTCTGCCCTTTCTACCGCTGGTCATTCTGCTGAGCGCCTACCTGGGGCCGAGCCAGCGCAACGTCGTCCTCGTCCTGGTGGTGGTGTCCTGGGCCACGCCCGCCCGGCTCATCCACGCGCGCGTGCTGTCCATGACCGGCATTCCCTACGTGGAGGCGGCGCGGGCGCTGGGCAGCAGCGATGGGCGCATCATCCGGCGTCACATTTGGCCGGCCGCGCGGGCCATCGCCCTGGTGCAGCTGGTCATGCTGACCGCCTCGGCCATTCTGGCGGAGGCCGGCCTGAGTTTTCTCGGCCTGGGCAACCCCTCGACCAAGAGTTGGGGGACGATGCTATACTTCGCCCAGGTCAGCGGCGTCTTTCTGGGCCAAGCCTGGAAGTGGTGGGTCGTGCCCACGGGACTGATGATCACCCTCAGCGTGCTGAGCCTCGTCCTGCTGGGCTATTGGCTCGAACGACGACTGGAGCCGAACCTGCGTTGAACCGCCGGCGGCCGACCTAGGAGTGCAAGCGGACGATGACGACACAAGCCGCGTCTCTGACTCGTGAAGAGGTCTTCCTTTGGGAGTGCGCCCGCTGCTGGCGGCGGCCGGAGGCGCTGGCCGTGCCCGCCGGCCTGGACTGGCCGCGGGTGGTGGCCGTGGCCATCGCCAACCGCATGCCGACGCTCCTCCACGGCTTCCTGACGCGGCGCGGGCTGATGGAAGACCTGCCGCAACCGGCGCGGCTGGCCCTGACGACGGCGGCGCGCCAGTTGGCCGATAGCGCCGCCGTCATGAGCGAGTCGCTGGCGCGTTATCTGCGCCTGGCCGCCGCCCACGGGATCGACAGCGTCGTCCTCAAGGGCCTGTCCATTTCCGTCAACGTGTACGATGATCCCACCATGCGGCCGGGGGGCGACATCGACATTCTCGTCCGGCCGCCGGACGTGGCGCCCTCCCTGCGCATTCTCGACGACATGGGCATCGGCCGTTACTGGCCCAACCTGATGGACGACGCCTACTACACGCGCCATCACCTGCACCAGCAGCGCTGCACCCCCGACCTGAAGATCTGGTTCGAGATCCATTGGGCGCTTGATCATCCCCTCTCATTGCTCACCGTGGACTACGGCGCGCTGATGGATCGGACGACGCCGGGCGAACTGCTGGGCGAGCCGGTGCGCGACCTGG
>JRYK01001562.1_pt1 | contig 18223 bp, 16 predicted proteins | sample 235381 | NCBI WGS metagenome assembly JRYK01 (sample SAMN03074220, study PRJNA261476) | activated sludge metagenome | biome: Wastewater Treatment Plant; feature: Wastewater; material: Activated sludge; isolation source: activated biomass of a wastewaster treatment plant treating hydrocarbon... ... | reverse complement strand
GGGAACGGCCAGGAATCGATCAAAAAACGTATAGAGGAAAGGCTGAAAGAACATAACTCCAAGGGCATAAAGCCGTATCACCTGTCCTTCAGTTACGGCGTCGCGACATTCGACCCCAGGGACCCGTCGTCGATAGACAGGCTGCTCGTGAAGGCCGATGAGCTGATGTACCTCAATAAGAACAACAAATACGTCGACGTGAACGAGAACGTTCTCAATCTGAACAGGTCCAATAAATAATTACGCGGTTCATCACTCATGCCGGCCCGATGAGGCCCGGCAGCGTGCACAGGGCCGAAAAACTTTCAGAGATCGTATGCATACCGATTATTGACAAAGCTTTGTTGTTTTTATACGTGAATTTTACGTAATTTGTCAGCTCGATCGTGGGCAATTTTTGCGCAATCGGCAAAATAATATTTAAGGGCAATTAATTATGATATCCAATGATGGTGGTATGTTTTTTGCTTTAATTATATATATAGGATTCGAGCTGATCTCGAAAAAAATCTGAAGGCCGGATCAGCCGCATCACGGAAAACAAATGTCCGCTCGTTTGATTAGAACATTACTGGTCGAGGATAACGAAAGTTATTCGAGGCTGGTCGTTAAAATGCTCGCGGGAACCGGCAGCGACAGGTTCGACGTCGAATCCGTCGATACACTCGCCAAAGGTATAGGCGTTCTCGAAGAAAGAGCATTCGATCTGGTCTTGCTCGACCTCCACCTTCCGGACAGCGAAGGGCTCAGGACCTTTACCGGAGTCCACGAGCGTTATCCCGATATACCCGTAATAGTCCTCACGGGCACGAGCGACGAGGACACCGCGGTCAAGGCGGTCCAGCTCGGAGCCCAGGATTATCTCGTGAAGGGCGAGATGGAAATCCTGCAGCTCGCGCGGTCGATAAAGTATGCGCTCGAGAGGCAGAGGGAAATAAATAAGAGGAAGCTCACGGAGCAGGCCCTCTTCGAGGAGAAAGAGCGTCTCGCCGTTACGCTGGCCTCGATCGGGGACGGCGTGATCACCACCGATACCGAGGGAAAGGTAACCCTTATAAACCGCGTGGCCGAGCGTCTGACGGGATGGTCTCACGCGGAGGCAGCGGGAAGGTTCATCGAGGAAGTGTTCTTCATAGTCAATGTCGAAACCGGAGAGAAAAAAGAGAATCCCGTGAGCAAGGCTATCAACGCCAATAACGTCGTCGGCCTCGAGAGCGGCACGGTGCTCATAACCAAGGGCAGGGAAGGGTGCCGGTACGTATCGGCGAGCAGCTCTCCGATACGCGACAGGGACGGCATAATCATAGGCGTCGTGCTCGTCTTCAGGGACATAACGGAGCTGAAGAAGCTCGAAGAGGAGCTTCTCAAAGTTCAAAAGCTGGAATCTATAGGTGTGCTCGCGGGCGGCGTGGCTCACGATTTCAACAACCTGCTTACATCCATCATGGGGAATATCTCCCTGAGCTCGCTCCCGGATATATCGGACGAAAAAGTCAAACGGAGCCTTTTACAGGCGCTCAAGGCGTGTCACAAGGCGAAGGACCTGTCCACGCAGCTCCTCACATTCTCGAAGGGCGGGGCGATCGAGAACAGGAACGTAGTGTCGCTCGAGAAGGTAATCAGGGAGACAGCGAATTTTACCATGAGCGGCTCGGATATAGATTTCGATTTTATGGTGGACGACAAGCTCTGGACGGTCGAGGTGGACGAGGGGCAGATCAGCCAGGTTATAAGCAACATGCTGATAAACGCGGCGCAGGCGATGACGAACCAGGGGAAAATAACCATCAGGATCGAGAACGTGGAGTCGAGGAAGGAGAAGGGCGTCCCTCTCGACGACGGGAAGTACGTAAAGACGACGATAATGGACGAGGGCATAGGCATACCGAAGGAGTATCTGTCGAGGATATTCGATCCCTACTTCACTACCAAGCAGTCGGGGAGCGGTCTCGGGCTCTCGACCTCGTATTCGATAATCAAGAACCACGGGGGCTACATCACGGTCGAGTCCGAGCTTCACGTGGGCACGAAGTTCGTCATATACCTCCCCGCAAAGGGGTATTCCATGAGCGCCGAAGCGAGCGTCGAGAATCCGATCAAGAAGGGCAGGGGCAGGGTCCTCATTATGGACGACAAGATGGAGGTCAGGGAAGCCGCGGGCGAGATGCTGAGGCACATGGGTTACGAGGTCGAGTTCGCGAAGGACGGGAGCGAGGCGTTAAAACTCTATAAAAGGGCGAAGATGGAGAGCATGCCGTTCGACACGGTGATAATGGACCTCACGGTGCCGGGAGGCATGGGGGGGAAGGAGGCGATCGAGAAGCTTCTCGTTTTCGACCCCGGAGTGAAAGCCATAGTCTCGAGCGGTTATTCGAGCGACCCCATCCTCGAAAAATACAAGAAATACGGATTCAAGGGCGTGCTGCCCAAGCCCTACGAGATGGGCAAATTGAGCGACGTCCTCTACGGCGTGCTCGCCGAGAGCAACTGAGCGGCCGCGTGAGCCCCGGCTCCGGTTCAACTTTCAGGAAATCCCCTTCATATCCGCTAGTCCGACAGCGTCATCCACCATATCCTTTAACAGATCGAGCCCGCCCTGCCAGAACCCGGGGTCTTTTATATTCACTCCTACCCGCTCAAGCAGCTTTTCAGGGGCCTCGCTTCCGCCCGATGAAAGGAGCTCGATGTAGCGCGGTACGAATTTGTTCCCCTCGTTTAAATACTTGTGATAAAGGGCGAGCACGAGCAGCTCTCCGAAAGAGTACGCGTAGCAATAGAACGGCGAGTGTATGAAGTGGGGTATGTACAGCCACCAGTGGCTGTAGTTATCCGTCAGCTTGACCGAATCCCCGAACATCGGCTCGTTCGCCTGCACCCAGAGCTTGTCTATATCCGCCTGCCTGAGCTCGCCCCTCTCCCTTCTCGCCGTGTGGAGGCTTTCCTCGAACCTCGTCAGCACCACCTGGCGGAAGACGGTCGCGAATATGTCCTCGAGCTTGCTGCATACGAGCGAGAGCCTCGTCTTCGGGTCCTTCACCGTTTCGGTCAGCTTGTGGAATACGAGCATCTCCGCGAAGACGCTCGCCGTCTCGGCCGTCGTGAGAGGCGTGTTCGACTGGAAATACCCCTGCTTTCTCGAGAGGTACTGGTGCACCCCGTGCCCGAGCTCGTGCGCGAGCGTCATCACGTCCCGGAGCCTCCCCGTATAGTTCATGAACACGTAAGGATGCGCGCTCGGGACAGTCCCGTGGCTGAACGCCCCGCCCCGCTTCCCGTCCCTCGTCTCGGCGTCTATCCAGCTCCTCTCGAAAAATTTCCCGGCTATTTCCGACATCTTCGGAGAGAAGACGTCGAAGGACGAAAGGATTATTTTTTTTCCTTCCCCATACCTGATGGTCTTCGAGTCGGAGAACAGAGGCGCGTAACGGTCGTAATCGTAGAACTTCTTGAGACCCAGGAGCTTCTTCTTGAGCCTGTAGTATTTCGCCACCATACCGTAATTTTTTTCGCACGACGTAATCAGCGCGTCCACTGTGGCCCTGTCTATCTCGTTGTCGAGATGCCTCGACTCCATCGGGTACGAGAACGAGCGCAGGCGGTCGCTCACGGCGTGGTCCTGAACGAGCGTATTGAATATGAACGTGAGGACGTGAGCGTTCGCGAGAAGGCCCTCCGTGAGCCCCTCAGCCGCGGCCTTCCTCTTTGTACGGTCAGGGTCGTAAAGAAGGGCGAGCGTCTCGGTCTCGCTGAGAGACTTTATTTTGCCGTCGAGCCTGACCTTGAAGCGTATGTTATTGAGCACCTCGTCGAAAAGCCGCCTGAACGCCCTCGCTCCTGTGTTCGCCTTCTCGTCGAGAATCTTTTCCTCGGGCTCGCTCAGTCTGTGCGGCTTATACTTACGCTCCTGCTCGAGGAAATGACGGTAATGAGAGAGTCTCTTGTCGCCCATGAGCTTCCGGGCCTTTGTGTCGTTAAGCGCCACCCACTCGAGCTCGAAGAACATGAGGTATTTCCTCGCCTCTGTCGCCTTCTCCTGTATCTTCTGCAAAAACGCGCCGTGCTCGGGCCTGGCCGTGTCGGCTGCGAAGATCAGATATGCGAACGAAAGCAGCTTCCCTATCTGCTCGCTTATGGATTCGAGCTCGCTCACGGCTTTAAGGAGGGTAGGGGCGTTTATCGTCTTCGAGTTTATCTTTCCCCTGTATTTTTTCTCGAAGGCGGCTGATTTTTTTATGAGGCCTTTCGTATCTCTCTCTATCCGGCTGTCTTCCAAGCCGGAGTAAAGGTCGGACAGGTCCCATTTTATCCCTTCAGAACCTGACTTGAGCGCTTTTGCAGTACTGGCCATTCGAATTTCTCCTGTTGGATGGGTTTATGAATTGAATACGAGCCGCGGCGTTCGTTCCGGTCTCGGGTAATTATCGGCACGGCGTCAGGATCATTCAGCCGGCCGTCTTCTCCAGCTCTTCCCTGACTATCCTGTTGACGACCGCGCCGTCCGCCTTGCCCTTTAAGGCGGGGATTATTATCTTCATGACCTTCCCGAGGTCCTTTATCCCGTCAGCGCCCGCCTCCGTGACGGCTTTCTTCACCCGGGCCCTTATCTCGTCCTCGCTCAGCTGCGCGGGCATGTATTTCATGAGTATTTCTATCTCGGCCTTCTCCTTGTCCGCCGCCTCCTGCCTGTTCACCTTCTCGAATTCCGCAGCGGCTTCCTTTCGCTTCTTTACCTCTGCGCCCACGACTTCTATCACTTCCTCGTCCGAGAGCTCCTTCTTCTGCTTCTCGATCTCCTTGTTCTTGATCGAGGACTGCAGCATCCTGAGGACCGACAGCTCGAGCTCTCTTTTACCCCTGAGCGCTTCTTTTAAATCCTGTGGAATCTTTTCCCGTAGGCCCATCTTCTTCTCCGCTGTTTTTGATTTATTGTAACCGTTTTGAGCCGGTTATTTTACATCATTGTTTCGCGCCCGGCTCATCAACAACGTAAACTCCCGGCAGGTTCCTTCCCGCCTCGCGCCAGTCGGTGCCGTACCCGACTATGAAACCCTCCCTGATCTCGAACCCCGTATAGTCGGCCTCTATGTCGATCTGCCGCCTCTCCTTCTTGTCGATGAGGGCGCAGATTTTGAGAGAAGCTGGCTCCTTCGAGAGAATCACCGATTTTAAAAAATGGAGCGTTATCCCCGTGTCCAGCATGTCTTCGACGAGGAGGACGTGCCTGCCCTTGAGCTGCGCGGTGACGTCCGTTACCAGCTCTATCTCCCCCGGCTCCATGCCTTCTTTGTAGGAGGACGCCTTTACGAAATCGATCTCGACGTTGAAATCGATCTCCCTCACGAGGTCGGCGAGGAATATGAACCCGCCCTTCAGTATTCCGATGAAGACAGGTTTCTTGTCCCTGTAATCCTCCGTGATACGCTTCCCCATCTCCCCAACCTTCGCCTTTATATCGGCCGCGGAGATGAGCAGCCTCAACTTCCTGCCCTGGATTTCCGTAATCATGGGCAGATATTCTATCTAAAGTTTCGGTTATAAACAGCCTTGGAGCGGCGTTTCATTCGCCGGACGAAATTTCGCCATTGACTAACCACTTAGATATTCTATATTTTTGAGCGACCGTAAATACTCAAAAATTACGCGAACAGGGGAAGTTATAAGTTGAAATTCATGGATCCCGGAGAGCAGCTCCGGATTATCAAGCGGGGGACGGAGGAAATAATATCGGAGCCCGAGCTCCTCGAGAAGCTGAAAAGATCGAGGGATACGGGTAAGCCGCTCCGAGTTAAGGCGGGATTCGACCCCACGGCGCCCGATCTTCACCTGGGGCACTGCGTCCTTCTGAGGAAGCTCCGCGAATTCCAGGACCTTGGACACACCGTCATGTTTCTGATTGGCGATTTCACCGCGATGATAGGCGACCCTTCGGGCAGGTCCGAGACGAGGCCTCCGCTTACGAAGGCGCAGGTCGAAGAGAACGCCGGGACCTACGAAAGACAGGTCTTCAGGATACTCGACAGGGAAAAGACCGAGGTCATGTTCAATTCCACGTGGCTCGGCCGGCTGACGGGGGAGGACATGATCAGGCTGTCGTCTCTCGAGACCGTCGCGCGGATGCTNNTCGGCGGCACGGACCAGAAATTCAACATACTGCTCGGCCGCGGTGTGCAGAAGTATTACGAGCAGGAGCCCCAGGTCGCGATACTGTTCCCGATACTGGAAGGGCTCGACGGAGTGAGGAAGATGTCGAAGTCCCTCGATAACTACATAGCGGTCGAGGACACCGCCGTCGATATGTACGGGAAGATAATGTCCGTTCCTGATGACCTCATGTGGCGGTATTACCTTCTCCTGACCTCCAAGACCGAGGCTCAAATAGAAGAGCTCAAGAAAGGCCACCCGATGGACGCGAAGCGGGCGCTCGCTTTCGAGATAACGTCGTGGCTCCACGGCCCGGACGAGGCGCAATCAGCAGCTCAGGATTTCGCGACGAAGTTCTCGCAGCGGGAATTCCCCGAAGACGCGAGGACTGTCTCGGTAAAAAGAGGCGACGGCAAGTCCATGCTCGATCTCGTGGTCGAATCTTCGGAAAAGCTCAAGAGCAGGAACGAGGCCAAGAGGCTGATAGCCCAGGGCGGCGTGATCATAGACGGCGAAAGGATCACCGACATCAACTCGCCGATGCCCGTAGCGGGAACCTACCAAATGAGGATAGGGAAGAAAGAGTTCGTGCTCGTAAAAATAAGTTAGAAGCAAGCGAGCCTGTAAGCCGAATTCTGTCGAGGACAGTCATTCATCTGGGACATCCATTACTGAATGCCTCTTGCAACATACCCGGAAGCATCGGACGGGCCGTCCTTTATTTCACGAGGAAAAGCGCTTCCCTATTTTGTCTTACTCCGGGCGGGGTTTACCATGCCGCCCGCTGTCGCCAGCAGGCGCGGTAGTCTCTTACACTACCTTTTCACCCTTACCGGCTCTCCGTCGCCGGAAAGCTTTGGCGGTTTGTTTTCTGTGGCACTTTCCGTTGCCTCGCGGCACCTGGGCGTTACCCAGCGCCCTGCCCTGCGGAGTTCGGACTTTCCTCCAGCCCGGGCGTTTCCGCCCCGGCCGGCGACTGTCCGGCTCACTTGCTTCTTCATTTAAAGATATTCATCAATGGCGAGGTTCGCAAGCCTGTCGGCTTCCGTGTTCTCTTCCCTGGGGATGTGGCTGATCGTAACCCGGCTGAATCCTTCGATTAAGCCCTTAGCCTTCGTGTAAAGCTCTTTTATCTCGGGATGCTTCACCTTCCAGAGGCCGTTCATCTGGTTGGCGAGGAGGAGCGAGTCGGTAAATATACGGATTTCGCGGTTCCTGTATTCGTGCGCCGATTCGAGAGCGGTTATAAGCGCAGTGTATTCAGCCTGGTTGTTCGTGCGTGTGCCGAGGTATTTCTTGACAGAGCGCGAGCCGCCGTTCTCCTCTTTTATCAGGACCCCTATACCCGACTCACCCGGGTTCCCTCTCGCCGCGCCGTCGATGTATATCACGATGCGGCCGCCGCCGGACGTTTTGAAGGGAAGGCTATCCTGTCTTGGCTTCACTCTTGAGCTCGTCTTCACAGTAGAGGAATTTCAGGCAGTTGGGGCACTGGATCAGTCTCGAATGGGTCAGCACTTCGTTAAAGAGCTGGGGCGGTATGTTCATATTGCATCCGGTGCATACCTCGTTCTTGGCGAGGGCGAGCACGTAGCCGTTTCTTTTCTTCACCCGCTCGTATATGGACAGGAGGTCCCTGTCGAGCCCGGATGCGATTTTCTTTTTCTCTTCAGTCTTGGGCTGATAGAGCACCTTAAGCTCCTCTATCTTTTCCCTGAAATCCGCTATCCGGGAATTGTACTCGTTCTCCTTGTTGCCGAGCTCTTCTTCCTCGCTCGATATGCGGGATTCGAGCCCCTCGAGCTTCTCCATTTCCTGGAGAAGGCTTTCTTCCAGCTCCGCGTTGTTCCGTTTCGATTCGGCGATCTGCTTCTGGAGGGCTTCGTATTCCTTATGGGTCTTGATTTCGAAGAGTTTCTGCTCGGACTTTTTTATCGTATCTTCGTTTTGAGCTATATCGAGCTCGATACGCGATTTGCTTTTAATTGTCTCTTCCTTTGTTTTCTTCGAGTTTTCGAGCTTTTCTCTCAAGGCCTCGATCTCACTTTCGTAAGTCGAGATTTTTTCGGGGTATTCTTTTAAGTTTTTTTCCAGTTGACTGAGCTCCATGTCTATCCGCTGGAGCGTATCGAGAACCAATATCTGGTCTCTCATTTCTTCTTTCTCCTTTTTTTTATCGCTTTTTTTTCCGAGATAAAGGTTTTAAAAAGTCTGACTGGAAACGGGGGAACAGCTATTTGGAACAATGCTTGAGGGGTTATTCCGATAATGTCGTCTCTGTCCGTTAAAGGAAACATGACCTCTTCTTAGTGTGGGCCCACCCGGACTCGAACCAGGGACCAACGGATTATGAGTCCGCCGCTCTAACCAACTGAGCTATGGGCCCTCTGAACTAATTTAGTGAATTTAGAAGTCTAGTTAAAGATGAAGGGTTTGTCAAACGATGAGCCCCTCTGAATTCCGGGATCGGCTCCTTCGTGTGCGGGGCGCGCGGCTGTCGCGGCGTCCATGCTCCGGCGGGGCTATCTTTTTAACGCGTAGCTCTTCGCCTTGAGCAATTTGTAGTATCCGAGCACTTTTGTGATGTAATCTGTAGTTTCCGGATAAGGCGGTATCGTAAAGCCGTGTTTTATTACCGCTCCCTTGCCCGCATTATACGCGGCGAGAGAGAGGCTCATGTCTCCGTCGAAGTAGTCGAGGAGGTCCTTTAGATAGTGTACTCCTCCCTCCATATTGTCCTTGGCGTCGAAAGGATCGTTCACGCCGTAATCGCTCGCCGTTTCCGGTATGAGCTGCATTATTCCCTGAGCGTTCTTGGGCGATACGGCGTTAGGGTCGAAGTTCGACTCCGCCTTTATGACGGCCTTTACGAGATAGGGGTCGACCCCGTGCTTCTCGCTCAGGTCGGCTATTTCCTTATCGTAATCCGTCGTGAATTCGTCTGAGAAGATGAACTTGGTCCCTCCGTCCTCTGGCAGGATAAGCTTGTACCTGGCGAGCGCCGAGGGCCTGTTGAACACGACCGTCGGCATCTTGTTCCGGCATTCCATCGTCTCGTATTTACCTGACCTCTCGATGAGCACGGCGCAGTTGGATATCTCGACCACGTTCACCGTCTCAGAGCTTACGAGGTCGAGCACGTCTCCGGGGACGTACGATCCGAGCTCCCCGGTTACGGGGTTCTTTATCATCGCCTTGGCCACTCCTCCGCTCGTGAGTGTCCCCAGCAGTATGAGCTGGAGGTCCGTGTTCGTTACCTCGACGGACAGTATGTCGTTTTTCTCGAGAGGGGACTCGCCGGCCTTATCGTCTCCGGTTTTTTTGCCCGGCTGGCCCGCCGGAAAAGCGGATAAAGGAATTATGAGTATTATCCCGGATATAAAGAGGAGTGTCAGAAGAGGCTTCTTCATCGAGCTGATACTCTTTTGAGACTACTTTCAGAATAAACGATAAAGCGCTAAAAGTAAATAAAGTTTTTAAATCTCTAAGACGCCCGGTCCGGGCGGAAAGAGGAGGGAGACAAGCTGTGCCGCGGGTATGGAGCCGCCCCGCCAAGCTGCCTTTAAAACCGCAATGCCCCGCTGCTTTAAGAGACGGACGGCCCTGTCAATTCTTGACGGGTATGAATTTATAAGACTTAACGTCCTTCCCGTCCTTGGATTTCTTGACCGTCCCTATGGTAACCCCCATCTTCTGGCCTATCTTGAGCCCCTCGGGATCACTGGTCTCGACCTGGGCCATAACCCTGACGCCCTCCGGAAAGTCCACGAGCGCGAGCGCATAAGGGACCGGAAACTCCGGCATGCTCCTCCTGACGATAGTGAAGGAATGGAGCTCGCCTGTCGGGCTAAGGAGCCTTTCCTCGACCTCGTCCGAGAAGCTGACCGGGTCGGCCAGATACTTGGGGAACGTCCAGTTATTCGACTCCTTTGAATATCCGGCTACGAGCCTGATCCTGCCCTGCTCGTCCGTCCTGAACAGCTCCGGGAACATAACCTCGTCCTTCTCCGATATCATCTCTGCCATAACTCCGACATCTCCTTTCGTAATTTTAGCTGAGGAATATATTACATTTAAATTTTGTTTAGTCTAGGGCGCGGAGGATGCCTGTTTGTAATGGATATAAAACCTTTGTAGAATAACTCGGCGTGGGTCGAAAGGTTCCGAGAGCGCTTACAATAGCCGGCTCAGATTCGGGCGGAGGGGCCGGTATACAGGCCGATCTGAAAACCTTCACGGCATTCAGGGTTTTCGGAATGTCCGTGATAACATCCGTTACTGCTCAGAATACGGAAGCCGTGCTCGGCATCTCAGACCTTCCGGCGGAGTTCGTCGCGCTCCAGATAGACGCGGTCCTGGGCGACATTGGGGCCGACGCCGTTAAGACCGGCATGCTGTCGAATAAAGAGATAGTATCGGCCGTATCCGGGAAAATAAGGGAGTACGGGATTAAAAATCTGGTTGTCGATCCCGTCATGGTCTCCAAGGGAGGGGCAGCGCTCCTCGACGCCGCGGCCAGGGAGGCTATAGTGAAAGAGCTTTTCGGCCTGGCGCTGATAGTGACACCGAACATCCCGGAAGCGGAAGAGATAACGGGGCTCGAGATAAAATCACTGTCCGACATGAAGCGGGCTGCCGAAGAGATAAAGTCGACGGGTCCGGAATACGTGCTTCTGAAGGGCGGTCATCTCGATGCCCTCCCTGACGCGATAGACGTCTTCTTCGACGGACAAACACACTACGAGTTAAAGGCCCCGCGGATCGGCACCAGGAACACGCACGGCACCGGGTGCACGTATTCGGCGGCCGTCTGCGCCGCGCTTTCACAGGGGTTTTCCCCCCTCGATGCTGTAAAGGAGGCCAAGGATTACGTTACTTACGCCATCATGCATTCTTTCGAGCTCGGCAAAGGGCACGGGCCGCTCAACCATTTCTGGAAATTCGAATGACCAAGGAGATTCTCGCATGGCCGAAATTATCGACGGAAAGCTCGTCTCACAGCACATAAGGGGAGAGGTCGCCGAGGGCGTGGAAAGGCTCAGGAAAGAAACGGGCGTAACGGCCGGCCTCGCGGCCGTGCTCGTAGGGGATAACCCGGCGTCCGAGATCTACGTCAGGAACAAGAGAAAGGCGTGCTCCGAAGCGGGCATTTATTCGGAGGAGCACAGGCTCCCCGGTGAGACCACTGAAGAAGAGCTGCTCTCGCTCGTCGAGAAGTTAAACGCCGATGACAACATACACGGCATACTGGTCCAGCTCCCATTGCCCTCACAGATAAGCGAAGCGAATATACTCAGGGCGGTGTCTCCGCTAAAAGATGTGGACGGCTTCCATCCCTATAACGTCGGCCTTCTCGTCGAAGGGAAGCCGAGGTTCATTTCGTGCACACCTCACGGGATAATAAAGATGCTCGATTTTTACAAGATAGGCATAGAGGGCAGGGAAGCGGTCGTGGTCGGAAGGAGCAATATCGTGGGCAAGCCCGTCTCCATGCTCCTCCTTCACCGCCATGCGACGGTCACTATATGCCATTCGCGCACGAAGCCTCTTGATGAAGTGACGAGGAGGGCCGATATTTTGGTAGCCGCGATCGGGCGCGCCGATTTCATCACCGCTGATATGGTCAAGGAAGGAGCGGTCGTCATCGACGTCGGCATTAACCGGAGAGATGACGGCAAGCTCACGGGGGACGTCGACTTCGAGGGGGTCAGCAAAAAAGCCTCATACATTACTCCCGTTCCGGGCGGGGTAGGGCCGATGACGATAGCGATGCTGCTCTTTAACACGCTCGAGTCGGCCAGGAATTTCGCGTCCTCATGATGACGCCCCGGCTTGTGGATAAAAGGCCGGAATTACCCGGTTAGGTTATTCACAGGGCTCTTATCCGGGAGCGATCAAAGAATCTAACTTATTGTAAATTCTCCATTATTTTCTCGACGGATGGCCGTTATCACTGTTGGCAGGGCTCTTGAGATAATGTTTTCAGGCTGTGGACATATTGTGGAGTATCAAGGGAATATTGTGGATGGCTCGCCGGTTTTTACGACTTTCTTGTCGTCATCGAGGCTGTTAAGGAGTACGTATATACGCACACCGAATCCCGGGTGAACGAACATGGGGTTTATCTCGCAGATCGGCTCGAGGACGAACCGTCTCGCGTGGGCGCTCACGTGGGGGATGGTCAGCTCTTCCGTGTCGATTATGAGGTCGTCGTAAAATATTATGTCGATATCTATTATCCTCGGCCCCCATGCCTCGCCCCTCACCCGTCCCAATCCCTTTTCGACTTCGTGCAGGCGGTCTAACAGCTCGAGGGGAGGGAGCGCCGTCTCTATTTCCGCCGCGCAGTTTATGAAATAAGGCTGGTCCTCGTATCCGACAGGCTCCGTTTCATACACCGAAGACACCCTTCGGATTTCCGCGAAGCGTGATATCTCTCCGAGGGCCTTTTTGCAGTTGAGAACCCTGTCCCCCAGATTAGACCCCAGACTTATGAACGCCCTCGGCATGCGTTAAGTGTAAATAACAAAGTTTTGACTATCCATCCGCGCCCCATAAAATAAATAAAGCGGGAGGTGAACGAAAATGCCGCTTTTAACGGACGCAGAAATAGAAGACGGTTTGAAGGGGTTGGGCGGTTGGGAGAGAAAGGGGAACGAGATAGTCAGGGTCTATAAGAACAAGAGCTTCATCGATTCCCTGGGATTTGTTACCAAGGTGGCCATACTGGCCGAGAAGGCAGACCACCATCCGGACATACTGATCCAGTACAAGAACGTGACCCTGACTTTATCGACTCACAGCAAGGGCGGATTGACAGAGAAGGATTTTAATCTCGCGCGGGAGATAGACGCGCTTTAGCCGGAGGGGATATTACTTGCCTTTCTCTATGACTTCGTAGTCTTCCTTGTCGAGGACTATGGTCGTCCTGCCGTCCTCTTCTATCGTCCTGTACTTGCTCTTGCCTCTCGGGGAGAAGAGCCTCATTACTCCGAATACGATGAGCGCGATCCCCACCGCGATCCCGAGGAAAAGCCCGAAAACAGCCAGCACAGCGAATACAACTATAACGAGCAGTATGACGAGCGGTATGAGATAGGCGGGCGGCTTACCCTGATAAAAGAATACTTTCTGTCTACGGTTCATTTTTTCCTCCGCTTCTAATGCCTGATTCCATGAGAACCTATATATATTCTACCATGCACTGTGTCGAATTCCCGTTAAATCGGCACCTTCACCCTGTCGAGAACCTCTCTTATCGCCTCTTCTTCCGCTCCACGTCCGGTGAGGCGCTCGTTCCTGACGACCACCCTGTGCGCGAGCACGGGGACCGCCATCTTCTTCACGTCCTCGGGTATGCAGTACGTCCTCCCTTCCGTAAGGGCGAGGGATTGCGAGACGCTCTTTAACGCTTTCGCCCCCCTCGGGCTCACTCCCAGCTCGAACAGCTTGGGATTCCTCGTTTCGGTTACGATCGCGAGTATGTAGTCGAGNNTCGCAGACGGCTCCGTCTATAGTCGCCTTCGCCTCGTTCATGGCTTCGAGGAGCGCGCTCTGTGTCTTGGGCGTCGCCCTGTTTATCTCGTCGGCGAGGACGACGTTCGCGAATATCGGGCCGGGCTTGAATTTGAATTCCCCGGAAGATTGATCGAGCACCGATACGCCCAGTATGTCCGAGGGCAGGAGGTCGCTCGTGAACTGTATCCTCTTGAAGCTGAGGTCGGTCGACCTAGCGAGGGCGTGGGCCAGAGTCGTTTTCCCTACGCCGGGCACGTCTTCTATAAGCATGTGAGACCCGGAGAGGAGGGCCACGATGGCAGTTCTTACTATTTCGGGTTTGCCCTTTATTACTCCGCTAATGTTCGCTTCGAGGTTCTTTATCCTGGCTGTGAACTCGGACGGTTCCAAATGGTATCCCTCAGGTCGCGCCGCAGCATCTCTTGTATTTCTTTCCGCTGCCGCAGGGGCAGGGGTCGTTTCTCCCCACCTTCTTGTCGTTTCTCTTCACCGGCTTCTTGCTCTCCTCTTCCTCCCCCCTGCTGAGCGTCATCCTCTGCTGCTCGGCTCTCCGTCTCCTCTCGAGCCTTTCCATGTCTGTCTCGCTCACGGGCTGGACCCTGAAGAGCTTTTCGCAGACGTCGTAAGAGAGGCGGTTCATGAGGGACGAGAACATCTCGAACCCCTCGCGCTTATATTCGTGGAGCGGGTCCCTCTGCGCGTAGCCCCTGAGTCCTATCCCCTCCCTCAGGTGGTCCATGTTGAGCAGGTGGTCTTTCCAGAGGAAATCGAGGGTCTGGAGCATTATGTATCTCTCGATCTGCCTCATCGTTTCGGGCGTTATCTCGCTCTCCTTCGCTTCATAGAACTCGTGAACCTTCGTCCGTATATGCTCTATCGCGACTTCCCTGCCGTTCACTGTATCGGCGAGCTCTCCCGTGTCTATCTGTATGTTGAAGGAGCCGTGGACGGATTCCTTCAGGTCGTTAAGGTCGGCCTCTTCCGGTCTCCCCTTTTCGGGTATCGTATCGAAGACGAGGTCGGCAATGACCTCATCGGCCATCTCGTAGAGATTCTCTTTCAGGTTCTCTCCGCCCGCCAGGAACTCCCTCCTCTTCTTGTATATCACTTCCCTCTGTTTGTTGAGCACGTCGTCGTAATCGAGGAGGTGTTTCCTTATGTCGAAGTTCCTTCCCTCGACCTTCTTCTGCGCGTTCTCTATGGAGCGCGATATCATCTTGTGCTCTATCGGCTCCCCTTCCTCCCATCCGAGCTTGTCCATTATCTTCGTAATCGTCTCGGAGGCGAATATCCTCATGAGGTCGTCCTCGAGTGATACGAAGAACCTCGAAGAGCCCGGGTCTCCCTGCCTGCCCGACCTTCCCCTCAGCTGGTTGTCGATCCTCCGGGACTCGTGTCGCTCTGTGCCTATGATGTGGAGTCCTCCCAGGTCGAGCACCCTCTTTTTCTCATCCTCGCAGACGGACTTCGCTTCGAGCATGGCTTCCTCGAACTGCTCGGGGAGGGCTTCCTGCGGATCGATCCTGAATTTCTTCCTGAGAATATCCCTCGCCATGTATTCGTTATTACCGCCGAGAATGATGTCCGTGCCCCTTCCCGCCATGTTCGTCGCTATCGTAACCGCTCCGATCCTTCCGGCCTGCGCTACGATCTCGGCCTCGTTCTCGTGCTGCTTCGCGTTCAGCACCTGGTGCGGTACGCGCATTTTCTGGAGCATGCCCGAGAGCCTCTCCGATTTTTCGATGGACGTCGTTCCCACGAGAGTCGGCCTTCCTTTTCCGTGGAGGTCTTTTATCTCCTCGGCGACCGCGCCGAATTTCTCTCTCTCCGACTTGTAAACGGAGTCGTTCCTGTCGGTCCTTATCATGGGCTTGTTCGTGGGCACGACGTTCACGTCGAGCTTGTAAATGTTCTTGAATTCGAAAGCCTCCGTGTCGGCCGTACCGGTCATCCCGGCGAGCTTCCTGTACATCCTGAAGTAGTTCTGTATCGTTATCGTGGCGAGCGTCTGGTTCTCGTTCTCGATTTCGACGTCCTCTTTGGCCTCGATCGCCTGATGGAGACCGTCGCTCCAGCGCCTCCCCGGCATCAGTCTCCCGGTAAACTCGTCGACGATGATCACCTTGCCGTCCTTGACCATGTAATCGACGTCCCTGTGGAAGAGGTTATGGGCGCGGAGGCCCTGTATGACGTGGTGGAGTATCTCGATGTTGGCCGGGTCGTATACGTTGCTTATGCCGAGGGCCCTTTCTACCTTGTTCGACCCCTCTTCGGTCGGCGTGACCTGGCGCGTCTTTTCGTCGAGCGTGAAATCGACCTCGTTTTTCAGCTTCGCGACCACGTTGTTAATGTCGTAATAGAGCTGCGTCGATTCCTCGGACGGCCCGGATATGATGAGCGGGGTCCTCGCCTCGTCGATCAGGATGCTGTCCACCTCGTCGACGATCGCGAAGTTGTGCTCCCTCTGGACGTAGTCGTTAAGCGAGAACTTCATGTTGTCTCTCAGGTAATCGAACCCGAACTCGTTGTTCGTCCCGTAGGTGGCGTGCGCCCTGTAAGCCTCTTTTCTCGAACACTCGACGAGCTTGGTCTTGAACGCTGCGAGCACGTCCAGGTTCTTCTCGGGCGGAATTTCCATATCCGAGTACTCGGCGGGCCATACGCTCAGGTTGTTCTTTATCGCGTTCTCCGCCCTCACGGGGTCTTCCCATTCGACGAGATAGGATATTTCGTGGTTGATGACCCCTATGTTCAAGCCGAGGAGCTTGTATATGGGGCCCATCCAGGTCGCGTCGCGTCTCGCCAGATAGTCGTTCACGGTCACGAGATGCGCTCCGAGACCCGTTATCCCGTTCAGATAGAGCGGCAGCGCGGCGACGAGCGTCTTTCCTTCACCCGTCTTCATTTCCGCGATCCTGCCCAGATGAAGCACTAACCCGCCTATGAGCTGCACGTCGAAGGGCCGCATGCCGAGTGTCCTTCTGGAAGCCTCCCTGACGAGGGCGAAGGCCTCGGGCAGTGCATCGATCAGCCCATCCTCGAGCTTCGCGAAGTGCGCGTCTTCCGTGAGGTCGCCGTTCCCGTTAAGGCCGTTCATTATCCTGTCCCTTAACTCCCCCGTGCGGGACGCGAACTCGGCGTTGGGCAGGGACTGGAATTCGCCTTCACGGTCGTTCACCCTTTCGACAAGAGCGCCCAGTCTCCTGATTTCCCTGTCGTTCTGGGAACCTACAATCTTTTTCATTATGTAAGAAATCATTTTCTAAAAATCCTCCGAAACATTGGACCGATAAAAGTATAAGGGTAAAACCCGGCCATAACAAATTTCGCCTATTTATACGGAAGACGCCGCGGTTAAGTTTTAATCCCCCGCTTTGCTCGCGGCTCCGCCTCCGGCGCAGGTATCAGTTCAGGTCGACCGAAACGACGGTCGAGGTCCCTGACCTGTTGGAAGTTATTCCGATTAAAGAGTTTACTTCCTGCATGGTCTTCTTATTGTGAGTTATCAGTATAACCTGGGAATTATCGTCAATTTCCTTAACCAGCTCTATGAAATAGGAGGTATTCCTGTCATCTAACGGCGCGTCTATCTCGTCGAACAGGAGGAACGGCGCGGGCTTTATAAGGCAGGCCGCGATGATCAGCGCTATCGCCGAGAGGGCCTTTTCGCCGCCCGAGAGTAGCGTTATGGACTGGAATTTCTTTCCCCTCGGCCTCACCATTACCTCCACTCCCGATTCCAGCAGGCTGTCGGGCTCGGTCAGCACGAGCTTGCCTTCCCCGCCCCTGAACAGGCGGTTGAATATCTCCTGGAATTTCTGGTCCATCAGCTCGAACGTCTCTCTGAACCTCTTCTCCGACTCCTTGTCGATCTTGCTTATGGCCTTCCCGAGCGAGTTGATCGCCTGGTTGAGGTCCTCCATCTGCTCATCGAGGAATTTATATCTCTCCTCGAGCTTGTTGTACTCTTCGGGGGCGAGCAGGTTGACGGGCCCGAATTTCTCTATCTGCGCCTGGAGCTTCTTCAGCTTCGCTTCTTCCTGCTGAATGTTTATCTCGGGCTCCGCCCCGGCCTCGGCCTGCGCCCTGATTATATCCGACAGGTTGCTCCTTTCTATGATGTCCCTGATGTTTTCGGTCTCGATCTGGAGGCTGTTGAGGTCGAGCTCAAGTGAATTGTTCCGGAGTCTCATGTCCGATAACCCTGCGTTCAAGGTTTCCCTCTTCTCGCTCGTGACCCGTATCTCTTCGGCTACGGCGCCCCTTTCGTTCTTCATTGCTTGAAGCTTCTCTTCGTGCTCGCTGATCGTATTGCTTATTTGGCTTATCTCCTCGACCGTGTATCTGTCCTTCTCGATAAAGCCGAGTTTTTCCCGCTTCTTTTCCTCGATGTTCCTCGACTCGTTCTCGAGACGCGCATCGATGCCCGCTATCCTCTTCCCGAGCTCGGTCAGATCGTCGATGAGGCTCTTCTCCTTTTCCACGAACGAGGCGCACCTTACCTTTTTTTCGGCGATTCCCCTCTCGACCGAGCGCTCCTCTTCCTCAGCCTCCCGGATCCTGA
>JRYK01007201.1_pt1 | contig 18235 bp, 16 predicted proteins | sample 235381 | NCBI WGS metagenome assembly JRYK01 (sample SAMN03074220, study PRJNA261476) | activated sludge metagenome | biome: Wastewater Treatment Plant; feature: Wastewater; material: Activated sludge; isolation source: activated biomass of a wastewaster treatment plant treating hydrocarbon... ... | reverse complement strand
ACCCGGGCCGGCGCGGGCGTGCCCAGCCGGTTTTCCTGGATGGCCTCGTAGAGGGCCGTCGTCTCCGGCAACGGCTCCACGCCCAACTCCTCATCCAGCACGCGCACCGCCTCGCGGTATTGCCGCAGGGCCAGATCGCGCGCCCCGCTCCAGGCGTGCAACTGCATCAGCCAGCGGTGGGCCTCCTCGCGCAGTGGGTCTACGGCCAGCCAGCGCCGCGCCCGGTCGATGGCCGTCGGGTAGGCCCCGGCGGCGCTGTGGGCGGCCACCAGCCAGGCCAGGGCCGTAGTCAGGGCGCGGCGCNNCGAGGTCGAGCGATTGAACGCGCTCGAGCGGCAGCGCGTGATCGAGCAGGCCGCGAACGCGAGCCGCTCGAGCCTGGCCGGATTCTTCGACGAGGTCATGTTCGGCGCGCTCGGCGGCGCCTCGCCGGGCGTCTCGCTCGAGGGCCGCCGCGCATCTTTCGAGGAGGCGGCGGCGCAGGCGCTCGCCGGCGGCCACTTGCCAATCGTCGAACTCGGCGCTGTCGCGCAGCGTGAAGCCGCTCAGGAAGGAATCACGGTAGAGGGCCACGGCCGCTTCCAGGCGGGCCAGACAGTCGCCGCAGGGCGCGTCGGGCGCGTGGCCGTGGCTGCCGGCCTCGGCCACAGCGGCCTCGAAGGCGGTCACGTCGCACCACAGCGCCTCCGGGTTAATGCCCAGTCCCTCACGGCTGATGAACAGCGCCTGGTCGCCTACCAGGGCGCGCAGCGAGGAGAGCGTGCGGCGCAGCGCGGCGCGGGCGTGCTGGTCGTCCATCTCCGGCCACAGCAGCGCGGCCAGCGTGTCGCGGGCGTGGAACTGGCCGGTGACGGCCAGGTAGGCCAGCAGGGCCGTGGCCTTGCGCGTGTCCGGGGCCATGGCTTGCCCGTCGCGCTCGATGCGCGGCGAACCCAGAAAGAGCAGACGTAGCGTCAACGTGCTTCCAGACGGCCTAGCCGGTGAATTCGTAGACGGAAGTGAGCGACATTGGCCCATTATACTCCTGTCCGCCAATAGATCGTCCAGATTCATGTGCTGTAACGATTCTCGTAACGATCAGGAGACGATCGCCGCCTATGCTACGGCCAGGAATGTGGATAGGAGACGATGGCATGACCGAGAGAACGAGTTGGAGCCTGCCGCGCAAGCACACGATTGGCGACACGGCCGTCGATGGCCTGTTGGCGGGCATGGCCGCCGGCCTGGCCATGGGCGTCGTCCTGCTGGCTCTGGGCCTAGTGGGCGGCGTCGGCCCGGCGGCGACGTTGGGCCGCTTCGACCCGGCCGAGGGCGGCTCGGCCGTCGTCGGCGCGCTGCTGCACCTGGCCGTGTCCGGCCTCTATGGCGTGGTTTTTGCCCTCCTCTGGCGGCTGCTGGGTGCGCGTTGGGCCGGCGGGCGGCGCTACGCCCCGCTGGTCGGCCTGGCCTATGGCCTGGCGCTGTGGCTGGCGGCGCGGTTCGTCCTGCTGCCGGGCATGGGCAGCGGCCTGGTGGCCTTCGCCCCCTGGCAATTCGCTCTGGCCCATCTGGTCTATGGGGCTGTGCTCGGCTATGGAATCGGCCGCCAGGCGGCCAATCGTTGCGGCGCATCATAGCCGCGAAGCGGGTGCTTGCCGGGTGTTCGGCCGTCCGTGTCCGATTGGGCCGGACGCGGTATAATCGGCCCAGCGACACAGGCTTGTTCTCGGCGCAGCGTCGCCGAGCCTCAGAGACGTCAAGACGCTCATCGCTCGCCCCTCATCCCCCGCGTCCTGGCGCTCCCAGACAACAAAGGAGTCCTATGTACGACGTTTTGGTCATCGGCGGCGGGCCGGCCGGGGTGACCGCGGCGTTGCGCGCCCGCGAGTTGGGCGCCCGCGTGGCCCTGGTGGAGCGCGGCCGCCTGGGCGGCACGTGCACCAACGACGGCTGTGTGCCCACGCGCGTCCTGGCCCACGCCGCCCGCCTGATGCGCGAGACGGCCCAGCACGAGGCCTTCGGCCTGCTGGGCGAGCGGCCGCAACTGGATTTCGGCCGCCTGATCGCCCACACGCAGCAGGTCGTCTACAGAGTCCATGAGAAGAAGCAACTGGTCAAGCACCTGGAGACCTCCGGCGTCGAGCTATTCACCGAGACCGGCCCGGCGCGCTTCGTCGATGCCCACACCGTGGCCGCCGGCGACCGGCAGTGGCAGGCCGAGCGCTTCATTCTGAGCGTCGGCGGCCACGCCCGGCGGCTGCCCTTCCCCGGGGCCGAGCTGGCCCTGACCCACAACGACCTGTGGAGTCTGCGCGCTCTGCCCCGCCGCCTGGCCATCGTCGGCGCGGCGGCCACGGGCTGCCAATTGGCGTCGATCATGAACACCTTCGGCGCGGAGGTGACCCTGCTGGACGTGGCCCCCCACATCCTGCCCATCGAAGACGAGGCCGTCACCGAGGCCATGACCCACGCCCTGAGCGCCCGCGGCATCACCGTCGTCAGCGGCATGAGCGGCGTCGAGCGGCTGGAGAAGAGGGGCGACGGGCTGCGGCTGGTCTATAAGAAGGACGACAGTCTGCACGAACTGGCCGTCGATGCCGTCGTCGTCGCCGTCGGCTGGCCGGGCAACGTCGAGGAACTGAACCTGGAAGCGGCCGGCGTGCGCGTCGAGCGCAACTACATCGCCGTCGACGACGCCCTGCGCAGCAGCGCCGAGCACATCTTCGCCGCCGGCGACATCAACGGCCGCATGATGCTCGTTCAGAGCGCCGGCTACGAAGCGCGCATCGCCGCCGAGAACGCCGTCGCCAGCCGCGACGGTGGCCAGATGCGCGACTACTGCCCACAGATCGTCCCCCACGGCGGCTTCACCGACCCCGAGTATGGCAGCGTGGGGCAGACGGAGCGCGCCGCCCGCGAGGCCGGCCACTCGGTCGTCATCGCCCTGGCCTCCTACGCCAACATGGACCGCGCCGTCATCGACGGCAACACCGAGGGCTTCTGCAAGCTCATCGTCGACGCCGACAGCCACCGCCTGCTGGGCGGCCACGTCGTCGGCGAGCAGGCGGTGGAGATCGTCCAGCTCATCGCCGCGGCTATGACCACCGAGGCCTCGGTCGAGAGCCTGGCCTCGCTGGAGATGTCCTACCCGACCTACGTGGCCATCGTCGGCCTGGCCGCCCGGCGCGCCGTCCACTACCTGGGGCTGATGGAACTGGCCCCCGAGTGGCGCGAGATGGGGCCGCACTACGCCGCCGAATGGGAGCGGCGCGACCCGGACATGGCCAGTCTGTAGCGCCCGGCGGCCGGACGGGCCAAAACCGGCCGACGACGATCGATTTCGTAACGATCAGGAGACGATCGCCTGCTATCCTGGGGACACTATGACGACACGAGCTTTGTGGCGAAACCGCAGCCGACAACAAGCGCCGCCGGAGGCCACCGCCGCGGGCGCCGCCGACGGGCCGGCCGGCGCGCCCCCGCCGACCGCCGGCCCGCCGGCCGGGGCCATTGTGCCGCTGGACATCGCGCCCGGCGACCCGCTGCTGGCCTACTTGCAGGCCAACCAGACCGGCGTCATCGAGGTCGATCGGCTGACGCTGGACTCCGACGGCGTGCGCGCCCTGCGCGCCGCCGGTGTGCGCCTGGCGTTGCCCCTGGTCAGCCAGGGGGAGCTGGTGGGCCTGATCAACCTGGGCCAGCGCCTGAGCGAACAGGACTACTCGTCCGACGACCGGCGGTTGCTGGGCAATCTGGCCACACAGGCCGCCCCGGCGGTGCGCGTGGCCCAGCTCGTGCGCCAGCAGCAACTCGAGGCGTTGGAGCGCCAGCGCATCGAGCAGGAATTGCGCGTCGCCCGGCTCATCCAGCAGTTCCTCTTGCCCAAGGACGTGCCCGCCGTCGCCGGTTGGCAGGTGAAGGCCTACTATCAGCCGGCGCGGGCCGTTGGCGGCGACTTCTATGACTTCATCTACTTCGCCGACGGCCGCATCGGCTTTGTCATCGGCGACGTGACCGACAAGGGCGTGCCCGCGGCGCTGGTGATGGCCACGACGCGCACCCTGCTGCGCACGGCGGCCGAGCAACTGGTGATGCCCGGCGCGGTGCTGGAGCGAACGAACAACCTGCTGGTGGAGAACATCCCGCCCAAGATGTTCGTCACCTGCCTCTACGCCCTGCTGAACCCGACCACGGGCCATATGGTCTTCGCCAACGCCGGCCACGACGTGCCCTACCGGCGCACGCGCCAGGGCGTCGTCGAGTTGCGGGCGCGGGGCATGCCCCTGGGGCTGCTGCCCAACATGACCTACGACCAGCACGAGGCCACGCTGCGGCCCGGCGAGTGCGTGCTGCTCTACAGCGACGGCCTGGTCGAGGCCCACAGCCCGACGCGCGAGATGTTCGGCTTCCCCCGGCTCCAAGCGATGATGGCCGAGCCGGACGGCGACGACCTGCTGGCCTTCCTGCTCAACCGGCTACACGGCTTCACCGGGCCGCATTGGGAGCAGGAGGACGACGTGACCATGGTGCTGTTGGCGGCGCAACCGCGCGCCGGCGGCGAAGGCCCGACCGGCAGCCAGGCCGACGGCGGCGAGGTGTTGGCGGCGCAACCGCGTGCCGGCGGCGACGGTCCGGGCGACGGCCAGGGCCAAGCCCGCGAGCTGCTGGCCCGCTTTGAGCTGCCCAGCCGGCCGGGCAACGAACGCCGGGCCATGCAGCAAGTGGCTGAGGTGCTCGCCCCGCTAGGCCTGCCCCAGGGGAAGCTGGACAAGCTGAAGACGGCCGTGGCCGAGGCCACCATGAACGGCATGGAGCACGGCAACCGCTACGACGAGACCATCCCCGTCCTCATCGAAGTGACCCGCGAGGGCGATGACCTGGTGGTCAGCATCACCGACCGCGGCCTGAAGCAACCGATCCCCGAGGCGGTGACGCCCGACCTGACGGCCAAGCTGGCCGGGCAGCAATCGCCGCGTGGCTGGGGGCTGTTCCTCATCCAGAACATGGTCGATGAGATGCACGTGACGACCGACGACGTGCATCACACTGTGAAACTGGTCATTCACCTGACCGAAGGAGCACAACGTGGAACCACAGGCTAATTCGTTTCGCGTGGAAGTGCGCCGGCATGGCGAGCTGGCCGTGCTCGACCTCTTCGGCGACATCGACGGCTTCGCCGACGCTGCGCTGGATGCGGCCTATAGCCAAGCCGAGGCCCAGGCCACGCCGGCCATCATGCTCAACTTCAGCAAGGTGGGCTACATCAATTCGACGGGCATCGCCCTGATCGTCGGCCTGCTGGCCCGCGCCCGCAAGACGCAGCGGCGTCTGGTCACCTGTGGCCTGAGCGAGCACTATCGCGAGATCTTCAACATCACCCGCCTTTCCGACTTCATGACCATCTACGCCGACGAGGAAAGCGCGCTGCAAGAAGTCGCCGTCGCCTAGCGACGCCGCGAAGGAAGCACGACTATGAGCGCAGAACTTTCCCAGCCCAACGTCCAGATGCAGGTACGCAAAGAGAGCGGCGCGGGCGTCATCGCCATCCGCGGCGAGATCACCGGCTTCGCCGAGGACGCCCTGATGGCCGCCTACGCCGACGCGGGCGACGCCGCGCCGGTGGTCATCCTGGACTTCAGCAACCTGGAATACATGAACAGCACCGGCATCGGCCTGCTGGTGACGCTGCTCATCCGCGCCCAGCGCCAGCAACAGCGCTTGCTGGCCTGCGGCCTGAGCGACCACTACCGCCAGATCTTCGACCTGACCCGCCTGAACGAGGCCATCGCCATCTACGACACCCAGGCCGAGGCCCTGGCCGCCGTGGCCGCGCCGTCGGTCTAGAGGCTTTGGTCGGGGGGCTTAAGGCCTTGGTGAGTAAACACAGCGGCGGCTGGCCAGGGGGCCGGCCGCCGCTATGATCGTCCCATGTCCGGTTCCCCAAGCGATGACCCATCGAACGCGGACGGCAAGCTACCCACCACCGAAACCCCGCCGGAAGTGATCAACCTGAACGTCGGCGGCCGCCAACTGGCCGGGCCGGACAGCGGCTTTGGCCAGTTGTGGCGCAAGCGCTATCGCGTGCGCCTGGTGGGCGCGGCGGTAACGCCGCAAGAGGTCATCCGCCGCTGGCGGGCGCACTTCGCCGACTACTGGCCGGAAGGCAGCGACTTCTACGGTTCGCGGCCGCGCATCGAAGCCGGCGAGGTGGCCGTCATCAACCTGGAAGGGCCGGGCGGCGCGCCCTTGGCCACCGGCGTGGCCGTCATCCGCGCCGACGACCGCTCCTTCACCTTCATGACCCCCCAGGGCCACATCTTCGCCGGCACGATCACCTTCAGCGCCTACACCGCCGGCGACGACCGGCAACTGCCCGGCGTGACCGTGGCCCAGGTCGAATCCATCATCCGCGCCGGCGACCCGCTGTTCGAGATCGGCGCGCGGCTGGGCGTCGTCCACCGCCGCGAGGATACCTTCTGGCAGCAGACCCTGACGCGCCTGGCGGCCGATTTCGGCGTGCGCGGCCAGCCGGTGCAGATCGAGAGCACGCTGCTCGATCGTCACTTGCGTTGGCGGGCCGTGGGCAACGTCTGGCACAATTCGGCCATTCGCACGACACTCTATCTGCCGGTTCATGGCCTGCGGCGACTGTTCGGCCGTGGAAGGAGCACGACGCATCCCGATGCCTGAGGCGACTCAATACGACGCGGTGGTGGTAGGCTCCGGGCCAAACGGTCTGGCCGCGGCCATCACCCTGGCCCGTGCCGGCCACTCGGTGCTGGTGCTGGAGGGCAAAGACGCCCTTGGCGGCGGCATGCGCACCATGGACTTCACCCTGCCCGGCTATCACCACGACGTGTGCTCGGCGGTGCATCCGCTGGGCGTTGGCTCGCCCTTCTTCCGCGACCTGCCGCTGGGCGATTACGGCCTGGAGTGGGTGTACCCGGAGTTGCCGCTGGTGCACCTGCTGGACGACCGCGCCGTGGCCCTGCACCGCTCGCTGGACGCGACGGCCGCTGGCCTGGGGCGCGACGGCGACGCCTACCGCCGGCTCTTCGCGCCCATCGTCGAAAAGTGGCAGACGCTGCTGGAGCTATTTCTCGGCCCGCTCGGCCTGCCACGCCGGCCGCTGCTGATGGCCCAGTTCGGCCTCAAAGCCATACAGCCGGCGGCCACGCTGGCCCGCCGGACGTTCCACGACGAGGCAGCGCGCGGTCTGTTTGCCGGCATGGCCGCCCACATCACCGTGCCGCTGGATCAGGTGACGACGGCCGCCGGCGGGCTGATGCTGGGCATGCTGGCCCACGCCATCGGCTGGCCGCTGGCCCGCGGCGGCTCGCAGAGCATCGCCACCGCCCTGGCCGCCTATCTGCGCGCCCTCGGCGGCGAGATTCAGACCGGCGTCTGGGTGCGCGGCCTGAAGGACATTCCTCCGGCGCGGGTTGTCCTGTTCGACGTCTCCGCCCGGCAACTGCTGGAAATCGCCGGCGACGAGCTGCCCGCCGGCTATCGCCGCCGGCTGGCCGGCTATCGCTATGGCCAGGGCGTCTTCAAGATCGACTGGGCGCTGTCGCAGCCTGTGCCCTGGCGGCAGCCGGAGGCCCGGCAGGCGGGCACGCTGCACATCGGCGGCACGCTGGCCGAGATCGCCGCCGGCGAGCAGGCCATCTGGGACGGCCGCTTGCCGCAGCCGCCCCTCGTCCTCTTCGCCCAGCCAAGCGTCTTCGACCCGACGCGCGCCCCGGCCGGCGGCCACACCGCCTGGGCCTATTGCCACGTGCCGCGCGGCTCCACGGCCGACATGACCGCGGCTATCGAGGCGGTCATCGAGCGCCACGCGCCCGGCTTCGGCGACTGCATTGTGGCCCGGCACACTATCTCGGCCGCCGAATACGAAGAGTACAACCCCAACTACATCGGCGGCGACATCAACGCCGGCGTCCAGGACTGGCGGCAGCTCTTCACCCGCCCCGTGGCCCGGCTCGACCCCTACAGCACGCCCAACCCGCGCCTCTTCCTCTGCTCGGCCTCCACCCCGCCCGGCGGCGGCGTCCATGGCATGTGCGGCTACCACGCCGCCCACTCCGCCCTGCGCCGCCTGGGCTAAGAACTCAACGCAAAGAGGCCAGGACGCAAAGACGCCAAGGAAAAAGCGTTCTGGGCGCCTTCGCGTCTTGGCGTGAAGTCCTTTTCCTGGCCGTGACGAAGCCAGAGAAATAGGCTATTCTGGAGCGCAGTCTGGCCGCGCGCAGGGCGTACAGGTGGGAAGTGTGTCGGAACCCGCTGCGCGCCGGGAGTCACGGGCAACGACGGCCGGCCTGCCGGCCACGTCGCGCCCGGGGGTCTTGTTCCAGATGGGTGGCAGCGAACGAAGGTGTGGGAAGAGACATCGTTGGTCGAGCGAAATGGCCCCCGGAAGCCGCTCTCGCGTCCGGAGGTACTTGATCTGTTGGGCGAGGGCGTCGATCTGTCCGGCGCCAACCTGGCCGGCATCTCGCTGGTGGGGCTAGACCTCTCCGGCGCGCGTCTGCGCGGCGCGGACCTGACCGACGCCGACCTGAGCCGGGCCAACCTGGCCGGGGCCGTCCTGCAAGAAGCCCGGCTGTCGCGGGCCTGCCTGAACCTGGCCAATCTGGCCGACGCCGACCTGCGGCAGGGACACCTGGAGCGCGCCGCCTTGCAGGAAGCCGACCTGCGCCGGGCCAAGCTGTTGTGGGTCGATCTGCGCGCGGCCGACCTGCGGCTGGCCAACCTGACCCAGGCCGACCTGCGCGGCGCGCGCCTCAGCAACGCCGACTTCCGCCACGCCATCCTGAGCGAAGCCAACCTGAGCGAGGCGCTGCTGTGGGACACCCGGCTGGAGAAAGCCATCCTGCAGGACGCCCGGCTCGTCGGCGCGGACATGAGCCGTGCCCACCTGGCCGGGGCCATCCTCTGGCACGCCGACCTGACCGGGGCCAACGTCCTGAACGTGGACTTCAGTGACGTAGACCTGCGCCAGACGACCATCACCCACGACCAACTGCTGCGGGCTGCATCGCTCAACGGAACGCAGTTCGTCGGCGACCAGAGCTTGCGGCTGCGGCTGCTGCGCGGCCTGGGGCGCGGCAAGCGCAAGGAGTGACGGGCGCGGCCGGCGAAAGCCCAGGGCCAATGCCGAGTCGGAAAAGAAGCTCACGCAAAGAGCGCCAAGAGCGCTAAGAACGCCAAATAGCTCTCCTTTTTGCGCGCTTGGCGTTCTTTGCGTGAGGGTTTTCTGACTTTGCAGTAGCCCTGGGCAGAAGGGCGGGGCCGGCTACTGGTCAGAGGCGATGATCGGCAGGCGCGAAGTCAACTGCGAATTGACGCGCACGACCGCGCCCATGGCGTTGCCCTGGCCGGCCCAGGTGGTGATGTAGAGATAGCCATCGTCGCCGATGGCCAGGCCGCCGGGGAAGTCCAACCCCCGGCTGGCCAGCAGCGTCTTGTGGCCCGCCTCGTCCACGCGGATGAGCGCGCCGGTCGGGTCGCCGGAGAGCAGGCCGTTGGCGGTGATCTCCAACACGTAAAGGTTGCCCGCCTCGTCGAAGGCGACGTCGATGACGTTGGTGAAGCCACCGGCGTAGACCTCCGGCTCCTGGCCCTCAACCACGCGATAGACGTTGGCCCCGCCCACGGGGAACGGGAAGCCGGTCAACTGGCCGACGTAGTAGGCCCCGTCTGGCCCGACGACGACGCTGGTGGGCACGGCCTGCATGGGCATCATCTGCCCGCTGCCCGGCGGAAACTCAACCATGCGATTGGGGAAGACGGCCACGGTGGTGATGTCGCCATTGTCGGCCACGTGCAGCAGGGCGTTGGCCCCGGCGTCGGCCACCAGATAGCCGTCGTCGACGCGGGCCAGGGCGTAGGGGTTGCTGTCGATTTCGCCGCCGTCGGGATTTTCGGCCGCCTCATAGGCCGCCACGTCCACGACACTCGTCCACGTGCCATTGGCCGCCACCTGTGCCAGCTGGCCCAGGTTGGCGCTCAGCGCGCCAAACGGCCCGGCCGCGCCGCGGACGTTGGGGTTGGTTCCCAGGCCGACGATCGCCATCAGGTTGCCTTCGGCGTCCCAGGCCACGTCATGGGGGCCAACGGCGTCGGATTGGTCGTCCCGGGCCACCGACACCATATCGTCCGCCAGGCGCTCCTGCCCCGGAAGCGCCCGCGCGCTGTCCTCAATGCGCGTGATGGCCCCGGTCTGGCCAAAGCAGCGCTGACTGTCACCCTCAGGGACGCACACGCTGCCGCCGTGGCCGGCCTCAGCGACGTAGAGCGCGCCGTCGGCGCCGAACTCCAGGTGTCGCGGGCTATCCAGCCCCGTGGCCACGGCGTCATACTGGCTGGGGGGCGGCCCATCTTGGGCGGCGGCCAGGGCAGCCGTCAGGGCGACGGCGATCACCAGCACGCCTAGCACAACCAAACCACTTGCTCGCTTCCGACTCATTTGGACCTCTCGTATACGGAGATGACTGCCCGCAAGCTAGATTTGGCGGGCAATGTAGACTGCCAGCCGAGGCCGGGCAGAATACATCCAAGCGCAAGTGGCTCCCCCCTGATGTCAGCAGCGCTTACCATACACGACGGGCCGCCAATCGGGCCGTCTTACCGGCCGCCACTCACGCGCCTCTCATCTGCGCCTGGCCGGGCGCGGCCGGGCCGGCTACAATGCGCCCCTGACGCGGACGGAGAACGACCATGAGCGACAATGGGCTGCGGCTGACCGACGAAGAGCAAGCCATGCTGGCCGGCGAGCGGGGCGCAGCGGCACAGATGGCCATGCGCATCCTGACGACGATGGCCGGCGTCTATGGCGCGACGCGGCTGCTGGCCATCGAGTCGGCCCACATCGACGGCTGCCTCTACCACGGCTACTCCGGCCTGGAGTTCGCCGAGCGGCTGGTGGCCGGCGGGGCGCGCGTGGCCGTGCCCACGACGCTCAACGTCGGCGCGGTCGATCTGCTGCATCCCGACGTGTTCCGCGGCCCGGCGCAGGTCGGCCAATGGGCCACGCGGCTGATGCGCGCCTATGAGGCCATGGGCTGCCGGCCGACCTTCACCTGCGCGCCCTACCAGGCCTTGCACCGCCCGGCCCGCGGCACGCAGATCGCCTGGGCCGAGAGCAACGCCATCGTCTTCGCCAACTCCGTCCTGGGCGCGCGCACCAACCGCTACGGCGACTTCATCGACATCTGCTGCGCCATCACCGGCCGCGCCCCCGACGTGGGCCTGCACCGGACGGAGAACCGCCGCGGCCAGGTGCTCTTCCGCCTGCGCGGCCTGCCACAGCGGCTGCTGGCCGAGGACGTGCTCTTCCCGGTGCTGGGCTACTGGCTGGGGGCGCGCACGGGGACGAAGATCCCGGTCATCGACGGTCTGTTGCCGGCGACGAGCGAGGATCAGCTCAAGGCGCTGGGCGCGGCGGCGGCGTCCTCGGGCGGCGTGGCCCTGTTCCATGCCGTGGGCGTGACGCCCGAAGCGCCAACCCTGGACGCCGCCTTCCAGGGCCGATCGCCGGAGGCGGTCGTCGACGTGACCCTGGCCGACCTGCGGGGGACGCTGGGCGTCCTGTCCACCGCGCCCGACGGGCCGATTCAGGCCGTGGCCCTGGGCAGCCCGCACTTCTCGCTGGACGAGTTCGCCCGGCTGCTGCCGCTGGTGGAGGCGCACCCGCCGCGGCCGGAGGTGGAGTTCATCGTCTGCACCCACCGGCTGGCCCTGGCCGCCCTGCACCAGCGCGGCTGGCTGGAGCGGCTGCGGGCGGCCGGCGTGCAGGTTATCGTCGATACCTGCGTCGTCGTCACGCCCATCCTGCGCGCCCGCGGCGGCGTGCTGATGACCAACTCCGGCAAGTTCGCCCACTACACGCCCAGCAACACGCCGCTCCAAGTCATCTACGGCAGCCTGGAAGAGTGTGTGCGCTCGGCGGCGGCGGGGGCGGTGTGGCGGGATGAGGGGCTGTGGCGGGAGGAAACTCCTGTCGGCGGACGGCGGACGACGGACGACAGACCACGGCCAGAACCGCCGCTGGCGATGGTGGATGCCGTGGAGGCCCCTCCTGTTCTGAGCAGCGGGCGGTTGTCCGTCGTCCGTCGTCCGTCGTCTGCCCTCGTTCCCGGCGCGGCCCAGGGGCCGGCAGTGGTGCTCGATGCCCCGCTGAGCCTGTGGGGCGGGCTGGAGCCGACGACTGGCGCCATCATCGACCCGCGCCACCCGCAGTGCGGCGCGAACGTAAGCGGCCGGGTGCTGGTCATGCCCGTGGGCAAGGGCAGCAGCAGCGCCAGCAGCATCCTGCTGGAGGCGGCGCGGCTGGGCACGGCCCCCGCGGCCATCGTCCTGGCCGAGCCGGATGGGATTCTGGCCCTGGGGGCGGCCGTGGCCCGCGAGATGTATGGCGTGGTGTTGCCGGTCGTGGTGGCCGGGGAGTACGGCCGGATTCGGGACGGGGATCCCGTCACTGTGACCGAAAGCGGGGTGGAACTCGACCAATAGTCAGGCGACGCTCGCCTATCAAACTCCCTCTAGCCAAGCGCTGAGGTGGAAGTCTGCGCTCAAGGGATTGACGAAGCGAATTCCTTCCAGCGCTGTGCCCGAACGAAAGTCTTCGCTCAAAACAATCGGAATCTGGTTTAGCTTAGCCGTCGCCCAGATCAGCGCATCCCAGAAGCTCAACTGGTGGTCGATCACACCGCGCGCCGCTTCCAGCACGATTGGGGGTGTCACATTCACCACGTCCCAGCTCCGCTGGTAGTTCTCAAGGCGCTGATAGGCCAACTGTGGCGGCATGCGGTCGGCCAGATGCCGCGTAACGGCATTGAAGAATTCGGCCATGATTTGGGTGCTGATCACACCTTGCCCGCTCAGCGTCAGTCGATCGCAGGTTTCCTCGGCCAATGCCTGCTTGACCGGCTCGGTCTGGTCGTAGATGTACACCAGCACATTGGTGTCAACGAGGAACCTAGCGGTCATACAGATCCTCGCGCTTCCACGACCGGCTGCCGGTCACTGGGTCTCGCGCTAACCACTGCCGAATGAAGCGCTTCTCCTCTTCCCAGGCCGATAGGTCTCGCGGTTGGAACGCAGGCACGCCCAGGCGAAGGTTCAGAGTACGACGAATGATCTCGGCCTCGGAAAGGCCAGAGGCGGAGGCCAGCCGCTTGAGCTGTCGCTCCTGATCGCGATCCAGATAGATTTGCTTGCGGACTTTGGTCGTCATCTTGGCCCCTAGCAGCGGATATACGCCATATTATACATCACCCTTGCCAACTGTCCAGCTACCGGCCGCTCAGTGAGGCTCAGGACGACGCCGACGAACAGGTAGCGGCCATCGTTTACCGCGTCGGCCAGGGGTTGGGCGGCCGGGTCGCGCCACAGCAGCCATCCTCCACGATGAACTGATGCGCGCTGGCGTGGACATTGGCATCAAGGATGTTCTGATCGCCGCGCTCTGCCTGGTGAATCAGTTGCCGATTCTCACGTTGAACGAGAAGCACTTCGCCCGCGTTGCCGATCTCGTGGTTTACACGCCCCAGCATTACCTCACGTAGCCGGCTCAAACCCCAAATACGCCCGCCGCTTCTCCCCCTCGCCCCGCTCGATGAAGACCGCCCGCAGCGGCCGGCCGATCCAGGCGATGTCCGGCTGCGCGCCGTCCACGCCGACGATCTGGGCGCTGATGCGCGGCCCCTCCTCCAGCTGGACGATGCCGGCCACGTAGGGCTTCGTCCGGTCGTAGCCGGCGGCGATCATGGCCGAGGTGCCGATGTAGACCGAGGTGAACGCCGCCAGCGTCCCCCGGCCCGATAGCTCCACCCACTCCATGTCCGCGCCGTGGGTGGCCGGGTCGAGCGGCCGCGGCGGGGCGAACACCTCGCCCGTGGCCCGGTTGCGCGACCCCATCAGCCGCCCCTCATTCAAGTACGTCTGATACGCGGCCAGCGTGAACGGCCGCACTGTGGTTTGCTCTGTCATGGCTCTCCTTCCTGCTGAACGACGGCCGACCGCTGCCAGCGTTGATGATCCTCGTCGGACGTTCTTAGCGCCGCGAGAAGACACCCAATAGACCGCTGTGGCCGTCATCGCTTCCGGCGGCGGTCAGCGGTCGGCCGCCGGCGGTCTTCCTCGCGCTACCGCCGCTCATACACATGCACCACACACGTCTGCCCCGTGCCGCCGACGTTGTGGGTCATGGCCAGATCGACGTCGCGCTCCACCTGGCGATCGCCGGCCTGGCCGTGCATCTGCTTCCAGACCTCGACCACCTGGGCCGTGCCCGACGCGCCGACCGGATGGCCCTTGGACTTCAGGCCGCCGGAGGTGTTGATCGGCTTCGGCCCGTGGCGGCTGGTCAGCCCTTCCTCGGCCGCCTCATGGCCCGTGCCGGGGGCAAAGAAGCCCAGGTCTTCCGTGGCCACGATTTCGGCGATGGTGAAGCAGTCGTGGACTTCGGCGATCTTGACGTCCTCCGGCGTGACGCCGGCCATCTCATACGCCTGTCGCGCCGCCAACTGCGCGGCGCGCAGCCCGGTCAGCTCCGGCCGGTCGTGCAGGGCCGAGGTGTCGCTAGCCTGGCCCGTGCCGATGACGTACAGGGGATCGTTGCTGAAGCGCCGGGCCACGTCTTCGGCCACCAGCAGCACCGCCGCCGCGCCGTCGGTGACGGGCGAGCAGTCGAACAGCCGCAGCGGCCAGGCCACCAGCGGGTTGGCGCTGTTGTCGTGCAGGAAGTCCATCTCCGTGGCCCACGCGGGCACGGGCAGGCCCTTCTGTTGGGCCTTGGCCACGCGCGCGGCCATCAGGTCGGCGATGCGGGCGCGGAACTGGGCCTTGGGGTTCAGCGCGCCGTTGTCGTGGTTCTTGATGCCCACGCGCAGCAGCGCGTCGGCCGAGGCGCCATAGCGGTGCATGTAGGCCGTGGCGATGGCGGCGTAGAAGCCGGGGAAGGTGAAGCCGGCCGGGATCTCGAAAGACACGTCGCCGGCCGTGGCCAGCGCGTCGGTCACGCCGGCGATGGGCAGGTTGCTCATCTTCTCGATGCCGCCGACGAGAACCACGTCATAGAGGCCGGAGGCCACGGCCAGCACGCCCTGGCGCAAGGCCACGCCGCCGCTGGCGCAGGCGTCCTCGACCCGCGTGGCCGGCCGCGGGGCCAGCCCCACCCAGTCGGCCATGATGGGCGCGGTGTGGCCCTGCCCCTCGAACAAGTCGCTGCTGTAGTTGCCGATGTAGAGGGCCTCGATGTCGTTGGGGTCAAGGCCACGATCGACCGAGGCGCGCATGTCCTGGAACGCCTCGACAAACAGGTCGCGCGTCGTCTTCTCCGGGAAGGCGCCGAACTGGCTCATCCCCGCCCCGACCACGGCGACCCCGCGGTTGAGTTTTCTCATGGCAGTCTCCTCGCGTTAATGCTTCAAGCGCCAATCCAGCGCCGTGTGCCGCTGGGCCACCGGGTTGGTGCGGACGGCGATCTGGATGGCCCGGCGCGTGCCCACCAGGACGGCCAGCCGGCGCGCCCGTGTCACGGCGGTATAGAGCAGGTTGCGTTGCAGCATCAGATAGTGCTGCGTCACGATCGGGATGACCACGCACGGATACTCCGCCCCCTGGGCCTTGTGGACGCTGACGGCGAAGGCGTGGATGAGTTCGTCGGCCTCCAGAAAGTCGTAGACCACCGGCGCGCCGTCGATGGCCACGGTCAGCGTCTGGCCGATGGGGTCGATGGCTGTCACCCGCCCGATGTCCCCATTATAGACGCTTTTGTCGTAGTTGTTGACCGTTTGCATGACCTTGTCGCCAACGCGGAAGACCCGGCCGCCCAGTCGTCGCTCCATCTTGCGCCCGCCGGGTGGGGTCAAGGTCTCCTGCAGCACCGCGTTTAGCCGCGTCACCCCGGCCGTGCCGTTGTACATCGGGGCCAACACCTGGATGTCGTCCAGCGGGTCCAGGCCGAACTTGTGTGGGATGCGCCGGGCGACGATATCCACCAGCAGCGTCGCCGTCTCCTCCGGGTCTTCCTTGACGAAGAGGAAGAAGTCCTCGGCGTCGACGTGCGTCTCCGGCATCTGGCCCTGGTTGATGCGGTGGGCGTTGCGGATGATGAGCGAGCCGGCCGCCTGGCGGAAGATCGTCTCCAGGCGCACCACGGCGGCCACGTCAGAGGCGATCAGGTCGCGCAGCACGTCGCCCGCGCCCACCGACGGCAGCTGGTCGATGTCGCCCACCAGCAGCAGGTGGCTGTCAGAACCGATGGCCCGCAGCAGGTTGTAGGCCAGCACCAGGTCGAGCATCGAGGCCTCGTCGATGACGATCAGATCGGCGTCGATGGGCGCGTGTTCGTTGCGGCCGAAGCCCTCGCCCGGCTTGAACTCCAGCAGGCGGTGGATGGTCTTGGCCTCGCGGCCGGTGGCCTCGCTCAGTCGCTTGGCGGCGCGGCCGGTGGGCGAGGCCAGGGCGTAGGTGCGGCCACCGCGGTCGAGCGTATCCAGCAGCGTGCGCAGGGTCGTCGTCTTGCCCGTGCCCGGCCCGCCGGTCAGAATGGTCAGCTTGTGGGCCAGCGTAGCGTCGATCGCCTGCCGCTGCTGCGCCGTCAAATCGACGGCCGCCTTCTCCCCATTCCTAATTCCTGATTCGTAATTCCTAATTCCCCTCAGTCGGCTGGTGGGATGCTCCACCAACCGCCGCACCTGCCGCGTCAGCCCCGTCTCGGAGAAGTAGAGCGCGGGCAGATAGACGGCCTGCTCCTCGCGCACCGCGGCCACGGCCGCCTTCTCGGCCGGCACGTCGTAGACCAGCGTCTCGCGCCGCACCAACTCGCTGTTCTCCAGCGCTTGCAGCACCGTCGTGACTCGCTCGGCGGGCACGCCCAGGATGTCGGCCGCCGCCGGCTCCAGCTCGGCCTGCGGGGCGTAGACGTGGCCATCTTCGGCCATGCGGCTGAGGGTGTAGTGGATGCCGGCCTCGATACGCGCCGGGTCGTCGGCGGCCAGCCCTAGCGCCCGGGCGATCTTGTCGGCCGTCTTGAAGCCGATGCCGTGGATGTCGTGCACCAGGCGGTAGGGCGTCCTCTGGACGACCTCTAGCGATTGGTCGCCGTATTGCTTGTAGATTTTCACCGCCAGGTGGGTGGAGATGCCGTGGCCATGCAGAAAGACCATCACGTCTTTGATGGCCCGCTGCTCGGCCCAGGCCTTGATGATGCTGTCCACGCGCTTGCGGCCGATGCCCAGCACCTCGTTCAGCCGTTGCGGATCGGCGTCGATGACGTCCAGGGTGTCCGCGCCGAAGCGGTTGACGATGCGCTCGGCCATCACCTTGCCCACGCCGCGCACCATGCCCGACCCCAGGTAGCGCTTGATGCCCTCCACCGACGCCGGCACAGCCTGTTCGCATAGCTCGACCTGGAACTGGCGGCCGTGCTTGGGGTGGTTGAGCCACTGGCCGGTCAGCCGCAGCCATTCGCCGGGGTTGACCTCGGGCAAGTTACCGACGACGGTGATGAGCGGGTTGCCGTGGGCGTAGGGCAACATCCCGCGGCTGTCGGGCATCAATCGCAGGACGGTGTAGCCGTTCTCTTCGTTGTAGTAGGTGACGCGCTCCACCGAACCACTGAGTTCCTGGCGGCCTTCCATCGGGCCGATTTTACCCCAACTCGCCCTTCCCTCCGAGAGGGGATAAAGTAAGACTCATTCAGCCACAGTCGAATCCGGAGTGCCCATGTTCACCGCTCTCTCCCCCTCCTGGCAGCGCGCCTGGCTCATCGGCCTGCTCGTCCTCTGGGCGCTCCTGCTCTTCGGCGGCTTTGTCTTCGGCCAGGGCGACCGGCGCATGCCGGCCTGGACGCGCCTGGCCTCCTCGGCCACACTGGTCGTGGCCGCGTTCAGTTGGCTGGCCTTCAGCCGCGGCACGCCGGCCGCCGCCTACGCCCTGCTCATCGCCGTGGGCATGAGCTTCGGCTTCCTGGGCGACCTGGCTCTGGCCGGTTGGCTGCCCGGCGGCCGCCAGGTCATCGGGGGCATGGCCGCCTTTGGCCTGGGCCACGTCGCCTACATCCTGGCCTTCCTGCGCTACGCCAACATGGCCGGGCGGCACGACGCGCGCCACTGGCTGGCCTTGGCCGTCTGGCTGCTGCTGGGGCTGGTGGGCTGGTACGTGATCGTCTATCGCGGCGCGGCCCGCGGCGACGGCCTGACCGTGGTGCACTGGATCGCCCTGCCCTACGCCCTGCTGCTGGCCGGCG
>JRYK01002360.1_pt1 | contig 18316 bp, 17 predicted proteins | sample 235381 | NCBI WGS metagenome assembly JRYK01 (sample SAMN03074220, study PRJNA261476) | activated sludge metagenome | biome: Wastewater Treatment Plant; feature: Wastewater; material: Activated sludge; isolation source: activated biomass of a wastewaster treatment plant treating hydrocarbon... ... | reverse complement strand
CGCGCCGTGCGCGCGCCGCGCGGCCCCGCTTCACGCCGCCGCGGGAATCGCTGCGGATGGTAGCAAACCGAAAATCCGCCCGCAGGGTCCCTTGACCGGCTCGCTTGACCCGCTGCACACCAGCCTTTACCCTTGACCATTTTCGTCAAAGATTCAACGCAATAGGACCGCCCCATGGACCGTGCCACCAAACTCGTCGCGCCGGAGCTCTCGGGCGCCGAGATCCTCATTCGCTGTCTCGAGGCCGAGGGCGTCGAGTACGTCTTCGGATACCCCGGTGGCGCGGTGCTGTTCATCTACGACGAGCTCTTCAAGCAGGACAAGGTCAAGCACGTCCTGGTCCGGCACGAGCAGGGGGCGGCGCACGCGGCCGACGCCTACTCCCGGGCGAGCGACAAGGTCGGGGTGTGCCTGGTCACCTCCGGGCCGGGCGTGACCAACGCGCTGACCGGCATCGCGACCGCGTACATGGACTCGATCCCGATGGTGGTCATCACCGGGCAGGTGCCGACGCACGCGATCGGGCAGGACGCGTTCCAGGAGGTCGACGCGGTCGGCGTCACGCGGCCGTGCGTGAAGCACAACTTCCTCGTGAAGGACGTGCGCGACCTGGCGCTGACGATCAAGAAGGCGTTCCACATCGCCCGCAGCGGCCGGCCGGGGCCGGTGGTGGTCGACGTCCCGAAGGACGTGACCGGCGCGCGCTGCCGGTTCGAGTATCCGGACGCGGTCGTCATGCGCTCCTACAACCCGACGGTCAAGGGTCATCCGGGGCAGATCAAGAAGGCCGCGCAGCTGCTGCTCGAGGCCAAGCGGCCGATGGTGTACACGGGCGGCGGCGTGATCCTCTCGGACGCGGCCGCGCAACTGACCAAGCTGGTGAAGCTGCTCGGCTTTCCGTGCACCAACACGCTGATGGGGCTGGGGGGGTATCCGGCGACCGACGCGCAGCACCTGGGCATGCTCGGCATGCACGGCACCTATCAGGCGAACATGGCGATGCAGCATTGCGACGTGCTGCTCGCCGTCGGCGCGCGCTTCGACGACCGCGTGATCGGCAATCCTGCCCACTTCGGCTCGGTGCCGCGCAGGATCGTCCACGTGGACATCGACCCGTCGTCGATCTCCAAGCGCGTCAAGGTCGACGTTCCGATCGTCGGCAACGTGCGCGAGGTGCTCGACGAGCTCCTCAAGCTGCTCGACGGCCAGGCGGGCAAGCTCGACCAGCGGGCGCTCAAGGCCTGGTGGACGCAGATCGAGCAGTGGCGGTCGAAGGACTGCCTGCGCTACGACCGCGCCTCGGCCATCATCAAGCCGCAGTTCGTCATCGAGAAGCTCTACGAGGTGACCGGCGGCGACGCGATCGTGGCCTCGGACGTCGGCCAGCACCAGATGTGGGCGGCGCAGTTCTACAAGTTCGACCGGCCGCGCCGCTGGATCAACTCGGGCGGCCTGGGCACGATGGGCTTCGGCCTGCCGGCCGCGATGGGGGCGCAGTTCGCGCACCCGGGGGCGACGGTGGCGTGCGTCACCGGCGAGGCGAGCTTCATGATGTGCATGCAGGAGCTCTCCACCTGCAAGCAGTACCGCCTGCCGATCAAGATCGTGAACCTCAACAACCGCTACATGGGCATGGTGCGGCAGTGGCAGCAGTTCTTCCACGGCAACCGCTACTCCCAGTCGTACATGGACGCGCTGCCCGATTTCGTGAAGCTCGCAGAGAGCTTCGGACACGTGGGTGTGCGGGTCGAGAAGCCCGCCGACGTCGAGCCGGCGCTGCGCGAGGCGTTCGGGCGCAGGCAGGACCTGGTGTTTCTCGACTTCCTCACCGACCAGTCCGAGAACGTCTATCCGATGGTGCCCGGCGGGAAAGGGATCTCCGAGATGATCCTCGCCGAGGAACTGTGATCAGAGCGCACGCGAGGCCCCCCGCATGAACGCGCCAGTCGCAAGCCCCTACACGCTGCCCGCCGCCGAGACGAAGGCGATGCGCCACATCGTCTCCATCCTGCTCGAGAACGAGCCCGGAGCGCTCTCGCGCGTCGCCGGCCTGTTCTCGGCGCGCGGCTACAACATCGAGTCGCTGACCGTCGCGCCGACCGAGGACGCGTCGCTGTCGCGCATGACGATCGTCACCACCGGCTCCGACGACGTCATCGAGCAGATCACCAAGCAGCTCAACAAGCTGATCGAGGTGGTCAAGGTCGTCGACCTGTCGGAAGCGCCGCACATCGAGCGCGAGCTGATGCTGATCAAGGTGCGCGCCACCGGCAAGGACCGCGAGGAGATGAAGCGCATGGCCGACATCTTCCGCGGGCGCATCCTCGACGTGACCGAGACCACGTACACGATCGAGCTCACCGGCACCGGATCGAAGCTCGACGCGTTCATCGAGGCGCTCGACAAGGCCGCGATCCTGGAGACGGTGCGCACCGGCGCCTCGGGCATCGCGCGCGGCGAACGGGTGCTGAAGGTCTGAATCTCACCGGTAGGGGGTAGGGGGAGGGGGAAGGGTGGCGGCTGCGGCCGGCCCCGGCGCCCATCCCGCGTCTCCCGACGACAACCAAGGGGCAATTCGATGAAGGTCTACTACGACAAGGACGCCGACCTCTCGCTCATCAAGGGCAAGAAGGTCACCATCGTGGGCTACGGCTCGCAGGGCCACGCGCACGCGCTCAACCTGCAGGACTCGGGGGTGAAGGTGACCGTCGCCCTGCGCAAGGGCGGCGCATCGTGGAACAAGGCGAAGAACGCCAAGCTGCAGGTCAAGGACATCCCGGAGGCGGTGAAGGGCGCCGACATCGTGATGATCTTGCTGCCCGACGAGCACCATGCGCAGATCTACCGCGATCACGTCGAGCCGAACATCAAGAAAGGCGCGGCGCTCGCTTTTGCGCACGGCTTCAACATCCACTACGGCCAGATCCAGCCGCGCGCCGACCTCGACGTGTTCATGGTGGCGCCGAAGGCGCCCGGCCACACCGTGCGCTCGACCTACGCGCAGGGGGGCGGCACGCCGATGCTGATCGCGATCCACCAGAACCCGTCGAAGAAGGCGCGCGACATCGCCCTCTCCTACGCCGCGGCGATCGGCGGCGGGCGCGCTGGGATCATCGAGACCAACTTCAAGGAAGAGACCGAGACCGACCTGTTCGGCGAGCAGGCGGTGCTCTGCGGCGGCTGCGTCGAGCTGGTCAAGGCCGGCTTCGAGACGCTGGTCGAGGCCGGCTACGCGCCCGAGATGGCCTACTTCGAGTGCCTGCACGAGCTGAAGCTGATCGTCGACCTGATGTACGAGGGCGGCATCGCCAACATGAACTACTCGATCTCGAACACCGCCGAGTACGGCGAGTACGTCACCGGGCCGAAGATCATCACCGCGGAAACCCGGGAGGCGATGCGCGCGGCGCTGCGCGACATCCAGTCCGGCGAGTACGCCAAGAGCTTCATCCTCGAGAACCGCGCCGGCGCGCCGACGCTGCTCTCGCGCCGTCGCATGACCGCGGAGCACGAGATCGAGAAGGTGGGCGGAAAGCTGCGCGACATGATGCCGTGGATCCGCAAGAACCGTCTGGTCGACACGAACAAGAACTAGCCCGCGTCCGGGGCCGCAGCGAGGCGAAGGACGTGGCCGCCTACCCGCATCCGATCATAGCTCGCGAGGGATGGCCGTTCCTCGCCGCGAGCGTCGCCGCGGCGGCTGCGGTCGGCTGGCTCGCCGGCTGGTGGTGGTCGGTTCCGATATGGGTGTGGGTGCTGTTCGTGCTGCAGTTCTTTCGCGATCCGGCGCGGGCGGTGCCCGGCGACCGGAGCACCGTCGTCGCCCCGGCCGACGGTCGCATCGTCGCGGTCGAGAAGGCGCAGGACCCCTACCTGAAGCGCACCGCCACCAAGCTGAGCGTGTTCATGAACGTGTTCAACGTGCATTCGAACCGGGCGCCGGTCGACGGGGAAGTGCGCGAGGCGTGGTACGACGCGGGAGCGTTCATGAACGCGGCGCTCGACAAGGCCTCGCTCCGGAACGAGCGCAATGCCCTGTGGCTGCGCGCCGACGCCGGGCCCGACGTGGTGTGCGTGCAGGTCGCCGGGCTGATCGCGCGACGCATCCTCTGCTACGCCAAGCCGGGCGACCGGCTGGCGCGCGGCGAGCGCTTCGGGTTCATCCGCTTCGGCTCGCGCGTGGATCTCTACCTGCCGCCGGAGGCGCGCGTGCGCGTCGAGCTGGGGCAGAAGGTGAGCGCGGGCGCAACGATCATGGCGGAGCTCTGAGCGCCGTGGCCGAGCTGCCGCGCGATCGCCGGGGAGTGCTGCGCGGGGCGCTGCGCCGGCGCGGCATCTACCTGCTGCCGAACCTGTTCACGACCGCGGCGCTCTTCGCCGGCTTCTACGCGATCGTGCAGGCGATGAACGGGATCTACGACCAGGCGGCGATCGGGGTGTTCATCGCGATGGTGCTCGACGGGCTCGACGGCCGGGTGGCGCGGCTGACCCGCACGCAGAGCGAGTTCGGTGCCGAGTACGACAGTCTCGCCGACATGGTCTCGTTCGGCGCCGCGCCGGCGCTCATCATGTACGTGTGGGCGCTGCAGCCGCTCGGACGCCTGGGCTGGATCGCGGCGTTCGTGTACTGCGTCGGGGCGGCGCTGCGGCTCGCGCGCTTCAACACGAACATCGACATCATCGACAAGCGCTTCTTCCAGGGGCTGCCGAGCCCGGCCGCCGCGGCGCTGGTCGCCGGCTTCGTCTGGATCGTCGACGACTTCCAGGTCGAGCGGGTGATCTGGCTGCGGTACCTCGCGTGCGGCATCACGCTCTTCGCCGGCATCACGATGGTGACGAACGCGCCGTACTACAGCTTCAAGGACATCAACTTCCGCCGCAGCGTGCCGTTCTGGGCGATCCTGATCATCGTGCTCGCCCTGATCGTGATCTCGGCCAATCCGCCGCTGGTGCTGTTCGGCCTGTTCGTCGCCTACTCGCTCTCGGGCTACGTGCTCTGGGCGTGGAACCGCCGCCGACCCCGGCCGCGCCAGTGAGTCGGCCCCGTTGCGCCGGCGCCGGAATGCCGCTATAGTCGCCCGCATGCCTCCCGAAGCGACCATCCTCTCGCTTCTTCTCCGCAGCCTGCTGCTCGGGCTGCTGCTGCGCCTCGCGCGCTAGCCCACCCAACCCACAATTTCGGCAAGTCTCGATGCGACGCGGAACTCCGCGGCGCGGAAAGGCGTCCCGACGTCCACAGCGGAGACCAGCATGAGCACCGAACGCCTGATCATCTTCGACACGACCCTGCGCGACGGGGAACAGAGTCCCGGCGCCTCGATGACGCGGGAGGAGAAGCTGCGCATCGCCAAGCAGCTCGAGCGCCTGCGGGTGGACGTGATCGAGGCCGGCTTCCCCGCGGCCTCGAACGGAGACTTCGAGGCAGTGCGTGCGATCGCCAACGTGATCAAGGATTCGACCGTCGCGGGGCTGTGCCGCGCCAACGATCGCGACGTCGCGCGCGGCGTCGAGGCGCTGAAGGGTGCGAAGTCCTGGCGCGTGCACACCTTCATCGCCACCAGCCCGCTGCACATGGAGAAGAAGCTGCGCATGACGCCGGAGCAGGTGCTCGAGCAGGCGCGGCTCGCGGTGCGCTTCGCGCGCAACCACTGCCCCGACGTCGAGTTCTCGCCCGAGGACGGCAGCCGCTCCGAGGTCGACTTCCTGTGCAGGGTGCTGGAGGCGGTGATCCGGGAGGGCGCAACCACGATCAACATCGCCGACACCGTCGGCTACGCCGTGCCGCAGCAGTTCGGGGAGTTCATCCGGACGCTGCGTTCGCGCATCCCGAACTCCGACCAGGCGCGCTGGTCGGTCCATTGCCACAACGACCTCGGCATGGCGGTGGCGAACTCGCTCGCCGGGGTGGTGATCGGCGGCGCGCGCCAGGTGGAGTGCACCGTCAACGGGCTCGGCGAGCGCGCCGGCAACACCTCGCTCGAGGAGATCGTGATGGCGGTCAAGACCCGCAAGGACTTCTTCGGGCTGGAGACGCGCATCGACACGACGCAGATCGTCCCCGCCTCGCGCCTGGTGTCGCAGATCACCGGGTTCGTGGTGCAGCCGAACAAGGCGGTGGTCGGGGCGAACGCGTTCGCGCATGCCTCGGGCATCCACCAGGACGGCGTGCTCAAGGCGCGCGAGACCTACGAGATCATGCGCGCCGAGGACGTCGGCTGGAGCACGAACAAGATCGTGCTCGGCAAGCTCTCGGGCCGCAACGCGTTCAAGCAGCGGCTGCGCGAGCTGGGCATCGAGCTCGACAGCGAAGAGGCGGTCAACGTCGCGTTCCAGAAATTCAAGGACCTCGCCGACAAGAAGGCCGAGATCTTCGACGAGGACCTGCAGATGCTCGTGTCCGACGAGGCGGTTACCGCCGAGCGCGAGCACTGGAAGCTCGTGCACCTCAACCAGGCGAGCGGCATGGGCGAGCGCCCGCACGCCGCGATCGTGCTGAACGAGGGGGGCGCCGAGCGCAAGGCCGACTCCCACGGCGACGGCCCGGTCGACGCGACGTTCAAGGCGATCGAGCGCATCGCGCGGAGCGGCTCCGACCTGCTGCTCTTCTCGGTGAACGCGGTGACGCAGGGCACCGAGTCGCAGGGCGAGGTCACCGTGCGGCTCGCCCGGGGCGGGCGGGTCGTCAATGGCGTGGGCGCCGACACCGACATCATCGTGGCGTCGGCCAAGGCCTACGTGAACGCGCTGAACAAGCTCGCGTCGGACGCGCCCGTCAACCCGCAGCACGGCGCGCTGACGCCCTGAGGTGCGCGGCGCGCGCTAGGCGCCGGTCGTGCGCGCGCCGCGGGCGGCGCCGATCGCGCTCGCGAAGAGCGCGAGCGCGAGCACGATCTCCGCGAGTGCAAGCCGCCGCACCGGGCCGGGCTCGGCCCACGCGCGCACGACGCCCTCGGCCAGGTAGGCGAGCGCGAGGAAAGTCGTCCACTGGAACGTGCGGCGCCGGCCGTGCAGGAGGCCGAAAAGCGGCGCGAGCAGCGGCACCGCCTTGAGCACGAGCCACGACCCGCCGGGACGGGCGGGCGCGAGCCACAGCTCCCAGGCGAGGGCGAGCGCCACGAGGGCGAGCAGGCTGCCGACCGCGCACGCCTGCCACGCCGGCCGGCTCACCGGGCCCGCGTCCGCCAAGAGGCGCTTGCGAGGGCGGCCCCGCGCAAGCAATTCCACCACGGCGGGAGGCGGACGTCCTCGCTCATTCCGCCAGCCGACGCGCCGTCTCCGCCAGGCGCCGGCCAAGGGCGATGCACAGCTGCTTCTCGGTCTCGTCCACCGCCCGGTCCGATGCGGCGCCGGCGAGGTGCGAGGCGCCGTAGGGCGTGCCGCCGCTCGTGGTGCGCATCAAGGCGGGCTCGGTGTAGGGCAGCCCCACGATCAGCATGCCGTGATGAAGGAGCGGCAGCATCATCGAGACGAGGGTCGTTTCCTGCCCGCCGTGCAGGCTGGCGCTCGACGAGAAGACCGCCGCGGGCTTGCCGGCCAGGGTTCCACGCAGCCACAGCGCCGCGGTCCCGTCCCAGAAGTACTTCATGGGCGCCGCCATGTTGCCGAAGCGCGTCGGGCTGCCGAGCGCCAGTCCGGCGCACTGCGTCAGGTCAGCGAGCTCGCAGTAGGGCGCGCCGGAGTCGGGGACCGCGGGCTCGACCGCCTCGGCCACCGTCGAGACCTTCGGGACGGTGCGCAGGCGCGCGCTCATGCCCGCGACGCGCTCCACGCCGTGCGCGACCCAGCGCGCCATCTCGCCGACGGCGCCGTGGCGGCTGTAATAGAGAACCAGGATATCGGGCATGCGGGCCGGGACGGCGGACCCGGTCATTATAGGAGCGGGCCTGCGACACCTGGTCGATCCCCGCACGCGAGCGCCTCGTGACCCGCTGGGTCGACTCGTCCACGCCGGATGCCACCCGCTGGTAGCGAGCGGGGGTTCGACGCCTGCGGGGCGGCCGGGGCTGTGCCGCGGCACCCGCGTCCGGGCGTGCGCCCCGGATCGACGGCGTGGCCGCGGCCCGCGGGTCAGGTCACCGCGCTGAACTGGACGAGCTGTACGCTGACCGTCCGCTCGAGCAGTCGGGTCGCGCGCACGCGCAGCTTCGACTGCAGGTCGCCGAGGCTCAGCTCGCAGGTGGAGTCGAGCGGGAAGAGCGGCGCGAGGATCGCGGGCGCCTGGTTGAGCGCGGGCACCTCGGGCAGCAGCAGCACGTGCTCGGCGTCCTGGGCGGCGCCGCGCGTCTTGCGGATCGACACCGCGCGCGCGGTGGGCGCAAGCTCCTCCAGGCCGAGTTCCAGGTGCTCCGGGTTGTCGGAGAGCACCCAGCGCACGACGCAGATGTGGCAGGTCTGACTGTCGCGCGTGCGCAGCCCGATCACCTCACCCACGCGGATCGGCTCCATTGCGCCCTTGACGTGCATCAGCGCGAAGCCGCGCGGGCTCTCGTTGGTGACCATCCATTCGCCCGTGGGAGTGCGGGCGACGCCGCGCGAATTGAGGAACTCCCAGATGCCGCGGATGCCGACGCAGATCTCCACCCGGGCGTGCGTGCGCAGGCGGGTGAAGCGGCGATTGGGAACCGCGCCCCAGTGCTTCACGAGCCGCGCCATCAGGTCGCGGAACGCCGGATCCGCGGCGTCCGCTGCGAGGCCGAGGCTCGCCGGCGTCTCGCCGGCGGCGAGACGCGCCATCTGGTCGAGCAAGGTCTCGGCGAGCGGCAGGGTGTTGAGCAGCAGATCGTGCCCCTGGGGCAGCGGGTGGTGGCGCTTCGACAGCGCATAGCCCGGAACGTCGCGCTGCGACTTGATGAGAAAGAGTCCCTGGCCGGTCTTCTGCTGGCCGGCGGGACCGATTGCGGCGAGGTGCCCGAACTTCTCGAGCCACGCGAGCACCCGGTCGAGGTCGCCCTGCATGAGCTTGAGCGGCTCGGAGAAGGCGACCAGCAGGGCATCGCGATAGACGGTGAGCGGCGTCTCGCCGCCTTCCTCGAGCGCCCGCTGGGCGAGCCCGCGGCGCAGCGCGAACTGGTAGAGCTCGTGCAGCTCGAGCCACACCGACTTCGGGTTGGTGGCGTACATGCGGTAGCCGAGCTTCAGGCGCTGGGCGAGCATCTGCATCGCGCGCACGACCGGCAGCAGCGCGCGGCCGCTCGAGGCGAAACCGAAGAGGCGCCGCGACTGCTCGACGAGCAGCAGCTTGTAGGAGTAGGCGAGCTCGGTCAGGAGGTCCTCGGCGAGCGCCGCGGCGTTGCGGCTCGCCATCGACAACGGCAGGGTCCCGGACTGGAGCGCGACGCCGAGCCGCGGGACGAGCAGCTCGATGTAGCCGAGCACGCCCTCGGTGACGTCCTGGCGCAGCGTGATGCGGACGCGCGTGCGGTTGAACGGTGCGAGCTGATCGAGCACCATCCGCCCGGCGCGCAGCGGATCGTCATTCGGCAGCGACGCGAGCCACCCCGGAACCTGCTCCGGGGACAGCTCGGACCGCGGCAGCTCGCCCTCCGGCGCCTGCGGCAGGCTCAAGTGCAGTGGCATGTCCGACTCCTGTTCCGTGTTGTAGATCTTCAGGTCGACGGTCGTCTTGCCCGGACCTTGCCCCGGGTCGGTCGCAAGGCCCGTGCCACGCGCCCTGCCGCCGGCGCCGTGCGGCGTGAAATCCGCCCGCCTATGACATCGGAATAGCCGCCGCCGGGCGGGCGGGCGCGAGTCTAGCCGATTCGCGCCCGCGCGCCGTGCGTTTCCGCACGGACCGTGGCGGCCGCGCGCACCGTTTGCTGCGTTGCGAGCCGCGATCGTGCCGGGGTGGGGCCGCGCGAGCGGGCCACATGACGCCCGCGCGTCAGACGCGTCAGGCCGGCGCCGTGATGCGCGTCACGCGGCCTGCAGCGCGAGGACTTCGATCAGCTCGACGCTCTGGGTCTTCTCGATCACCCGGCCTGCGCGCAGCGCGAGGCGCCCGCGGCGATGGCGCAGGCTGAACTCGTCGTTCGACTGCAGCCGGTTGGGCGGCGTGACGATCGCCGGGGCGCGCTTCTGCGCCGGCATCTCGGGGAAGTAGAGCACCGGCTCGGCCGCGACCGGCGCCTGCTCGCTCGGCTTGTAGACGGCCGGCACCACGAGCGGGGCGATCTGCTGCAGTCCGAGCTCGAAGTGCTCGGGCGTGTTCGACTGGATCCAGCGCACGAAACAGACGAAGAGCGTGCCGTGCTCGCGCGAACGGACCGCGACCACCTCGCCGACGTCGATCGGCGGCAGCGTGCCGGACATGAACTTGAGCGCGAACCCGCGCGCGCTCTCGTTCACGATGATCCACTCGCTCGCTTTCACCGGCTGCTCGCGCGTGGTGATGTCCGCCTGCGGCGTCTCGGCGGGCGCCTCGGCGCGCAGCACGCGCCAGATCTCGCGCAGACCCACCCACAGCTCGATGCGCGGGTGGAAGCGCATCCGGGTCTGCCGCTGCTTGCGATCCCCGCGCCAGTGCGCGACGAGGCGCTGCATGAGCTCGCGGTACCCGGGCGTGCGCGCCTCCTCGGGCAGCCCGAGCGTGGCGGGCGCGACCCCATCGCGCAGCCTCTTCAGCTGGCCCTCGAGGCGCTCCACCAGGCGGCGGGTGAGCAGGACGAGCTCGCCGTTTTCGAATCCGACGTCGGCGCGCTTCGAATAGGCGACGCCGGGCCGGTCGCGGCGCGGGTCGATCGCGAAGACGCAGGCGGCGTCCTGCGCCGGGCGCGCGCCGGTCGCGATCTCGGCGAGCTCGCCGTGGGCGGCGAGGTAGGATTGGACGCGCGAGAAATCGCCGTGCATCAGCTTGGTCGGCTGCGCGAAGGCGAGCAGCAGCGCCTCGCGGTAGACGCGCAGCGGCGAGGTGCGCGGCGACTCCGCCTCGCGCTCGGAGATGCCCCAGTCGCGCGCGACCCGGTAGAGCTGGTGCATCTCCGCCCACACCGCGCCGGGGCTGCGCGCGTAGAGCCTCTGGCTGAGCGCGAGGCGGCGAGCGTGGAAGTCCATGGCGCGCGTGAGCGGCGCATGGAGCTGACCCTTGTAGCCGATCGAGAGCCAGGCGCGCGGCGCCGCGAGCACGAGGGAGGCGTAGCCCGCCGCCAGCTCCTTCAGCACCTTCTCGATGCAATAAGCCGCCTCGCGCAGGGTCGCGGAGAGCGGAGGCGTGACCTTCGCCACCCGCACTTCGAGCTGGGGCAGCAGCCAGTCGACGTGGTCGCGGACCATCTCGAGCACGCGCAGCCGCGGGCGCACGGGCAGGTTCGCCTTGTTCAACGCCACGAGGCGCTCGATCAGCGCGCGCGCCGCCCGCTTCGGGTCGTTCGGCGGCAGGCCGTTGAGGAACGCGCGCATCCGCTCGGGGGAGAAATCGCCCTCGTCGGTGCCGTTGCGCCCCGGCGCGATAAAATTCAACAACATCTGGGGTTCGTGCTCTGCTCGCGAGTCGCTCCGGATTTCAGCAAAGAGCGTGCCGGGTGCGTAGTGGAATATTGCGCGCTGCGCAGCCCGGTTGGCGGCGCAGTGCGAAACCGCACCGGCCGGGCGTGAAGGAGTGCGCAGAATGGATGCAACAGCCGAATTGCGTTCCGGCAAGCCGATTCCGGCGCGCGACCGCCTGATCGTCGCGCTCGACGTGGCTTCCGCCGGCGAGGCACGCGCGCTGGTCGCGACGCTCGGCGACGTCGTCACATTCTACAAGCTCGGGCTCGAGCTGTTCATGCGACCCGGTTACTTCGAGCTGGTCGAGTGGCTCGGGGGGCAGGGCAAGCAGGTGTTCGTCGACCTGAAGTTCTTCGACGTCCCGGAAACGGTGCGCGGCGCGGTGCGCGGCCTGCGCGGCCGCGGCATCGCGTTCGCCACCGTGCACGGCAACCAGGCGATACTCGAGGCGGCGGGGGCGGAGAAAGGGGAGGTGAAGATCCTCGCCGTGACCGTTCTCACCAGCCTCGACCGCGGCGACCTCGACGACCTCGGCTTCCAGTGCGAGGTCGGCGCACTCGTGCTCTCCCGCGCGCGCCGTGCGCTCGCCGCGGGGTGCGACGGGGTCATCTCCTCGGGGCTCGAGGCGCCGATGCTCAAGCGCGAGCTGGGCGAGCGCATCCTCGTCGTCACGCCGGGCATTCGGCCGGTCGAGAACCGGCCGGCCGACGATCAGAAGCGCACGGTCGACGTGGCGCAGGCCTTCGCCAACGGCGCGGACTACATCGTCGTGGGGCGCCCGATCCGGGCCGCGCCCGACCCGCGCGCGGCCGCCGAGGCGATCCAGTCGACGATCGCGGCGAGCTTTCCGCGCTGACGCGCGGCGCTATGCGAGCGGTCCCGGGTACTTGAACGTGCCGCGCCAGGCCGCGAGCACGAGCGTCGGGTACTCGGGCCTGCCCAGGCTCCCGTTGTAGCGCCCGAGCGCGCGGTACAGGTCGCCCTTCTCGATGTCGAGGTAATGGCGCAGGATCACGCAACCGTAGCGGATGTTGGTGCGCAGATGGAAGAGGTTGTGCCCGCCCTCGCCGATGAGCCCGACCCAGAACGGCATCACTTGCATCAGGCCGCGCGCGCCGGCCTTCGACACGGCGTATTTCTTGAAGCCGCTCTCCACGAAGATGACGCCGAGGACGAGCTGCGGGTCGAGCCCCGCGCGCGTCGCCTCGTAGTGCACGGTCTTCAGCAGTTCAACCCGGAACTTGGCGTCGGGCACGCGCTTCGCCAGGCGCTCGGACATCGCGAGCAGCCAGCGGTAGCCGTCCTCGGGATCCTTGAAGCGCAGCTGCGGAACGCCCTTGTCGCTGACGGCGCGCGACATCGCCGACTTGACGCTCGTCGACAGCGGTTCGTACTGCTGCGCCCCGGCGAGCGCCGCGAGCGGTGCGGCGGCGGCCGCCGCGGCGAGGAGCCTCAGGAGTCTGCGCACAGCCGTTCGCGCACCAGCTCGGCCGCGCGCGCCAGCGGCACCGGCGTCGGGGCGGCATCGGTTCGCCGCTGGTATTCGACCGTGCCGTCCTTGAGTCCGCGCTCGCCGATCACCACCCGGTGGGGAATGCCGATCAGCTCGACGTCGGCGAGCAGCACGCCGGGGCGTTCGTCCCGGTCGTCGAGCAGGACGTCCACGCCCGCGGCCTGCAGCCGGGCGTACAGCTCGTCGGCGCACTTGCGCACCGCTTCGCTGCGGCGGTAACCGAGCGGGACGATCGCCACCAGGAACGGCGCGATCGGATCCGGCCAGACGATTCCGCGCGCATCGTGCCCCTGCTCGATGGCCGCGCCCACGATGCGCGTGATGCCGATTCCATAGCATCCCATCTCGAAGGGCCGCTCCTTGCCCTGCTCGTCGAGGAAGCCCGCCTTCATCTGCGTGGAGTAGCGGGTTCTCAGCTGGAAGATGTGCCCGACCTCGATCCCGCGCACGATCTCGAGGGCGCCCTTGCCGTCGGGGCTGGGGTCGCCGCGTCGGACGTTGCGGATGTCGGCCACGGTCGCAGGCTCGGGCAGGTCGCGCCCGAAGTTCACCCCGGTCAGGTGAAAGCCTTCCTCGTTCGCGCCGCAGACGAAGTCCGACATCGTGGCCACGGACCGGTCCGCGATCACCCGGACGGACGGGGCCACGCCGACCGGCCCGATGTAGCCTGGCTTGCAGCCCGTGTACTGCACGATCTCCGCCTCGGTCGCAAAGCGGAATGGGTCGAGCCCCGGCAACTTCTGCGCCTTGATCTCGTTCAGGTCGTGATCGCCACGCACGAGCAGGAGGCAGAACGCCTCGTCGTGCATCACGGCGATCGCCTTCACCGTGCGCGCGAGCGGCAGGCCGAGCAGCGCGGCTACGTCCTCGCAGCGCGTCTTGCCGGGAGTGGGCACCTTGCGCAGCGCCTCGCCCGGCGCTGCGCGCGCGCCCGCAGGAGGCAGCGCCTCCGCCAGCTCGACGTTCGCGGCGTAGTCCGACGCGGGACAATAGGCGATCGCGTCCTCGCCGGACTCGGCCAGCACGTGGAACTCGTGCGACCCGGTGCCGCCGATCGCGCCGGTATCCGCGGCGACGGCGCGGAAGGCGAGTCCCATGCGCGTGAAGATCCGCGTGTAGGTATCGTGCATGTTACGGTACTCGCGCACGAGGTCCTCGTAGCTCGCGTGAAACGAGTAGCCGTCCTTCATCGTGAACTCGCGCCCGCGCATCACGCCGAAGCGCGGGCGGATCTCGTCGCGGAACTTCGTCTGGATCTGGTAGAAATGCACCGGGAGCTGCCGGTAGCTGCGCAGCTCGCGCCGCGCGATGTCGGTGATGACCTCCTCGTGGGTCGGGCCGACGCAGAAGTCGCGGTCGTGCCGGTCCTTGAGCCGCAGGAGCTCCGGACCGTACTTCTGCCATCGCCCCGACTCCACCCACAGCTCGGCCGGCTGGATGGCCGGCAGGAAGACTTCGATCGCTCCGGCGCGGTTCATCTCCTCGCGCACGATCGCCTCGACCTTGCGCACGACGCGCAGACCGAGCGGCAGCCAGCTGTAGATGCCGCCCGCGAGCCGGCGGATCAGCCCTGCGCGCAGCATCAGCCGGTGGCTGACGACCTCCGCGTCGGAGGGCGCCTCCTTCGTGGTCGACAGGAAGAACTGCGACACGCGCATCGTTCGAGGTCCCGGGATTCGCCCGCATTCTAGCCGAGGGTCCGCGCGCGACCGGACGTCCGGCTGCTAGGCAGCCCCCGTGAATTGTGGAAAAATTGCGTCAGACAACCGCTTACGGAGCCGGTCATGCTCGACCGGGACGGCTACCGCCCGAACGTCGGCATCGTCCTCTGCAACCATCGCAACGAGGTCTTCTGGGGCAAGCGCGTCAAAGAGCATTCGTGGCAGTTTCCGCAGGGCGGCATCAAGCACGGCGAGTCGCCCGAACAGGCGATGTNNCAGAAGCAGATCTGGTTCCTGCTGCGGCTGGTCGGGCGCGACTGCGACGTGTGCCTGCGGGCGACCGAGCGGCCGGAGTTCGACGCGTGGCGCTGGAGCGATTACTGGGTTCCGCTCGATTCGGTGATCGAGTTCAAGCGCGATGTCTATCAGCAGGCCCTCAACGAGCTGGCGCGGTTCCTCGGCCGCGATCGGCGGCCGGGACCGGCGCGAGGCGACGGCGCCAGCGCGCGGGGATAGCGCCTTGCCCGGCGGGTGTGGAGGTCTGACGCGCGCACGCCGTTTCCTAGGCACGGCCGCTGCGGGCGCTGGTTCGACGCCGCGGGTCTTCGGAGGAACGGGCGGCGCGGCTTGACACTGGTGTCGGTGTAGATCTATATTCAGTTCATGGATTAGAGTAAGTCTAAGCCAATTCTGATCGAAGTCAGGCAGACGACCAAGCCTCGCTCGACTTCCCGTTGTTTCACGAAAGGAGACGCCTCATGCCGCAACTCAAGGGATCGAAGACCGAAGAGAACCTCAAGGCCGCGTTCGCGGGCGAGTCCCAGGCCAACCGACGCTACCTCTACTTCGCGAACAAGGCGGACGTGGAAGGGCAGAACGACGTCGCCGCGCTGTTCCGCTCGACCGCCGAGGGCGAAACGGGGCATGCCCATGGACACCTGGAGTACCTCGAGCAGGTCGGGGACCCGGCCACCGGGCTGCCGATCGGGTCGAGCCGCCAGAACTTGAAGGCCGCCGTCGCCGGCGAGACGCACGAGTACACCGACATGTACCCGGGCATGGCCAAGACGGCGCGCGAGGAAGGCTTCGACGAGATCGCCGACTGGTTCGAGACGCTGGCGAAGGCGGAGCGCTCGCACGCCAACCGGTTCCAGAAGGCGCTCGACGTCCTGACCGACTGACCCGCGCCACCGGCCGACGGGAGGAGCGGCGCACGCGCCGCTCTTTTTTCTTCCGCACTCAACCACGTCAGGAAGCGGTTCCGATGAGCGTCCGTGAAGGCAGCCTCGAGGCGCCGACGCGCCACCCGATCGACTGGCAGTCGCCCGACTTCTACGATCAGGAGAAACTCGACGCCGAGCAGCGCCGGGTGTTCGACATCTGCCACGGCTGCCGCCGCTGCGTGAACCTGTGCAACGCATTTCCCACGCTGTTCGATCTGGTGGACTCGGGACCCACCGGCGAGCTGGATGGCGTGGACGCGAAGGACTACGGCAAGGTCGTCGACCAGTGCTACCTCTGCGACCTCTGCTACATGACCAAGTGTCCCTACGTCCCGCCGCACCCGTGGAACGTCGACTTTCCGCACCTGATGCTGCGGGCGAAGGCGGCGCGTTTCCGGCGCGGAGAGGTGCGGTTCCGCGACAGGCTGCTGTCGGCAACCGACGCGGTCGGCCGGCTGGCGGCGATTCCGGTGGTCGCGCAGGTCGTGAACGCCGTGAACGGCAACGGGGTCGCGCGCGCGGCGATGGAGGGTGCGATCGGCGTGCACCGCGAGCGGCGGCTGCCGCCCTATGCGCCGGGCAGGTTCCGCTCGCGCGCGCCGGCGAGCGCGAATCATCCGGTCAGGAACGGCGAGCGGACGCCCGGCAAGGTGGCGATCTTCGCCACCTGCTACGTCAACTACAACGAACCGGGAATCGGGCTCGATCTCCTCAAGCTGCTCGATCACAACGAGGTTCCGTACGTGATGGTCGAGAAGGAGGCGTGCTGCGGGATGCCCAAGCTCGAGCTCGGCGACCTCGAGGCCGTGGCACGGCTGAAGGCGATCAACGTACCGCCGCTCGCGCGGCTTGCGCGCGAAGGCTACGCGATCCTCACCGGGGTGCCGTCCTGCACGCTGATGTTCAAGCAGGAGATCCCGCTGATGTACCCCGACGAGGCCGACGTGCAGCTCGTCAAGGAGCACGTCTGGGACCCGTTCGAGTACCTGATGGCGCGCAAGCGCGACGGCCTGCTCAAGACCGATTTTCCGCAGTCGCTGGGCAAGGTCAGCTACCAGATACCCTGCCACGGCCGCGTGCAGAACATCGGCCGCAAGACCGAGGAAATGCTCAAGATGATTCCGGGCACCGAGGTGCACACCGTCGAGCGCTGCTCGGGCCACGCGGGCACCTTCGGCGTCAAGAAGGCCACGCATGCGACGGCGATGAAGATCGGCAAGCCCGTGTTCAAGGCCATGGCGACGCTCAAGGACGGCGCCGCGCCCGACTTCATCAGCTCCGATTGCCCGCTCGGCGGCCACCACATCGCACAAGGCTTCGAAGTCAACCAGCTCGGCACGCCCACGCTGGCCCACCCGCTCACCCTCGTGCGCAGGGCCTACGGGCTGGAGTGAGTGCTCGGCAGGTTGACGGCACTGAAAGGAGCTCCCATGCAACTCACCGGCAAGATCACGCCCGAGAGCCTCATGACGCTGGAGGCCTACAGCAAATGGCGCAAGCTGCACAAGGCCGAGGTCATGGCGCACCGCAAGCTGCGCACCGTGCACCTGGGCGAGCACCTGACGCTGCAGTTCGAGAGCGAGCTGTCCATGCGCTACCAGATTCAGGAAATGCTGCGCATCGAGAAAATCTTCGAGGAGGACGAGATCCAGCAGGAGATCGACGCGTACGCCCCGCTGGTGCCCGACGGCAGCAACTGGAAGGCCACGCTGATGATCGAGTACACCGACGTCAACGAGCGCAAGCGGGAGCTCGCGCGCCTCATCGGCGTCGAGGACCGCCTGTTCGTCGAGGTCGAGGGCTGCGAGCGCGTCTACGCCATCGCCGACGAGGACCTGGACCGCGAAACCGCCGAAAAGACCAGCGCGGTGCACTTCGTGCGCTTCGAGCTCAGCCCCGCCATGCGCGCTGCGGTGAAGGCCGGCGCGGCGGTGAAGCTCGGTTGCGACCACACGAACTACCCGGCCCACGTCACCATCGCGCCCGAGACGCTGGCTTCCCTCGCAGGGGACCTGGCCTGAGTCGCTGACGCGTTCAGCTCCGGGCCAGGCCGCGCTGCCCGCGCAGCAGCACCAGCAGCGCGCCGGAGCCGCCCTCGGCCGGGCGGGCCTGCACGAAGGCCAGCACCTCGGCCTTCTGCACCAGCCAGCTGTGCACGCGCGACTTGAGCACCGGCGTCTTGCCCGGTGAGCCCAGGCCCTTGCCATGCACCACGCGCACGCAACGCAGGCCGTGCAGCATGGCCTCGCGGATGAAGTGGGAGAGGGCGGTGCGGGCGTCGTCGCGGCGCAGGCCGTGCAGGTCGAGCTCGGCCTGCACCCGCCACTCGCCGCTGCGCAGCCGCCGCGTGACGTCGGGGCCGATGCCTGGGCGGCGGTAGCTCAGGTGCTCGTCGGTCTCGAGCAGCGTGCCCACGTCGAATTCGTCGCTCAGCGCCT
>JRYK01001958.1_pt1 | contig 18353 bp, 16 predicted proteins | sample 235381 | NCBI WGS metagenome assembly JRYK01 (sample SAMN03074220, study PRJNA261476) | activated sludge metagenome | biome: Wastewater Treatment Plant; feature: Wastewater; material: Activated sludge; isolation source: activated biomass of a wastewaster treatment plant treating hydrocarbon... ... | reverse complement strand
AACCAAAGAACGTGAGCGTGTACAGGCTGAGCACCCGGCCGCGCACCGCGTCGGCCACGCGCGTCTGCAGCAGGGTGTTAATGAGCGTGAACTGCAGCATGAACCCCACGCCCAGCCCGAAGGCCAGCGCCACGGCCACCGCGATGGCGCCCAGCGTCAGGCCGAAAGCCAGGTTGACGATGTCGTCGGCAATGCCCATGGCGCGCAGGCCCATGGCCAGCCGCGCTTTCTGCGGCGAAAGCGAGTCGGCGCCGGGTCCAATGACAGGCCATGCCGAGAGCACGTCGTAGAGCGGTGTCAGGCGATAGGTGTCACCGGCGTTGAGGAACACGGAGAAATTCTTCGCGTGTCCATCGGTCGCGGCGAGCAGCCAGAAGGCCAGCTGCGCAAGCAGGAACTGCTCGCGGTCCGCGTTGGACGACGCGCTGCCGGAGAGCAGTTTCAAGGCGTCGGCTATTCCGGGCCCGCCGTCGGATTCGTATTTCCGGTCGGGCGGCACTGCGAGCGCCTGACAGAGATCCTCCTGAGGCAGCCGTGCGATCCAGCGTTCGTCCATCCACTTACGGTCGAAGCGCTCGACAACCAGCACCTTCTGGGCACCGAAAACCGCGATGTCGGTCTTCGCTACAAAGAAGCCGAGCTCACGAAGAATCTGCGCGCAAAGCCATTCGTTCTCGACCGACTCCGACATGTCGAGCTGCAGACCCCCTCCCACGATGCCGAGCGGCAACTTCAGTATGTGAGTGGTCGGAGTCGCGCCGCGTGGACGGAACCACTTTCCCCGTTTGCACAGGAGGGCCGTTTTCTCCTGAGCGCCCGCAATCGAGATCCGAAACGCCTCGGGATCTTCGTTCACGCCGGGCAGCGGTTCGGCGGTCACGCTACGAAGAAGGCGTTCGACCTCAGTGTCGTTGACCGACGTGCCGTCGATCCGGTCGAATCCTTCCGGGGCCGTCTCGGGTGGCAGCAGTTGAACGGCGCCTACGCAATCGCGCCCGATTGCAGTGAGCAGTTCGAACGCTTCGATACCGCGGGTGCGAAAGCGCGCGCCCAGCCGCCGACGGATGTTGGCGTTCTCGGGCAGGAGATTCTCGAAGTAGCTCGATACGGCCGCTCCGGTGATCTCGCGCGACGGTCCAATCGGGAGTGACAGCGAAAGCGAGCGCCGCCGCGGCGATTGCAGCCAGGTTGCCTCGTAGGTAAGGCGATGACCACCGGTGCGGGTCCGCGACCACACCCCCACCAACTCGCCGTTCATCCAGACGTTGAGCGCTGCACTCACCAAGATCCCTTCGGGGTCGTATCCGGCCTGGAACCGTCGTCGGGCCGCGCGTCGCGCAGCACGATATGCGTGTCCAAGGCGGTGAGCAGCTTGAACAGTTGCGCAACGCTTACCGCCGCGGGCGCTTTTTCGATCTCTGCAATGCGAACCTGTCCAACGCCAACCAGCTTGCCAAGCTGCGTCTGGGTCAGGCCTCGGGCCTTGCGCAGCGCGCGCAGCTGCTGCCGGATCTGGTCCGGGAAACGGATCGGATAGTCCATTGGAGCAACATATCGCCTTTAGGCGATTATGTCAATATATCGCTTTATCGCGATGCAAACATCGCCCAAACGATATATCTATACATCATCGCCTTTGGGCGATATCGGGAGGCTTTGCCAGCCGAACCGAACCGCCGTCGCGAGGAACCTCAGAACGCCACCGGCGACCCGTCCCAGCTCGCGTCGCGCGGGCGGGCGCGCGCGATCGCGACGCGCGCCTCGCACCAGCCGTCGCAGGCGTTGCGGCCGGGGCGGCGGCGCCAGAGGTTCAAGAGGCCCTTGCAGGCCGCGTAGAAGCGGAAGAAGCGCAGCACGCGCGCGCGCTGCCCGGCGGTGAGCGGCGCGCGGCTGCAGATCAGCTTGTCGTCGCTCATGCCGCGGTCGGTCAGCACCACCGCGCCCCACGCCGCGACGCGCGTGCGCGCGCCGAGCGGCAGGCGCGGCCCGAGCACGACGGCGTCGAGGAGATCGCCCTCGCGCCCGATGTACGCCGGCACCGAGCCGTAGTTGAACGGGCACGGCAGCGGCGACACGAAGTCGACCTGCCCGGTCGAGCCGCGCTTGAGGAAGCTGCCGCGCGGCACCTCGATGACGACCTCGACCGCGACCGGCCCGCTCTCCGCCACCCGACGCGCGCTCAATCCTTCCCCGAGCGCCAGATCCCGAGGATGATCCAGATGCTGTTCACGAACGCGACGACGTACCCGACCACGCCGACCGCGGCGAGCAGCGGCACGCCGAGCACCGACGGCCCCTCGGGGACCGTCATCACGATCGCGGAGCCGATGACCAGCGACGCGGTCATGATGCCCATGGTCGCGCGGTCGAGCGTGCGGTCGAGCTGCCGGCCGAAGCGGTCGAGCCGCTTGAGGTCGAGATCGATCCGGGTCTTGCCGCGCCGCGCGTCGCGCAGGAGGCGCGAGAGGTCGCGCGGGACGCCGGCGAGGAGGTTCGCGACCTGCGCGAGCGCGCCGCGCCCGCGCCGCACCAGGCCCGCGGGCTGGTAGCGCTCCGCGACCGCGCGCCGGATCATCGGCGTCAGGTGGTCGATGATGTGGAAGCCGGGGTCGAACTGGCGCCCCAGCCCCTCCATGGTGATGAGCGCCTTGAACATCAGCGTCAGGTCCGGCGGCAGGACGATCGAGTGGCGCCGGATGATCGCCGCGAACTCGCGGATGAGCGCGCCGATGCGGATGTCCTTGAGCGGCACCCCCTCGTAGTCGTACACGAGCTCGTTCACGTCCGCGGCGAGCCGGGCCTCGTCGACGTGCGCGTCGCCCGCCCAGTCGAGCAGCACGTCGATCATCGCCTCCTCGTCCAGGCGCGCGAGGCCGGCGAGCAGGTCCACCACCTGGTTGCGGCGCAGCGGCGACAGCCGTCCGACCATGCCGCAGTCGATCATCACGATGCGGTTCCCGGGCAGGAAGAGCACGTTGCCCGGGTGCGGGTCGGCGTGGAAGAACCCGTCGATCAGGATCATCTTCAGCGTCGACTCGACCCCGCGCGCGGCGAGCAGCTGCGGGTCGAGCCCGGCCGCGCGCACCGCCGCGAGGTCGGTGCCCGGGATCGCGTCGACGTGCTCCTGCACGTTCATGACCTCGCTCGTCCACTCGCCGTACACCTTCGGGATCACGATGTGCGGGTCGCCCTCGAAGTTGCGCGCGAGGCGCTCCACGTGCCGGGCCTCCACCGCGAGGTCGAGCTCGCGCTCGAGCGAGCGCGCGAACTGCGCCGCGATCTCGGCCGGCTGGTAGCGGCGCGCCTCGGGGATCTCGGACTCGATCAGCTGCGCGATCTGCGCGAGCAGGCGCAGGTCGGCCTCGACCTTCGCGCGGATCCCGGGCCGGCGGATCTTCAGCACCACCGGCGTGCCGTCCGCGAGCCGCGCGCGGTGCACCTGCGCGATCGAGGCCGAGGCGAGCGGCACCGGGTCGAGGTCGCGGAACACCTCGAACGGCGAGCGCCCGAGCGCGCGCTCCACCTCCGGCAGGAGCGCGGCGAACGCGACCGGCGGCGTGTCGGCGAGCAGCTTCTCGAACTCGGCGATCCAGCTCGGCGGGAAGAGGTCGACGCGGGTGGCCATCAGCTGGCCGAGCTTGACGAAGGTGGGCCCGAGCTCCGCGAGCGCGAGCCGCGCGCGCTGCGCGGGCTCGAGGCGCGCGCTCTCGGCGCGCGCGCCCCAGCTCAGCATCTGCCCGGCGCGCTCGAGGACGCCCGCGATGCCGACCCGGCGCACGAGGTCGCCGAGCCCGTGGCGGATGAAGACCGACGTGATCTCGTGCAGCCGCGGGAGATCGCGCATCACCCCGACGGTTTCGCGCAGCATCGGTCAGGCCGGCTTCGGCGGCTCTTGCGCGGGCTGCGGCGGCTCCTGGACGGGCTGCTCCTGCGGTGCGGGGGGCGGGGCGCGCAGCGCGTCGGCGAACGCGCCGAGCACGCCGCTCGCGACCAGCGCGAAGCGCTGCCCGACCTGGCTCGCCGCTTCCAGGCCGGCGAGCGCCGCGTCCAGCGACGCGGCGGAGAACTTCTGCGCCAGCTCGCCCATGGTGAGGGCGACCTGCTTGCCGGTCTCGGTGCCGGTCCGGCGCGCGTTGCGCAGCGCCTCGCGCAGCTCCGGCTGCACGCGGGCGCTCGCGCCTTCGGCGACCAGCTCCGCGGTCTTCAGGAAGTCGTCCTCGAGCTTGCGCAGGTTCGCGAGCGCCTGCTTGAACTCGGTGTCGGAGAAGTCGCGGCCGCTCCGCGCGAGCTGCCGCAGCGCGACGTCGCCGGCCTCGGCCGAGGTGCGCAGCGCCTGGTCGAGCCCGCGCAGGGCCTCGGCGAGCGCGCGCCGCAGGTCGCCGCTCGACTTGTCGGCGCCGGTCGCGATGCCCTCGGTCACGGCGCGCACGACCTCGCGCACCCCGCGCGGGTCGAAGCGCTGGCGCCGCAGCGCCGCGAGGGTCAGCTCGTGCACGCGGTCGCGGATGTCGGCCCCCTGGCGGACGGTCTCGGCTGCGGCGTCGCGGATGCTGGCGGAGTCGGGGTTCCCGGCCATGGTGCCTCCCGTTCGCGGCGAGTGGGGGGGTTGGCGGCTATCTTAGCCCCGGCGCGCTCCGCCGGCGAACCGCCGTTGCCCCGCGCGCGCCGGCCGGGCGACAATGGCGCCTCGTCCCCGCTTCGAGGAGCAACCGATGTCCGCCGTCCCGAAACCCGCCCACCCCGCCGAGCGCCAGGCCTTCTACGCCAAGATCGACCAGGCGAACGTCACCCCCCTGTGGGAGGTGCTGCACAGCCTGATTTCGGCCACGCCGAACACCCCGTGCAAGCCCTATCTGTGGAAGTGGGCGACGGTGCACCCCTGGATTCTCGAGGCGGGGAAGCTGATCACCGCGAAGGAGGCCGAGCGCCGCGTGCTCATCCTCGAGAACCCGGGGCTGCGCGGACGCTCGCGCGTGACGCACAGCCTGTACGCGGGGCTGCAGCTCATCCTGCCCGGCGAGGTCGCGCCGGCGCACCGCCACTCGCAGTCGGCGCTGCGCTTCATCGTGCACGGCCAGGGCGCGTACACCGCGGTGGACGGCGAGCGCGTCACCATGAGCCCGGGCGACTTCATCATCACGCCGTCGTGGACCTGGCACGACCACGGCAATCCTTCCAGCGAGCCGATGGTGTGGCTCGACGGGCTGGACATCGCGCTCGTCGAGCTGCTGGACGCGCAGTTCTTCGAGCGCCCGCCCGAGGAGGCGCAGCACACCACCCGCACCGCGGGCGAGTCGTTCGCCTCGTTCGGCAACACCATGCTGCCGGTGAACCACGAGCCGCGCTCGCGCACTTCGCCGCTCTTCTGGTACCCGTACGAGCGCACGCGCGCGGCGCTGGCGACGCTGGCGAAGAGCGCGTCGCCGCACGCGTGCTACGGGCACAAGCTCAAGTTCGTGAACCCCGCCACCGGCGGCTCGGCGATGCCGACCATCGGCACTTTCATGCAGCTCCTGCCGCAGGGCTTCCGCGGCAAGCCCTACCGCTCGACCGACTCGACGGTGTACTCGGTGGTGGAGGGCGCGGGCCGGATGAAGGTCGGGGGCGAGACCTTCGCCTGGGGCCCGAAGGACACCTTCGTCGTCCCGTCCTGGATGCCCTACACGCTGGAGGCCGACGGCGAGGCGGTGCTCTTCTCGTTCAGCGACCGGCCGGTGCAGGCCGTGCTGGACCTCTGGCGCGAGCAGGAGGGCTGAACGCGCGCCGGGGGCGGCGGGCGGACAGGCGCGGAGCGACGCGCGCGCCCGCAGCCGCGCCCGGGCGGACTTGCCTCTGGAGCGGAGCGCGCCGCTTGGCGGGCGACCCTCCCGCCTGCAGGCGGGTTTTGGTGGCGCGAAGTGACATACGCAACTCCCCGCCGGCGCACCGGCACGCCCGATGCTTCGCGTTCGCCCGTCAGGGGAGCGAGGGGCGGGCCATGCGGACGGTGCTGGTGATCAACTCGAAGGGCGGGTGCGGCAAGACGACCGTCACCACCAACCTCGCGAGCTACTACGCCGCCGCCGGGACCCGGGTGGCGATCAAAGACTACGACCCCCAGGGCTCCAGCCTGCAGTGGCTGAAGTCCCGCCCCGCTCACCTGCCCCGCATCCACGGCGCGAACGCGGCGCCGCAGAAGGGTTTCCTCCTCAAGAGCCTCCAGACCTGGCTCCCGACCGACACGCAGCTCCAGCTGATCGACGCCCCGGGGGGCGCGAAGGGGCTCCTCCTGCAGGAGCTGATGGGAAAGGCCGAGTTCGTCGTCATTCCTGTCGGCCCGTCGTCGATCGACGTCCACGCGACGGCCGATTTCGTGAAGGATTTGTTCCTCCTCGGCCGGGTCCGGAGCCGGAACACCCAGGTGGTGGTGGTCGCCAACCGGGTGCGGAGCTCGATGCCGGTGTACGAGCCGCTCGAGCGGTTCCTCCGCTCGCTCAGCTTGCCGTTCCTGACCCGGATCCGGGACTCCGACGCCTACATCCGCGCCGCCGAGCAGGGGCTGGGGGTGTTCGAGATGGACCCGGCCGAAAGCACGGCCGAGCGCCAGGAGTTCCAGCCGATCGTCCGCTGGCTCGACGGTCACCTCGCCGTCGGCCCGGCCACCGCCCACCCCAACGTCGTGAACCTCGCCGCGCGGCGGCAGGTCGCGGTCTAGGCTCGTCCTGCAGCGCGCAAATCCGGGCGGGGGACCCGCCCGCGATTTCACCCCCAGAAGCCGGCCACGCGCTCGAAGAACCAGAACGCCGCGAGCGTGCCGATGGCGTAGGTCGCGGCCGGGAGCGCCCGTTGCGTGAGCGGGCGGGAGAGCGGCAGCCGCTTCGCCAGCGCCAGCAGCGCGAGCACCGCGGCGATGAAGGCGAGCTGGCCGATCTCGACCCCCACGTTGAAGGCGAAGAGCGCGAGCGGGACGTCGCCCTGCGGCAGCCCGATCGAGGTCAGCGCGCCGGCGAAGCCGAACCCGTGCAGGAGGCCGAAGGAGAACGCCACCACCCACGGCCAGCGCGCCGTCAGGCTCCACTTCCCCTGGCGCACGCGCAGGATCTCCGCGGCGAGCAGCAGGATGCTGAGCGCGATGGTCGCCTCGACCGGCGGCCCGGGCACGTGCACGACGCCGAGCGTCGCGAGCGCGAGCGTGATCGAATGCGCGGCCGTGAACGCCGTGACGGTCCAGACCAGCACGCGCGTGCTGCGCACGATGAGCGTCAGCGCGAGCACGAAGAGCAGGTGGTCGTAGCCGAGGAGGATGTGCTCGACGCCGTGCTGCAGGTAGGCGGCGAACACGGCGAGCGGCCCCTGCGACGCGGCGATTTCCACCCACGGCTTCGAGGGCTGCACGAGCGTCGTCGACAGCGCGCCGTCGCGCGACTGCACGCGCACGAGCACGTCGGTGATCGACGCCTGCAGGCCGACGAACTCCACGCGCTTGCCCGTGAGGCCCCCGTCCACCTCGATCACGCGCCGCTCCACGATCGAGTCGGGAAAATCGCGCTCGGTCGGCTCGGTCAGGTGGCGCGTGCCCGCCGGGAACCGGAGCACGACGGGCAGGCGCATGCCCGACAGCAGCGGCGTTCGCCACAGCACGTCGTACCGGCCGGGCGCGGTCTCGGTGAGCTGCAGGTAGGCGGGGCGCGACTCGTGCGCCACGGCGCTGGACGCGAGCGCAGCGGCGACGACGAGCAGCCAGCACGTGGCCGCCCGCCGCAGGCGCGACGCCGTCACTTCGCCCCCGGAGCGGGCGCCTCGGGCAGCACGACCTTGTAGCGCGCGCGCATCGCTTCGAACGCCTTGCGCTTCGCCTCGTCGCGCCGCTCGGCGATCCATTCCTGCTTGACCTCGGGCTCGATCTCCTCGAACGCCGGGATGCGCTTCGGCGTCAGCTCGTCGATCCAGACGAGGTGCCAGCCGAACCCCGACTCGACCGGCCCCCGCCACGCGCCGGGCGCCTGCTCGAACAGCGCTCGTGCGAACTTCGGACCGAAGGCGGTGGCGACCTGATCGAACGAGCGGTCGGGGTAGTAGCCCTGGAACATGAAGGGGTCGCCGAGCGCGGCGGCACCGGCCGCGTCGGCGGGCTTGCCCTGCAGCTTCTCGAGGGCCCGTGCCGCGTCCGCGCGCGCCCGCTCGTGACGGCGGTCGGGGGAAAAGTAGACGTGGCGGAACGAAACGCGCGGCGCGCGCGCGAACCGGTCGCGGTTCGCGTCGAACCAGGCCTTCAGCTCCTCGCTCCCCGGGTCGGCGAGCGAGCCGAGATCCTCGGCGAGGAAATCCATCTTCTGCGCCAGCCGGCGCTTCACGATGGTGTCGTTCTTGTCCAGGCCGAGCGCGAGCGCCTCGCGGAACAGCACCTCCTCGCGCACCTTCGCCTCGATCAGCTTCGCCATCTCGGCGGGCGTGGGGGGCGGACGTCCCTGCGCGAGCCACACGACGCTGATCTGGTGCAGGTCGTCCGGGGTGATGACGATCCGGTCGTCGGCCGGCGGCGAGAACGCCGCCGGGTTGACCAGCCGGTACACGCCGAAGAGGGCGAGGCCGGCGAGCAGGAAGTGCAGCAGCGGCTCGCGCAGCCACCGCCCGAGGCGGGAGCGCAGCGGCCCCCCCGGATCGCCGACCGGAGGCAGCGTGCTCACTTCTTGCTCTTGAGGAATTCCTCGAGGCTGAACTGCACCTCGGTCCCGAGCTGCGCCGGCGCCGGGATCAGCTCGTAGTTCGCGTACCCGAACTCGTCGCTGCGCGCGGCGTAGTGCTTGCCGCCGAGCTTGTAGACGGACGTCTCGACCGGTGCGTTGCCGAAGAACGTCACGACCTTCCCGCCCTTGATCTGATAGGCCGAAGACAGTCCGAGGTAGGCCTCGCGATCGAGGTCCCCCGTCCGGCTCGGCTGCGCGACCTTGGGGTTCACGTACTTGATCTGGCGCTGGCCGTTCGCGTTCCACGCCACCTCGAACCGGCCGCCGGTCACGTTGTTCTGCAGCCAGGTCGACTTGCCGACGAGCAGCGTGCGCAGCTGCGCGTCGTCGAGCTTCGTGGCGCCCTTCTTCACGAGCTCGGCGATCTTGGGGCCCGCCTTCGCGGCCTTGCGCGCATCCGCGGAGGGCGTGTACCAGATCGGCGAGGACCACGCGCGCTCCTGCACCGTCGCCGGGACCGTCTCCGGCGGCGCGATGCCGAGCTCCTTCGCCTGGATCGTGGTCCAGCGCGGCGTCGGGATCTCCAGCACGCGCGCGTAGTAGAAGGCGTCGAGCGACGGGTCGAACTCCGGATCGGTCCAGACCGCCTTCAGCTCGACCGCGCCGATCGTGTTCTCGTAGCTCGCGTTCGGGATGTCCACCGTGCTGCCGATCGGCGGGACCTTGCCGGTGAGCGCGGCGCGCTTGCGGTCGCCGGCCCAGACGACGTCGTAGACCTTCTCGAAGCTCTGCCCGCTCTGGCTCCAGCCCTTGACGATCTGGACGCGATCGAGATTGCCCGAGGTGGGGTCCTTGACCGCCCACACGACGAACGACGGCGCCTTGCCCTGCGCGGGCGGCAGGTCCGCCCCCATCGGGACGCCCTGCGCGTAGGCGGTCTTCACCCATTCCTCGCTCTTCAGCAGCTCCGGCGCATACTGCCAGCCGCCGAAGAAGCGCACCTTGATGTGCACGCCGCTCGTCCCGAAGGTCTCCTTGCGCCACATCGCGTCGAAGAGCGACGCGCGCGTGTTCTCCTCCGCCCACAGGCCGGTCAGGCCGGCGGGATTCTCGAAGCGCACGTCCATGCCCGCGAAGATGTGGCCCGACATGCGCTCCTTGATGTCGCCGTCGTTCAACCCGTGGCCGCCGAAGAAATTCGCCTGGCGGTACGGGACTGCCGTGTTGTGCGAATCCGAGCCGCCGACGATTCCCGTCTTGTACGGGTTGTAGCCGCGCGCCTGCTGCATCGCGATGCCGTCCATGAGCCCCTGCCGCACGAAGCTGCCCGGAATCGTCGGCCAGCGGCCCGGCGGAAAGCCGAGCAGGTAGTTGAGGATCTCGTAGTTCGCGAACTCGTCGTTGGGCGACAGCAGCGGGTGGGTTTCCGACTGGCCCTTGATCTGCTTGATCTCGGTGAGGCGCTCGTTGCGGTCGCGCGACGCCGCCCACGCGGCGTCGATCGGGCGGCCCTTCTCGTCGACGTCGATCGGGAACATGTGGCCGTCGGAGAGGTTGGCGTTGTGCGAGATGGCGACCAGCTCGTTGCCGGCCTTGCGCTGCGCGTCCATCCAGCGCCACAGATCGGTCGGAATCGTGGACTCGAGCGAGCTGAAGGGCACCTGCGGCACCTTCGCGCAGTCCTTGAAGTACACGTTCCGGTGCATGTTCCGGCTGTCCGGCGTCGAGGTCCACTCGTAGGCGCAGAAGGCGGTGAACTTGCCGGGCTCGTTGGCCGCGTCCGCGATGTCGTTGTTCCGCTTCCACACCGTGCCGGTGACCGCCGGCTGCATCAGCTCCTTGAAGGGCTTGCCGTTGATCATCGACTCGCCGAGCAGCAGGTAGATGCGCTGGATGTCCTGCGGGCCGTGCACGACGAGCTTCTTGCCGAGCGGCGTCTTGCTGAGCGCGGAGGTCGGGTCGTTCGCCATCTGCACCACGCCCACGTACTCCGAGTGATCGGTCACGCCCATCCAGTCGAGCGGGGTCGTGATCTTAATCGGGTACCCCATCGGGTGCTCGATCGGCTGGCCCTTCGCGTACTTGTAAGCGTCGGCCGGCGTCGTCTTCATGTTGCCGAAGATGAACGCGTCGAAGGACCAGCTGGTGTGAACGTGCTGCTCGCCGAAATAGGCCTCGCGCAGCGGGTTCGGCTTCTGGGCGAACGCGGGCGCGGCGCCGAAGACGAGCGCGACGGCGAGCGCAAGGGCACTGCGGGCACGGCGATGCTCGGTCATGAGTCCTCCTGGTGCGGTGCGATGGATGACGCGAAACGCGGCGCGGGCATGATAGCCGAACGTCATGGAATGCCCGGATCACCGGGCTACGACGCCTCTTTCACTTCGGCAGGCTTCCACGACCCGTCGAGGATCGAGGGCGGCTTCTCCTTCGGCCAGTACAGCCGCATCATGAGGATGAACTCGCCCTTCGGCGCGGGCAGCCAGTTCGACTCCTTGTCCTTGCCGGGCGACTCGTGCTGGATGAGGAGATCGATCGAGCCGTCGGCGTTGGGCCTGAGCTTGTTGCGCTGGCTGAGCGTGTAGCGGTTGAGCGGGTTCGCGACGAAGAAGTAGTCCTTGTCGTACATCGTCAGCGACCAGAAGCCGTCCACCGGGGGCAGATGGCCCTTCTCGAAACGCATGACGTACTTCTTCTCGCCGCTGTACTTCTTCACGACGTCCGGCCCCTCGGAGGTCGGATAGACGGCGTCCTGCGGCCGGTTGGCGCCGAGGCCGATCGCGGTGATGAGCGCGCGCTGCAGGTAGCTCGTGCCGTAGAGGCCGGTCTTGGTGGTGAAGAGCCACCCGTTCTCGAGCTTCAGGTCGCCGGCGGCGATGCCCGCCTTGAGCCACCCCATGATGAGGTCCTGCGCCGGCTTCGGCGCGCCGGCGAGGCCCTTGGCGACCGCCGGCTCGAGCTTCGCCGCGTCGAAGTCCTGCCCGGGGGCGACGCCGATCTTGGCGAGCTTGGCCACCATCGGCGCGTCGTCGGCCGACGGGGGGTTGGTCTTGAGGAGTTCGGCGAAGAGCTTGAAGTAGGCCGCCGCATCCAGCGCGTTGACCTGCTCGCGGACGGCGGTCTTCATGTCGACGGCCGCGTCGACCTTGCCGGGCTCGGGCTTGTACGGCTTGCCGTAGGCGGACAGCGGCACCACCGACATCTGGTCCTGCAGCGCGTGCACCGCCTTGTAGTCCGCCGGCGTGCCGGTGGAGTAGATGCGTCCCAGAATCCAGACCATGCCCGTCGACGACTTGTACTCCGTGACGCCCTCCGGCAGCTTGCCCGTCCAGCCCGGGCCGGTGATCGCGTACTTCTGCGCCTTCGTCCCGGTCGTGCGCTTGCCCGGGTCCTGGAACACGTTCGTCCAGCCGTCGAGCATCGGGAAGAGGAAGTAGCGCCCCTTCATGTCTGGCAGGCTCAGGATCCACGGCTCCTTCGACACGTCGATCCAGGTAGTCGTGTAAAGCGTGTCCGCGTTCGGCGCGGTGACGTCCCGGAACGAGGCGTCGGGGTAGGTCCTGGCCTTGACGAACTGGCCCATGGGCGCGCGCGTGCCCTCAGGGCTCGCGACGTTGGTCATGATCCGGCGCGTCATCTCCATGGTGACCAGCGGGTAGGCGTAGACGTACGCTTCGACCGCGAGCGCCCGCGCCTCCGCTTCCCTGGCGAGCGCTTCGGCGGCTTTCGCGTCCGCCTCGGCCTTCGCCTTGGCCTCGGCCGCCACCTTCTCGGCGCCCTTCTCGACCTTCGCTTCTTCCTGCTTGCCGCAGGATGCGAGCAGCGCCAGCGCGAACGCCGCTGCGGCCAATGCCCTAAGGCTTCTGGACTTCATCTTTCACTGCCTCCAATCGACACACTGCATGAACACGAGAATGCCCGTTCCGGAATCCTGACGCGGGCGGTGTCATTCACGGCCGGCCGTCGCTGCCTGCACGAGCTTGAGCCCGACGATCTCCGCGATGACGACCGCCAGATGGAACTGCGCCGTCATCGTCTCGAGCCATGGCTCGCCGGGCTCACGGAACCAGTTCGATCTCGCTCGGCCGCCAGCTCTTGTCGAAGAACGGCTCGAGCGGGTTGTAGAGGCGCAGGATGACGAACCAACCCTTCTTCGGGTCGGTCTGGATCCAGTTGCCGCGCGCGACGCCGCGCGGCTGCGTGGGGCCGAAGTAGATGGTCGTCGCGCCGTCGGCGCCGGCGGCAGCGGCCGGGGAGGGGTAGCTCTGGCTGCCGGCACGCGGGAACCGCTGCGGCGTGTCGAGCATCGACCGGGTGATGTTGTCGTAGACCGTCAACGACCAGAAGTTCGCCTCCGGTATCCCCTTGGGCAGGGTCATCTTGTAGGTCTTGGCGCCGTCGAAGTAGTCCTTCCGTGCATCCGCCATGGCGAGCAGGTACTGCGAGCCGGCGTCGGGCAGGCGCATCGCCATCGCGGGTGTGATGCCGGTGATGCCGTAGAAGAAGGCCGTCCGCGCATCCATGGTGCGGATGCCGGTGGGTGGATAGGGCTTGACGCCCTCTTTCGTGATCTGCGGGATCGGCGTCTCGAACTCGTAGCCGGTCTGGAACAGGAAGTTGGACCACGCCGAGCCGGGGTAGTAGAACCACGAAGGGTCACGCGGGGCCATGAACAGGCTGCGCGCGGTGGCGTCGGCCAGCGCGACCGCTCCCGTCATGGTCTTCCTCATCCGCGCATCGGGCTCGAAGGGCTTGCCCTTGACGATGCCGACCGCGGCGATCGGGCCCATCAGCTCCGCGTCGAGCGAGGTCGCCGGCTCGTGCTGCACGACCTCGTTCAGCATCTCGTAGAAGGTCCAGTCGCTGGGCGGAATGGTGTTCATCACCTTTCCGCTCAGGCTGTGGAAGACGGTGGCTGGCGGCGGCGTGATCCTGCCGAGCCTGGCCTTGCCGGCAAGGAAGTCGGCGATGGGAGTGCCCACGCCGCCGGCCTCGTAGGGATACACCTTGGTGAACTTCCTGATGACCTCGACCACCGGCTTGGGATCGTTGTGATTCTCCAGGAACGACCGGCCGAACCACAGGATGGAATTCGTTCGGGCGCGCGCGACGAAGAACCCGCCGGTGGGCAACTCGCCCCGGTAGTCCGGCCCGACGATCAGGTACTTGCCGCCCTCGCCGCGGTCCGGTCCCGGCACGCCCAGGTCGATGACCCAGCGGAACCACGCGTCCTGCACCGTGCCGAGAAACCTGGGCGGCGTCTCCAGCACGATGGGTCCCTTGCTGAGATCGAGGAAGCCCATGACGTAGATCGTATCGGCATTGGCCGTGAGGAACAGCGACCTGGCGTCCATGAGGTCCTCGAAGATGCCGACCTCGTTGGCCTTCATCCCGACGCTCATCATCCCCTTGCGCAGCGCGTGGATGCTGACCCCGCGCATGTTGTCCAGGAACACCCGGTAAGCGTTGGTGAAGTCGAGGTTGTCGTAGACCTTCTCGAGCGTTTCCCTGCTCGGCGCGCCGTCCTTGAAGTTCAGCACGCCAAGGCGACTCTCGACCTTGTCCGGCGTCGTGATCGATACAGGGATCCCGGGGCTCGTCTGCGCCGGGGCCGGACCGGGCAGTGCCAGTACCGCACAGCTGGCGAGCGTCGCCAGGGGCCTGATGAGATGCTGCATCGTTTCGTCTCCTTCAGATGACTCGATTGGGTCTGCGTCTATCGACCTGCTGGCCGCCAACGGCGCCACGGAACCGTGTGATGTTCGGCGCGGGCGACTTCGGATGTTTCTCGATCGACTCCGGGTATCTCTCGACTTCCTTCAGGGCGAACGACAGGGACCAAGGTCGAGTCCACCGCGGCAGTCGGGGTCATTCGCGGCCGGCCGCCGCGGCCTGCGCGAGCTTGAGCCCGACGATCTGCGCGATGACGACCGCCAGATAGAACTGTGCGGTCATCACCTCGAGCCAGGTCAGCGTGTTCGCGAGCGGCGCGACCGCGGTGACGGCGTTGTAGCCGAGGCTCGCCATCGTCGCGAAGCTCACGTAGTTGAACAGCGCCCGGCGCAGGTGCCAGTCCTCGAGCTGCCAGCGGATCTCGGGGTTCACGCTGAACGAGCCCGGCGCGACGACCTCGACGGCCGCGTACAGGCTCCCCCACGCGACGCCGAGCAGGAGATAGCCGGCGAACGCCCCGAGCACCGCGTCGAGGCTGATCGCCCGGCCGCGGAAGATGTCGCGCACCACGATCGCGACCGCGAACCCGAGGAACAGCGCGGCCGAGAGATGGTACGCGATCGCAAAGGAGGCGAGCGCACCGTCGGGTAGCGCGTAGCGCGCGACCGTGAGCGCGATCGCGGGCAGCGCCAGCGCCACCGCCACCCGCCGCTCCCAGCGGAACGCGAACACGGCGAGCAGCACGGCGAGCGCAGCCGCCGCAACCGCGAGGTCGTAGGCGAGGCGCGACGCCGGGCTGTCGCGCGCGACGAGCGGCTGCGTGACGACGGCGGCGAGCAGCGTCGCGAGCAGCAGCACGTGCCTGTGCACGCGCAGTCGTCCCACCATCGGTCGCCTCCGGCACGGCGCGCTACTGCACGATCTGGTTCAAGAGCTTCTGCGACTCCGCCTGGTACTGCGCCTCGCTGATGAGCCCCTGGCTCTGCAGCGACTTCAGCTCCTTCAGCTTCGCCACCGCGGCGGCCTGGCCCGAGCTCACCGCCGGAGCCGGCGCCGGGGGCGCCTGGACGGTCTCGGTGACGTGCACCGTCGGCACCGGCACCGGGTAGGTGGCGGGGACGGGGGCGGAGTAGAACGGCGCGGGCGGGTGGTAATAGGCCGACGCGGCCGCCGCGCTCGCCGCCGCGGCCGCGCCGCCCCACACCACCGTGCGGTACGCGGTGCGCCGCGCGACGCCGGCGAACGACAGCGGCGTGAACGGCAGCCCGATGATGTCGATGAAGAGCGACGCGGGCCCCATCCCGGGCTTCGGCAGCGTGCCCGAAATCACGGTGACGTCGTAGGTGAGGTCGCTGCCGCTCACGCGCGGGTTGCGCAGCGTGACGACGACGTCGGAGAGCTCGTCCTTGCCCTTCTCGAACACCGACAGGGTGGCGTTGGGCGGGTCCTTCAGGAAGCTGTCGGGGCCCGCTTTCCAGAACTGCAGGTACTCGTCGGTGCGGTAGTGCCCGGCGATGCGCACCGGCCGGTCGGAGAAGAAGAGGGTGGTCGGGCTGAAGTTCTTCAGCGTGAGCGTCTTGCCGCCCGCGCCGATCTCGACGCCCGCGGCGTTCTGGACGAAGAGCAGCTGCGCCATCACCGGCGCGGCGGCGGGCACTTCCACTGCGGTCGCAGCCGGCGCCACGAACGCCGTCGCGGCGACGGTCGATACGGCGAAGAGGATCGTACGAAGGAACGTTTGCATGGCGATCTCCAGATGTGACTTGCGAGGTCAGTGCAGGTCCGCGTCCTTAAAGAACCTGGTGCCCGACAGGGTGAGCGAAGCCGAGAGCCCGGTGTCGGTGAGCTGGTACAGGTACACCCCCGGCATCACCGACACCGCCCCGGTGAACGTGCCGCCCCGCTCCGCCACCATCGCCGCGACGCTCGCCCCGCCGCCGAAGTCCCAGCCCTGGTTCACGAAGTCGCGCAGCGCGTTCGCCGTCTCGAACACGAAGATCAGGCGGTCCTTGGAGGCGCCGAATCCCAGGCCCGCCTGGACCTTGACCATCTTCATGAAGATGTCGCGATGGGTGCGGCGGTTGACCACCACCCCGCTCCCGGTCGTGCCGCCGGCGAAGAAGATCTTGATGCCGAAGGTGCTGAACACGCCGTAGCCGGCGGCGTGCTCGATCGCGGCGCGCGCGCCGGGCTGCACCTCGTACAGGGAGGCGAGCGCATCGTGCGCCATCTCGCGCACCTGCTGGCGCTTCTGGATGAGCGCGGTCTCGTCCTGCGCGGTGGCGGGGGCGACGAGCGCGAGCGCCGCGAGCGCGGGAAGCACGAATCGGGAGAGCATGACCAGTCCCCCTCCTGCGGCTACAGCACCGATTTGGGCAGCATGAGCTGGATCTGGAAGCGGATCGACCATTCCGGCCCGTTGTCCGGCGCCACGACGTTGTAATAGCTCTGCAACTGCAGGTTCACCGGCAGCCGCCCGAAGTGGACGATCTTCCCGACCCCGCCGCCGAGCGGCACCGTCCAGCGCTGGCTCGACTCGGCCTTCCAGTCGGCCGTGACGACCGGCGACGAGGTGAGGTACCACCCGTCGGGGAGGTTGTAGTTGAGGAAGGGCTGGAGCAGGAAGTTGTTGTAAGTCGGGTCGGACCCGCCGCTCACCGACCAGACGTTGTTCACCAGGAACCCGTACACCCACGGGCTGCCCTTCTCCAGCCGCAGCGCGACGAACGAGGGCCCGAGCCCCCAGCGGTCGTTGCCGAGACGGTCGCTGCTGTTCGTCGGGAGCTGTCCGATCGCGCCGGCGCCCCAGATGAGGCCTTCGGCGTTGCTCGGCGAGAGAAAGCCGGTGAACTGGACGTCGCCGAGGCCGGTGGTGGTGCTTTCGCCCGCCACGAACCCCGGCTGGGTGATGATCGGGACGATCGTGCGGGTGATCAGGTTCCACTGCTTGCTCAGCTCGAAGGGCACCACCGGCTGGATGTTCAGCACGTTCTGGGTGCCGTCGCGCGGGCCGACGTTGAAGTTGGTGTTGTTCTGGAACGGGATGCTGATCAGGTTGGCGACCGGGTTCTGCGCGAGCTTCGCGAGCGCTTCGGCGCTCATCTTCTGCTGCCCGAGCACGGGGCCGGCCGCGGCCGCCGCGAGCGCCGCGACGACCACTGCGGTTGTGCGTTTCATGCGCTCGCTCCTCAGCCGCCGACGACGGGATGGATCACCAGCTCGACGCGGCCGTCCTCCCACGAGCTGCGGGGATTGCCGGTCGCGGTCACGAGGATCGCCGGCACGCCCATGCCGAGGAGCTGGACCCGGACCGCCTCCGCGCGCTGCTGCGAGAGCGACTCGCGCGCGGCGTAGCTGCCGCCCTTGTCCGGATGGCCGATGACGGTGATCGTGATCTTGCCGTAGGTCCGCGCCACCGACGCGACCTTCTGTAGCGAAGCGAGGAACGCCGGGTTGACGACGGCGGATCCGGGGGCGAAGCGCGAAGCGCCGGTCATGTTGACGAGCACCGCGTGGTTCTTGAGGAGCTCGACGCTCGCGTTGCCGGCGTTGACCTCGGGGGCGAGCACCTGCGTGAGGTTCTGCTTCTGCGTGTCCATGTGGTGGCCGATGAGGCCGCCGGCGAGCGCGCCGCCCGCCGCGCCGATCAGGAGGCCGACCGCGGGATCGGCGTGATCGACCAGCCCGCCGATCAGGGCGCCGGTGGCGCCGCCGAAGAGGGCGCCCTTGCCGGTGTCGGTGCCCATCACGCCGCCGCCCATGCCGCCGCCCTGGCTCGCGCAGCCGGCGACGAGCGCCGCGGCGAGCAGCGTCGTTCCCGCTCGCTTGATCATTCCCAGTCGCATCGAAGCTCCTTTCTCGCGCGCATCGGCCGAACGAATCGTCATGGCTGCGCGGACACGTAGACGAGGTTGTTGCCCTGGAACGCCGCGCGGTAATAGACCCCCGGAGCGCAGTTGAAGTACTCGACCCCGCCGATCGGCGTGGACACGCAGCCGGCGGGGTCGAGTACTTCAA
>JRYK01007236.1_pt1 | contig 18443 bp, 9 predicted proteins | sample 235381 | NCBI WGS metagenome assembly JRYK01 (sample SAMN03074220, study PRJNA261476) | activated sludge metagenome | biome: Wastewater Treatment Plant; feature: Wastewater; material: Activated sludge; isolation source: activated biomass of a wastewaster treatment plant treating hydrocarbon... ... | reverse complement strand
TTACCTGGACCGTTACTTCTTCTTGTCAGGCTCCGGTCACCTGTTCGGCTTCCTTTACCGTAACAGCTGCTCCTGCAGTGGTATTGACCTGTCCTTCAAATCAAACAGAACCCCCATGTCAAATGCAGGCTGAAATCGACGCAGCCTTTGCAAGTTGGCTTGCATCAGCAACCATCAGTGGTGGATGTAATGTCAATGTTTCCAACAATGGTGGAAATGCACCGTCAGCCTGCGGAGGATCAAAAACGGTAACTTTCACGGTGAATTCATCGTGTGAACCTCCAGTAACTTGTTCAGCTGTGTTCACTGTAACTGCGCCTCCATCTGTGACTTTAACATGTCCTGATGCTGTAACTGAAGCAGCTTGTCAAACACAATCGGCTATAGATATTGCCTATGCCAATTGGTTGGGTTCGGCTAATTTTGGAGGTGGTTGCGAAGCAGTTATAAGTCATAATGGTGGTACTGCCCCTTCTGCATGCGGTGGAAGCAAAACCGTAACCTGGACCGTTACCTCATCCTGCGAGGCACCGATAACCTGTACGGCTGTATTCTCAGTAACTGCAGCCCCCGCAGTTAGTTTGACTTGTCCAGGAAACGAAACCATGGCTGCATGTCCAGACCAATCTACCGTAGATGCCTTATTTAACAATTGGTTGAGCAGTGCAAGCTTTAGTGGTGGATGTAATGGCAGTTTAAGTAATAATGGAACTACGGCTCCACCAGCATGTGGAGGTTCAAGGACAGTTATTTGGACTGTAAATTCTTCCTGTCAGACTCCTGTAACCTGTTCTGCAGTATTTACAGTCACTGCACCTACAGCAGTTGACCTCAAATGTCCAATCAATTCAGGCGTATCTGTTTATTGTTTGTCACAAACACAAATAGACAATTTGTTTGCAGATTGGCTGGATGATGCTATAGTGACCGGTGGTTGCAATGTGAACTTATCCAATAACAATACTGGCGCACCACCAAAATGCGGAGGTACGAAAACAGTGACCTTTACAGTAACGAGCTCATGTGAAGCAGCTAAAACCTGTTCGGCAAGCTTCCTGGTATTGGTTCAACCTCCACCAAACATCAATTGCCCTCCTGCAATTACCATACATTGTGATGCATCCACCTTACCTTCTAATACGGGCATGGCAGGTGGCGCAGATTACTGTGGTAAGAGTGTACAATTCAGTTGGGATGATCAAATCAACCCTGGAAATTGTCCAGGCAACTACACGATCACACGAACATGGACGGCAACAGATAGTTGTAACGGGACCGATATTTGTGATCAAACGATAACAGTCATTGATACTGTTGAGCCTGGCTTCACGATACCTGCTAATCAAACCATTCAAACGGTGAGTACAGCAAGTGGAAATAAAGTATTGGTCAATTATAACTTCAATTCTGGGTATTCATACAATACGCTTTCACCTAAATTGTATTCAGGCATTTATTCAAAAGTGGATACATCCTCCAATGCATTTTTAACTGTAACAGGAGTTGTAACCGGAGCAAATGCCTTTGACAACAATGCCGTTGCGGGTAAAGCATTGAATGTTGTTAACAGCACAGTCGCCGGTCATTGGCAGTATAATTTAAATGGCCATAATCTTCCGGCATTTACCAATTTTGAAGTGTATGTTCAAGCTTACCGAAAAGGAAATGGAAGTGCGACGAATCTATTGATGGAATACAGTACCAATGGAACCAACTGGACCAATTTCAGCACAACGCCTTTGGTTTTAGGACAATGGGTTGAGTGTCTGGGTACCATAACGAATGTAAACAATCCTGCAAATCTTTACATACGAATATTGTATTCCGGTGGAAACACACAAAACACCAAAGAATTGTACATTGACAACTTCCAAATCCAGGCTCAAAATGAAGCCATAGAATGTAACTTTATTTACACTCCGGATGTTACAGGATTCCCATCCAATATTACTCATCCTTGTGACCCAAATCCAGCGGTATCGTATGTAGATTCTCTAGTATTTGGCGAATGTAATGGTACGCAGATTTTCAGAACATGGACAGTTACCGATTTCTGTGGTAATTCATCAACGGGTAACAGCCCACAAGTCATATCTGTTGTAGACAGTACAGGACCTGTAATTGTTTGTCCTTCTAATGGAATTATCACCAGAAAGGCTGATACCACAACTTGTCATTATACGGTTCCCGATATCTCATTAGATGCAACAGCAGCTGATGCTTGCACAGATAGTTCCAGTGTGATCAACAACATCAACAATAGTCATACGCTGTTGGGACATGTATTTAGTGTGGGTAATCATACAATCACCTGGACTGCAACTGACGATTGTGGAAATACCTCGACATGTCAGTATGTGTTAAATGTCTATGAAACTGAACCGCCGGTAGCTAAATGTCGCGATTTCACCATATACCTTGATACAACCGGATTGTTTACATTAAAAGTAGATAGTATCAACAGCGGTTCAACTGACAATTGCGGAATTAAATCGTATAAACTCAGTCGTTATGTATTTGGATGTGATGATCTACCCAAACGCACGGTAATATTAACGGTTACCGATTCAACGGGATTATCCGATACATGTACCGCTAATTTGACTATTCTTGACACGATTAAACCTACAATTGTGTGTAAGAATTATTCAGTTGCCCTACCCTCAAGTGGATCCAAATTTATTCATCCTGACAGCGTCCTGTTGATTAAGAAAGACAATTGTGGAATCAAGACAAAAGTTACAAATCCGGACAGCATCACCTGTAAGAGTTCAAAAAACACCATCGTTACTGTAACTGTAACGGATGTAAACGGCAACTCGAGTTCATGTACCGCAACGGTCACCATAAGTAATTATGTAGACGCGGATTGTGATGGGGTCATCAACGTTTGTGATGTTTGTCCTAATGGAGATGACTCTGTGGATAATAATGGAGATGGCAAACCTGACTGCAAGTACCCACCCACTTCATACAAACAAATCAAAGCATCATGGAAATGTGGTACGAATCCTAACCGGGTTTACATAGCAGAAATTGGAGGGAACGGGGTATGTACTACTAAGTGCGTAAGGTATACTGACTTTATCAATAATCAGGGTCCAAATCAATTCCTAGGACCATGTATATCCTGCCCTGAGTTGATTCCTGGAGTTGACCAACCTGAAGTCTTGACACATGAACGTAATGTAAACGGTGGATTTAGAATTATTCCGAACCCAAATAATGGTGTGTTTGAATTAATATTCGACACGAACATTACTTCAGGTTCAGTTAAGATTTTCAATTTATTGGGTGAGGAAGTTTGGAATTTAGATATTGAAGAAGAAACTGATCACCTGCAAATTCATAGCAACAGCTTTAAACAAAAAGCTCCTGGAGTTTATCGGGTCGTTGTGCATAATGAAAAAGGAAAATCAGTACAATCATTGATTATCCTGCAATAAATAAATTACATAAAAGCTCTTGTCTTGTTGACAGGGGCTTTTATGTAATCATCATTAAGGTTAAATGAAGATATTTTGATGTGCGTTGGAGTTTCAGTTGGAGATAAGTTCAATTTTGAGATAATAAAAATTTCTTGAAACCGATACGCGATGAATTTAATAAATTTAGCACGAAAATGCCTCAAGAGTGGGTACATCATCAATTTTTCATATTCATTAACCCACATCCATACAAACCCAATCCTATTCAAGTGAAACTATTCCGTGTATCTGCGTAAATTAAACTTCACAAAAGTATATTTTGTCAGTCAAGAATAATCTGTACACTATAGATCGTAATAATTAAATTTTCATAAAAATGAGTCGTTTCAGTCAAGCTTTTCTTTCTACTGCTGATAGATTTATGCGATATGCACGTATTGATACACAATCAGATCCATTTGCAGAAACATTTCCTTCAACTGAGAAGCAATTGAAGCTACTTCAATTGTTAGCTACTGAATTAAAAGAAGCCGGTATTGAATCCGTAGAACTTGACGAATATGGCTACGTCTATGCCACCATCCCATCAAATTCTGATAAAGCCCTACCAGTGATTTGCTTCTGTGCCCATGTGGATACAGCCCCTGATTGTAGTGGCACTGACGTTAAACCTATTCTTCACACCAATTATCAGCTGCAGGATATTGTGTTGCCAGATGATCCAAAAGTGGTTATTTCCCCACGTGAGTTTGATTACTTGCAACAAAAGAAGGGAGAAGATATCATTACCGCAAGTGGTTTGACCTTATTGGGTTCCGATGATAAATCCGGGGTAACGGCGATCATGGAAGCAGCAATATATTTAACACATAACAAGAGTTTACCACACGGAGAAATAAGAATATTGTTCACTCCTGATGAAGAGATAGGAAGAGGCGTTAATCATGTAAATATGACCAAATTGGCATCCGACTTCGGGTATACATTGGATGGCGGAGAGAAAGGAAGTCTGGAAGACGAAACTTTTTCGGCCGATGCGGTTATTATTCAAATTGAAGGTGTCAGTACACATCCTGGGTACGCTTATAATAAAATGGAAAATGCAATAAAAATTGCCTCAGATATCATTTCAAATTTACCCATTGATCATTTAATACCTGAAAAGACAAAGGAAAAACAAGGCTTCGTGCATCCTGTGAAATTAGAAGCAGAATTGGAAAAAGCCAGTCTTCACTTTATCATTCGGGACTTTGACTCCCCAAAACTTAAAGAATATGAAGATTATTTATTAAAAGTGACACAACGCGTTCTTCAGAAATATCCCGGAAGCAAATACAACTTTCAAGTCGTGGAGCAATACCGAAATATGAAGGAGGTATTGTTAAAGCATCCCCAAGCAGTTACACTGGCAGAACGTGCAATTACGGATGCTGGTTTACAGATTATCAAAGGTTCAATTCGAGGAGGAACCGATGGTAGCAGATTGAGTCACATGGGAATGCCTTGTCCAAATTTGTTTGCAGGAGAACAAGGCATTCACTCTAAAAAAGAATGGGTTTCCGTTCAAGATATGCAAAAAGCTTCTGAGGTAATCATTAGAATCTGTGAACTTTGTGCGCTAGATGCCTGATTATACCTTATTACCCATATTTCCCTTGCCTATAGTTGTATTCCCCGGAGAGGAAGTGCGATTACATATTTTTGAGCCGCGATACAAACAGCTCATTCAGGATTGTTTGGAATCAGGCATTGTATTTGTGATTTTGCCCGTTATTCAATCTCAAATCATGCCATTAGGGCCCTTGTTAAAATTAATTGAATGCAGCAAATTGTATTCTGATGGAAATATGGATATCCGTTTGCAGTGTTTAAGTAAAATGTCTCTAAAAAAGATCATTAACCCATTTCCCGGAAAAATGTATGGAGGCGCTGACATGGTAGAATTAAAAGATGAATTTACTGAAAGCGAAACACCACTTCACGAAAAGGTGAAAAATTTATTTGAGCAATTATGTCAGCTCAATCATGCAAGACCTTTTCATGCCATTGACTGGAGTCAATTTCAAAGTTACTCCCTCGGTCACTATGTAGGCTTTTCAATTCAACAGGAGTATGAATTTCTTTGTCTAAAAAGTGAAGAAGAGCGACTTCAAAAGTTACAACAGCAAATAACTTATATGATTCAATTGAACAAACCAAAAAGAGAATGGTTAAAACGTCTTCAATTGAATGGAGAGTTTCTGCGTTTTAACCCAGCCGATTGGGTTTGAAGAGTTTCTAAATTGGATTATAAATCCAATAATAAAGAAATAAAATGAGAATAGTATCCGGCTCCCGCATTTCCAATATTTGTCATTGCATAATCCAAAGTGAGTTTACCTAATTTAAGGCCCATACCTGCACTTGGACTAAACGTTAGATTCCTTTTAGAGCGATCGAATTCATCCCTAAGCCTTTGAAAGTTTCCGACACCGAATCTCAGGAATACTTTCCCAAGATAGGCTCCTTCAATACCCATTTTGGGATCGAGTATGAATCGGTTAAGTCCTAAAATGGAGGCCTGAGTCCCATATGTTGAACATTCCAAATCAAAAGCAGTCAATAAGTAACTTGTTTCTGAGAAACGGAATTTTTTTGATGCGGCTAAAATTACTTTTGGCAAAGTGTATTCAACAGAGCTCGATGGGATTACGTTACCAGTTTGAGATAAAATAGCCTGTTCTTCAACATTAAAATTAAATCGATATGAATTAAAGGTAGTGGTAATGTCCCTACCGGTAATTGATGCGGAGAAATCGTTGGATTGAAAACGTATTGCAGCATCCACTCCAAAACCCCACGCTTTTGCAAACGAACCAAAACTTCTGTGTATTATTTTACTACTAAAGCCAGCTGACCATCGAGTATCGTTCCATTTACGTCCGTAAGAAATGAATATCCCATAATCAGAAACACTAAAGGATTCAATTTTTGAATAATCTATTGAACCGTCTGGACCCCTTAGCCGCAAGGTATTTGGAATTTGGTCTATGGCCATCCTAACAATGCTTATGGAACCAAAACTTTTCACTTCGTCATCCAATCGCTTACCAAATGCTATATAATCATAGGATCCAACACCTGCATACCAGTCAGCATGTTGAGCGCTGACCTGAAATCTTGCCGGGTTATAAGGTAAACCTGCGGGATTCCAATAGGCTGCCTGGACACTTACGGTATGGGAACTTGATGCACCTGCCATCGCCATGCCTCGAGCACCAATTCCTATGTTTAAGAAATCATTACTAAACTTAGGGGCCTGCGCAGATGCAGGAATCCAACAAACCAATAGGTATAGCCCAAGCCCAATGAAACGCAAGTTCATACGGCACAAATATATAATAATTTTCCATAATATGTAACATATTATAAATCTTTTTTATGTATCCCAATTATCCGACAGCTTTGGTGAGCGTCTTGCATATATGTTCTTTTGAAACAAGCACTTTCTAGTCTGCTCGGAAGGATTTACTCCCTTCGGTAGATTTATCATTTAACGCGCCATCCTTTCACTCAGCATGTATGACGGTCTTCACTGAATTTAATGTGACTCGCTCCGTTGGCTGGATTTGAACATNNACAACTGTCAAATGATGCAATCCGGCTTTCAATGGTGTTTGCCATTCGTGAATCATTCGCGTTGAGCCTAAATAATATCCATCCAAAAACCAGAACAACTGTTGTGCATTCAAACGATGTGTTGCTTTGAATATGATGTTATTCTTAAGGGTATCAAGATCTTTTGGAATAAAAACTTCACTGCCCGGCAATGGAAAAATGATTTCGACGTCATGTGATGGTTGGATTCTTTGCTCTAAGCATTTTGGTTTCCAAGGCGGCAAGGTTTCATAACCACCATGTTTTAATTTGAAAAAATATTCCGTCATGGGCGACAATACAAAATAAATTTTCGGGATTGGATGCTCATCACAGGAGGCATGAACCCTATATTGCTGTGATTGATCCACATAAATTTGTTGATGGTAGGGACACATAGGGATAGAAGACTCCTTTGCAGTCAACCAGGCTGTATCTTTTATTAAACAATTCGGAGAAGGTAAGTTTCCGCTTCTGCTGCATACTTCTACCGGCCGCATTAAATCGAATGGCTTTTTCCACTCGGCCTTCATGCCTAAGCTTGATGCGAGTTCGAAAAGTAAAGGGGCAGCTGTATTTAATCCAATAAGACCAGGTCGCCCTATTCCATTTGAATTTCCAATCCAAGTCACAATGGTGTATTCTGGGCTTATGCCAATACACCATGCATCCTTAAACCCAAATGAAGTTCCTGTCTTCCAGGAAATACGTGCTGCCATTTTTTGGCTGTTATGATCCCATTCACCTGTACCTTCAGGTACTCCATGCATCATCTCCAACATGGTGTAAATTGCCGGCACGCTCATTCCTTTCCGCTGGTATGGTTGAAGAAATTCCAATGAATCAGATTTTAATAGTTTAAGATTCTTTAGTTTCTTCCACCTTCTTTGATCTGGCTCAGTGAAGTATTGTGTCAATTCAAACACCAAACCAGAATAGACTGTTGCCAATTCCCATACGGACACTTCTCCACCGCCAAGAATTAAACTCAAACCATAATGCTCAACAGGTTTTGTGAAGGAAGTAAATCCAATTTGGTTAAGCCCATCATAAAATTGTTGGGGTCCAAATTGTTGAAGCAATCTTACCGCGGGAATATTTAGCGATCGTTGCAAAGCAGAATGGGCATTGGATATTCCCTCAAACGTACGAGAATAATTTTGTGGATTGAAATTTCCAAACATCGTGGGGATATCTTGTAAAATCAATCCTGGATGGAGAATACCCTTTTCCCACGCCATGCCATAAAGCAGAGGTTTCAGTATACTTCCAGAACTTCTCAGCGATTGTATATTATCCACGTGAGCATTGTTGACTGGAACTCCAATACCGGTGGTGTTAGCTATATAAGCCATCACATTGGAACGCTTGTTATCCACAATTAAAATAGCACAGTTATGAATTTCATTTCCTCTGAAATTTACAGAATAGGTTTTAACAATTTCATTGAGTTGATCCTGCATAGCAAAATCCAGTGTAGTTAGAAATTTACTCTGATTAGGATGTGTTCTTCGCAAGTATTCCATAAGATGAATGCCAGCAGTAGGAATTGGATGTAATTGATCCGGTAATGGTTCATCTACTGCCAACTCAAAGCTTAACGAGTCGATCTTCTGCAGCGCTAGTAAAGAATACAAAAGTGCATTTCGTTTAGACAATAACAATGGTCTGTTTCGTTCAAGATGCATCCAACTTGGTTGATTCGGCAATACAGCCAACAAAGCTGATTCAGCCCAACTTAAAGTTCTTTCTGATCTTCCGAAATACCGCCACAAAGCTGCATCCATTCCTACCACATTACCTCCAAATGGAGCAAAACTTGCGTATAATAGCAAGATCTCCTTTTTAGAATATCTTAACTCCAAGCCAATTGCATAAAAGCATTCAGACAATTTATCAATAAAATTTCTATCGGATTTTCTCCTTAAGAGTCTCGCTAATTGCATAGTGATGGTAGATCCTCCGCTCACAACCCTACCCTTTCTCAGATTGGTTATGATTGCTCTAGAAAGCGCCAAAGGATCAATTCCGGGATGATAATAGAAACGTTTGTCTTCAAATGTGATTAGACATTGGATATATTGATCAGGAATGTTTTCGGCAGCGGGAAACCTCCATTGTCCGTCCTGGCTTAACCTGGCAGCTAACAAATGTTCGTTGGAATCATACACTACCGTGGCGAATGATTGATTCTCCAAAAGACCGCCTATGGATAACCATGCAGAAAATAAAAACGTCGCAAGGGCAGCCAGTACCCCCAGCATCCACCGTCTTTTAAATCGCTTAATCCCGACGAACTTCGACCATTGGCGTGTTGATCCTTGCATAAACTGCTGGGTCATACATTGCTTCACAAATTATTGAAGGTGTTGCAAAATTCCCGGAGAATCCTACATGTACAGGAAATCGAAGGCGCAGTGGCTTTCTTGCATTCAAGGCAAAGTATGTTTTTACCTGATTGTCTCTTATATCCTGATACTCAATGTCATCTGCTAAAGTATATAAATCGCTTAGCCTTTCATTAATCACCTCAAATGTTGATGGAAAGTTAACTGTGAGGGCCAAATTACCCATTCGCTCCATGTAATTGGTCAATTCAATTTCTACCCATAACTCCATTTTATCTCCAGGTTTAGGTTTCTTGCTTTTTGAATCTGAGGGGACCCATTTTGAAGTCATTCGCAATCCTTTTTGATCGCTTTGTTGTTGCGTTAAATCTTCTATACCTGCTTGTACATAATGAATGGAAAGGCCGGCCTCTGAGAGGTTCTTAATACTTAGTCCAAAGTCTGCATCAGCATTTAGTTTCTTCTGGAACAAATTTCCTTGCAATTCAACAACTTCTTTAGTTTTACCAATATTCAATTCAACTTTGATTTTGGAATTTGTTTTTTCTCCATATATCGAATAAATTGCTTGCAAGACAAATGACATTTCCTGTGTTGTATAAATGCTTGAAGTATTCATTCTCGCAAGAAGTTTATCCAAGATGGAAACTGCGGTTGCACGGTGTCCTATGGTTGCTAAAGCCATAACAAGAATCGCTTCATCCCTGTAGTCGGAACCAAATGTTTCTGAATATTCTCTATATGGTTTGACCATGTAATTATCTTCAGGCATTAATTTCTTTCCTATATCACATTTTCCACTGATACAATATGCTGCGGCTAATAAAGCTCGTGCAGTGAGGTCCATTTCTTTAAATTGATAAAGAATGTTCATTGCTGAAGTAGAAGGCTTTCCATAATAAGCCATTGCATAAAGTTTATAAGCAAATTCCCGTTGGCGCCAAGCATCTTTTTTCAAAACTTCTGTAGTGATGTTTTGAACTGAAGACTTCTGATATTTATACCACTGTTCTAACATATCCTGAGGAATATTAAATCCTGTATTTTTTGCAGTGATCATGAAATGTCCGGCATAAGTGGTATTCCATTCTGTTACATCTGAGGTTCCTGGCCAATAACTGAATCCACCGCTGGGTTGTTGAAAGCGACGCAACTTTTGAAAACCTGCATCCAAATGATACAACACGGTCTGTTGTTGTGTCTGAGTTAAAGAAATCAGTTTACCCAATAAACATTGTGGAAATAAAGATGAAATAGTCTGTTCGAGACAGCCATGAGGATAATGAATGAGTTTTTCAGCCCATTGAGCAATTGAAACATTTCGAAGTCTTGAAACTTCAAGTACGAGTTGGCGGGTACCTGATAATCCATACGGTTTAAGTCCGGGGTTGGACGTTTCGCCGGGATTAACCCAAGTTGAACTTACTTTCTGCGTGATCGGGTTTGGATTTGTAACCACTATTTCCAATTCAGAAGTGGCATGAAAACCTGCTCCGGAAACTTTTGCAGTCACTTTAGATGTGCCAATGTCGCCAGTCGCTTTGATCGGAACAAAAAATGTATGGTCACCTAATTTATTTATTCTCTGGTTGTTTAGTTGACCGCGAATTGTTTTTAATGCCCCTGTGCACTCAACAGATAAATCGATTGACTTAATTTTTGAATCCATCACAAAGACAGTAACCGGAACTTCCAACTCGTCCTTATGTGTCAAAGTCCTAGGCAAAGCCAATTGCGCCATCAATTCCTTTTTGACTTCGACAAATTTTTCTGAGGATCCACCACATTGCAAATTATTAGCGATGACCATAACGCGGAGTGCACCTGTATAATTTCCTATTTTAAGGTTGTGTAGTTTTGTTTCTCCCCGCTTGAGTAAATGAGGTCCACTTTTCATTACAACAGGTTTAAAACGCTTTACTTTATCCAAGTCTTTGGTATTTAATGCCGCATCCCCTCCAATACTGATGATGCCTTCTAAGTCAACATCCTGATTTCCAAGGACGGCATCAAAATTATCCCATGTCATCAAGGACAAAGCTTCTTTCGCCATCAGGTCATTATACGGTTGAGGGGTTTTAAATCGTGTAAGATTTAACAAACCTTCATCTACCAAATAAAGTTGGTAGGCCATTTCTTTTCCATGTGCTTCTTTTATTTTTATATCAAATGCTTCATCAGGCCTGATCACTTCTTTCATAGTGATTTCAGGAACAAGACGTCTTTCTAAATCTTCCACGATGATGGGTATAACACCGTAAAGTCTTTGGGGTAAATCGTTGGCTTTATTTTTTAAGCCTTGAACAAAACTAATATCCACGTAGACATTGGGTGCCATGTCCTTACTGATCTTTAGAAAATATTCAGTTTGTCCATTCTTAGCCGCAAACTTGTCTGTGAAAACAATCGAATTATCACGTATCACATGTAAAATAAACTGTCCTGTTGGTGCACCGGGTAACAACAATTTAGCAGTCTCTCCTGGCAAATAACTGGGCTTATCGGGTTTAAAACTTAATATATTGACAAAATTCCTGTCATTTTCGCCGTCAGCCCATCCAGTATAAAAATAGTCACCAGTTTCATAGTGGTTCACTGAATTGGTCACCTTAATAAAATATCTATTATAACCCTCCAAAGTTAAATTAACAAAAGCAATTCCATTTGAATTGGTTGTCACCTGTTGTTTTAATATTTTCTTTTTTGCACTTGAATTCTGATAAGTACTTTCAAATCCCGACCTCACTTCATACCACCATTCATAATTCACCTCAAATACCTCTGCTTCCAATTTTCTATTCTGTACTGCTTGGCCATTTTGATCAACGACTACTACTTTAATTTTTTGCTCTTTACCCGCTTCGAGGCTTCTTTCCCCATAGGGTCCATCAGGAATTTGAATCCCTACATACTCCTCAAACATTTTTACCTTCAATGGAAAGTAATCTGTGTTTAATTCACCGCTGGATTCTGTGATCAGGCTGACCAATTGACCATTTATATCACCACAAGTATTTTCATCATTTGAAAACCAATTGTTACTTTGCCATTTTCCTTGTCCATCCAGGTTTCCGTTATACAATTCTGTTTCACCCTGAGCCATCGCTTTTTCAGGATTCAAAAATTGGTATTCTCTGTATTTTTCAAATACTGGTGCAACTCTTTTGTATTTCCACTTTATTAATGCTTGCAAATTCGCTGCTTTTGAGCCATGTAACCAAGATGCTTGTAGCGAAATATTTTTTGATAAATCCTTTAGCATAAGTTGATCACCCATATTCCATTCACATCGAATGTTATTTGGTTTTACAGTTTCTATCCATAAAGTTTTATTCAATTCATAATTTCCAGCTTGAATTTTAGCGATATAGGATCCTGTAAGGTCATTTGAAGCAACTGGAATTTCAAATGCAAATAATCCCAGGAGATGTTGGTTGATACTTTTCTTAAATATAATTTTCCCCCGTGGATTGGTGACGGTTAAAGTCATGGGAAAAATTTCAGGCAGCGGTTTTTCATTATAGGCAATAACATTCAATGAAATAGTGTCCCCTGGCCTCCAAACCCCTCTTTCCGTATACACTGACAATTTCATTCCCTTTGATTTCTTTATCCCCTCTGTCTCAAACTCACTTTGAGAAATGGATTTACCTGGTTCCAATTTCAGATAAGCGAAATGACCGTTGTGTACGCCAACTGCATAATTGATGTTAGAAACTGAACTTGTGCGCAACATCCCATCAACATCGGTTGATCCTTCATAGACGACTTGCAGTTGCCGATCGTAAAAGGTTATTTTAGCCCCTGAAACCGGCTCCCCTGACTGAAGGTCATAAGCCATTGCGTAACTATAGCCTTCTTCTAAAGGTAATTTTACCGATAATGCTAAATTAGAAGCATAAAAAGTACGTGAAGCAAAATGATCACTGTAATAGTAACTCAAACTACAAGGATCATCCGCAGAGCCATAATCATAACCTGCTTCATAATCGTAATATGCGTATTCCCTCCAGTGTGAAGTTACTCCTTGCTCGTCTTGATTTATTGAATAGAAATCCTCAGGTATTTGCGGCATTCCTTTTTGACAATAATAGTCTGTATATGATGGTTTAAAGCTGATTCTCAATTGGTACATTGCTCCGGCTTCAGCCTTTACTATTTTACTCAAATCCAGTCCATAACGCTTCCAATTATTTTTATTGCTGCCCGGACTAAGTTCAGCCAATTGAACGGTTTGTTGTTTAATTACCCTACCGAGCCTTATTAAGTTATATTGATCACTGTTCTGACTAAAATTAAAATGAAGGTCGTATAGAACATTGTTAGTAAATATTTTAAAAATTTCTATGTCGATGTAATTCAAATTAATTGCTTCAAAGGACATTACCACATTTTCATTATAGGGCAAAATTGACCCATTTCCAACAAACCTGACTTGTGGTTTTGCTTCTTCCAAAACATAATGCCATTGAGAATCGTCAGAAAGTTCCTTGCCTTCCGATGAACGAATCAATCGCATCACTGAAAGGTTACCTTCTTTAGGAAATGTCGGCGAGGAAATATCAACATCCACAAAATCTACATCCTTTATCAAATCAGGAATAGCATTGACTGTATCTACTTTTATTAAACCATCCAGATTTTGCTGAGGATCCAGGTAGTCTGAGAAATAAAATCTGCAAACTCCATTTCCTGGACGCAACACATTCATACCCAAAACTTCAAAAGATCCCTGCGCTGGTATTTTAATTCTTTCAACATTTTGATGTTCCTCTGCCTTGTGGTTTAAAGCCGTCCAATGAACAATTAGTTCGCTGGGAGATGGCATCCTTGTGATGTTTGAAACAAAAACCTTGTATAAACCTTCCTGCATTTCATCCTCATTCCATTGCGTAGTGATTCCCTCAGAGACAGGTCCTTCAAAACGAAATAATTTTTCCAAATCTCCAATTTCAACTTTTTCATTAAGGCTTACACTGATTTCAATCTGCATATTATTTGAGGAAGCAGCCATTGGTCTTGGCATTCCACATTTGACCACCATTGATAAAGGAGCTATCCTGAACTTAAATCCTGCAAATTGTATTTCAGCAGGTATATCTTTAAAATATCTTTTCAAATCCAAAGACAAAATATATTCCTGCCCTGTTGAGACATTTTCAAGCTTAGGTTTAAAAACCAAACGGCTTTGACTTTTCCAATGATACGTTCCTTTTAAAGAAGGCGATATGTGGCACACTTCTTCTTTTAATTCCTTATCTACCCATTCAGGCCCGACAACAGGTTTAGTAAACTCGATTTCAAAAAATTCATCCCGCTCCAACCATTCTCCTGAATAAGCGGCAATATATTCTTTGTATCGATCATTTTCTTTAGCAACCCAATTTAATTTAGGTTTACTGCAGCCAATAACCACAAATGCGAAAAGTAAAATAAACAATGCGTTCCTGCTCATATGAGTCAATTCAAATGATTAAACTTGCGATAATCGAAAAATCAATTCTAAGTATAAATCCTCTTCTTTCGCGGCTCCTGATTGAACTCCTTTACTTTTTAAATCGTAAACTTTCAGCCAACCAATGGCACTTTCCAGCGCATTGATAGAATATAATCCAGCTGCCACACGATAGTCCTTAATAAAAGTTTTAAACGGTAACTTCAGTATTTTATTCAGCTCTTCGTCATGAAGTTTAATGTAAACTTTGGTCAACCATATTTTTTGAAAATGGTTAAACAAAGCTCCAATGGTCATCACCAGAGGATTGGTTTTTACTTGCTTCGCCATATTCTGCCCAATCCAATAAATTTTTGCTTTATTTCGCTCACTAAAGGCCTTCTGCAACTCAAAAACATTAAATTCCTTACTGACGCCAATGAATTCAATGATGTCTTCTTCTTTGATGACTGATCCGGTGGGAAATATTATTTTTAATTTTTGCAATTCATTATGGTAGGTGGCCAGATCATTTCCAATGTACTCCATCATTATTGACATGGCGCGATCCTCCATTGTAATTTTTTGTTCCTTTACCATTTCCCTTACAAATCCGGGCACTTGATAATCCGATAGGCCTTTATATTCATAGTAGAAAGATAAAGATTTGGCCAATTTCACCCAATTGCTCCGACCATCTGGTTTTTTTGAAAACAACAGAATCATCAAGGTTTGAGGATTTGGATGGTTCATGTACGTAATCAGTGGATCAAGTTGTTTGATTTCCTGTGATTCCTTTACCAACAACAATCGTCTATTTCCCATAAATGGATACTCCCGGGCCATTTCAACCAATTGAATTCCAGAGATATCTTTCCCGTGCATGACTGTTTGGTTAAAATCCCGCTGTTCAGGAGGAATCATCTCATTGGATGCCGCATGGGTTATTTGATCTAAAAAGTAAACTTCTTCAGAATGAATGATGTAGATGGATTTAGTAGACGGACCAAGGAATTCTGCAATAAGTTGTTTATACTCCATGGGATATGAATGAATCTGTAAAGTTAATGTAGCAAATCTTATCTTTGGCCCTAAAGTCTGCATATCGTGCACCATAAAAGGATTTTAGTCACTAATGATGATGGAATTTTCGCACCTGGGCTTAATGCCCTGGTGGAAATTGCCAGAACTTTTGGAGAAGTGATCGTGGTAGCTCCCAACAGCCCACAATCTGGAATGGGACACGCCATCACCTTGCATGAGCCCTTGCGGATCAATAAAATAATGCAGTTTGAAGGGATTGAGTCCTATGAATGCTCAGGAACTCCAGTGGATTGTGTAAAATTGGCAAAGAATGTAATTTTAAAAGACAAATCTATTGACCTTTGTCTATCGGGAATCAATCACGGATCCAATGCCAGCATCAACATCATTTATTCCGGGACCATTTCTGCTGCTATGGAGGCTTCCCTTGAAGGAATTCCATCCATTGCATTTTCGCTTTTAGATTATTCTTTTGAGGCAGATTTTAAAGCATGTGAAAAATTTGTAACCGAGATTATTGGTAAAGCAATCCAAACTGGAATCAGAGGTTGTAAATTGCTAAATGTAAACATTCCTAAATTGGGAGGTAGTCAAATTCGAGGAATAAAAATTTGTAGACAAGCCGAAGGCCGTTGGGATGAGGAGTATAAAGAATCAAAAGATCCTAGAGGAGAAAGTTATTATTGGCTGACTGGAAACTTTATTACAAACGATTATCAAGAAGATACTGATATGTGGGCCTTAGAAAACGGTTATATCAGCATTGTTCCATCCATTCATGATTTGACTGCACATCAAGCGTTAAGGGATAATCTCCACTTTGAGTATGCCACCCAACATGATATTTCAGTTGAATCACCCTTGTAATTCTCTGCTTTTGAATAATTAAGAATCATGGATGCGCTCAGTAAATATAACAAAACCATCATTGGACTATTGGTAGGATTGTTGGTTCCATTTACCGCATACGGAGTATTGTTGAGTTTTTATGATCTGATGGATCAAATGGAAATATTTAATCCTTTGGGTTTTTCACCCACATTTCGCGAACGCACCGTTGCATTGCTGTCTTTAGTATGCAATGTGATCCCTTTACAGTATTTTAATAAAAGGTACATGCTCTTTGCCATGCGTGGAATTGTTTTCCCTACCCTTTTTTATGTAATGCTTTGGATGTACTATTACGGACTGGAACTTCTGGGATGGACATAGGACCTAAAATTTACATCATTACGGGTGAGACTTCAGGTGAATATCATGCAGGAATGTTGCTCAGTGCATTAAAAAGCATAGAACCTGCTCTACAGGCCAGAGGTTGGGGCGGTGACAGCCTAACATCAGCCGGAATGGAAATAGATATACGATATGAATCTGCAAATTTCATGGGTTTTGTAGAAGTCTTGCGCAACCTTCCTCAAATACTAAATCTATTCAGAGTAACTAAGAAGTCCATCATACAATATAAGCCTGATTTCCTGCTGTTGGTAGATTATCCAGGATTCAATTTGCGCATGGCAAAATGGGCCCACTCACATAACATTCCTGTGATCTATTTCATTGCTCCGCAAGTTTGGGCCTGGAAAGAATCCAGGGTAAATCTTTTAAAACAGTACGTAAAAAAATTATTTGTTATTCTTCCTTTTGAACTAGAGTATTTCCGCAAGTATCATATCGACACCTCCTACCACGGGCATCCGCTTCTTGAAAAAATTATTCATTTTCATTCCACCCATGATTTCAGAGAAAACTGGAAGCTTGACCAAAGGTCTATTATTGCATTGCTTCCCGGAAGCAGAAAGCAAGAAATACAAACCATGTTGCCCGATTACCTGAAAGCTGTAAGACATGAAACCAAATATCAGGTAGTCATAGCCGGGATGAAACGACATCAATCTGTATATGAAAAATTAATCATGGAACATTGTCCGGATGCCATGATGGTGTATGATGACATGTATAGTCTCTTAAAACATGCAGAAGTTGCTATAGTGACATCAGGAACGGCCAGTCTCGAAGCAGCTTTATTTGAAGTCCCTATGGTGGTATGTTACAAAGGAAACTGGATATCTTATCAAATTGCAAAGCGTCTGGTAAAAATAAAATATATTGCTTTGGCCAACCTGATCTTTGACCAAAAAATAATTGAAGAACTCATCCAACAAGATTGCAATCCAGGTAAAATTCATGAAGAAATAACCAGATTACTTATACCCGAGAATCGGCGAGCCGCTAAAAAACAATTGCAAGGATTGCGAAAATTATTGTTTGAGCAGAATTGTTATAAAAAAATTGCCGANNATGGATCTGATCGATAAACTTATATGGAACAAGGCTCGCAGGATCAAGGATCTGGAAAATTTTGCAGTGGAAACAGGATGGAGTTTCACAACAGAAGAAGAGCATGGGTTACTCGATCAGTTGAAACAATTCAAACTTTTTCAGCGAGGAACCTCAAAAAAAATTCAACCCATTCTTAAAATCAATAAAAAAGATGCTCAGTTCAGATTGTTTGATTATCAGTTTGTCGTAAGTACAGGTAAATCCAGTCATACT
>JRYK01001753.1_pt1 | contig 18470 bp, 24 predicted proteins | sample 235381 | NCBI WGS metagenome assembly JRYK01 (sample SAMN03074220, study PRJNA261476) | activated sludge metagenome | biome: Wastewater Treatment Plant; feature: Wastewater; material: Activated sludge; isolation source: activated biomass of a wastewaster treatment plant treating hydrocarbon... ... | reverse complement strand
GCCCGTTTGGCCACTACATACTTCTTCGTAAGTTGGATCTTCTGTGTGGCCGCCAGCGTAGCCGCAGACTACCTCGTTAACGCCTCTGATCAGCCGATAAGCCGCATCTAAGCACCAAAAGCAGCCACCGCCAGCGTAGAGTTTATATGCTTTGTTAGTCATTTTTTTCTTCTTTTAGGGGNNAAAACTTGGCCAGCCACTACCTGACTCAAATTTTGACTTACTCTAAAACAATTGGCTGCCACAGGCTTTGCAGGTATAGGTCCCGTTAGCATGATGATCCACATACTTGCCGCTAAACGGCCGCTCGGTTGCTTTATTTCTTAGCACCTCATATTCAAAAGGTTCTAAGCGGTCTTTCCAGTACGAATCCGAATTGAGTTGATCATTAGTCACTTATTAAATACTAACATTGTTTGGTACTACTCGGCTGCTAGTACCGACCTCTGGGGCAGAGGCCGGTAGCAGGAGCCGATTATTTGGATGAATAACTAAATAATCCGAGCACAATCATGCCAAACGGTATCGCGAAGATGATATTAAATAGCCCCACTTCGCTTACTTCGTTTTGACCTATTAAAAACTGGACTAAGATACCTCCCAATACCGTACCCACCGCGCCGATCAACATATAAACAGCTAGGCCGGTGCGTTTTTTATTACCCGCGGTTGCGAGTATCCAAGCAATCCAACCGGCCAAGCTGCCGAAAAATAACCAGACTAGAATATATAGGGGCATGTGCTTTTCTCCGAAGAGTTTATTTTTTATTTAAGGTAAGTGGTAATTTGTGTAATTTTCAAATCTTGTAATCGGGTGTTTTCATCCAGGGTTACATTGAAGGTTTTCGTTTCAGCAGAGTTAGATGAGACGTTCAGTTTCATTTAGCGGGCTGTCCTAAAAAATACTTTGACGATTCCTAGCAAAAGTAATGCACCCACAAGTGCAACTAAGAAGCTTGATAGGTTGAAACCTGTCACCCCTTCCATGCCAAGTGCTCTGGCTACAAATCCACCCAGTAATGCGCCGATGATGCCGACAACAATATTAAGTATGGCTCCTTGCTCATCGTTAGTTCGCATAATCATTGATGCGATCCAACCAACCAATGCACCGAAAATAATCCATAGTAGTATTCCCATACTAATCTCCTTTTTAAAGTGGGCGCGTCATTGGTTGACGCTCTTTACATAATGATTGATAAACTTTTGCTGCACTGCCAGCTTCCGATGTCCAGTCTTGGGTTGCAAGTACGGCGTCGTAATCACTGGCTTGGTGGGCGATAAAGCCCGTTTGGCTGAAAGTATATGAATATGTGTTTGCCATGTACTACCATCCTCCTTATGTTGTTAGTACTTATCATTCTATTCTTCAGCCTGCAGATATTCTGTAAGGTTATTCACGTTTTGTTTGTAAAAAAATTCACACTGTCACGTTTTCTTTCCGTTACAATACATCTAAGTACGACCAAGTAAATCTAAAAGTATATGAAATGGGGTAGTATGCTCTCTCATTTGAAACCTCTCATCAGTCAGTCGTTAACACGTGTGTATAGTCCAGGCTCAACTATTTTATTTCAAGGTGAGGTGCCGCGCTCAGTAGGCATAATAACCCGCGGAATAATTCGGGTTTATAGTATTTCAGCTCAAGGCGACGAGCAGATAATTACTTATAACGTTGCAGGTGAATTTTTTCCAGCATCCTGGATTTTTGGAAAAACACCTGGCGCGCTGTTTTTTTACGAAAGCGTCTCTGAGTCGGAAATAGCCTTTATAAATAGACAAGAATTCTTGACTTACATGACTGGGAGTAGCGAGCGCATGCGCGCACTACTGGATTATTTTGCCACCAATTACGCTGCGTCGTTGATTCGGGTTAGCGCTCTCGAGCAACCAAAGGCCCGCGAAAAATTACTCTATACACTTTATTATTTGTGCCAAAGGTACGGCAATAAAACGCCTAAGTCTAGTTCAATAATCGAAATAGAGCTTTTACTTACTCATCAAAATCTGGCAAGTTTAGTAGGACTTACAAGAGAAACCACCGCTACCGAAATGAATAAATTAAAGCGGGAAAAAATTATTAATTACGATAATCAAAAATATCGCATTAACCTCGACAAACTACTTGATTTGCTGGGCGAAGACAGTTTCCGTGGTATTAGTATCAATTCGCCACTGTCTTCTGGCAGTAGCGAATAACGAACAACGTATATTTAATCGTTAAGCGTATTATGCACTAATTTAACGAGCTCTTTGGGTGATGCCCACGCCTTAAGCATGTATTTGTGCGCGCCGAGGGAATAAGCTTTATCAATTTCTTTTTCAGTATCTAAGTTGCTAAAGACGATCACTTTAACATTAGGATGTTTTTTCTGAAGGTCATATTTCGAAAGAAATTCTATGCCGCTCACCCTGGGCATTCGTAGGTCTAATAAGATTAAATCTGGCTCTAGGTCACGGACCATTTCCAGCGCTTGCTGGCCGTCATAGGCAACAGAAACGTCATAGCCCTCATTTTTGAGGATCAGCTGATATGCTTCGTTGAGGACATGTTCGTCTTCGACGATTAATATTTTCTTTTTGCCCATGGACTGCCTTTCCGTTATGTGCCGTAAATGTAAAGCCGTATAAATGAATGATCATTTGGGGCTTAATGCTTAGCAACTGAGTATATGATACTGCCAGATATTAATCAGTACCTGTGAAATATCTTACACTTTACTCTTCTCTTTTGGCAATTTTGTCGGTAATTTAATCACTACTGAGGAGCCAACGTTGACAACTGACTCAAAGGAGATCTGACCGCCATGCGCTTTAACTATTGATTTTGTTAGATATAAGCCGATGCCGCTGCCACTAACTTGAGAAGTTAGTTCATTAGGAATACGAGAGAACTTCTTAAATAAAAGCTCTAGATCTCTTTGATTGACTCCCACACCGTTATCCTCTACTTCAAATCTTACTGCATCCTGCAGGCGTTTTAGTGATATAACAATTTCTCCTCCCGGCGAAGTGTATTTGATAGCATTGCTGATAATATTCTCTACTGCCATGCGTAGGTATTGCTCATCACCAAATATGCCGATTTCGGTCTTGGGAACATTATTTATAAGCGTGTGTTTTTTGTCTTTTATATCCTGTTTTTGCTCCTCAATCACCGACTGAATCAAGCCCGCAAAGTCCAGTTTCCTGATTGTCAGTTTGATATTGCCGGCATCTGAGCGGGCGACAAATAGCATTTCATTGATGGTGTTTAACTGGCGTTCGTTACTTTCATAAGCTTTATTTACAAACCGGCGTTGATCTCTGTTTAGAGCACCGGCATAACCCTCGCGTAGTAAACCGAGATATTGCTTGACACCGGTGGCTGGCGTTCGCAGCTGGTGCGAGGCGAGCGCGAGTAGTTCATCCTTGGCATTTTGGATTTCAAACTCTTCTTTGGAAGCGAGTGCCCTGGTGCGATTTAGAAGTAGTAAATAAATAAAGCCAGCAATGAAAACACTGAATAATATTCCACCCCATAATATTGTTGTTGGTCGTCCGTTTTGGTTGCTGCTGATGGTTGTTGTGTCAATTATGCCCGCCACAATCCAGTCCTGATTATAAACTTTGAAATTGGCAAAACTTTGTTGGGTACGATTTGCTTGATTTATTTTTTGATAATCCTGGCTTTCATATAAAAGAGTAGGAACTGGCTGGCTGGCATCGAATATTTGGAACGCAAATCCGTCGCTATCGACTGAAGTGGTTACTTTTTCGATTAATGTTTCACTTCTGAACGGCGCATAAACAAAGCCGATAATATTGGCTCGGCGCTCTTCGAGTGTGTCGCTGGGTGTGCCCTGCCGGTAAACTGGCAGATACATCAATAAACCGGTGCCTTTATCATTTGGATTATCCTGTACAAGCGTGACGGTATCAGTGATGGCCGGATCGCCGCTATCGCGTGCCAGATCCATGGCAGCGCGACGATTTTCTTCTGAATACATATCATAGCCAATGGCTTTTTTGTTGGCCTGAGTCATAGGTTCTATATATACGATACTTGAATAAATTTCTCTTTCGCCGGCTGGAAAAACTTTATATTCGGGTACTACTGAGTCTCGGTTCGCATTCTCGTGTGAGGCAACTTCACTCGGCTTGAGCAACTGCGTGTAACCAATGCCGTAAATGCCAGGATAGCGCTTATCAATCTCCATTATTTCAACAAAACGCTTCCATTCACTCCGACTAACAGAAGCGGAAGCATTAAAAAGACCGACACCGGCTCGTAATATATCTTCGTATACATTTATTCGATTTTCGATCAGCACTTCAGCTTCATGAATATTACTACTTAGGACAGTTGAGCGTTGTTCTTTAATATCGTTACGGGCATCTTGCCAACTGAAAATGGTAATTCCAATAAAAGCCAGAAAAACGATCACAGGAGGTCCAATATGAAGAAAAGTCAGCGGTTTTTTATTTTCTCGGTGCCACTTTTCAACATAAAACATAAGATAAAAATCCTTATCCTAATTGTAGGTCTTTGCCATAAAAAAAAGGTGTAAGAATTCTCACACCATTTTTTAAAATTGTAATGTTTTATTTTTTGTTCTGAGGATCGCCAGTTTTATTATTTGATGAATCAAAGGTTTTGGCAGCTGAGCTAAGTTTTTCGCTGGCCGCTGATTTAATATCTTCCTTTTTTTGCTCCACTTGTTCGACACCAGTTTTTAGATTATCTGAAATTTTAGTTGCTTTTGCCTGAATTCGAGCGCGCATATCTCGACCACTTCTTGGTGTGTAGAGGGCAGTTAGTACCGTGCCGATCAGTAGACCACCAAAAAATAGCATGGCAGTTGGGTTGCTTTGCGGGTTGCGTTCGTTCATAAACGGACTCCTTTTTCATTTGGCACTACAATATCCATTGCCAGTTGTTTAGTNNATTAATTTATTATTCTCGGCGCTAGTGATGATGATTACATGCCGGTCTTTAATTTCTTTAATATTCAAGCCGTTTCTCCTCTCTTCTTTATAGGCCGAAGCACTAATGTATATCGTTAGATCTAAACCGGATATCCTGATTTGATAATTCTCGGCGCTACGTTATGCAAAAGTGCTTCGTCTGGTTGGCCGCATTTACGGCTGATTGCGTTCTAAAGGCTTTTATCTCCCGAACGTCCTTATATACTAATTAACTCTTCTTGCCATCGGCTATGAGTTATTTCACATTTACGAGCCTCGATTTTTGGCCGGTAAAAAAACTTACAGCGCGTAGCTGCCTAACTAACATAAGATTGCGTCCATTATGCCCCCAACAATTAGAAGAAAATTTATTACAACCCTCCCCTACCTACTGCTGGTAGTAGCCACAATTCTTGCTCTGCTTGCGGTTTTTGTACTGCACGGACAAGCCGCTAAAACTCCGGAATTGCCGACTCCACCATTAAAAGAACTGTCTCGACAAAAAGGCATTGAAGTCGGCAACTTTGCAATCCGCAGCCTGATTAAAGAAAAGCCCTATGCTGATATTTTGACTTCACAATTTGACCTGGCTTTAGCCGACAATACGCCGAACTGGTACTTTACAGATGGTGGTTTGCGGCCGGCACCAGATCAATTTTACTTCGAACATATGGACGAAGTAATGGCATTTGCCGAGAAAAACAATATGGCCGTTGAAGCTCACCATTATTTATGGGGCGAAGAAAAGTGGCTGCCGAAATGGCTGAAAGAAGGAAATTATTCTAAAGAACAACTCGATCAACTCATTAAAGATCATATTTTAACTGTCGGCCAGCGGTATTCGGGTCGTATTCAGCAATGGACGGTGGTAAACGAAGCCTTCAGTCGTGGTCAGAATATTTACGGACTACGTGATTGGTGGGGTGATGCGACCGGTGGCAAGGAATATATTGATAAAGCCTTTATTTATGCGCGGCAAGCCGATCCACATTCGAAACTTATCCTTAATGATTTTGGCAACGAAGGTATAAATGATATTTCCAACGAAATGTATAATTATATTAAAAGCGCTAAAGCCCGTGGTATCCCAATAGTTGGACTTGGCATGCAGATGCATATCGATGGTGCTCATCCTCCCACCAAAGAAGAGGTGATCTCTAACATGAAGCGTTTTGGCGAACTCGGAGTTATGGTTTATGTGACTGAATTCGATGTAAATATGAATGACGTAAAAGCCGATAAAGCCGACAAAGATCAAATAGCCGCTCAAATATATTATGAAATGGCGCGCGCCTGTATTGAATCGGATTACTGTAAGAGCTTTGCGATTTTAGGAATCACCGACAAAGAGACCTGGTATAAGCATATGGGTTTGCCAGATCCGCGGCCGCTTCCCTTTGACGAGCGTTATCAGCCGAAACCAGCTTTTTATTCACTACGAGCTGCGTTTGAGCATCCATAAAAAGTCTTTGGTTAAATTCTTTACAGCCATAAGCATTATTTAGTGGTTAGATGAGATTTACCAACCTATGATGACCGTACTTAAGTAACTAGCTTCCCTGCTTATTGCGCTGCTACTAACTACCGGCTATATGGCAAAACACTAAAACTGCCAGATTAGCCAGAAAGGAGATAAAACCGCGAAAATTGCCTATCAATAAAACCCTAGCAATAAATCAAGTTACACTCTCCAAATAATAAATAAAGCGGCCGAAATATATCCGCTTTATTTATTTTTTAGAGACGTAAGGATTGTCTTTTATAAAAAACCGCCAAGGTTTATCTTTAGCCTGACTGATGCCAATCCTAGTTGTGGTAACCACGCCTTGAGCTGGGAGTGCTTTGTTAATTTTTAATTGAAGTGGCTGCATGCGCAGATTATGGCCATTGAAAGATTTGTCTATCTTTAGGGCTTGGCATAATTTTGCCGGTCCGTTGGTTATCTGATTTCCATCGGCGTTCGGTCTGTTTTTAGAGAGATATTCGAGACCTTTTACTGGTTCGACGGCGCGAATCAACACTGCTGACCCTTCGCCTTCCTGGCCGGTTACTACATTTGCGCAGTAGTGCATTCCGTAAGTGAAATAGACATATAAATTGCCTGCTGGGCCAAACATTACTTCGGTTCGCTTTGTCATGCCTCGATAACTATGGCTAGCTAGGTCGGTCTGGTGATAGCTTTCAGTTTCTACAATTTTAACTACTACCTCATCGCCGTCAATTTCTCTGATGAGTAAACTGCCGAGCAACCGGGGAGCGACTTCTGCGGCATGGGCTTTTAAAATTGTGAATTCAGCCACTATTTAAGTTCAAAAGTTACTGAAATGCGATATTCGTATTCTTCTTCACCGGGTTGAATTTCTAGAGACTGGGAAAGACCTGAGTTGAGCGAGGCGCTCATATACGGCATTAGACCCATATCCTCAGAGTCTTTAATTTCAGCAACTTTGCCTACTTTTGCCTCAAGTCCGCTGGCAATTTTTTCTGCTTCTTCGCGGGCATTCTTTACGGCGTCTGCTTGAGCTTTAGATTTTAGTTCTTTCTCTTTATCTTTACTGAAGGTAGGATACGGAGTAATACTGCCTGTCGGATTGGTAGTCAGTAAGTAATCTTGGACTTTTTGCGCTATATCTTTGTTGTCGGTTGTGATGTCAATCATCAAATATGAAGTCTCTTTTTCGGGACTGGTGGGTTCCGCCATATCATCATAGCGGTTCACATTGGTTTTAATGTCGCCCTCGTCAATTCCAAGCTCTTTTAGTTTGGTTGTAATTTCTTTGGATAAGGCGGTGATCTCATCTGTCGTGTTTCGCTCGTATGACGGAGAAAATAAAAAGCTATCTGGTTCGGCTTTGATTGTTGCCGAGCCATTGACAGTGATTTTGCGCGCAGCATTCGCAGCATTATTTTTCCACGGTTGCCACATAATAAGCATGGCAGCTATTACGGCGACCAATAAAAAGCAGATTATCCTTAAATCGATAGTAAGCGACGGTCGTTTTTTGACCTCTGGCTGTGGAGCCGCTGCTGGCGTTGAAGTCGGCTGTGCTGGAGGCTCGTTTGATTGGTTTGGTTCGGGGGTTATACTATTTTGATTATCCATAACTCCAATCATACCGTGCTTTAAATTAAAATGCTTATATAAAGTTTCGTGCTAAAATCAGTCAAACTAGGTATGGAGGGTTAAAGGGTATGTATAAGTCCGATAAATTCTTTGAAAAAATACCGTACGAAGTATCATATGATGACGTTTTGCTACGGCCGTCTGGTACGGATTTAACAATTGATGAGATTGAACTTAACTCAAAATTCACCAGCAGCGTTCCATTAAAACTGCCTATCGCTAGTGCGGCGATGGACACGGTTACAAATGCTGAAATGGCTATTGCCGTGGCAGAACATGGCGGTATCGGCGTAATCCCAAGTTCTTATTCGCCGGATGAACAAAAACGCGAAGTTCGAGCCGTTAAGTTATTTATGAACGGAAAAATTGAAAAACCCATCACTTTTTTTGATGACCAGACTATTGGTGAAGTTTTGCAGGCTTGCACAGATAAAGAACACCACTTCCGAACCTTCCCAATTATTGACCGCAACGGCACATTTGCGGGCTTATTGACTGGAAAGCACTTTACGTTTACCAAAGATCGAAATTCTACCTTCGGAAGTGTAATGACTCCAAAAGAACAAGTAATTACTGCCGAAAAACGGACGGGCATAAAACAGGCCTTCAATATCATGATGGCGCATATGACCACAACTTTACCTCTAGTGGATTCTAAAGGCAGAATCGGCGGCCTTTACCTGTTTTCGGACGTCGATCGAATTATCAATCAATCTCACTATGCTAACCTCGATAAAAATGGGCGGCTTTATGTGGCGGCGGCGGTGCCAACAGACAGTACGGCTATTGATAGAGTTGAGGAAATGAAGCGTTACCTCGATGTAATCGTAATCGATTCAGCACAAGGCGACAGTAAGTACGCATTTGAAACACTCCAGGCGCTTAAAAAGCATTATCCTGAAAAACAAGTTGTAGTTGGCAATATTACTTCGCCTCAGTCGGCTAAAAAATTGGCTAAACTTGGCGCTGATGCAATTAAAGTTGGGCAGGGTCCAGGTTCTATCTGCACCACCAGACAACAGCTCGGGACCGGCTATCCGCAGTTATCGGCAGTTCATNNGTAATTGCTGACGGCGGCATAAAAGAGTTTGGCGATATAAATAAAGCGATTGCTGCCGGCGCTGATAGCGTCATGCTTGGGAGTTTGTTGGCTGGTACCGCACAGGCGCCAGGCGAAGTAATTACTCTAGAAAATGGCGTTAGAGCTAAGGTATACCGCGGTATGGGATCATCTGAGGCCATGAAGGATAGTGCGGCTGCCAGAAAACGCTATCAAGCCAGCAAAGATAAACCATTGCCGGAAGGAGTAAAATCCTACCTTCCGTATAAGGGCGATGTTACCGAAATTTTGACCCATTTCAGACAAGCTATACGAAGAGGTATGTTTCTGACAGACGCCAAGAATATAAAGGCACTACAAACCGACGTAGATTTTGTGCTGCTTTCTCCCGGTGCGATTGCGGAATCAGGAGCGCACATTACCAACCGAAGCGTAAATGTGCTATAACTAAGCAAAAGATAATAAAACAAAAACCATGCCACCCCCAACAGTCAATACTAAAACCAAGCCTGCCCTTCACCCGCACCACTACATTCGTACGCCGCTGGCGGCATTGTTTGGGTTTTTGGCGGTGTTTTTAATTTTTGCTTCCCTGTTCAGCATCTGGCTAAACCGAACTTTGACCGATACGCCAACTTTTGTGAATACTGTTTCGCCCATTATTCAAACACCTGAAGTCCAGCAATTTGTCGCAAAACAAGCGGCCGAGCAAGTCCTAAACTCAAGCTCTGTTCAAGAACTCTCTAGCCAGGTTTTGCTGCCTGAACAAGTAGCTGGAAAAGTTGATCAGCAGCTGCGTGAGCTCCTGCAAACCGAGCTGGAAAATCGCATCAAAACAGTAATAGCTTCTGACGCGTTTATCCGCTCCTGGACTTATATGACGGAATCAACTCACGCGCAGCTAGTGACTCAACTAGAGCAAAAATCCGACAAAATCACGCTTGATTTTTCGCCGGCCGTTAAACAAGCAATTGACCTACTCGCAAAAGAAAGTTTAAAAATTGATCTGGGTCAGGCATCAGCGGAACTTGGCACTGACGTTGGAAAAGTGACGCTTGATAGATCAACTATTGAGCCGGCGGCTAAAGTTTTTGATTCGTTAAAGATGGCCGTTATAACATTCTCTATCTTGGCGGTTGTGTGTTTGGTTGCAGCCGTCTGGCTAAGTGTGCACCATATGAAAACGTTGCGCCGGATGCTGCTTTTTACTGCCGTATTTGCCGGAATATTACTTCTTATTCTCTATGCGCCGCATATTGTCACAACGTCAGGTATGGATGAGACGAACAAGTTAGCAGCAGTCGCTGTCACTGACGCTCTGTTTGCTGATCTTAAAACCTTCTTGATACTTACGGCAGTGGTTGGTGTAGTGGCAGCTTTTGGCAGCAAAGGCATAGAAATACTGCTCAAGCGGCGAAAAGCTGTTAAGTGAGCGACAAACTTATTTTACGATCGCTTCGTCGCGGCCAGGACCGACACCAATAAAATTGATATTCACCTGCGTGGATTCTTCAATGAATTCGACGATGTCTTTAGCTTGTTGAGGTAGGTCTTCATAAACTCTAATTTTTGAAATATCTTCCTTCCAGGTTGGGAAGTAGCGCAAGTGTGGCACGCATTGTCTGCGCTTATAATCAGCATCTGGCGCCACTTTGTATAGCTTGCCTTTTCGATAATAGCCGTCGCAAATTGAAATTTGATCACCATAACGTGGTAGCCAGTCAAATTTTGTAACTGCTCGAGAGGTCGTGCCATTTACCATCTGCGACCGTAGGATATCGGGCAGTGAATAATGCCCAAGGCGGCGAACTCGACCGGTGGTGGTGCCGGTTTCTGCATCAATTTTAGATTTATCTCCATGAAGAGCGTCTAAGAGCTTTTCATCATGAATTTCAGTTACAAAACTACCATCTCCTACATGAGATTGGATCATTTTTGAGACACCAATAATTTCTTTAACATTCTTAGGCGGTAAGCCAATTCCATTAAGCAGACCGGCAGCGGTGGTGGATGAAGAGGTAACCATCGGGTACATACCGTGATCAATATCTAACTGAAATGCCTGTGCGCCCTCGGCTAAAATTTTAAGATCTGGTTTACTCATGGCCATTTGATGTATCTTGAAGGTGGTATCAGTTATGAATTTTCCCAGCTCTAGAGACGTTTTTACAAAATCTTCAGCTCGCTGTCGATCTTGTTTTTCTTTGTATCTGAATAGTTGACCAAAAATGCTTCTAATCTCTCTTATGCTTTCATAAACAAACTGCAGCATATCATCTGGGTTATTAATCATTTCCATACGTCCGTTAGAACGCATGTATTTTGAAGCTGCACCAGGAGCAATACCAGATTTGGTGCTGCCTTGGCGATTGGGCCCGGATTCACGGTTGGCATCTAAAATTATGTGCGACGGAATAATTAAATGGGAAGCGCCGCTAATATTAAAATTATCTTCGTTAATAATGACCCCCTGCTGCTGCAAGGTACCAATCTCATTTACCAGCTTTTCAGGATCTACCAACGCTCCTGGTCCAATGATATTAAGGGTATGGGGGTGAATAATGCCTGATGGGACTAAGTGGAGTTTATAAACTTCGCCATCAGGTGAACAGACGGTGTGGCCGGCGTTTGGGCCGCCATTTCCGCGCGCTACAATATCCGCTTCTGCGGCTAATTCATCGACGAGGCGCCCTTTGCCTTCATCGCCCCTTTGCTCACCAACTACTGCAATAATTTCCATATATCCACAAGAGATAGTACAGGAGGCGCCCTTAAGGTGCAAGCACAGCCGTTTTATTTAAAACAAACTGGACGGTGGGTTGTTTTTGGCTTGTTCTTCTTTTTCGATGTCGCTAGCTTTTCGCTCTAACTCTTCGGCTTTGACTTTTAAATCTTCCGAATTATAACGGTCCACTGCTTCATCTGAAGCGCTTTCATCAGTCTGCGCCTTGGCATTCAGCTGTTGCATTTCGGCTCGAAGTTTTGCCGCTTGATTTCTTAAATCACTTGCGTCTGACATATTATTTTCCTCGTTTTAACTAATAGATAGTGTAATAACTTGATTCAGAAAAGGCTGTAATTATCCTTACAGCTGGGTATACTAGGAAATAGAAATGGCCCAGCAAAAATCTAATTTATCAAATGACGATAAGCTCGATCGGATAGACACGTTTGTCTTAGCCGGAGTTTTAACGGTGCTTGGGGTACGCGGCTTTTTATTTTTGACAGGCTATCCGCAAATAGGCAATGACACGCTGCATATTGCGCACATGCTCTGGGGTGGTCTATTTTTACTAATCGCGTTTTTGCTTCTGCTGCTTGGCGATAAAGTAAATAAACTTTTTGCCGCATTACTTGGTGGTATCGGCTTCGGTCTGTTTATCGATGAAGTCGGAAAATTCGTAACCCAGGATAATGACTATTTCTATAAGCCGGCTTTCGGCATTATGTATCTGCTGTTTCTGTTGATCTGGTTTTTAAGCCGTTTGATTATCGTCCGGCAAGAAAAGAAAGAATTTTTCTCCCCAGCCATCTGGCCAAAAGAAAGGCTGCTTGGGCACGCGATTGTGGCTTGGATTGGGCTGCAGGCGGGTGCCGGCTTGGTTTTGTTCATATTGTCTCTAAGCCGCGGATTTGAAAATGTAAATGAATATATTGGCATCACTGGCCTCGGTTTAGTAGCGGCGTTAATTTATGCGGCTGCCCTAGCAAAAGGATTATTAAGAGTTCAGCAAAAACGCTTCAGTGAAGCGGCCCATATTATTCGTGGTGCCACGCTGTTTGCGGTGCTGGTGATGTATCCGTTTATCTTTTTTGAATACCCGCTTGTCGGCATTTACGGAATCTTGATCACCATACCGGTGTTGGTAGGTTTGTCACAGATATCGCTACGCGAACTACTCGACAATATTTTGGCGGCGTGGCGGCGAAGCAAACCCTAAAAATAAGCTGTATATCGGTCAAATAATCCTCTATAATCAATCGACAATATCAGATAACAGGTTTTTGGGGGTAAGTCTTGAGAAAACCAGAATTTGATGAACCGATTGTAGTGACGGGCTATGGCGCTGTTACGCCGCTTGGATTAAATGCTGATGAAAGTTGGCAAAATATCATTGACGGTAAATCGGGCATCGTGCCGCTCCCGCCGGAACTTCAGAATCAGCCATATGATGTCCATGTAATTGCACCGGTCAAAGACTATAACGATGAACTTCTTATCAGCGAAACTGGTGTTATTAAAAAAGACATTCGAAGAATACATCTTAGCGGAAAGTATGCGTTGCTTGCGGCCAATGAGGCGATTAATCGGGCCGGCCTTACCCAAGTAGGCAGTATTAAACTTGCCAATCCGGAAATAAATCCAGAGCGGCTTGGAGTCAATATCGGTTCAGGTATGGCCGGAGCGGAGTCTCTGGTCGAAATTTACGAAACGCTCAAAGCTGGGCGCTTACCTACGCCGCCGCAAACGTTTGTGGCGCTACCAGAAAGAGTAGCATCTGTAATTGCTCGTAATATAGGTGCTCAGGGACCATCCGGCTCGATGGTGGGCGCCTGTGCAACCGGCAACATGAGTCTGATTTCTGCCATACGCACACTTAGACTTGGTGAGTCAGATATTATGGTGGCCGGCAGCGTCGAGGCGCAGTCAACTATATACGCGCTAGGCATGTTTGCTGGCTTAACGGCGTTAGATAAATCTAGCGACCCAGCACTCGCCTCGCGCCCTTTCAGTCGAACAGAAGAAGGGTTTGTGATAGGTGAAGGTGGTGGGATTTTGGTGCTGGAGCGCGAATCACATGCCAAAAAACGCGGCGCAATAATCTTGGCAGTAGTTGCAGGTTACGGCGAGACTAATGACGCGGCCACACACGATACTATGGCAACAGGTATCGGTTCTCGGTTCGCATTAAAGCGGGCAGTTGATATGGCTGGCGATTTCGATTCGGTTTATATCAACGCTCATGCCACAGGTACTGGTGGCGACAAGATTGAGCTGGCTAAAGCCATCAAGCCAGTTATTCCAGCCGAAAAACTGGTGGCCGTTAGTTCCACCAAAGGTGCAACTGGCCATATGCTTGGTGGCGCTGGTTCGGCTGAAGCTGTTTTTTCGATTAAAGTGCTAGAAACCGGCATTTTGCCGCCGACCTTAAAGTTGGAAGATCCTATTGATGAAGCTGAAGGTATTAACTTAGTACCGAACGCTGCTCAGTTTAACGACTCGATTGACATGGTGTTTAGTAATTCGTTCGGTTTTGGTGGCATCAACTCAGTNNCGCGCCTTTGGTCGTATGAAGGTCTGTAGTGCAGCGTCGATGGTTTCGTAGACAAGATTTCCTCGTAACACTGATTTATGGCTAATTTTTCTGGCCGGACAGCCGCCACTTTGCTGGCGTTTTAGGTCCATAAACTGCTGTTTGACGCCTTTGGTAAAATCGATTTTATGCTCATTACCGTATTGTTCTAATTCAAATACTATAGTAGTGGCGTAGCTATCATGGTTTCGTGTAATTATTTTCCGGGCAAATTTGTCTTCCGTGAACTGAGGGATCATACTATATAGCGCAAGATTTTTTATACTCCGTCGCAGTACCGTTGCTTCATCGACCTCTTCCCTTATATTACCTAAGTATTTTTCGAGTCGAATTTTATTCATTGCTCCACCGCCGATCATAGCTACTTCATTTATTGGCGCTACTGCAAAACGGCCCAGATTTTGAATGAAAACATCGTACCGGTTTATATCTAGATCGCCATAGATGTCTGGAAATTTAGCCTCAAACTCCTTGAATAGATTATTAGACGTTCCCTTCGCGACGCTTAGACATGTAGATAGACTTGCAACTTCTCTGACTGCATCTTTACAAAAATCTGCCAGACTATATATTTCGAATTTTGAAGTTGGTATATGCTTTTTACCAACATCAAGACCGGCGGTTACTAAGAAAGAAATATGTGGCGAAAATCGAGCAAAACCAAACTTGCCATCGCTTAGTTCTGCCGCAGCTTCTGCTATTGCTTCATAGCGACCGGTTGGGTCATCGAGAAATTCGACTCCTCTTTCATGATAGGTTTCTTTAGCATATTCGGGCTGAAATTCTAACATAACAAAACTTATATTATATCACACCCGTCAATGATTATCAATGATCTTGTCTATATAGTTTTGGCTGAAGGCTACATTTTTTCTAAACGGGCAATGCGTGAAGCAGTGCTTGGATGGGTCGAAAATAATCCAGCTAGGCCTTGAGTATTAAACATATTTGCGAACATTAAGTGCGCAGTGGCCTCTTGATTAGGCGAAGGTTTGTAATTTTTCATGCGTGGCTTGAAGTCTTCAAGTTTTTGTAGGGCGCTAGCCAGGTCGTGGCCGTGTCCGATTAATTTGGCACCGTGAGAGTCAGCGGCGTACTCGCGGCTGCGCGAGACGGCCATTTGGATTAATACGGCAGCAAACGGAGCAAGGATTAACATTGCCAAGCTGCCGATCAAATTTCCACCTTCTTCTTCGTTGCCGCCAAACAAAGCTCCGCCCCAAAAGGCCATTTCTGCCAAGATGGCAATAGCACCGGCAGCGGTAGCGGCAACAGTTGAAATCAGCATGTCGNNCAAGTTCGTGGGCGAGCACGCCTTTAAGTTCTTGCTCGTCCAAAATTTCGGTAATTCCTCTAGTTACTGCCACTACAGCGTGTTTTGGTGAACGGCCTGTCGCGAAAGCATTTGGAATGGGCGTGTCGACAAAATACAGTTTCGGCATTGGTAGATTATCTTTTTGAGCTAGCTCTTTGACCATCTGCTCGATGTAGTCATACTGGCCAACGTCAAGTGGCGTCGCTCGCTGCATTTTCAGTACCAGGCTTGATGAAAACCAATACATACCAAAGTTCATCAATGCCGCTAGGCCTAAGGCAATAATTGCCCCACCGCTTCCGCCAATTAAATAGCCGACAGCAATAAAAAGTCCGGTTAATATGCCAAGTAGTAACGTCGTTTTAAAGATAGATTTCATGCTAATTCCTCCTCTCTGATACTTTTATGCGCGCTGTTAATGTCGCTAAGCGGCGTAATCTCAGCCAACAACTCGACCAAATGTTCAGTTCTTTGGGGCCCTAGGCGTTGCTCGATTTGCTCGGCCAGCACACGATATTTTTGCTGCAACAGCTCAACTTCTTTTTTACCTGACGAGGTAACAGCAACTAAATGTACACGTTGGTCAATGCCTTGTGTGCGGGGAACCTACTTGTGACTTTCTAGGGCGCAAACTAGTTGGGTGGCTCGCGCTTTAGTCGTATGCAAGTAGTGTGCAAGTTCCTGCATGGGCATCGGGCCAAACGTTTTGATAATTTTCAGACATTTCATTTCGGCGTCATGCAACTTCGAGTCTGTCCTACGAGAAGGCTCGTTCAAATAAAAGCTCGTCATTACGACGTCGGCTAAAAATTCGGCTAATAATAAATTTGTTTTCACAATATTAGTTTAGCAAACTTAACTAAATTGAACAAGTTTGTGACTTAAGAGAGCCAGATTGTGATAAGTGTAAACATAGCAATAAAGATGAAAACTATGTTCATTACGGCTGGTTGAAAGGCTCGCTTAGCCAAAGAGATCGCCGCGATCGCAATTGAGCCAAATAAATTAAGTAGCTGGAATGTATAGCTGCGCGGTTCAATGATCTCATAACTAACAAGGATAAAACCTAGCAAAATTGCCACTGGTCCCAGCCAGCCAAAAATTTCCAGCCAAATATTAGTACGCTTCGCTTCTACTGCCTTTGAATTTGGCTTGGTGGTTTTCACTTCGTTTAGGTTGCTTTCTATATCTACGAATCGACAAACTCAATGTTGATATGCTTAAATAGTAGCAAATCAAATGAACTTATTTCATTTTTTTCCGGGGTATTCTTCAGCAATTTTCGAAACCGGTCGCGAACCGGCCTTCGTGCTGTTGGTATCTTTTGTGACCACTTTTATTTTTATTCGCACTTATACGCGTCTTGCTAGAAAGCGTGGCTGGAACAGTGCGTCGATTAATGGCGTCCATGCGCATCATCTGTTGTTTGGATTGATCGTGGCATTTATTGCTGGTGCCTTAATGTTTTTCTTTACGCCCGAGCCTGGTCCTTTTCTCTTGTTTCTGTCGGCTCTGTTTGGTTTTGGTGTGGCTCTTGTGTTGGACGNNAGAGGGTCGGAAATCAGTCGATGCCATTATTCTTGGGATGGTGCTAGGCACCCTGCTCTTACTGCGGGTTACGCCATTTGGCGGCATTGTCGATAACGAACCAGGTTTTTTGGTCTCGACCGCGGTTGCCCTTAATATGATCGCTGTTTTTATCGCGGCGGCAAAAGGAAAAATGTTTATGGCCGTGATCGGGGTTTTTGTGCCGTTTTTTGCAATTATCGGTGCTATTCGGCTGGCTGAACCTGGTTCTATGTGGGCACATTACCGCTATCCAAAAAATAGTTACAAAATGAAGCATGCCAAACTACGCAAAAAGCGGTTCGAAGAGAAATGGCTGCCTCGCAAGGATAAAATCTGGGACTTTATTGGCGGCAAGCCGGATCGGCCTTTGCACCACGAAACTAAGCCCGATCATCTTTAGGATTTTCTCAGCCGTTTTTCAGCGACATTATTTAGACTGTTATATGTGAAAAAGTATGTAAAAATCGGTCTTGTACTGCTTATTCTGCTGCTGCCGCCGGCTGTGGTAATGCTTCATGATGAATCAACCTATACCTCTACGCAAAATTGCGACAAGCCGGCCCTGCTTGTGCTTGGATCGGGAGTTTTGTCTAATGGCCAGCCCGGTCCGATTCTCAAACAACGGCTTGATAAAACCATCGAGCTTTACCAGTCTACCCCGGGTGTTCAGGTGATAGTTTCTGGTGACGGCATGTCTAAATCAAGCAGTGAAACTTCTGTCATGCGTCAATATATAGAGCGCCGCGGCGTTAAAACCGGCGATACGAAAATTGACGAAGAAGGCTTTGACACCATGCGCTCATGCGCCAACGCCGCAAAAATTGTAGGAGCACAAACGCCGCTTGTAATTGTAACTCAGCCGATTCACGCCAACCGCGCCAGTTGGCTTTGTCAATCAGTCGGATTTGAGAACGTAACAGTAGCGCCAGCTAGCGGCCGCGAAATTTTCAACCGCGAATTCTTGGCTTCGTACAAAGCCTTTGCGGAAGGATTTTATAGCCGTCTAAGTTCAATCAACTAAATAACTACTCCGTAAAACATTTCGAGTAGCTTATAAACAATGTAAGCTGGCCATACCAATGCTTTCAAAAAGCCGGTAAATACTGCACCGATGCCGACGGCGGCTTGCCACCAATAAAT
>JRYK01010340.1_pt1 | contig 18575 bp, 19 predicted proteins | sample 235381 | NCBI WGS metagenome assembly JRYK01 (sample SAMN03074220, study PRJNA261476) | activated sludge metagenome | biome: Wastewater Treatment Plant; feature: Wastewater; material: Activated sludge; isolation source: activated biomass of a wastewaster treatment plant treating hydrocarbon... ... | reverse complement strand
CCTTTTACGTGTCACCCGCCTGAGGTCCCGCGAGCTCTTCACGCTTACCGTGCTCGTCATGGCTATTTCCGTGGCCACCATCTCCTACCTGGCGTTCGGGGCTTCGATGGCGCTTGGGGCATTCCTCGCCGGAATGGTCGTCGGGCAGTCGAAGGTCAGCCATCAGGCTGCCGCGGACGCGCTGCCGCTCCGTGATGCGTTCGCCGTCCTGTTCTTCGTCGCTGTCGGCATGCTGTTCGATTACAGGGTGGTCTTCGAGTCGCCGCTCCTGATGCTGGGTGTTCTGTGTGTCATCGTAATCATAAAACCACTTGTTGCCTTTCTGATTTCGATCGTGGGCGGTCATTCGCTCAAGACCGGTCTCACAGTCGCGGGCGGCCTCGCTCAGATCGGTGAATTCTCTTTCATACTTGCGGAAATGGCTAAATCGCTCGGGCTGATGCCGGATACGGGCCAGAACGTGCTTGTGGCCGGGGCGATCATATCTATCGGTCTCAACCCGTGGCTGTTCAGGATAACGCTGTCGCTCGAGCCCCGTTTGCAGCGGATCGGCTGGCTCAGGTCCTTCGTCGAGCGCCGCGGAAGGAAGCTGATAGCCAAGGCGGATGCGGGGGCATCCGAGCTTCTGCAGGAGCCGTCGAGCATCGGCTCTATTGTCGTCGGTTACGGACCTGTAGGCCGAAACGTCACGAGAATCCTTTACAAGTCCGGGATCGAGCCCACGATCATCGAGCTCAACATCGATACAGTCCTCGAGATTCAGGCTCAGGGCAGGCGCGCCATCTTTGGCGACGCCACACGGAGCGAGATACTCGAAGCCGCGGGCCTGGCGTCGGCCAGATATATGATTGTTACCACTCCCCACGTGGAAACGAGCGTTGCTATCGTGAGCGCGGCGCGCGCGAGCAACCCCGAGGTGCGCATACTGGCGCGCGCCAGGTTCTTGAGTGAGCGGGATGTATTGGAACAGGCCGGGGCGCCTATCATATGCTTCGATGAGGCGGAGGCCGCTTCGGCCCTCGCGGAAGCGCTGCTCCAGGATATCAAGCGCCGAAAGGCCTGATCTGCGTGCCCTCTGCGGTTCTATTCCGTGCACGGTTGCGTGCTTGTGAATACCTCAAGTGTTTGAATTTGTTCAGTTTCCACTGTTCCGAGCCCGACAATCCGAGCAGGTACATGTTACCTGCGAGGCTGAAAAACGTGTTCCAACTCACCCCAGGGAATGAATTTTTTTCTCGTCAATATCTCCCGGCACGCATGTTGCGTAATTATAATAATTATGAGGAAACCAATAAACATGAAGAATGTCGTCGTGGCTGTCGGTTTATCGGCGGCTTTCGTGGCAACGGCGGTGCTGGGATTCGCCTTTCTGATAATCACGCTGATTCTAGCGGTGCTGGGTTTTGCGGGATTCGGGGGAACCGTCGCCGGTATAGCGAAGATTATATTGCTCGTGCTCGCTGCGTTATCCCTGCTCTTACTGGCTTCCGGACGGCGGAGAGAGGTATGATCGGAGTGGCCCGTATGGATTTTCTTCTCCTATCAGGACCACACAATCACGGAGAATACCCTCGTCCCCGCTGGGAACATGCTTCTGCATGTTCTTCGATATTTGACTGTTAATCGCGTTTGCTCGTATGAAAAACACCGCGGGGCAACGCTCACTTCCCCAGGAGCTCGCCTACGGCCGCGAGAGACTCTATCCTGTCGCAGATTATCTTCACTATGACCACTACTGGGACGGCTATCAGGGCGCCCGGTATGCCCCAAATCCATCCCCAGAATATTATAGCGAGGAATATGACGACGGGGTTCAGCATGAGACGCTTCCCGAGGACCATCGGCGTGAGAAAATTCCCTTCAAGGGAAATAATCGCGAAATATACGACCGGACACAGTATCGCATGGGTTACGTTGTCGAATGTCGTGAGGGCGATCAGGGTGATGACCGTGATCCCCGCCGCCTGGCCGAGATAGGGTATAAAATTGACCACCCCCGCCATTACTCCCCACAGGAAAGGGTTCGGCATGCCGAGCAGATGCATCGCGAATCCTATGACGATTCCGAGACATATGTTTATGAGCGTTATAGTGTAGAGATAGGTGGATATGTCGCGGTTTATGTGCCTCATTATCTCTACCGCCTGTTTTTTGTTCTTCAGCGTGGGCAGCACGTTTATCACCTTCCGAACAAACAAATCACCCGATGCCAGGAGGAAATAGAGGAGTATCACGGTCGTGGCCAGGCCGAAGACGAGCTCGTATGTCTGATAAAAGAGCGTGTTCAGGAGAGGCGGCTCTTTCACGTGCACGGACTTCTCGCTTTCCTTGGCGTTCATTTCAGTTATCTTCTCCACACTCTTCGTGGCTTCGCTCACTTTCTCGACCGGCTCCTTTATAAAACGGAGCTTGCGCTCTATCTGTTTTAATGTGGCTGGGGCCCTGCCCATCCATTCCGATGCTGGCTGATAATAGACGTAGAACGATAGGGTAAAGATCGCTATGAGGAGGGAAAGCACTATCGCAGCTCCGAACGCAGGCGGCATATGTACTTTTCTCAGCATATCCACGGCGGGAGAGAGCATGAGATTGAACAGCAGAGCGAAAAAAAGAGGAATGAAAAGAGCCCGGGCGAAATAGAACGTGTACATAACGGCGAGGATGAAAATTCCCGTCAGGGCAATCGAACGGATGTTGAGCTGCCTGTTGAATAACTCTTTAAGACTCGATACCTCGGGCGTTTCCGCGGCTGCGTTTTCTTTTTCGTTTGTCATTGGGGTCGGCGGATTATTGTTGATTTTGACGGATGTCGATCGTTCCCGTTAATCCTGTCATACTGTGGCGTTTTACGGCCGGTCCTCCGAATGAAGACAATACCGCTCCGGCTGCGTTCTCAGTTAAGCAGGCCCATCTTTTTCATACGGTATCTGAGGTTCTGCCTGTTCATTTTGAGTATCCTTGCTGTCCTCGTCTGATTCCAGTCGTTGCTCTCAAGCGTGTTCCTGATAATTTTTTGCTCTATATCATCGAGGGACGAATCATCGAGTGATATCTCGAGAGTCATTTTATTTCCATCGGTCCTCACGCTGACTTCTTTGTCGTCTCCGTTTATCCTTATGTACTCGTGGTTCAGCACCTCTCCGTCGCTCAGTATCATCGCTTTTTCGATAGTGCTTCTCAGCTCGCGCACGTTACCAGGCCAGTCGTAGTTCATAAGCGATTTTAGCAGGTCGTCGGGAATCGTCTTTATATTCCGGTTGATATCCGTGTTGAAAAATTCCACGAAGTGTTTCGTTATCAGCGGTATGTCTTCCTTGCGCTCCCTCAGTGTCGGCATTTCCAAGCTTATGACGTCGAGCCTGTGGTAAAGGTCCTGTCTGAAGCGGTTGTTATTTACCTCTTCCGCCAGGTCTTTATTCGTAGCGGCGACGATCTGGAGGTCGACCTTTATGTCCTTCTTGCCGCCGAGCCGTCTGAATTTTCTTTCTTCCACCACTTTCACGAGCTTTGCCTGCAGGTTGAGACTCATATCTCCTATCTCATCGAGGAGAATGGTTCCGCCGTCCGCGTCCTCGAGTATGCCGGACCTGGCTTTCTTCGCGTCCGTGAATGAGCCCGCCTCGTAGCCGAAGAGCTCGCTTTCGAGAAGGTTCTCCGGTATGGCCGCGCAGTTCATCTCGAGGAACGGCTTGTCCGCCCTCCTTCCGTTGTAATGGAGCACCTTCGCCGCAAGCCCTTTTCCGGTCCCGGTTTCGCCGGTGATCAACACCATCTTCGGGTCGCATGCAGAGAGCTTTTCCAGAAGCGAAGCGACCTCTCTTATCGCTCTACTGGTACCGACGAGAGAGTCGAATCCGTATCGCTTCCGCTCCTGTCTGGTTGCCACATCGACTGCTTTCTCCAGATTGGCGGACTTGAGAGCGTTTTGCAGGACTATCTTGAGCTTATCGACGGGGAACGGTTTTTCTAGGAAATCGTAGGCGCCGAGCTTCATGGCCGATACGGCGGCCTCCACGTAGCCGTGAGCGGTCATTATCAGGGGAATAGGGGGAGAGTCGAGCTCATTCAGGCATTTAATGAGCTCTATTCCGTCCATGTCAGGCAGCCTGAGGTCGACTATTGCGATCCTCGGCGAGTGCTTTTTTGCGAGCTCGATCCCTTCAGCCGCATTAAATGCGGTAAACACGTCGTATCCGACGTCAGACAGGTTCTTCGCGAGCTGTTTGGTAAAGAAGACTTCGTCGTCTATCAATAATATTGTTCTCGGCATTTTCCATTCCCTCTCTATATTGGTTTCGACGCATAGCCGAGGTCGGTCGGCAGGCTGATAACGAACCTCGCTCCTGATCCTTCCGCGCTCTCGACCCGAATGTTCCCGTTATGCAAATCAATAATCTTTCTTGAGATGGCCAGACCGAGGCCGGTCCCGTTGCTTTTCGTTGAGAAAAACGGCTCGAATATCATGTTCATGTGATTTTCCCGGATCCCGGACCCGTTGTCTGAAATTTCTATTACGTACCGGTCGTTCGTATAGTAGGATGTGATGACTATCTTTCCCCCGGGTCCGGAAATGGAGTCAATCGAGTTAAGCACCACATTCATGATTACCTGCTGAATCATTTCGAAATCAAGGCTTATCTCCCTGGCGACATCGGACGGTATTTTTTCAATTTCAACGGACTTTAGTGCGGCCTGCGGCCCGACCAGGCTTACGACCCTGTCGATGAGCTCGTTGGGGTCGCTCCGGACGAGGCCCAGCTCCCTCGGTATTGCGAGCTGAAACAGCTCCCTGATTATGCTGTCCAGTCTGTTGACTTCGTTAATTATCTCGGAAATACGCCCGTTCGATGCGTTGAAGCTTAACTCACTTCTCAGATTCTCGAGCGCCACGACGATACCCGAGAGCGGGTTCCTTATCTCGTGTGCGATCCTCGTGGCTATCTCCCCGATCGTCGCGAGTTTTTCCGCCCTGACGAGCTCCCTGTGTTTCTGGTCGAGGTCCTCTTTGACCTCCCTCACGCTGTCCTCGAGCAGTTTGTTGAAGCTCCTCGTCTCTTCGAGGAGCTTCGCGTTGAGCGCGTTCATCTCTTCGAGCTCCGCATTCCTGTCCTCGAGCTCGGTATGCTCATCCTCGATCGTGTTGAGCATCTTGTTGAACGAGTTTACGAGCCTGGCTATCTCGTCCGTACCCTGTATCTTTTCGACCCGGTAGGAGTAGTCTCCCTCCCTCACGTTCACCGTGGCTTCCACAAGGCTCATTACCGGCTTCGTTACCCTGCGCGGGAACATGAGAGTGATTATCCCTCCGAACAGGATCGCCGCAGCGGATACGATTATTACATTGGAATAGGCGAGACCAATCTGCGTATCGGCGTTCTGTATGACCCCGAACAGATTCTCTTTCTCGAATATGTTCTCTATTCTATCTGTATCGGGATTTACGATCCCCCTTATGATCTCCGTAAGCGTGTATTCCTTGTCCCCTATCTTGGACTTTGAGTGCCTGAGCTTGCCGAGACTGAATATCGAGAATCCGCTCACCATGACGATGATGAGCAGCATCGCGATAAAACCTATTCTGATCTGTTTATCCAGAGTCATTCTCGGCTCCCCTGTATTTATGAACTTTGATGCCGGGCGCTATTTCGGATAACGGGCAATATTGATGCCAATGCCGTGAACGGCCCGTGCTCCGAATAAAATCCAGCCGTCCCGGTTAGTTGTATATGCAGAATGTGTCTGCGGTTTTCGGTATAGTTCGTATGGAAGCACGCGAACTGTTGAAATATGTACAGTGCGGGCTGTCTAACTTCCTATATATCCGGGCGTGTGTCTCGTTATTCGTCCATATAACATCCCCAAACCAGTGGATATTGAAAATCGCATTGCGGATGGCACGTCCTTTGCAATATCGCCTTAAAAGAAAAAACAAGTTGAGATGAATCAAGGAGACAACGAAATGCCATACAGCAAGAGATCGAGCTTACCTGAATCGGTAAAAGACAATCTTCCCAAGCATGCGCAGGATATATACAAAGAAGCGTACAACAATGCATGGAAGGAATATAAGGACCCGGATGACAGGCGCGGCGGCGCGGATCGTGAGGAAGTCGCCCACAAGGTCGCATGGTCGGCCGTCAAGAAGAAATATGAAAAGAAAGGCGATAAGTGGGTACGGAAGGGTGAATAGCACGCTGTTAATCATAGTCTCCTGTACGAATGTGGACACACGCTTTGTGCCGGGACTTGTTATCATCCGATGCCGGTCCGGAACTCCCGCAGATCATTATAAGTTTGCCGATCGTTACTGATTGGCATGAGTTTTGCACCATAAACGACTGCGACTACAAACATACAACAGGAGGTGATACGAATGAACTGGGATCAAATACAAGGTAATTGGAAGCAATTCAAGGGGAAGGCGAAGGAAAAATGGGGAAAGCTGACCGATGACGATCTCGACGTGATAAACGGAAAGCGCGATCAGCTAGTAGGCAAACTCCAGGAGAGATACGGGTACTCGAAAGAGAAGGCCGAGAAAGCCGCAGAAGATTGGTCGAAGAGCCACTGAACAGGTTCTGAGCCGATTACACAATCCTATTTACCCCATACCTCTGGCCGCTCCTTTCCCTCACATAAGGGAGAGGAGCGGTTTCTTTAACGGGGATGCGGCTTGGCTTTATGGGACGAATGTCAATCTGTAAAGGAGAATATTATGGGACTTCTATTGCTGATTATTCTGATATTGCTCCTGGTCGGGGCGTTGCCCACCTGGGGCTACAGCAGGAGCTGGGGTTATTATCCGGGCGGCATCGTGGGAACGATACTAATTGTGGTGCTTATACTTTTACTGCTGGGTTACCTCTGAGGCGCCGGAGATGAACAGGATCGGGAAATCCGCATCGGTATTCACGAGATTCTCAAAATTTGCGTCCCGTGCAATGGGACATCCCGTCGCCTTTATAGCAGCATTATGTGTAATAATCCTGTGGAGCGTGACAGGGCCTTTTCTGGGCTTCAGTGATACATGGCAGCTCGTTATAAATACCGGGACGACCATCGTGACGTTTCTGATGGTATTTCTGATCCAGAACACACAGAACCGGGATACGGCTGCGATCCAGCTCAAGCTCGACGAGCTGATACGGGTCATCGAGAAGGCGGACAACTCCCTTCTCGATCTCGAGGAGATGGAAGAAAAGGATCTCGAACGTATCAGGTCCGGCTATGAGGAGCTCGCGGAAGCTGCGAAAGCGGTTAAGACGAACGGGCAAGATTCCGGGCCGGATACCGGGAACGACGTAAGCTGATATCAGCCGTCCCTATAATGCCTTTCTTATTTTCTCCAGGGCCTCTTTCATATCCTCTTCGGACGCCCGGGGCTTTTTCGGCTCTTGTGCCCCTTTTTTCTCGGGCTCGAAACTGAGCTTCACATATATCGGAAAATGGTCGGAACCGATGTCCTGCATCCTTTTCAATTCTACCAGCCTGAATGATTTGGTTACGAACACGTGGTCGAGGGGAAAACGTAAGACCGGATTTCTTACGTGAAAAGTGTTATAAAAACCCCTGCCGATCCTGGGGTCGAGCATTCCGCTGACCTTCTGAAACAGGAGGGTCGTGTGTGACCATGCGACGTCGTTAAGGTCGCCCGCTACGATGACGGGCAGCTCCGACTTTTTGGCGGCCTTTCCGATTATAAGCAGCTCCGCATCTCTTTTGTCCGTATCCTCCGCGTATTTGGGATTCGGAGGGTCCGGGTGCACACAGTAGAATTCCATCACGTCCCCCGACCGCAGCTCGAGGATGGAATGTATCGACGGAATGTGGTTTTCCACGATGAAATTAACCTTTGTCGATAGTATCTTTAACTTCGAGAAGAAGATCATTCCATAGCCGTCGCTCGTTATGTGTTTGTTCGAAAATGGGTAATCCGGGTCGAGGACCGACAATTTCGATTCCCACCATTCGTCCGGTTCCAGTACGCAAATTATGTCGGGCTTCTTTATTCCGACAAGATCGACGAACCTGTCGGCGTCCCTGTTTTTCCTGTATATGTTTGAAACGAGTATGCTGAAAATTCTATCCGGGTCGAGCTCTCCCGAGTCGAGCACCTGCCGGGACGCGATCGGGGTATACGGATACATCTTGTACATCTGATATGAGACCGAGGCGGACAGGGCAAGGAGTAAAACATCTTCCGCGGTATTCGCACTGTTGAAGCTGAAAATGTAGAGCGTCAAGACTATAACGCCGCCCAACGCGATCTGACTGCGCGGGAAATCGAATATCCTGATCCACCAATCTCCGTAGCGGATCATCGGCAGCATTGTCGCGGCAATGAATACCGACGCTATGACGAGCAGAATCGCTTCCATGATACGTTATCCGGGTTTCATTCTTGTACGAATTGGTCTCTTAACACCCTTTAAGACCTGCAAGTATGATGCCGGACGGTTTTTATCCGGATGTGCGCCAAATCACTAACAATGAGACCAGCGCGGTGTTGAATATTCAACAGCCTCGTTTGTCGTTATTTATACTAAATTTCTTCCTTCTTTGAATTCTTTGTGCGTGATGACTTTCACATCCTCCTGCAAACGTTAATCAATATCTCCNNCGGTATGGTTCAACTTCAGAAAGGAAGGATTCGACACCAGCGCCATAAAGTGCGCTGTCTGCGGGGACCTCGTATCGGAAGAGGTCGCCGTCAAGCAGGAATACCATGACGCAGCCTCGCAGGATAAATACTGGTTCTGCAGCGAGAAGCACAGAATCGATTTCATCAACGATCCCGGGAGCTATAAGGAATTCTCGGGAAAACACATGTCCCAGTAGCGTAAGGCGGGCGATGTTTCCGCGGGAAAAAAGAAACAGAATAAAAAGGAGCGAATCATGTTCAAAAGAAATCTGACGATGATTATAGCGGTCTTGTTCTTCGCCGGAGCGGCCGCCTGTAACAGCCCAGCCGGTAAGAAGACCGCGGGTGAGGTGGTCGACGATGCTGTTATCACTTCTACGGTCAAGACCGAATTCCTGGCTGATTCCGACGTAAGCGGCCTCAATATAGACGTCGATACAAATAAAGGAATAGTCGAATTAAAAGGAACAGTGGGCTCGGAAGGCGAATCGAAAAAGGCCGAAGAGATCGCGAGCAGGGTGAATGGTGTCGTGGCTGTGGAGAATCATCTGTTAATCGATACCGGTCGGGCCGAGTGACGCGTATCAACACACTCGTATCCGGAACGAGGAGGGACTGTATATGCAATTGAATCTGCAACTGACGCCGATCGTTTCTCTCATAGCAGGCGTACTGATCCTGATCTTTCCCAAGATATTGAACTATGTAATCGCGATATATCTGATCGTGATCGGCATACTGGGTCTGGTCGGGCCCTGATTATTAGTTCCGGCTCGATATTCCGGTCTGTGTCGAGGGTTTGTACTGAGAAATCGGAAAAGGAGATATGACCATGAAAGCACTTAAGAAATTGTCGCTGATACTGTTTTTAGGTCTTGCGGTTGCGGGCATGTATGCGTGCCCGGATTCGGACGAAGGCCCCGCCGAGCGCGCGGGAGAAAAGATAGACGACGCGGCCGAGGACGCCGGTGACAAGATGGAAGACGCGGGAGATAAAATGGAAGATGCGGCCGACAAAGCGGAGGACGCCGTCGACTCGTCGGATAATTGATCGATACAGTCGTGTGCGGGATATTGAACACGTTCCGATCGGGAAATGAAGATGAAGAATATTATTGATTACAACCCCTTTCAGTATAGCGGCGGGAGCGGGAAATTAATGACGGGAGCTGTTAAAGTCTCCTCCCGCCGCAATAAATAGGGAGATTTATTTTAGGGCGGTATGCACATAAAAACAAGGAGGTGAATATCATGCTTGGCTGGGCTGTAACATTTCTTATCATAGCCATTATAGCGGCTGTTCTCGGCTTCACCGGTATAGCCGGTGCTGCGGCGGGAATTGCAAAGATATTGTTCGTGGTATTCCTGATAATCTTTATAGTCTCGCTGATTTTCGGCAGACGAGCGGTCTAGAATACAGCGCGGCGTTGCGTAGTCCTGCGCACCCGCGAAACGCTATCCGGCCGGATTAAATTTTGCCGAGAAGTAGCCAGACGCGTTTGCCAGCTGCGACAGCGCGATCAGGAATGAAAGCGCTGTGCTCAGCCGGCGGCTCGATTTCCGCGGATATAACAGCAGCGAGACGTAAAAGCTGACCGGCTCTATCTTAATGGGGTCCTGATTGCGCTGCGACCGGATTTTGTGAAACCTGTGCGCCCCTTTTCCGTAATTAAAATGCTGCCTCCAGAATGTGCCTAATGTAAGCGGGTGCGCGTGGCGCACGACCGCTTCCGGAACGTAAAGAGTCTCGTATCCGTGAAACAGGTACCTGTCGCAGAATTCCCTGTCCTCGGCGGCGGCCATTGGGAAGGATATATCGAATCCGCCGACTTTGAGGAACTGGTTTTTCGCAACGGCCATATTGTTCGAGGTCAGGAACCTGGCGCCGGCGCTGTTATAGTAGGAATAGAGAAAATCGGCGATCAACTGGCTCGCGGTCGAATACGGGTTTTCCGGCAAATCGTTGACCGTTCGTCCCGCGACCAGAATCTCGGGATTGGATCCGAGGGATGCTTCGAGCCTGGAGAGCCAGTCCTTCGCGGGCTTGCAGTCGTCGTCCGTAAAGGCGAGATATCTTCCCGCCGATTCGTTCCCGCCCCTGTTGCGCGCGGCGGCGGGCCCGGCGTGATCCTGTCTGATCAGCTTTACGTTTATCCTCTTCCTGAAGGCGCCGACGATCTCGTCGAGCGAGGTTTTGCTGCCGTCGTCGACCACTATGACTTCGAAGCCGTCCACGGGATATGCGAGCTCGGACATCGAATCGAGACATTCCTTCAGTTGTTTCGGACGTCCGTATGTGGGTATGACGATAGTGAAGACAGGCTCGTATCGGCTCATATATGTAATAACTGGTGACTCTTCTATCCGCCCCCGCTATAGCGCCACCGTTACGGTTTACGCCCTCCTTCTCCGGTGTTTCCGATACCGTATATCAATCCCGAAAACAGCGCCCGAAGCTCTTTCATGGTGAGCTCTTTCGTGACGAAGTACGCGGCAAGCACTGCCGCTGTTACGACCGCTATCTTTATAATAACGAAAATACCGGGCGTCTTCCACAACGCTCCCGCATAGTATGCGGCGGCCGATATGAGTATCGCCCTAAGCACGGTCCTCACGGGGGGATGGATTCCCCAGAGATAGTAAACCCCCGTCATGGTCGCGAGGGCCCCGGCCCATGCGAACAGCGTGTAGACGCATGAAGCCCCTATCATGCCGAAGCGGGGGATTACGAGGAAATAGAATATCGCCGAAATAGGCACTATCGGACCCGCGAGTGTCACCGGCAGACCGGGTCTTCCGCTTGCCGTGAGCACGGCATAGTTTACCGATATGAGGACGGCCGCGACCGAGCCAAAAATCAGAATCGAAAGCAGCGGGGCGGAGCCGATGTACTCGACTCCGAATATGAGTCTCACGATCTCACCGGAGCATCCGGAGACAATAGCCGCGAACGGGATCAGAAGCAGGACGAGGCGGTAAGAGGTCCTTATGAGATGGGAGACTTCCTCCCTGCTGCCGCCAGCGGCGGCTCTGCTCAGGGTCGAGAGAAGGAGAGGAGAGAACGAGAGGGCGAACAGGCTGGGTATTAAAGAGAGGTTCTGAGCCGCCACGTAAATGCCGGCCTGGTCGGCTGTACCGCCGAGGGCTTTGACGAGAAGCAGGTCGAGCTTATCGTACAACCTCATTCCCACGGCGAAGAAAAAGAGCGGTGTGACGTACCCTAATAAACTTCGCAGCGGGAAATCCGAGCTCTTGAGGAGCGGGATGCGGGCGTACGAGCGGTTGATTATCAATTCGATCAGGGAAGACAGGATTATCCCCAGTATCGCTCCCTCCGCCGAGAGACCCGCTTCGACCAGCAATACTATCAGCACCATGCGGCTTATCCACCTCACCGAGCTCGACATGGCCCGCTCCCTGAATTTCCCTATACCTACAAGTATCTGCCGGTGGGCGGTGGAGAGGACGAAAATGGGTATGTCTACCGCCAGAAGCGAGAGGTATGAGCCGAGCCTGGGCGCGCTCATGAGAGACGCTATCTCGCCTGAAAGTATCCACAACGCCGCCGCTGTGGCCGTGCTTATCAGTATATAAAGCCTGAGGACCTTTATCGCGATCGGCTCCCAGTTCTCAGCCTCGCCGATGAACTTGATGCTGGTCCCACCGAATATGTTGCAGATGCTGAACTCGATCCAGACGACGATGGCGACCGCGAGCCCGTAGATGCCGTAGTTCTCCGGGCCGAGGCTCCGCGTAAGGAAAATAGTGGTTACGAGCCCCGTGGGGATGACCAGGGATTCCGAGAGGAAGACGCGGACCGCGCCGTCGAGCATGTGGCGGGTGCTTTTCGTGTGATCTCTCTTACGGCTGGGGTCGTTCATTGCGAGTATTGTATTCGCGATCCGTACAGGAGGCCAGTGCCTGCGCCGGTCCCGGCAAGCGGGACGCGATGCGGCTAAACGTCCAATATCCGTCCCGTCATGATTGCCGGTACCGGCTCTTCAAGAAGCGACATGAAGGTCGGGGCGATGTCCAGCACGGCGACGTCGCTCGTCCTCCCGGCAGGTTTCACGGAAGGGCCTGCGAGCGCGATAAAACCGTACGACGAATGATCGCTCCTCCTGAAGAATTCGGGCTCCTTTTGCGTGAGCTCGGCCTGTGGATGGCGGACGCTGCGCATGAAGCTGCCCGGTTTCCATTCGACGAATATATCAGGGAGATTCTCGTGGGGTCGGGAGCCGAATATCTCGGTCGATTTATTGACGGAGAGTACTGCCGGCTCTCCCGTTTCGGGATCGGTCAGCTTGTGGAGCCCGTCGATGATCTCGTCCGTCAGTCTGTTGTATTCGCTGCCGGCTCCGACTATCCCCTGGGGTTCCCGTCCTTTGAGGTTAACGCGTATGAAGCTCGTATATGAAACGGGTATCGCAAACGCCCTCGTCCGGCTCCAGTCCGTTCCCTTCCTGAACAAGTCCGAAACGAGCGCTTCTCTCTTCTCTCTCGGCATGCGCTTGCTGAGCGCGACGCGGATCTGCTCCGGAAGAAGCCTCCGTGCGATGTCTATGGGACTGAGTGAAACCTTGCCGGGCGCCGGGGATGCCTGATATCCGAACCTCCTCAGGAACGCTTCGGCGAGCGCGGCGTTCGGATAGTCGTCTTCCATCCCGACCGAGGATACGATGCAGACGTTCGGGTTTTCGAATCGCTCGATAATGATGCCTATTTCTTTGTCGATCGCCTCGTATACATCCCTGATCGCGTGTGTCAGCTCGCAGTCCCGTGCGCCACGCTCTCTGTTATCCGGATGGTATTTCCAGAACTGGTGGTTAGCCGCGTGCGATTCCGCGAAAATCATGAGCGAAAGGTCGAACCTGTCGCGCTCGATGAGGGAGCGGCACATCTCGCCCTTTTTTCTCACGTTCTCGAGGAGTTTTCCGTAAATCTCGAGGTCTTGCGCATAAGTGCTTTTGTAGTTCTCTCTGGTGAGCAGCTTGGTTCCGAATTTACGTCCGATTTCTTCTATTATCTCCGGCGGCTCGGACTCCGTCTTAAAATGGTACGGGTCCCAGTTGTGATGGGTCGCCCAGTTGGAGACCTGTATGCCCTCGAGTCCGCTGTAGAGGCGCGTGTCCGCGGCGTCGATGACGAGGGCCCTCTTTTTCGTCCCGATCAGGTGAGACCAGAAGGGAGGGGCGTCTATATCGAGCCCCGTGACGGGTTCGAGCTCGTACGTCCCGGACTTGAGCTGTCTGAAGTAATAGTAGCCGTGGCTGCCCCTGGAGATGCCGCTCAGGAGCGATATCCATACGCCGTGCTCCGTCACGAGCTCGGGCCCCGCGGTCCTGCCCCATACGCCTCTTTTCATTATCGAGGAAATGTTGGGTAGATAACCCTGGCCGACCCATTCTTCTATGAATCGCGGATCGCCGGCGTCTAAGCCGATTACAAGTAGAGGGGGACGTTTCGTCTCGGACGTCATCTGGCAGCCCACAATTATAAACGGTTTTTACTCCCTTTCAATTTCGTGCCGTTCTTAGAACCGGCGTGATTATCAGTGCTGACAAAGCCCTCTTTCTTTGGACGGAATGGGCCTGAATATGAGGAGCTTCCGAAAAATATAGCTCACGGGTTTGAAAAGCTCGGGGTCGTCTTCCGGCCTCGACACCGTGATCTCGGCGCCGTTTCTTGCATATACGAGCGCGTCCGCGCCCGGCGGGGACGTCCGGTTCCGGGTCATGTAGCGTCTCAGCTCGAAATAAGGTATCAGGTATCCGCTGTCTTTGAATGCGCTCAGCGTCGGGTCCGGGGAGCGCCTGATTTCCACGAGGTCCGTTTGATAGTCGGCCATGTAATAAGGGTGTCTTACGATAAGATGGTTCGAGTATCCGCCTTCCGTGCGCAGGTTGCTGAACATCGACCACGCGGTCTGTGTCTTGAGGCCGAGAAAGGGGCTCGCTCCGTTTAAGACTATCAGCAGGGGGAATACCATTAATACGGCGTAAGGGGGCAGGAAGAACCTTCCCTTCCCGTACCCGGCCTGCATGCCTCTTCTCAGTGTGAGCAGGAATATCGATATCAGCGCGATGCCGTATATCCACCAGAGAGCGAGGAAAGCGTAGTAGAGCCTCGTTTTCCCGATCTTTGCGGGGTCCTTCAGCTCGACGTGCGGCTCGATCGCTGGATAAGAGAGCCTCGCATATATGAACAGCGCCAGGCAGGCTGCGCCCGCTGTTACGAGAACGGGCGTCTTTAACCTTCCCGAGAGACGCTCGATCCCGGAACGTATGTAAAATCCGCGTATCGCCGATCCGGTCCACCATTCCCGCAGCTTCCCGGAGAAATTGTCGGGAACAAATAGATAGAGGAGCGCGTATGTGAGAGCCGAAAAGTTGTAGTATTCGAATACGCCGAGGATGAAATGGAAAACGAGCGCGAGTACTATGCCGGCGACGCGCGTTTTCCTGAAAAGGAGCAAAACGGGGATCGAAGCTTCGAAGACCAGAGTCCCGTATATGGGCAGTATTTCCGTAAGAAAATGAGAGCCCGGGAATACCGGAAGATGTAAGAACGACGAGAACAGCACTGTGCCGCAGCTCACGCCCGGATCGAGCCAGTCTTTGTTGAGCTTGTCGAAGAACGCGAAAAAATAGAGCAGAATGAGCTCGAGCCTCAGTGCGGGCGCGAATGTGTCGAACAGGCGCGGTCTGTCCGCACTCGGCCGCCGGTCCCGCATTATGAGTATCAGGGCGGATGAGAGTATGGTAAGGCTCACGACTGCCGCGAAGAGCCAATGGTTCGGTATCCAGGGCATCTTCTCAAAGGCGTCTGTAAGCAGGAGGGCGAGCAGTGCGTATAACCCGTAAGTGGAGGAGGGCTTCATCAGGACGAATACTGCCGAGACCCCGAGCGCAAGCGAGACGGGGGAGTGGAGCCAGAAGTTCCATTTGCCGAGATGGAATACGACCGCCGCAGCAAGGAGGAATGAAAAAATATTCAATCTGTCGTCAGGTACGGGCTTAAGCGTCATTGTCGATTGAACCGTCATCCCGCGGCTAAACATTTGCCGTATCAGGCGCGGGATACCGAGGCCGTAGCCGGTGCGTGATTATGTCCGTGCTTCGTCAGGAGGGACTCGTATATATCGAGAAGCTTCCTCATAAAAACGTCCTCGCTGAACCTCGTTTCCGCTCTCTCGCGGCCCGCTCTGCCGAGCGATACGCAGAGGTCTTTATCTCCGAGCAGAAGCAGGAGCTTTTCCGAAAGCGCGTCGATGTCGCCCGGGGGCACGAGATAGCCGCACTCCCCGTCCGCGACGATCTCTTTTAATCCTCCCGAGCCGCTCGCCACGACGGCGGTCCCCCTCATCATGGCTTCGACGACCGCTATGCCGAACGGCTCCGCCCATACGGAAGGCACGACCTGCACCCATGCCCGGCCGAGTGTGTTATCGATCTCCGAGGACGACAGCAGGCCGTGAACTGTTACCTTCGACGACAGGTTCAGCCCGGAGATGAGGAGCTCCAGTTTTTCACGATCGGGTCCGTCGCCCGCGATCATTAGTCTCGCATCGGGCAGCTTTCCGGCTATTTTCGCGAACGCGTGGATAAGCACGTCGACGCCTTTTTCCCGGACGAGCCGCCCGGCGTACGCAGCCGTCGGTGTTTCGCTCAGGGGCGGGCTGTCCGGTCTTCTTTCTATCCCGTAGTGAAGCACTTTGACCCCGTCGATGCCGTTCCGTGACAGGATGTCCCTTACAGCTTCGCTGTTCGCTAGTACTGCTCCGAAAGCGCCCCGCCATCGCCTGAATAATTTCATCTGCATCATGAGCGGAGCCCAGTCCCTTAAGGGCAGGCATCCGTTCGCGTAACAGGGCGCGCCGGCTCTCACCATGCAGGCGCTTCCGTCGGGGAGCATCTTGGTCCCGGTCGGACAGACCGGGCGGTACCAGGCTACGTGATAGAGGGAAGGGACGCCTTTAAGAAGCGGCAGTATGAGCGGGGAGAGCTGTGTGAGGAACATCTTGACGTGTACGATGTCCGGCCTGAACTCCCTCATCACCTTCCTGAGCCCCGCATACGCCCATGGATTTGCGGTTTGGAGGAGTGTACGGAAGCGGGAGGTAGTGCCCTTGCACGTATAATCGGCCTCGTTCGTTAAACCGCCGGTGTTCGCGTCGCTCGTGAATAACCGGGCGTCGTGTCCTCTATCCCTCAGTAATTGACGGAGCCTCGACATTTGGATCTCGGCTCCGCCCTGAAGGATCCCGTAGTCGTTCAAGAGAAGGATTCTCATTTCCGTGATCCTGCCGACGTCATGTTACAGTTTCGATACGTCTTCTATGTCATCCCTCGTGAGGTGCTTTAATCTGTCGAACTCGTAGCTGTTGATTTTCTGTTGGGCGTTGCCGAAACCGGCCGCGTATCCCTTTAATTTCCCGACAAGGTGCGCCGTGAGACCGGCGATTATGATCGGCAGCGCGGCCGGCACGAGGTTTTTGCGCTGCCCGTCACGATCGAGGCTCTTCATCGTGCCCTGGAAATGTCTCAATATAATGAGAGGCTCGAGCAGCGCATGAAAAATTCTTTCAGGGGCCGACCATTTCTTGTAGTGAGCGAGCGCCGCCGTGTAGAGCTGCCCGTTATAGAAGAGGTCCGGCAGAATGGAGGAAGTTTTAGACACGTTTATATGAATCACCTCGGCTCTCTTCTCCATGTAGAGCCTGTGGCCCTTCGCTCGGAGGTCCATGTGCATGATATTGGCCCTCACGAGCATATACTTCAGCTCGTTCCCGTACTCGAGCAATACCGAGCGCTTGTAAGAGCTGTTGTGACCCGGCAGGTCAGCGGCCTCTCCCGACTCGATCGGGCCCGTCCAGGGGCCGTAAGTCATGAAGAGCTGCGCCCAGCTATTGATGCTGCCGGTGTTGGCGTTCCTGATGACGCTCCCCACGGCGGCCCAGGGCCCCTTATGCGCCTCTATCAATGCCTCCGCCCACTCAGGCACCGGGAACGCATGATTCTCTCCGAACGCCACTATCGGGGCACTCGATTCATTGACCGCGTCCACCCATGCGTCGGAAAGTCCGTTATCCATATCGGCTTCCATGATTATAGTGTTGCCGAAATGTTTGAGCTCTGCCTCCCCGGCGGCCGTGAGCCTCATCGGAGGAGATACGATTATCACTTCGAGCCTGTCCGCCACGGTTTGCTTTTTAAGGTGCTCGATCACGGTGCGGACGGATTCGTAACCGCCGGCGGTCGTGATAATTACGGACATAAGTGGGGGTCGGTTTTCTTTCATCACGATACTCTCTAGTAAAGCATTATTAGACCGGCGTGTCGAATTGTAGTAGGCGTCAGGCTTATTGCTCGCGTATGGATACAGCACTCCCGGTCCGCGCCGATTCTTCGGCCGCTGCCAAAACCTTGAGGCATTTATAACCGTCTAGTAAATCCGGGCTGGCTGCGACTTCCCCTTTTACTGCCGATATGAAATGACGGAGCGCCCACTCGAACGAAGGTTCTTTGCCGGGGAAGAGAATCCGGTCTTTTAAATTTCGGGATTTAAGAAGGGAGCCGATATCGCTTTTGATCTGCGGTAACAGTCCCGGCCGCTGGGATTCCGAGATAACGACCCTGAGGCTGGAATTGAACCTGTCGGCGGAGAGCTTGCCACGGGCGCCGTAAACCTCGATCTTATCCTCGTCTACCGAGGTTATCGAGAAATAGGACTGGACGTCGACGCCTCCCGATGTTTTGAACTCGCACGCGGCGTTGTCAGCTTCGGTATTGTGAGAGCTGATTTTTGCGGAAACTTGTGAAATGTCCGTGTCCAGTATGTATCGCAGGAGGTCCACGTGGTGAGAGCCGATGTCGAGCAGAGCTCCTCCCCCCGAGACCTTATGCTTTCTCCATACCGGGAATTCCCTCCGCCA
>JRYK01000637.1_pt1 | contig 18678 bp, 19 predicted proteins | sample 235381 | NCBI WGS metagenome assembly JRYK01 (sample SAMN03074220, study PRJNA261476) | activated sludge metagenome | biome: Wastewater Treatment Plant; feature: Wastewater; material: Activated sludge; isolation source: activated biomass of a wastewaster treatment plant treating hydrocarbon... ... | reverse complement strand
CAGGACGCCAGGACGCCAAGACGCAAGGAAAGATGCTTCTTCGCGTCCTGGCAGAGAAAGCCAAGGACGCCGGGACGTAAAGAAAAGCTTTGCGTCCTGGCGTCTTGGCGTTAAACGTCTTTGCCTTAGAAGTCCGCCACGGCAGCGTGTCTGTTTTATGGTATACTCGGCGGCCGATGATGAGACCCAAGAACGCTAAAGAACTGGCCCGGATGCGCGCCGCCGGGCGCCTGGTCGCCGAATGCTTCGCCATCCTTCAGGAAAACGTCCGGCCGGGCGTGACCCTCAAAGCGCTGGACCGCCTGGTTGAAGAACACATCTACCAGCAGGGCGCGGAAACGCTCTACAAAGGCTATCGCGGCCGCGGCCGCGAGCACCCGCCCTTCCCCGGCGTCATCTGCGCCTCGGTGAACCACGAGATCTGCCACGGCCTGCCCGATGACCGTGTGCTGCACGAGGGCGACGTCGTCGGCATCGACATTGGGCTACGCTACAAGGGCTATTGCGGCGACGCCTGCGTCACCTACCCGGTAGGCGCGGTCTCGCCCGACACCGAGCGCCTGCTGGCCATCGGCCGCGAGGCGCTGCGGCTGGGCCTGGCCGCGGCCCAGGCCAACCACCACCTGCACGACATCGGCCGGGCCATCGAGGACTACGCCGACACCCAGGGGGTGACCGTCGTCCACGAGTGGGGCGGCCACGGCATCGGCCGGGCGCTGCACGAAGACCTGTCGGTGTCCCACATCCGCCAGCCCGGCACGGGGCCGCGCCTCATCCCCGGCATGACCTTCACCATCGAACCGATGATCAATGCCGGCACGCACGAGTGGATCCTGCTGCCCGACGGTTGGACGGTCATCACCGCCGACGGGCGGCTGTCGGTGCAGTTCGAGCACACCCTGGCCATCAGCCACAACGGGCCGGAAATCCTGACCCGGCTCTAGCGCCAGGCCAACGCGCCCGTGCTGCCCTTCCTGCTGCGTGGCCTCCTTCTGGGCGGCACGGCCGCCGTGCAACCCGGCCCCTTCCAGGCCTTCCTGCTGTCGCTGGTGGCCCGCGATGGCTGGCGGCGGGCACTGCCGGCCGTGCTGGCCCCGCTGGTCAGCGACCCGCCCATCGTAACCCTGGTGCTGGTGATCCTGTCACGCCTGCCGCCGCGGGCGCTGGCCGGGCTACAGGTGGCCGGCGGCCTATTTCTACTCTTTCTGGCCTGGGGGGCGTGGCGCGCCGTGCGGCAATGGAATGGCCCCGTGGCCGCCGCCGCGCCGGCCCGCGGCTCGGCCTGGGCGGCGGTGCTGAAGGCCGCGGTCATGAACGCCCTCAGCCCCGGCCCCTACCTCTTCTGGGCCACCATCAGCGGCCCCATCCTCATCGCCGGCTGGCGCGAACGGCCGGCGTTGGGCCTGGCCTTCTTGCTGGGCTTCTACGCAGCCCTCATCGGCGGCATGGCCCTGTTCGTCCTCGCCGCCGGGCTGACCGGGCGCGTCGATCCGCGACTCAACCGCGCCCTGCTGATCGTCTCGGCCGTGGCCCTGACCGGCTTCGGTCTCTACCAGGTGGTCGGCGGCGCACGCACGCTAGTCGGGGCTTCCTAGAGGTCTCGCTGCGCCCGGTAACGTCAGAGGACGATGTTGACCAGTTGGCCGCGGACGACGATGACCTGGCGCGGCGTGCGGCCGTCCAGCCAGCGGGCGACCTTCTCCGAGGCCAGGGCAATGGCCCGCAGTTCCTCGTCGGGCAGGCCGGCCTCGACCTCCAGCCGGTCGCGGGTCTTGCCGCTGACCTGCACCACCAGGTTGACCGTCTCCTCGCGGGCCACGTCGGCGTCCCACTCCGGCCACGACTGGTGGTGGATGGTGTAGGGCAGCCCGCGCCGCGCCCATAGCTCCTCGGTGATGTGCGGGGCCACGGGGGCCAGCAGCAGCAACAGCGACTCCACCGCCTCGTCCCAGGCGGCGCGGTTGGCCCCGCCCTCGCGCTGCGCGGCCACGATGGTGTTGCGCAACTCCATGATGGCCGCCACGGCCGTGTTGAACGAAAAGTCCTGCATGTCCTGCGTCACCTTGCGGATGACCTGGTGGGTCTTGCGGCGCAGGGCGCGCGACGCGGCCTCGTCTTCGCCGGGCATAGATTGCGCCTGGGCGATGTCCCACACGTCCTGCAACAGACGCTGCGGGCCCTTGATGCCCTCGTAGTTCCACGGCCCGCCCTGATCCCACTTGGCGAAGAACATCAGGTAGGTGCGCACCGTGTCCGCCCCGTATTGGGCCACCAACTCGTCGGGGTTGACCACATTGCCCTTGCTCTTGGACATGCGCTGGATTTCCAGGTGGTGGCGCAGCTGGTTGACGTTGTTCTCGCCCGCGATGCTGGGGATGGCCACCACAGCCGTCGGCGACACCTCGACGGTGAACAGGCCGTCGCCGGTGTCCACCTGCAGCACGTTCTCCGTGCGCTTCATGATCTCGCCCACGACTTCGTCGTTGCGCAGCCCCACCGGCCGCGAACCCGTCTCGATGACCTCCACGTGGCGGGCGACCATCTTGTTGCCCTGCACCTCGCCATAGGCGACGATGACGTCGCCCTTGCGCTCCGCGCCCAGAATCTGGCCCTGGTTGCGCAGGGTCATCATCGGCTCGTCGAACTGGCCGGCGGCGTCGCGGCCCTGTTCGGCCATCAGGCGCGCCGTTTCGTCGAACATTCCCAGGTCGCGCATCACCTTGGTGAAGAAGCGCGTATACAACAGGTGCATCGTGGCGTGCTCGGCCCCGCCGGTGTAGACGTCCACCGGCAGCCAGTAGGCCGCCTGCTCCGGGTCAAACGGGCCGCGGTCGTAGCCCGGACTCAGGTAGCGATACTGGTACCACGAGGAACACATGAAGGTGTCCATCGTGTCCGTCTCGCGCCGCGCCGGGTCGCCGGCTCTGTCGCGGGCGTTCAGAAAGCCCTCGTGGTAGCGCAGCGGGCTTTGGCCGGTAGGCATAAATTCCACGTCGTCGGGCAACAGCACCGGCAACTGGTCGTCGGGAACCATCTCGATCGTGCCGTCGGCGCAGAACAGGGCCGGGATGGGCGCGCCCCAATAGCGCTGCCGGCTGATCAGCCAATCGCGCAGGCGGTAGTTGATCGCCTTGTCGCCGATGCCGCGCTCGGCCAGCCAGTCGGCCACCGCGCCGATCGACGGGTTGGCGAAGCCCTTGGCCGCCGTCACCGGCGTGCCGTTGAACTGGGCGCTGTTGACCATTACCCCCGGCCCGACATAGGCCGCGGGCATCGTCGCCCCGTCCAGCGTCTCGCCCTCGGGCTGGATGACGGGGACGATCGGCAGGTCATACTGGCGGGCGAAGTCGAAGTCGCGCTGGTCGTGCGCGGGCACGGCCATGATGGCGCCCGTGCCGTAGGTGGCCAGCACGTAGTCGGCGATCCAGACCGGGATCTGCTCGCCGTTGACCGGGTTGGTGGCGTAGCCGCCGGTGAAGACGCCCGTCTTCTCGCGCGTCTCCGACAGGCGCTCGATCTCGGTGGTGCGCGCCGCCTGAGCGCGATAGGCCTCCACGGCTTCGCGCTGGTCGTCGCTGGTCAGCTTGTCCACCAGCGCGTGTTCCGGGGCCAGCACCATGAAGGTCGCCCCCCAGAGCGTGTCGGGGCGGGTGGTGAAGACCTCCAGGCGGTCGCCGTGCTCGCTGGTGAAGACGACGCGCGCCCCCTCGCTGCGGCCGATCCAGTTGGTCTGCATCAGCTTCACCGGTTCCGGCCAGTCCAGGGGCGAGAAGTCCAGCATCTCTTCGGCGTACTTGGTGATGCGGAAGAACCACTGCTCCATCATCTTCTGCACCACCGGCTGGCCGGTGCGCTCGTCCTTGCCGTCGATGACCTGCTCGTTGGCCAGCACCGTCTGCAAGGTCTCCGACCAGTTGACCAGGCCCTCGCCGCGATAGGCCAGGTCGTGGGCGAAGAAATGGCTGAAGAACCACTCTGTCCAGTGGTAGTAGGCCGGGTCGCAACTCACGGCCTCGCGCTGCCAATCGAACATGGCCCCCATGCTGCGTAGCTGCCGGCGCATGCGCTCGATGTTGCCGTAGGTCCACGTCTTGGGGTGGATGTTGCGCTGGATGGCAGCGTTTTCGGCCGGCAGGCCGAAGGCGTCGAAGCCCATCGGGAACAGGACGTTGTAGCCGCGCATCCGCATGAAGCGCGCCCGCGCGTCGGAAGGGGTCATGGCGAACCAATGGCCGATATGCAGGTCGCCGCTGGGATAGGGCAACATCGTCAGCGCGTAGTGCTTCGGCCGCCCCCAATCGACTTCGGCCCGATAGATGCCGTCCTCTTCCCACTTCTGCTGCCACTTCGGCTCGATGGCCGCCGGATCATACGTGTCGCTCATCTCTTATTCTCCGCCGGGAAAACAAAAGAACCCCTTTCGCTCAGAGACGAAAGGGGTTCCGCGGTACCACTCTGATTGATGGTACGAAGGTGGACCTGAAGGGGTTCGAACCCTTGACCTCCACAATGCCATTGTGGCGCTCTCCCAATTGAGCTACAGGCCCATACCATCCACTTCGGCGCGTAACGAGCGCAACCCGGCGCCGGCTACTGTGTTCACCGGCGCGGCTCCCGGGCGAGTTCGGCGCTTGTTGCCACCCTTTCAGCCCTGGGGCGGCTCTCTAATGACGTTGGCCTACTACTCCCGTTCGCAGCCTTTCACTTTTCGGTTGTTGGCCTGCCGGCGCCTGTGGCCGGTCGTTGGACCTGAAGGGGCTCGAACCCTTGGCCTCTACAGTGCGATTGTAGCGCTCTCCCAGCTGAGCTACAGGCCCAACAGCAAGCATGAATTCTAGCCCGGATCGGGCGGCTTGTCAAGCTTACCCTTGACTCTGACCGCCGGCCCACGTACCATAGCCGCTAATTCGTTGGTTCGCCCCGGAGTCTACCCCATGCCCAAGTACGTCATCACTCTCGAATACTGCGTCCCCTGAAACTACTGGCCGCGCGCCGCCCGTGTGGCGGACGACATCATGAGCCGCTATCACCACGTCATTGAGAGCTTCACCTTCATCACCGGCAGCAAGGGGGTCTTCGTCTTCACCGTCGATGGCGAGGTGCTGTTCTCCAAGAAGGCCATCGGCCGCCACGCCGAGCCGGGCGAAGTGCTGGCCCTCTTCCAGGAGTTCATTGGGCCGGACGTGGAACAGTATCCAAAGGAGCTATAGGCCCTGGCCTAGTCCTCCGGGTAGGGGTAGAAGCCCCGTCCAGTCTTCTGGCCCAGGCGGCCGGCGGCCACCAGCCGGCGCAGCAGGGGCGACGGGCGGTAACGATCCTCGCCCCACTCCTCGAACAGGCCGGTCATCACGCCCAGGACGACGTCCAGGCCGATCCTGTCTGCCCAGGCCAGCGGCCCGTGGGGGTAATTGGTGCCCAGGCGCATGGCCAGGTCGATGTCGGCCGCCGTGGCCACGCCCTCCATCAGCAGGCCGGCGGCCTCGTTGATCAGGCAGCACACCGTCCTCGCCCGCACCAGGCCCGGCCCGTCGGCCACGCGCAACGGCTCCTGGCCCAGGCCGCGCCAGAACCACTCCGCCCGCGCCAGCGCCTCATCGCCGGTCTGCAAGGCCGCGGCTACTTCGACCAAGCCCGTCTCCGGCACGGGCGGCAGGACGCCGAAGCCGACGACGCGCTCCGGCCGGACGACCGCGGCCGCCGCGGCGGTGGCGCTGCTGGCCAGGGCCGAGGTCAGCAACAGCGCTTCCGGCGGCAGACCGGCCCCCAACGCCCCCAGCAGCGCCCGCTTGGCCGCCGCCGAGGCGTCTTGTAGCTCGATGGCCACGTCGGCCGCCGCCAGCCGCTCCGCGCGATCGCCGGCCACGGCAAACTCCTCCGTCAGATAGATGGCCTCGTCGTGGCCGGCCAGGCGGCAGAGGCGGCCGATCTCATCCACGAAGGGAACCTGGCCGACGATCACGACGTTCATGCGCACCTCCACCGGAAGCGACGGCGCTCAGCCGGCCGCGGCCAGAAACTCCAGCACACAGCCGTTGAAGCGCTCGGGCTGGTCGATGGGCGTGGCGTGGCCGGAGTCGGCGATGACCTCCAGCCGCGCGTTGGGCATCAGGGCCACGTAGCGCGCCTTGGCCGCCACCGGCGTGTAGTCGCGGTCGCCGGAGATGACCAGCGTCGGGCAGGCGATGGCCCCCACGCGGTCGAGGACGCTCCAGCCGACGAGGGCGCGCATGGCGGCACGATAGGCGCGCGGGTCGTTCTGCGCCCACTGCGCGGCGAACATGGCCCGCACCTGCTCCTGCTCCGGCTTGGGGAAGAGGCGCGGGCCGAGGAAGCGCGCCGTGCGCTCCGGGTTGAACAGCCGGGCCAACAGCAAGCGCTGCACGATCTGCCGCCGCTCCGACAGCGTGTGGGCCACCAGCTCCGGCCCGCTGTTGACGATGACCAGGCTGCGTACCCGCTCCGGGCGGTCGGCGGCCAGTTGAAAGGCGATCATCCCACCCATGGACAGACCGACGACGTGGGCGGCGGCGATGCCCAGCCCGTCGAGCAGGCCAATCACGTCGGCGGCCATCATGGGCACGCTGTAGGGGCCGGGCGGCTTGGCGCTGCGGCCGTGGCCACGCATGTCGGCGACGACGACCCGGTAGTGCTGGGCGAAGACCGGCGTCTGTAGTTGCCAATCCTCACTCCGCGAACCCAGGCCGTGTAACAGCAGGAGCGGCTCGCCCTGCCCGGCCGTCTCGTAGTATAGATCGATGCCGTTGCTTCTAATGGTCGCCATTGATCTCCTGTAGCGCCGCGTTGACCACGATGAGCGCCGGAAACTCCCCTTGCAGCCAGGCCGCCAGGCGGGCCACGGCGGCATGAACGCCGCGCGTCGGCCGCGGGAAGCCGACCTCGGCCAGGCCAATGACGATCTCCCCATTGGCCCGCGGCCGCACCTCCAACCCCAGGCGTTGCCGGATGGGGTCTTCGTTGATGTAGGTCTCGATCAACAGCCGGTCGCTGCCCAGGGCGCGGTAGGCCTCAATGAAGCGCACGTGGCCGCCCTCGAACTCGAAGGTCGCCGGACGGAAGCGGCGGCCGATCTCGGCCAGGTCGGCCGGGCCGCGCAGGACGACGTGGGGCATGGGGTACTCCTGTGGCGTGGGGAAGTCGGCCCCGGCCGGCGCGGCGTTGCGCCGCCAGGCGAAGTAGCGCGGGGTGCGCCCTTGCTCCAGGGCCACGCGCTCGTACTTGGTCGGCGCGCGTCCCGGCGCGTCCAGGGCGAAGGTCGCGCCGGTGCGGCTCTCGAAGTGGGGCGAGTGTTCCAGCGCGGCGGCGATCTGCGCCGCGTAGTCGTCGTGGTCGGTGGCCACATCCAGCGGGCCACCGGCGGCCAAGCGCGTGGCCAGCAGACAGAGGAAGGCGTCGTCGACCAGCCGCCGCGCGCCGTGGTCTTGCTTGGGCCAGGGGTCGGGGAAGTTGATGACCACTGCGGCCAGGTCGCCGGGCCGGCACAGCGCCCGCAGCGCCGCCGCGGCCTCCCCGTGGAGCAGGCGGACGTTGGCCAGGCCGCGCCGCTCCAGCTTGCGCCCCGCCCGGCGCAACGCGGGCACGGAGATCTCCACACCGAGCACGTTGATCTCCGGCCGCCGCGCGGCCAGCTCGACCAGCGAGTGGCCGCTGCCGAAGCCGATGTCCATGACCAGCGGCGCGGCCCGGCCAAACAGCGCCGGCCAATCGGCCGGCCAGGGCATCTGCTCCACCTTGTGCCAGATCGCCGCGGACATCGCGGCCATTATACGCACCCGACCGCCACGGGCAACGGTTCGGGAAGCACTCAACGCAAAGCATTTAACGCAAAGCACTTAACGCAAAGCACTTAACGCAAGGGCGCAAAGGCGCAAAGGAAGATTCTCTTGGCGTCCTTGGCGCTCTGGGCGTTCTTTGCGTGAGACTCTTTGCGTCTTGGCGTCCTTGCGTTGAACTCTTCTTCCTAGCGTCTCTGCGTTGAACTCTTCTTGCGCTGCCGCGCGGGCTGGGCCACAATACGCCCCCTATGGCTCCACTTATGCGCGGCATCGAAGCCGAAAAGTACGACCGCGCCTACAGCGACCGCGATCTCGTCGCCCGCATCGTCCACTACTTCACCCCCTATCGCTGGAAGGTTCTGGTCATTGTCATTTGCATCACCTTCATGGCCGCCCTGGGCGCGCTGGTGCCCATCGTCATCGCCAACAGCCTCAACGCCGGGGCGGCCGGCGCGCGCTTCCCGACGACGCTGGCCGTGCTGGTGCTCGTCGCCGGCGTGGGCACGTGGGCGCTGGCCGGCATCCGCCGCTACCTGACGGCCCAGGTCATCGGCGACGTGGTCAACAGCATGCGCAACGACGCCTTCGCCGCCACCATGAGCCAGGACTTGTCTTTCTTCGACGAGTTTTCCACCGGCCGGGTCGTCAGCCGCATCACCAGCGACACGCAGGAGTTCGGCGAGGTGCTCAACATCAGCACCGACGTGATCAACCAGCTGGCGACGGCGTTCATCCTCATCTTCGTGCTGTTCAGCATCGACCTGAAGCTGTCGTTGGCCGTGCTGGCCATGACGCCCATCGTCGTGGCCGTGGCTCTGGTCTTCCGGCGCATGGCCCGCGACGTCACGCGGCAAGGCTCGCGCGCGCTGGCCGAGGTCAACAAAGCCATCCAGGAGGCGGTCAGCGGCATTCGCGTGGCCAAGAACTTCCGGCAGGAACAGGCCATCTACGACGAGTTCATGGAGGTCAACCAGCAGGCCTATCGCATCAACATCCGCCGCGCCTTCGTGCTGGCCAACATCTTCCCCACGCTCAACGCGCTGGCCGGGGTGGGCACGGCCATGCTGGTGTACTTCGGCGGCCAGAGCGCCCTGGCCGGGGCCATCAGCATCGCCTCGTGGTACATCTTCGTGGCCACGGTTGACCGCTTCTGGTTCCCGGTAACCAACCTATCGGCCTTCTGGAGCCAGTTCCAGGCCGGGCTGGCGGCCACCGAGCGCGTCTTCGCCCTGGTGGACACCGAGACCAGCGTGCGCCAGACCGACAGCCGGCCGGTCACCCGCCTTAGCGGCGACATCGTCTTCGACCACGTCTCCTTCCGCTACTCGGCCCAGGAGCAAGTGCTGGACGACTTCAGCCTGCACATTCGCCCCGGCGAGAGCGTGGCCCTGGTCGGCCACACCGGCGCGGGCAAGTCGAGCATCATCAAGCTCATCGCCCGCTACTACGAGTTCCAGGAAGGGGCCATCCGGCTAGACGGCGAGGACATTCGCGGCCTGGCCCTGACCAGCTACCGCCGGCAGTTGGGCATCGTCTCGCAGGTGCCGTTTCTCTTCGCCGGCACGGTGGCCGACAACATCCGCTACGCCTGCCCCGACGCCAGCGACGAGCGCATCGAGGCCACGGCGCGGCAGATCGGCGGCGGCGAGTGGCTGGAGACGCTGCCGGAGGGCATCGCCAGCGAGGTGGGCGAGCGCGGCGCACGCCTGTCCATGGGCCAGCGCCAACTCGTCGCCCTGACCCGCGTCCTGCTGCAAAACCCCAGCATCTTCGTCCTCGACGAGGCCACGGCCAGCATCGACCCGTTCACGGAGTCGCAGATTCAGGAAGCGCTGGACCTGATCATGGCCGACCGGACGGCGATCATCATCGCCCACCGCCTTTCGACGGTGCGCTCGGCCGATCGCATCATCGTCCTGCGTCAGGGGCGGATCATCGAAGAGGGCAGCCACCACGCCCTGATGGCCGCGGGCGGCCACTACGCCGAGCTATACGACACCTACTTCCGCCACCAGTCGCCGCGCTACTCTGTGAGCAGTCGGCAGTGATCAGTCAGCAGTGCTCTCTGCCTACTGCCACCTGCTTTCTATTTACTGCCTACGGGCTGACGGTAAGAAAGTCTCGCGCCACCCAGCCTTCGACGCCGGCCTCGGTGCGCACCTGCTGCCATAGCAGATCATCGGCCGTCTGCTGGCCGGGCAAGAGGGTGACCACGGTGCCATCGAGCAGCCACTCCAGTTGCTCGCCGGTGGTGCTGGGCGCGCCGCGCAGCCAGACGCCAACGCCGCTGCTGACGGTGGCCGTCTGCGGCGCGGTCGTGACTGTAGGGGCCACGGTGGCCTGGGGTGTGGGCGAGGCGGGCAGGGTCGTCGGGCTGGCCGCGGCCGGCGCGGCCGGTGTCTCCGGCGGTGTCGTGGCGTTGGGCGTCACCTGTGGCGCGAAGGTGGCCGCAGCCTGTGTCGGCGCGGGGGTCGGCGCCGCCGCCCGCCCAGAGAGCAGGGGACGCACGGCAAAGATGCCCAGGAAGATCAGGCCGGCTACGAGGAGGAAGCCCGCCCGAATCCAGTGCACCATACTGGATCGTCTGGCCTCCACCTGTCCCACGCTATAAGCCTGGCGGTGGATGCTGGAGCGAGCGCCCAGGCCTTTGGCCAGGAAGTACAAAGCTCCCAGGATCGACAGCGCCGCCAGCGACAGGAGTACGATATTGAGGACTGTTGTCACGATCGGTTATCGCGCCGGAACTACTCCGGCTCGCCCGTAACTGTACCAGCTACGTCCGAACGCGCAAGCGCCGCCTTGGCTTCGCGCCACAGGTCGTCGAGGGCGGCAAAGGACAGAGCCGACAGGCCCAGCCCGCGGGCAGCGGCCAGCGCCTCGACCTGGCGGAAGCGGCGGCCGAAGCGCTCGTTGGCCTCGCGCAGCGCCGTCTCGGCATCCACGCCCAGCCAGCGGGCCAGATTGACGACGACGAAGAGCACGTCGCCCAGTTCGGCTCGCTTGTCCTCGGCCGTCTCCGCCGCCCGCACCTCGGCGATCTCCTCGGCTATCTTGTCGAACACGCCCGCGATGTTGGGCCAGTCGAAACCGGTGTGGGCGGCCTTGTTCTGGATCTTCTGCGAGCGGGCCAGCGCCGGCAGCGCCGGCGGAATGCCGTCCAGGGCCGACGCCGGCGTGTCGCCGCGCTCGCCCTTCTCGCGCTGCTTCAGGAGCTCCCAGTTGCGCAGCACGTCGGCCGAACTGCTCACCTGCCAGTCGCCCCAAACGTGGGGGTGGCGGCGCTTCAGCTTGGCCTCGATGCCGGCGATGACCTCCGTCAGGGTGAAGCTGTCGGCCTCGGCGGCGATCTGCGTCTGCATGACGATGTGGTATAGCAGGTCGCCCAGTTCCTCGCGCAGGTTGGCGTCGTCTTCGGCGTCCAGCGCCGCCAGCGCCTCGTAGGCCTCTTCCAGAAAGCCCTCGCGCAAGCTCTGCGCCGTCTGCTCCTGGTCCCAGGGGCAGCCGTTGGGGCTGCGCAAGACGGCCACAGTCTCGGCCAGGGCCGTCAGGCCGCCCTTGACGGCCAGGGCGGGGATGTAGAGGCTGGTCAGGTGGTCGATGCGCTCGCTGTGGTCGAACTCGTGTAGCGCCAACCACTCCACGCCGCGCGCCTCGCCCGCGGCGTGGACGCCCGCGGCGTGGACGCCCGCGGCGTGGACGAGAGCCACGGGCTGCTGCGGCGGGTAGACGCTCATCAGCGTCGCCTTCAGTTCGCCGGCCAGCAGGCGGCTATACACCTGCCCCAGCAGGACGGGCACGTCGGGGTTGAGGGGCGGGTAGAGATAGCCGGCCAGCTCGATGGCGTCGAAGAGTTGCAGACCGTCCAGGGCGTCCACGCCGAGCGCGGCCAGCGTCGGCTCAACGAAGCTCAGCCCGGCGACAACCTGCACCGGCAAGCCGGCCTCGGCCGCCCCGGCGAGGATGGCCGTCACCGTGGCCTCGCCCACAAATGGGTGGCCGGGCACGGCGTAGACCACGTCGCCGGCGCGCCCCAGCCGCAAGACCTCCGCGGCGATGCGGCCATAGACGGCGGCGAAGTCCTCGGCCGTGTCGTAGATGTCGTCGAAGCTGTGCAGGCGCAGGTGGGGCGGCAGGCCGGCCACCGCCGGGTGGCGGCGGGTGCGCAGGATAACGGTATCGGCCGCGGAAAGGAGATGCCAGGCCTGACGGGTGATCAGGCCGGCATCTCCGGGGCCGAGACCAACGATGGTGATGGTCACTTGGAGTTGACAGTTGTTAGTTGTTAGTTGTCAGTCGTCAGCGAGCAGCCGGCTAACTGACAACTGACAGCTGTCAACTGGCAACTAGCGCTTGGTGTAGGTCGGCGCCTTGCGGGCGCGCTTCAGGCCGGGCTTCTTGCGTTCCTTCACGCGCGCGTCGCGCGTCAGGTGGTCACCGGCGCGCAAGGGCGTGCGCAAGTTCTCGTCGTACTTGACCAAGGCGCGCGCCAGCCCCAGGCGGACGGCGCTCGTCTGACCGGTGATGCCGCCGCCCTGCACCTGCACGGTCACGTCGACCCGGCCCATCAGGCCGCTGGACTCCAGCGGGCCGACGAGGGTCAGGTAGTCGCCGTAGCGCGGGAAGTACTCTTCCACCGGCTTGTCATTGACGACAAACGACGGCCCTTCGCTTTGCCCGGCGTCGCGCACGAAGATGCGCACGCGCGCCGAGGCTTCCTTGCGCCGGCCGATCCCTTCGTAATAGTCAGTCATGTGTTCCTATCCTCGTTCTACAGCTCCAAGGGCTGCGGCAACTGCGCCGCGTGCGGGTGTTCGCTGCCGGCGTAGACCTTCAACTTCTTGAACATCTTGCGGCCCAGCGCGTTCTTGGGCAACATGCCGCGCACGGCCGACTCGATGACGCGCTCCGGGTGCTGCTGCAACTGGTCGCGCAGGCTGATCTCCTTCAGGCCACCGATATAGAGCGAGTGGCGGTAGTAGCGCTTCTGCTCCAGACGGCGACCGGTGACGGCGATCTTGTCGGCATTGACGACGATGACGTAATCGCCACAGTCCACCGACGGGTTATAGATCGGCTTGTGCTTGCCGCGAAGGACCGTCGCCACAGACGAGGCCAGACGCCCCAGCGTCTGCCCCTCGGCATCCACAACGTACCAAGCGCGTTCCACGTCTGCCGGTTTGGTCACGTAAGTTTTCATCTCAATTCCTCCACCGGCTCAGCGCCGGTTGCGGCGCCTGGCCGCATGTCCTTCTATTCCTCGGCCACAGCCGAATCGTAATCCACCGCCACCAGATAGAGGCCGTGGGCCGGGGCGGCCGAAGCCGACCGCCGTCGCTCGCGCGCGGCCAGGGCCGCGGCAAAGTCCTCGACCGACCAGCGTCCCTCGCCCACCTTGCGCAGGCTGCCGACCAGGCTGCGCACCATGCGATACAGGAACGCATTGGCGCAGACGCGAAAGACGAGCATGTCGCCCTCGCGCCGCCACCCGGCGCTGTAGACCTCGCGCACGGTGTTTTCGCCCACCGGGGCACGGCCGAACGTGGCGAAGTCGTGGACGCCCAGCAGCAGCGCCGCCGCCACGTTCATCCGCGCCTCGTCCAGTCGCGCCGCCACGTGCCAGGCCCGCCAGCGCCAGAGCGGTTGGCGCACCGGCGTGTTGACGATGCGATACTCATACGTCCGTCGCCGCGCGTCAAAGCGGGGATGGAACCCCGCCGGCGCCTCGGCCAGCGTGCTGACCGCGATGTCGGGCGGCAGGTTGGCGTTCAGCGCCCGCAGCAAGGCCGCGTCGCCGTGCCCGGCCGGCCAATCGATTGTAAAGCCCACCACCTGACCCAGCGCGTGAACGCCGCTGTCGGTGCGCCCGGCCCCGGTCACCCGAATCGGGCGGCCGGCCAACCGGGCCAATGCCTCTTCCAGTTCCGCCTGAACGGAGACGCCTTCGCGGTTCGGGCCGCGGCGCTGGCGCTGAAATCCGTAGTAGGCGGTGCCGTCGTATTGAACGGTGGCCCGGAAGCTCCGGGCCGTCGCGCCGTTCACCCTGACCGCTAGTCGTTGACCAGCATCAGCACGGCCATGTCGGCGTTGTCGCCCGGCCGGCGGCCAATCTTGACCATGCGGGTATAGCCGCCGGGCCGCGTGGCATAGCGCGGCGCGATCTCGTCGAAGAGCTTGCGGACGACGTCCACGTCTTCAAACGTGCCGTCTTCCAGCTCCTGGGTGCGAACCGTGGGCAGGCGCGAGGCGGCGGTGCGGCGGGCATGGACGACGGCCTCCGGCCGCTCCCCCGCCTGGGCCAGCCCGCGCTTGGCCAGGGTGATCATCTTCTCGGCCTCGGGGCGAATGGTGCGCGCCTTGGCCTCCGTGGTCGTGATTTGTTCAAATAGCAGCAAGTCGGCGATCAGGTTGCGGCGCAGCGCGTTGCGCTGTCCCGTGTTCCGGCCGAGCTTGCGGCCATGCTTTTGGTGTCGCATGTCTAGTGTCCTCCGCGCGAGCGTCCACGCGCTCGTCAGCCATGGCCGCGCTACGCCGACCGCTTGGCCTCATCCTCTTCGGCCAGGAAACCCTTCAGCCGCAACTGCTGCTTCAGCTCATCCAGCGACTTCTCGCCGAAGTTGCGGATGGCCAGCATCGTCTCTTCGCCGCGATCCAGCATCTCCAGCATCTCGCCGACCTTGGTGATGCCGGTGCGCTTCAACGAGTTGAAGACGCGCACGCTCAGATCGAGTTGCTCGATGGGCGTGTCGTAGATCTCGTTGGGGATCGTCTCCTCGTGGCGCTCTTCCTCGATGGAAGCGAAGCTCTCTTCGCTGACGCCGGCCACGGGCCGCAGGTGCTGCATGAGGATCTGCGCCGATTGGGCCAGCGCCTCTTCGGGCTTCATCGTGCCATCGGTCCAGATCTCCAGCACGACGCGGTCGTAGTCGGCCACCTGGCCAACGCGCGTCTTCTCCACGTCGTAGGCCACGCGGCGGATGGGGCTGAAGATGGCATCGACCGGCAGCTCGCCGATGGGCAAGCGGCCGCGCTCTTCGGCCGGCGAGTAGCCGCGCCCGGTCTCGGCCATCATCTCCACTTCCAGGAAAGTATCGTCCGAGTCGACGGTGAAGAGATAGAGGTCGGGGTTGATGATTTCAACTTCGGGCGGCGTCTGAATGTCGGCCGCGGTGACCGGGCCGGCCCCCTGCACCTCCAGGCGCATGCGGGCGATTTCGGTGTTGACCAACCGCAGCCGCAGTTGCTTGATGTGCAGGATGAACTGCATCATGTCTTCGCGCACGCCGCTGATGGCCGAGAACTCGTGCGGCACGTCGGTGACGCGAATGGACGTGACCGCCGCGCCGGGCAGCGAGGCCAACAGCACGCGCCGCAGGGCGTTGCCCAGCGTCGTGCCGTAGCCGCGCTCCAGCGGGCCGATGATAAACCGGCCATACTCCGCCGACATGGCCGAACTCTCGATTTTCGGCATGACTAGATTATTGATTGCCAAGGCGGTTCATCTCCCTCGAATTACGAGCCAGATTCCTGAGCATCGTTACTCGTCTGTCGTATGGGCGCGTCTAGCGCGAGTAGTACTCGACGATCAACTGCTCGTTGAGCGAGATATCGATGTCCTCGCGGGCCGGCATGTGCAACACGCGACCCGAGAGGCTGGCGGCGTCCACGGCCAGCCAGCGCGGCACGCGGCGGTCGTCCAGGTTCTGGCGCAGGTCCTTGAAGTAGGTCCGGCGCGTGCTCTCCGGGCGCACCGACACGACATCGCCCGGCGACACGAGGGCCGACGGGATATTCGTCTTGCGATGATTGAGCATGATGTGGCCGTGCTGCACCAGTTGGCGGGCCTGCGGCCTCGAATCGGCCAGACCCAGCCGGTACACCACGTTATCCAGCCGCTGTTCCAGGGTGGCCAGCAAGTTGTAGCCGGTCAGACCCTTGGTGCGCGAGGCGCGCTCGAAATAGCGGCCGAACTGGCGCTCCAGCACGCCATAGATGCGGCGCGCCTTCTGCTTTTCGCGCAGCTGGAGCAAATAGTCCGACGCGCGACCGCGACGGAATTGATTTTCTTTGCCGTGTTGCCCCGGCGGATACGTCCGGCGTTCCACCGAACACTTCGGCGTCAGACAACGCGACCCTTTCAGGAAGAGCTTTTCGCCCTCGCGCCGGCACAGCCGGCACACAGGCCCTGTATATCGTGCCAACTTGCTAACCTCCAGAGTTTAACGCGGGCCGGCGGCCCGCCCACCGGTCGGGAGCGGTTTACAGGCGTGGCAACCCTTCTTCCCACTCCGCGACGGGGTCGAATGAATGATCTTAGATGCGGCGCTTCTTCGGCGGCCGGCAGCCGTTGTGCGGCACCGGCGTGATGTCCTGGATGGACGTCACGCGGATACCGCCGGCCTGAAGCGCGCGGATGGCCGACTCGCGACCCGGGCCGGGGCCTTTCACGACCACGTCCACTTCCTGCACGCCGTTTTCCACGGCGATGCGGGCGGCGTTTTGGCCGGCCAGGCGCGCGGCGTAGGGGGTGCTCTTGCGCGAGCCTTTGAAGCCCGACGCCCCGGAGCTAGACCAGGCCACGGTGTTGCCCTTGGTATCCGTGATCGTCACGATGGTGTTGTTGAAGGCGGCATAGATGTGGGCCTGTCCCTTCGGCACCATCTTGCGCGCTTTCTTGCGCGTCGCTTGTGCTTGTCTTCTGCGTCCCATCTTACCTCTCAAACAATTAGGAATGAGGAATCGAAGGCGATCCCCGTGAGTTCTTTTCTTTGATGCCTAATTCCTAATTCTCAATTCCTAAGTCGTTACTTCCCGCCCTTACGACGGCCGCGGCCGGCCACGGTCTTCTTCGGGCCTTTCTGCGTGCGCGAATTGGTGCGCGTGCGCTGGCCCCGCACCGGCAGATGCCGGCGGTGGCGCAGGCCACGATAGCTGCCGATCTCGCCCAGCCGCTTGATGTTCATGGCCACTTCGCGGCGCAGGTCGCCTTCGACGACGTGCTCCTTCTCGACCAGCTGGCGCAGCCGGGTCACTTCCGCCTCCGACAGGTCGCGCACCCGCGTGTCGGGGTTCACTTCCGCCTGCTGCAGGATGTGGTGGCTGGTCGTGCGGCCGATGCCGTAGATATAGGTCAGGCTGACTTCGACGCGCTTGTTGCGCGGAATATCGACACCCGCAATACGTGCCATGCTGCCTCTCCCTTAACCTTGACGCTGCTTGTGATTTGGATCGCTGCAAATCACGCGCACTACGCCGTTGCGCTTGATGATCTTACACTTCGGACAACGCCGCTTGACCGACGATGATACTTTCATGATCACATACTCCTCTGGCGGCGCCGGCCGATTGGCCTCGCGCTACGCCGCCTGCGCGATCACTCGCTGCAGGTCCTTCTGAACGCACTCCACACACTGTTGGCCGTTCACTTCCACGACCAGGCCGCGCCGGGCATAGTAGTCCAGCAGCGGCTTCGTCTGTTCTTCGTAGACGCGCATCCGGGTGCGGATGGTGTCTTCGCTGTCGTCGACGCGACCCTCGATCTGGGCGCGCTTCAGCAGGCGTTGCACCAGCTCTTCGCCGTCCACGACGATGTGGGGCACGACGGCGATGTGGCCGCCTAGCTCCGCCAGCAACGTCTCCAGGGCCTCGGCCTGCACCGTGGTGCGCGGGAAGCCATCCAGGATGGCCCCACCGGCCGCGTCCGCCTGCGACAGGCGGTCCTTCACCATCGCTACCGTCACCTCGTCGGGAACCAGCTCGCCCTTGTCCATGTAGGTCTGGGCCAGCTTGCCCAACGCGGTCGCGTTCTTCAGATTGTAACGAAACAAGTCGCCTGTCGACACCTGCGGCAGGCCCAACGACTCTACCAACAGCTTTGCCTGAGTGCCCTTGCCGGCTCCTGGCGGGCCAATCAGGATGATGAACTTCATGGCAAACCCCCAAGAGGAGTTGACAGTGATCAGTTGTCAGTTGTCAGTCTGCTGACTGTTAACTGACAACTGATCACTGACAACTGACAACCTCTTTACGACTTCAAGAACCCCTCGTAATGGCGCATCAGCAATTGCGCTTCCAGTTGCCGCATCGTATCGACGACGACGCCGACGACGATGATGAGGCCGGAGCCGCTAATGACCAGCACGCTGCGCTCCAGGCCGGGAATCTGCAACACCAGGGCCACCACCGCCATGATGCCGGGCAGAATCGCGATGAGGCCCAGGAACAGCGCGCCGACCAGGGTGATGCGCCGCACGACCGACATGATGTAGGACTCGGTGCGCTTGCCGGGCCGGATGCCGGGGATGAACCCGCCCTGCCGCTGGAGCGTCTCCGGCAGGTTTTGCTGCCGGATCATGACGTCGGTGTAAAAGAACGTGAAGGCCACGACCAGGATGAAGTACAGCACCCAGTAGATCGTGAAGGCCACGGGCGCGGTGGTCACATCTTGCCGCGTGCCAAAACTGCCAATGGCCGAGGCGATATTGTCGATGACGCTGCCGCTGCCGGTGACGAACAGCCCGGCGATGAGCGGGAAGAAGGTCAAGATCGACTGGGCAAAGATGATCGGGATCATGCCCGCGGTGTTGACCTTTAACGGGATATAGGTGCTCTGACCCTGGTAAATCTTACGTCCACGCACGCGCCGCCCATATTGGACGGCGATGCGCCTCTGCCCTTCCTGGATGATGACGATGACCAGTACCGTCAGCACCAGATAGATCAGGAAGGTGACGACGGAGAAGATGCGCGCCGCGCTGGTCTCCAGCGTGAACATCTGGGCCACGTTGGGGATGATGCGCGAGACGATGCCGCCGAAGATGATCAGCGAGATGCCCTGGCCAACGCCGTCTTCGGTGATGCGCTCGCCCAGCCAGATGGCGAACATCGT
>JRYK01006120.1_pt1 | contig 18827 bp, 8 predicted proteins | sample 235381 | NCBI WGS metagenome assembly JRYK01 (sample SAMN03074220, study PRJNA261476) | activated sludge metagenome | biome: Wastewater Treatment Plant; feature: Wastewater; material: Activated sludge; isolation source: activated biomass of a wastewaster treatment plant treating hydrocarbon... ... | reverse complement strand
GGCTCTACAGATAGCAATGGCGATAACAGTATGAAAGATGCAGACAGTATGCCTGGATCAGACAATCCTACTGAAAGAAGTGTTACCGAAGGAAGTCCGGCTGATAATAACATCACCAGCAATGATAAAGGAGGTGAGGAGGATGATCATGATCCGGATGGAATAGATGTTTATGACTTAGCATTGATTAAGAAACCAGCTGTAGCAGGTCCTTATTCATATGGACAAGTAGTGCCATTTACCATTCAGATTATCAATCAAGGTAACATTGGTGCAAAAAGTATACAGCTGATTGATTATGTTCCAAATGGTTTCCAATGGGTAGCTTCCAATGAACCAGATTGGACTTACTTCAATGCATCAAGAACAGCCATATATACTTATCCATTTTTAATTCAACCTGGAGATACTGCTGAAGCTACTATCAGCTTAAAAATTGTACCTTCATTACCAGGTGGATATGATCGCTGGGTAAATTATACTGAAATAAAAGGTTCGACGGATGAAAACAACGATCCTAAAGATCCTATGGATGATATGGATAGTATGACAGATACCGATAAGAACAATGACCCTGGTGGTATTCCAGATACGTCAGATGATGATAATGTTGAAGGAGATAAATATCAGGGTGAAGATGAAGATGATCATGATCCTGCTAGATTGGAAATCATTGATCTGGCATTGAGAAAAGTTCTTGACAACCCAGGTGCCCACGTGTATTATGATTACCTTGACTTTAGTGTTTGGGTTTTCAATCAAGGGAATACATCTGTTGATGATGTAGAAATCACAGACTACAAACCTGCAGGCTACGGATTCAATGCATTGTTGCCTCAAAATGCAGGCTGGTCTTTGGCTGGAAGCGATTTGAAATATACCATCACTACCAAGTTAAAACCTGGAGATAGTATACGCATTCCATTAAGACTTCAGATCCTTCAAACCAACGGAGGTGAAAAAGACTGGATAAACTATTCTGAAATCACAGAAGTGTTTGATACTTTGGGTAGAGACAGAACACCAGATGACATCGATTCAAATCCTGGTTCGGATAATCCAACAGAAAATGGAGTAGAACCTGGTGACCCAGAAGATGATAACATTAGTTCAAACGATAAAGGCGGGGAAGAAGACGATCACGATCCTGCTGGAATCGAAATATTTGACCTTGCACAAAGAAAATATGTTGATGAAGCTGGACCATTCCAATATGGAGATGAAGTAAGCTTCCGCGTTACGGTCTTTAACCAAGGATCAATTGAAGCAAAGGATATTGAAATTGTGGATTATATTCCAGATGGATTTACCTTAAGTGCAAATAATGTTGGCTGGACATCTATTGGTGGCAATATGGTGAAACGTACCATTGCTGGCCCATTGAAACCAGGTGATAGTACCTTTATTCAAATCAACTTGGATTTGAGATACAGTGAAAACAAATTTGCATGGGATAATTACTCTGAAATAAAATCTGCCAAAGATTATACAGGAGCTAATCGTACCGATGACTTCGATTCAAATGAAGACATGATCAATGGAAATGATTTAGGAGGTCAACCCAATACACCAACGGATAACCATGTTGCAGATGATGGTAAAGATGGCAATCAGGATGGAATCACGGATGAAGACGATCATGATGTTGCAAGAGTACCGGTATGGGATCTTGCATTAATCAAGAAAGTCAATACAGCGGGTCCATATCAATATGGTCAAACCATAAGATTCGATGTGATTGCATACAATCAGGGCAATTATGTAATGGATCAGGTTACATTGGTTGATTATCTACCACAAGGATACGGATTTACTCCAGGTGGATTAAACACCGGATGGACTCAGGTAGGTAATATGCTAACGTACGTTCATAATGGAAACATGGTGAAAGGTGATTCGGTAATTGTTCCATTGTATTTGAAAATCTTACAAACTAACGGAGGAAGAACTCATTGGACTAACCGTGCTGAAATTAAAACGGCAACGGATACAACGGGTGTTACCAATGTTCTGGATGCAGATGGTTCAACGCCAAACATGAATCCTGATGATGACAAACAACCAGGTTGTGGTGAAGCCGATGATGATAACAAATACGGAAATGCAAAGAATGGTGAAGATGAAGATGATCAAGATCCAGCATGTATAGAGGTATTTGATATAGCGTTGAGAAAACGATTTACCGGTAGTTATCCGATCAAATACAATGATGTTATCCCATTTGAAATTACCTTGTTCAATCAAGGTAATGTCAATGCAACCAACATCACTGTAGTGGATTATGTACCGACCGGATATGATTGGGTTGCCAATGCAGGGTGGACGTATAACAATGCCACACGAATGGCTACATATACCTATCCTGGACCAATTACTCCAGGTAATAACGCAACCATAAGCATAAACTTGAAAGTAATTCCTGATTATTCCGGAATCACAGCTTGGGATAACTTGAGTGAAATTAAATCTGCGGTTGCAGAAGATGGTACGCCACGTGACCATGACTTTGATGGCACCTTCGATATGAATCCAACTGATGATATGGGTGGTCAACCCAATACACCAACGGATGATCATATTGCAGATGACGGAAAAGATGGTGACGGTGATGGAATTAAAGATCATGATGATCATGACCCGGCTCGTCCGCAAGTACTGAATATGGCCTTGAGAAAATGGGTGATGAATAAGAAACCTTATTACCTGCCAGGAGATACGGTTCCGTTTACCATTACCCTGTTCAATCAAGGTAACGTACCAGTCAAAAACGTGACGGTCAATGACTATATGCCACAAGGATACGTGTTCACAACAGGTGTTGGATATAATGTTGGTTGGACCAATAATGCCGGTACACTGAATTACACATACGCGCCAACTTTGGCACCACGTGACAGCGTTCAATTGACTTTGAAACTGAAGATTCAAATTGCAGCTGCCCCGACCATCTTTGATTGGGATAACTATGCTGAGATTAAATCTGTAAGGGATACGTCAAACAATAATCGTGACAACGATGATGCTGACAGTAAACCGAATACGGACAGTCCATGGGAACGTCAAGTTAAGGAAGGCCATCCTTGGGATAACGTAATCGATGGTCAAGGTCAACCAGAGGGAGAAGATGAAGATGACCACGACTTCGAAAATGTGAAAGTCACCGGTGCATTGGGAGATAAAGTTTGGAAAGATTTGGATGGTGACGGAATTCAAGATGCGGGAGAACCAGGTGTACCAAATGTAGTGGTAACCTTATACGAATGTGGAACAACCAACATTGTGAAGAAGGATACTACCGATGCAAATGGTAATTACTTCTTTGACTTCTTATTGCCTTTACGTTCTTACTTCGTGAAGTTTACGAATCCAGATCCGAATAATTGTGGTTTCACATTCCAGGATCGCGGCAATGATGATCGCCTTGACAGCGATGTCAATTCTGCTGGAGTAGGTCCATGTACTTACATCGAACCGGGTGAAAGAGACAGTACCTACGATGCTGGATTGGTGGCCTATGCAAGTTATGGTGATCTGGTTTGGCATGATCGCGATGGCGATGGTCGTCAAGATGCTGGAGAAGAAGGAATTGCTGATGTAACAGTAACTCTTTACGATGGAGATACCCACTTACCGGTGCGTGTCGGTAATACCAATGCGAATGGCATTTACCTGTTCGATAAATTGTATCCAGGAAATTACTATGCGAAGTACGAATACCACCCAATGTGGACCGTTACCAAACCCAACATTGGAAACAATACAGGAGATAGCGATGTAGATGGAAGCAATGGACCAAATACCAATGCAACCACCTACCTCAGTCCGGGAGAAGATGATCTTACTTGGGACCTTGGATTGTACAAGTGTATCATGTTCAGCGGTGATGTATGGCACGATTTGGATCTGGATGGAATCTATGATCCAGCAGAAAAAGGCATCAACGGATTGTACGTTTACCTTGTAGATGCCATGAGTGGTGCAACGGTTGCTCAACAAATCACGAGCGTTAAACCGGGTACTCCATCAGATGATGGTTACTATAAGTTCTGCGTACCTCCGGGAATGTACTTCCTGAGATTTGAAAGACCTGGACATTTGGCTGCATCTGAACCTTTCAAAGGCAACGATTCAACCAAAGACAGTGATGTCACTCATAAGAATGGATTGAATACCACCAACAAATACACTGTATTGAGTGGGGATATGATATCCAATGTAGGTGCAGGATTCCAGATTAAATCACTCGTTGGAGATAAAGTTTGGATTGACCGCAACTTCAATGGTATTCAGGAAAATGGAGAAGCTCCACTTGAAGGAGTGGTAGTATCGGCTTACAAAGAAGATGGTACCATGGTGAGCGAGGCCACAACAGGATACGACGGACAATTTACATTGGATGGAATCAGTCAGGGAGATTACTTCGTGAAGTTCACGTTACCCAATCAAAGCTTCGGATTTACTACGCCGGATGTGGGTAATGAAGACACGGACAGCGACGTAAACAATACCTTCGGATATGGTACTACCAAAATGTACAGAATCCTTGCAGGTGAAGTTAGACCAAACATCGACGCAGGTGTAGTCGGACAAGCATTGGCAGTCGAATGGCTTGCTTTTGATGGAGAAAACAAAGGCGACCATAACTTACTCAACTGGAGCACGAAAGTAGATTTGAACAATGAGTACTTCATCGTTGAAAGAAGATTGGAAAATGAAACAGATTTTGTCAACATTGGTCGAGTAGAAGCTAACTCAAACTTCAGCTTACCACAGCATGACTATCAGTTTAGCGATTTCGATCTGAGAGTACCTGGAGTTTATTATTACCGACTGGTACAATACGATCACAATGGAGGATTTACTTATAGTAAGATCATCAGCATACGAGTAAGTATGGGTGAGGACTTGAAATTGTTCTTGTATCCAAATCCTGCTCAAGGCGATTTGAATCTCGAAATGTACACTCCACAAGAAGGTGAGTTCGAATTCAAAGTGTTCGATCAATCAGGAAAAGCTGTGTTGCTGCTGCCATTCAGCGGTTATCATGCAAAAGGTAAATTAACCAGACACATCGATGTTTCGATGTTATCTTCAGGTCAATACATCCTGCAGATCACAGGACCATCAGGAGTCATAATCCGGAAGTTTACCGTGTCAAATTAAACCTTGTTAAACAATAATAAAGAAGAGCCTGCCAGTTTTGGTGGGCTCTTTTTTTTTAAAAAAAATGGCCTGCTATTCAGGGATGGAGATATGGCATATTCAGATCACAACAAGAGTGCATATCTGCAGTCATAATGCTAAGGCATTGTTCCTTAATGACCATTTTCCATTGGAAAATTGAATCGTAAACAACAATTTAGAAATATGTTTTTAGGAGTTCAAGCCCTTCAGGCTTGCCAGAGGGTTTGGTCTATTAACACCGCATTTCATGCGGCGTTATAAAAGTTCAATTCTGCGGATTGTTAGGTATAAAATCAACCTTATCGAAATTAAAAACCCGAAGGGTTTTAATAACATAATCTGCAAGCGACTGCAAGCTGTACCAAAGCGCTACGGGCCAGAACCCTGAAGGGGTATAACTAAACCTTATCACCGAACTTACCATTACGATTCTTGCCAATCCAGAAAAAACCCGAAGGGTTTTAATAACATTAGCAGCATGCGATAGCATGCTGCAACGAACAACAGTTTAAGGGAACCCTGAAGGGGTTCAATATTTAAGCTATTTTTTTTATACGCTACATTAAACTCAATGTATGTATTTGTGCTGCATGGATTCTCTTATAGTGAAAGAATGAACTGAGTATTTTGTAAGTCTCATTATTTTGCTATCCTAAGCATAATATAAGTTGTGTCGGTGTACAGCGCGTGGCGAAAATTTCNNGTCACCGGGACGCTCCTAAATGGCCATGTCAGCCGCAATTTGCCAGCTCTGCTGGCTGGAGCTCATAACGTCGAATTTAAGCGCTTTACAGCCCATTTTTCAATATTGAATTAACCCAATGGATTACTTACATTTTATTCCCAACGCAAAGTCCAATACCTCTGACATATTCGATACATAATGGAACTCCAAGCCCTTAATGTGATCAGGGTTGACCTCCAGAACATGAGACTTATTTTCACTGCTAAGCATAATTTTTTTAATTCCTGCGCGCTTGGCAGCCAGAATCTTTTCTTTAATGCCACCTACAGGAAGTACCTTTCCTCGTAAAGTAATTTCACCGGTCATCGCTAAAAATTCTAACACGGGTTTTTGGTGAATGGCAGAGCATATCGAACTCAACATGGTGATTCCTGCAGAAGGCCCGTCTTTTGGAATTGCACCTTCTGGAACATGAACATGAAAATCATGCTGTTCAAAATATTCTTTATCCAAATTCAATGCATCTGCATGTGCCTTAATGTAACTAAGAGCTGTGCTGGCAGATTCTTTCATAACATCTCCTAGATTACCTGTGAGTACTACCTTTCCTTTGCCATGAGAAATGCTGGTTTCAATGTAAAGTATGTCTCCTCCTACGCGGGTCCATGCTAGACCAATGGCAACACCTTTGGGTAATTTTTCCTGGTAGCGTTCGCTGCTGTATTTTGCAATTCCCAGCATGTTATTCAATTCTTCTTCTTTTACTTGAAAAGATTTTCCAGCATTCACAGCAATATAAGCGGCTGCTTTACGGGCTACACCTGCCAATTGCCTTCTCAGGCTTCTGACACCCGATTCCCGGGTGTAGTCCTGAATAATTTTTTCAAGTACAGAAGTAGATAATTTGAATTGCTTGGGTTTTAATCCATGCTCTTCTAAGACTTGCGGGATCAAATGATCCTTTGCAATTTCAATTTTTTCTTCCGTGCTGTATCCTTGCAACTCGATGATTTCCATTCTGTCCAATAACGCAGGTTGAATGGTACTCAAACTGTTGGCGGTTGCAATAAACAGGATCTTCGACAAATCAAATTCAAGATCCAGGTAGTTGTCATGGAATGTGGAATTCTGCTCAGGATCCAATACTTCCAATAAAGCAGAAGAAGGATCTCCTCTGAAATCTTTTCCTATCTTATCGATTTCGTCCAGAATGAAAACCGGATTGGCTGAACCAGCTTTGCGAAGTGATTGGATGATTCTTCCAGGCATTGCACCAATGTAAGTCTTACGGTGTCCTCTGATTTCGGATTCATCGTGCAAACCACCCAATGACATTCGAATGAATTTTCTACCGAGGGCAGTTGCAATTGATTTGCCCAATGAAGTTTTACCTACACCCGGTGGACCAACAAGACAAAGTATAGGTGACTTCATATCACCTTTCAACTTTAATACAGCTAAGTGTTCAATGATACGTTCTTTGATTTTTTCAAGTCCATTGTGGTCCTTATCCAAAACCTGACGGCATTTTTTCAAATCGTAACGGTCAAGGGTATAATCATCCCAAGGCAAATCAACCAGCAAATCAAGGTAATTCATCTGAACGGAATACTCAGCCACCTGAGGATTCATCCTTTTTAGTTTATTCAATTCCTTTTCAAAATGCTGAGCAACCTCTTTTGTCCATTTTTTTTGTGCGGCACGGGCAACAATATCTTCTACATCCTGTTCAACTGGATCCTGTCCTAATTCTTCTTGTATGGTTTTAAGCTGTTGGTTAAGATAATAATCACGTTGTTGTTTTTCAAGGTCCATCCTGACCCTGGCTTCAATTTGATCTTTTACTTCTAACATCTGTAACTCGTTGTTTAATAAAAACAACAGTGTTTCAGCCTTTTTATGCAGTTCGTCCATTTCAAGCAACTCTTGCTTTTTTTGAATGGGCAGGTTTAAGTTTGAGGAAATGAAATGCAATAAAAAACGGTCATCGTTGATGTTTTTTAATAGTACCTGAGCTTCATTGGGAATTTGGGGCATGAGTTCTACAATCCGTTTAGACTTTTCCATGACAGATTGAATCATAGCCTCATATTCAATTTTATTGGTCGAAGGAATGTGTTCACGTTTGGAAATCCGTGCTTTTAGATAAGGTTCGTCTGATACCCATTCTGTAACTAAACACCTTTTCCTACCTTGTAAAATCACCGTTTGGCTTCCATCAGGCATTTTGAGCAACTTAACTACCTTGGCGACGGTTCCGGTTTGATAAAGATCTACACTTCCGGGTTCTTCCGTTTGTGAATTGACCTGGGTTAAAACCAAGATGTATTTGTCCGCATCATGAGACGCAGAAACTGCCCTCATCGACTTTTCGCGCCCTACGGTAATCGGAATAATGACACCTGGAAATAGAACGGTGTTTTTAAGAGGCATTACGGGAAGTACATCGGTAAAATGATCTTCCCGAACTGGAACTTCATCATCAGCAACCGCAACAAAAGGTAAAACTTCTTCCTCATTGTGGAGGTGGCTCATGAAAAAATTGGGTCGGTTTGTCATAACATCAGATATCGGCTGCCCGCCGATGGGTTTAGTGCAATCTGTCAATCCCTGTGCCATGCACGAATATTGGTAAGAAACCTGACAAAAGACCCGATTCTATGGCCAAATTGGCAAATGGTTGGGTTTTAAGGCGCCAATCGGGAAAGCATCCAATCAGAACCCTGATACAAGGAATAAGCGAATCGGTCATGAAGCCTGTTTTCACGGCCCTGCCAAAACTCAAAATAGTCTGGAATGACCTTGTAACCTCCCCAATGGGCAGGTCGGGTAGCGCGCGCAGTTTTTTCCTGAAGCTTTTCCATTGCATGGAGAAGATAGTCACGGTCCGGAATGATTTCTGATTGTGGTGAAATCATAGCCCCTAATTGTGCGGGAAAAGGCCTGCTATAAAAATATTCGTCCGACTCTTCTGTAGAAATACAGGAAACTTTCCCCTCAATACGCACTTGACGTTCCATTTTTTCCCAGAAAAACAACAAACTGACATTGGGATTGGATTCCAGTTCTCGACCCTTTCGGCTATGGTAGTTGGTAAAAAAAATAATGCCCCCTTCTTTTATTTCTTTCATGAGTACTACGCGAGAGGAAGGCCGACCATCTTCAGCAACCGTAGAAAGTACCATGGCATTAGGCTCTGTTGCTCCATGAGCTAAACACTGACGGAACCATTCCTGAAACTGCTCCAGAGGATCAGCTAACAAGTGTTCGCTTTCTAGGATAGACAGTGTATATTCTCTGCGTAAATCTTTCATAAAAATGAAACTATATTTTTCCTAAACTTTTTTCCAGATTGACTTTTGCCTGTACCAATTGAAATTGCGATTCCACTAAATTGGCCTGGCTTAAGTAAAGGTCTCTTTCTGCAGAAGTTACTTCCAAACTGCTGCCTACACCTTCACGGAATTTAATTTTTGCAGTCTCGTAAATTTTCTCTGCCAATCCGACCAACTTTTTTCGGTTTTCTAGGGTGACCATAGCATTGACATAGGATGTACGTGCATTGGTAAACTCCAATTGTGCACCTTGCTCAAATGAGGTAAACTGGACTTTTGTTCTTTCCAAGGTCACACGGGCACGTTCGATTTTCGCAGTTCTGTCAAAACCTGTAAAAAGCGGCCAACTCAATTGCACGCCTACATTGGATGAGGGAAACCAACCATTGTCGTTCTCATCAAACAATTTGTTTCGTTGCAGACTTTGCTGGTAAGTCGCAAATCCGTACAAACTCGGATAATAACTCATTTGATAGCGTTTAATGTTGATTTCTGCCAGCCGAAGGCTTTGTTGTAAAACCGGAAATTCTGGTCTGACTTCCAGGTTAAGACCCATTGCAGGATCCATTACCTCCAGATAAGTACTGTTGACCAAAGAGGCTAACCGGTCGCTCAGTACAATTTCCTTATCCAACGGATATTGCATTTTAAATTTTAATACATTTTTACTAACATATGTTAGTTTTTGCAAATTCTGAAGTTCTGCTTCCAGATTGCTGACAGACAAATCAAGTCGGTCTACATCCAGTTTTTCTAAAAATCCGGCACGGTGTATTTCAGTGACTTCCTGTTTTACCTTCCTGAGATTCTCCAAATTCCTGTTGACGATCTGGATGTTTTCTTCGAGTACCAAAGCAGACAAGTACGCCAGACTGACATCATGTTTTACCGATGATTCTTCCAGAGTAATTTGTCTAAGGATTAGCTCACGGTACATGCGTTGGGCTTTTAATCCAAGAAAAAATACCCCATCAAACAACAAGGTGTTTAATTCTAAACCCGCTGAAAAATTATGTTTGGTTCCAAATTGAACCGGCACTCCACCGGGTGCCGGTAGATCCCTGCGGGGTAGTAGATTTTCATCAAACAAGACATCGTATATGGCGGGTTCAATAAAATCAGGAAAAATGTTGGTGGGTATTTTCAGGAAATAATTATAAGAGGCAGAAGCTTGTAATTTAGGGAGTCCAATGGCTGTGTATTCCTTGAGTTGACCATTGACATCCCGAAGATCCAATTGTTTATTTTTTAAATTCAGACTGTTTTTCAGGGCATATTGCTTTGCCTGGTCAAGTGTAAAAGATTCCTGACCTGACAGAGTCAGACTAAGCATCAAAATCAACACAGTCAATGGTAGAAAAAGCTTCATGTTCGGATTTTTACAAAGATGACGATTCAATGAAAATGTAAACACCACACCTTTGTTAATGTTTTAAAAGAGAAACCCAATAATATGCGAATTGACCTTGCCTGGAAATTTTGAGCTCCGATCTGATGATCGCCTGCTGAAGATGTGCAAATTGGCAAACAAACTTACCTTTGTCGGCGATGGGCATTATACAATAAAATAACGCTTAGCCAAATGAATAAAAATAGAATGAATCCCTGGTGGTGCGGAATGTTGATGTTTAGTTGTAGCTGGGGGTTCGCTTGTAAGACCTATGAACTGCCGCCTTCCCCGGCAGACCAGTTTAAGAAATATTGCAGCAATTGCCATGGATTAAATGGCAATTTGTCCATTAATGGAGCAATTAAATTACAGTATTCTCTGTTGAATCTGGAAGAGCGGAAATTGATCATTGCCAATGGCCGAAATGCTATGACCGGGTTTTCAAAAATCCTTAGTCCCCTTGAAATTCAACAGTTGGCAGAATATACGCTGGAACTTAAGTCCAAAACAGACCAATGAACATCCGTTCTATATTGATTACCGGTGCACATCATAAACATGTGAAAGCAATTGTGCGGTTTTTGTCAGGACATGGTTTTGATGTAAGCGCATTTTGCAAAAATAAACAGCCTGGATCCCTTGATTCATTAGCCGTAAAGGTTTATCCGGTTGATCTTATGGATCCTGCTTCGTATGAAGACATTTTAAAACACCAGGACCTCATCATTCACGGTGACACCTTATGTTCCTTCAGTCCTTCAGATAAAGTGGCTATGTACCGCCAGAATGTATTGGGCACACGGGATTTAGTCAATGCCGCTTTATCACAAAATGTTTCTTCAATTTTGTTTTTGTCGGATCTATATACTTTGTCCCGTAGTTCAAATCCAGGATTGCTGACTTTGAACAATGAAGGCAATCCTTTTTTTTTCAATGAGTACTGCAAAACCTTGTTTCATGCTGAATTGGAAATCCATCGTGCAGAGGCTGAAGGTATTCAAACTGCTATCATGCACCCGGCTTGGTTGATGGATCCTTCTTCACCAACGGAATTTTTACCTGCAAGATTTTTAAAAGCATCCTTTGGAGAATCTACGGAGCAACCTTATCACATAGCATGGCTGACATTGCCTCGGCTTTTGGATGATGTGTTGAGTTGGGTACAACGACCTCAATGGGAGCAAATGCCTTTAGTCTCAGGTTTATTCCAATTGAATTCATCACCTTTTGCAAATCAACCAACATTTTGGTTGGGGCGCAGTTTAATAAGACTTAAGAACCAGTTGACCTGTCCAACTGAAGTAAAAAATGTACATTCACTCTTAAGAGTACCGATTGAAATCCCAAACTCCAACCAGGGTGTAGTACTCCGTCATTCTTCAGGCGGCTGGGAGGAATTTGGAAAATTCGTGCTCAACTCATCCCGCTGACCGTTGGGACCATAAAAAATGGTCTTTTTCTATAGATTTTTATTTCAAAGATTAACCTGGTCTTTTAGCTTCAAGCTGCATAGAAGGAAGATCAAAACAATTCAGGTCTATAGGTCAAAATGAGTAGATATTAATTTATATACCAACACTATAAATATTGTTAAAACATCTAATACGAATAAATTTTCACACTTTGTTAACCTTTTCTTAAATTTACTTCCACTAAAACCATGCTTATGAAGAAAGTTATACTCATTTATTTTATGTTTTTTATTGCAGCTTCAATGGTTGCACAATCGGTGGTAGTCAATTCTCCGGCTTCCATCGCTGGATCCTATCAATTTGGCACAGCCACTGGATGGGGAGCCGACTTAACCACAAATATCTGGACGGCAGATGGGGTAATGATGATGGACGAAGGTGCTAACACAGGAGACGGATGTGATACCGTTACTAACAAAGCTGAACTTGCCGGGAAAATTGTATTGGTGAATCGTGGTACCTGCAATTTCAGTTTTAAAGCATTACAGGCTCAGGATTGGGGTGCCATCGGTTGTATTATTGTAAACAATGTACCCAATGGCGGGGTAGCTGGAATGGGAGCTGGAACATTTGGTCCTTCCATTCGCACAGATTTTCCGGTAGTCATGATTTCCTTTGAAGACGGCGCAAAAATTAAGGCGGAAATGGCGAATGGACCAGTAAACATCAGTATAGGTAACATTCGCTTTGACCATGATGTGGCGACCAATAACCGTGCAGGTATCTGCCATGCTTCTTATGGTACTTTTCCGGGTGGTTGGATCAGAAAAGCGGGAGATTTCGTAATGACCCCTGGGTCAGATGTGATAAACAAAGGAAAAAACATTGCGACAGGTGGAAAGGTTAATGCGGTTATTCGTTATACCCCTACAGGTGGAACTACTTCAGAATTATACATCAATTCTTCTGACGGTTCCCTTGTTATCGAAGTTGATTCAACAAGATCTGCTTTTTTAAACCCATTCGATTTTGCAGGTAATATTCCTGGTAATTCTACGGGAAAAGGAACAATCAATTATACCGTGAGTTCCGATCAGGTAGACCTATCCCCATTTGACAATAATGCTGTATCCGAGTTTTATTTAACATCTAATCTTGTTTCAAAATCAAGGCTTCAATCAAATTTAAGAGATCCATTTGCAACTTCTTCTTATAGAAGAGCAGATGGTACAAATGCCGAGTTTCTAACCGGTTTCAAAATTCCGTATGGTGAAGGTTGCAAGATTGATAGCGTACTATTTTTTATGTCGGTGAGTGCTCCAGCAACTTTGGCTGGGCTAACTCCTGAAGCAATATTATATGCATGGGATGATGCAGACGGTGATGGAAATGCTACCAATGCCGAATTGAATTTTGTTGCCTTGGGTACCTATACATATGATGCAAATGAAACCCGCACAAGTGCCGTAGTGCGTGTGGGCCTGGAAGATTTTAATTCCGGCGATCCAGGTTATACTATTCCTGGAAACGACCGTAAGTATTTTGTTGGCATCCGTTATTCTGGTTCTGAATTGCCTTTCTTCGGATTTGATGAAGGGATGGATTACAATTGTAATAACTTGTTATTGACCGAAGCAGGAGTCATGACGGATACTGAATTGCCATATATAGGTATTACTGGGTACGACCCAAATACCGGAGTTCCTGATGTGGAAAATGCGGCTTTCCTATTCACCGGTCTAAGAGCTGGACTTTCTGCTTCTTTGGTAATGTCGGGAAATTGTCTGGTGGCCAACAAACAACTTGAGGATTATGAAGCTCAGGTAAACCTGTTTCCAATTCCAACTAAAAATGAATTAAATGTTGAGGTAAAATTAAATAGATCAAGCTCTCGCCTGATTTATAATATTATTGACCAATCCGGCAGAATACTTAACTATGAAGTGGATGAAACCACCTCAAATGAGTATAGGAATAAATTGGATGTTCAAAATTTAGGTGCAGGTCAATATTATTTACAGATTTTGACGGATAAAGGATTGAAACAAAAACCGTTTACGATAATTAAATAATTATACCATTCAAACGGTACATTGATGAAAAGGTCACTTTCGAGTGACCTTTTTTGTTTTTCTGGAAGTCACTGGATGGCTTGTCAAATTCAAATTTGTTTTAATCGTCGAAATGAAAATTTTGTTTAAGAAATTAAAATGCTCAATCGATTGATCCATTCTAATTTCTAAAAAGTGGCTTCGAACGGGTAGATAAAATTGGATTAATCAAAACCATTGAATGGTTGATTTGGTATTGCAGATGATACAATTCCTCCAGGATGGTTCAGTTGAAATAGTTGCGAGAAGTTTTGGGATCCATGCAGAGAGGGTTATTTCAAAAATGAAACAGTGTGGCTAAAAAATAATATGCAGTCGCTCCAGATCTTTATTCAATAGCCAGTTCTCCTTAAGGCTTTGATCAAATTAAGCATTACGAAGGATTTTGCTTGCATATCAATTTAAAAAATACTTAACTTCACTTCTGAACTAATCAAACAATTATGAAAAATCGAATACTTTACTCATTATTATTAATGCTTTTTTATAGCATTGCATTTGCTCAACCCAATGTTCAGGGTACCGTAAAAGATAAAGACGGGGTTCCGTTGGAAGGAGCTACCGTTCAGGTAATTGGGACGACACGTGGCGATCATACCAATGAAAAGGGAGAATTTTCAGTATCCGCAAATTCCGGAGAACAAATTCGGGTTAGCTTGGTGGGTTATAAAACAGTGGAGTTTTCTGCTGATGGTAGAAACATTGTTGAAATTGTTTTGGATGACGCAATCACCGAACTCGATCAGGTAGTGGTCGTAGGCACCAGGAGGCCCAATCGCATTCGTACTGAAACCCCGGTACCGGTTGACGTAGTCAATATCAGCCAAAACCAATTTCCTTCAGCAAAAGCAGATGTCACCGCAATGCTCAATGTCGCCGCTCCTTCTTTCAATCATTCAAAACAATCCGGATCAGACGGAGCAGACCATGTAGATCTTGGGACTTTGCGTGGCCTTGGACCCGATCAAACTTTGGTACTGATCAATGGTAAAAGACGACACCAATCCTCTTTTGTTTCTGTATTTGGTACGCGTGGACGTGGAAATGCAGGTACTGACTTAAATGCCATTCCACAATCGTCCATAGATCGCATTGAAATATTGCGGGATGGCGCCTCGGCTCAATATGGTTCAGATGCCATTGCCGGTGTGATGAACATTATTCTAAAAAAAGAAACTTCTAAGTTATCTGGACAAGTGGGTATAGCAGCCAATTATGATGATGAATTCAATACGATTTTACTCAAAGATCAAGGATACAACGAATATGTAGGGAAACTCGATGGCAAGACTTTATCCGCAGGAGCAAACTATGGATTTGGCATAGGTGATCGGGGTGGCTTTGTAAACCTTTCGGCTGATTACATTAAATCAGGAAAAACCTATCGTCAGGATCCATCCCAAACTTTACCGTTTAACATTTATCGGAGGACTCATGGAGATGCCTCTTTGAATGGTTTAGGCGCAGGTATCAATATGGAAATACCCCTTAAAGACGAGAATCGACTGTCCGTTTATGGTTTTGGGAATTATACTTCTCGTGAAACGGATGCGTTCGCCTTCACACGTCGCTTTGGGGATAATCCAGAGCGATTTCCAACGGATGCCGGTGGTAATATCATCATAGTCCCCGGAATCATTAAAGAAGACGGTAATGGCTCATACTATTATAACCCTCACATTCAAACGGAAATTAAAGACCTCGCAGGTACCTTAGGCATCAAAGGTAAAATGGGTGCAAACTGGGATTGGGACTTATCAGGTACTCACGGAAGCAATGATTTTCATTTTTTTGGTGACAAAACATTTAATTCAGGATTGGGTGCGATTCAAACGCATTTTGACGATGGTGGTTTTAAGTTTGCACAAACTACGGCTAACCTCAATTTTAGCCGTGCATTTTCAAACATTGCCAACGGACTTTTTCTGGCCTTAGGGGCAGAGTACCGTTCTGAAAACTATCAGTTGTATGCCGGAGAAGTAAATTCTTATGCCAGTTTTAATGACAGGCCTGGAGGTTCTCAAGGATTTCCTGGATATCAGCCTGCTGATGAAGCAGATGAGTCCAGAAACACCACTGGGTTTTATGCAGATGTTGAAGCAGATCTTTCAAAGTCATTGATGCTGGGTGGCGCTTTCCGCTATGAAAATTATTCAGATTTCGGATCCACTTCCAATTTTAAATTTACTGGCCGTTACAAATTTGATGCGACCACTGCACTCCGTGGTTCTATCAGCACGGGATTCAGAGCACCTTCTCTGCAGCAAATCAATTTTAGTTCAACCTTTACTACTGTGCAGGGAGGATTAATTTCCGAAGTAAAAATTGCACCGAATGCCAGCCCGATAACCAAAGCTGCAGGAATTCCGGAATTGAAACAGGAAGAATCATTAAACATGAGCTTAGGGCTCACCATTCGTCCTGATAACAATTTGAGTTTTTCTATTGATGCCTATCGCGTTAAAGTGGATGATCGCGTTGTGCTCTCCGGACAGTTCAGTGCAGACGACCCGACTTTAAGCACTGAATTCACCGATATTCTCAAGAGTTTAAATGTTACTTATGCACAATTTTTTGCCAATGCAGTCAATACGACCAATACCGGTATCGATGCGGTTCTGGAATACAATCACTCTTGTGCTAAAGGCAATCTGAAATACCTGTTTACCGGGAATATCCAAAAAATGAAGATCGATGCTATCAATGTGCCTGCAGCATTAAATACTTCGGAGTCCAATCGCGAATATTTCTTTAGCGAACGCGAACNNGTCAAATTAATTTACTGGGCTATGGTGACTTCAATACCCTGGAACCACAAGTACCTACAGATGCAGATGAAAATGTCAGGGTAAGGGATGAATATAATTACAGAAGAAAATGGGTTCAGGATCTCTATGCTTCTGTAAAAATAATAGATGGGGCAAAACTATATGTTGGCGTCGATAATGTTTGGAATAACCATCCTGATCTTGGTTTTGCACCAGGTGCTGCGGGTTGGGCCTATAATAATGAAACCGGTGGACCCTATGACGCGGTCCAAATGGGTGGAAACGGCAGACGACTCTTCGCTCGTTTAGCATTTAATTTTTAATCTTTTCCTAAAAAAGGCTGTCGGCAGAAGTATTCCTCGGCAGCCTTTTTTAATACCAGATGATCCAATTACCGAGGCGTTTTGGTTTGTTAACAGTCATTGCTATTGTAATAGGCGATGTTATCGGCTCGGGTATTTTTGTTAAACCCTCTTCCATCGCTCAACAAGTACCCGATGTGGGTCTGATTCTTTTTTTATGGTTGATGGTAGGATTAGTAACCATGATGGGAGCATTAACCAATGCTGAAGCAGCAAGCATGTTTCCCGAAACCGGTGGCCAATACATTTTATTCAAGAAAATGTATGGGCCTTTGTTTGCTTACCTTTATGGTTGGGCCAGTTTTATTGTCATCAACACGGCAGGAATTGCGTCCATCGCTTATGTTGCAGCATATTACCTGGATTATTTTTATCCTTTGTACAGGTTGAGTCCGGAATACGAACAGTCGTTCGTAATCCATTTACCGTTTATTGGAAATTTTTATTACCTCGAACATATCGGCAGAAAACTAGTTACCATTTTAATATTGCTGTTCTTTACTGTGATTAATGTTAGCAACAGTAAATGGGCCGGAAACTGGCAAAGAGGTTTAACAGCATACAAATTATTATTGCTGGTCAGTCTTATGCTAATCTGGTTTTGGTTCCAACCGCAATCTCAATCCATGGATTTATCCTTGAATAACGAAAGTTTTAACTTAATGGGATTGGTTTCCGCTTTGGCAGGAATGTTTTGGTGTTTTGATGGATGGAACAATGTGAGTTTTGTTTCTGGTGAAATAAAACATCCTGAAACCATCATTTGGAAGAGTCTTTTTTATGGTTTGTTAACCTGCACGGCAATTTACTTTTTATTCAACTGGGCACTGCTTGGCGTAATGCCATTGTCTGAAATTCAATCATCTGATTTTGTTGCAGCACAGGCCACAGAGAAGATTTGGCCGGGATGGGGAGGGTCTTTGGTAAGTGCTATCGTGATTTTTTCAGTTCTAAGTGCAGTTAACGGAAATATCTTGTCCTGTTCAAGAGTGAGTTATTCATTTTTCTGCGATTACCAAGTCTCTCACAAACTTACTTATGTACACGAACAATCCAGAATACCGGTTGGAGCCGTTTGGGCGAATACGCTTTGGGCTATAGCGTTAATATTCATCGGCAGTTTTGATCAACTTACGGAGTTGTTGATTTTCATCAGTTGGTTTTTTTACGGCATGTCTGCATTAGGCGTTATCCTATTGCGCAAGCGAATACCAAATGCGGAGAGAAGTTTTCGGGTACCCTGGTATCCGTGGCTACCGTTAGTATTCATTATTTTTTGCACATTTTATTTAGGCCTTACTCTTTTTACCGATATTCAGGCATATTGGTCCGGACAGCAGACTTACATAAAAAGTTTGTTGGGCTTTTTATTGATCATCATCGGTATACCGTTTTATTATAAGAGAAACCATAATTCAAAATCCCATCAAAATGACAGCAAACCCTGAAAGAAAATTCAGCTTAAAACTGATTCTCTGCTAACTCTTCTACTTAATTTATTTAAGGAAATTTAACGGGAATTCCTGATGAGAGAAAATCATTCTAATATTTGTCATTGCTGTACAGCGCGTGGCGAAAAT